>JABAOF010000818.1_pt5 | contig 23824 bp, 21 predicted proteins | sample 7062171 | NCBI WGS metagenome assembly JABAOF01 (sample SAMN14538628, study PRJNA623070) | marine sediment metagenome | biome: marine biome [ENVO:00000428]; feature: marine pelagic biome [ENVO:01000023]; material: deep marine sediment [ENVO:00002113] | place: India: Gulf of Khambhat ...
AGGGTTGTGACCCCGATGCCGCAAACGCGTGAGGAGCTCGTTGACGGCCCGGGGGCGCGTGGCGAGCAGCCGGATGGCGACCCGGTAGGATGCTTCGACTTCGGCGACATAGGAGAGCCGCTCAAGCTGGTCCCCATCGAGCTCCGCGTCCGCTTCCAGACCGAGTTCCCCGACCGTCTCCTGGGGCAACGATGCGAAACGGGCGCCGTCTACCTCTACGACAAGGCAGCCCGGAGCCCGTTTGTCGGGGCGGATTCGGGTGATTCTCATCGCTGATTGTGTGTTGCCCGTGCTTGAAACCCCAGGCTTCCGCCTGGGGCTAGCCGTGCCGCGGAGCCACGCAGAGGATTAGAGCCAGATTGCGACACCAAGGCATCCCACAGCCTTGGCTGACCCCGGGCGGCAGCCCGGGGTTTCGTCAAGGAGCGTCTCCCGACTTCGCCTGTTCTACTTCGCCGTCCCCGACCGGCACCACGCCCAGCACCTCCTTCACCTTCCCCTCGATCTCGTCCGTCACCTCGGGATGGTCCTTGAGGTACAGCTTGGCGTTCTCGCGACCCTGGCCGATGCGTTCCTTACCGTAGGAGTACCAGGCACCGCTCTTCTCAATGATGCCCGCTTCAGCACCGATATCCACCAGGAGAGAGACGTGGCTGATGCCTTCGTTGAACATGATGTCGAACTCAGCCTGCCGGAATGGCGGCGCAACCTTGTTCTTGACGACCTTGACCCGGACTTTGCTGCCGGTGATCTCGTCTCGCTCCTTGACCGGCCGCGATGCGGCGCACGTCGAGGCGCACCGACGCGTAGAACTTGAGAGCGCGGCCACCCGTGGTGGTCTCGGGGTTGCCGAACATGATCCCGATCTTCTCTCGCAACTGGTTGATGAACACCACCGAGGTGCGAGAACGATTGATGCTCCCGGCCAACTTTCGCAGGGCCTGAGACATGAGGCGGGCCTGTAACCCCACATGGGAATCCCCCATGTCACCTTCGACCTCGGCCTTGGGAACGAGGGCCGCCACCGAGTCCACCACGATCACATCTACCGCACCGGAGCGAACCAGAATCTCTCCGATCTCCAGCGCTTCCTCGCCAGTGTCCGGCTGGGACACGAGCAGATTCTCGATGTCCACACCGAGCTTGCGAGCGTACTCGACATCCAGGGCGTGCTCCGCGTCGATGAAGGCCGCGACGCCACCGCTCTTTTGCGCATTCGCCGCAATATGCAGGGCGATGGTCGTCTTACCGCTGGACTCAGGACCATAGATCTCCGTGATCCGACCCCGGGGGATGCCGCCAACGCCGATGGCCGCATCCAGGTTGAGGGCCCCGGTGGAAATGCCACCGACCTGCACCCTAGGCCTATCCTGGCCCATGCGCATGATCGCGCCCTTGCCGATGGATTTCTCGATCTGAGCGATGGCTAGGTTGAGAGCCTTCTTCCGCTCATCGGATACCTGAGCGACCGGCCTCTGGTTCGGATCCTGTCTCACGGCCATGGCTGCTGTCCTTACACGCAGGGTGATGTCTCGTGCGTGGTTCGGTGGTCTGTGGTCGGTGGTTGCTTGGTGAGTGGTAGTGTGGTCAGTGGTCCGCTGCACAGCGCCCCTGCTCGCGGAGCGAGCCTCAAGATCACAACACCACTAGCCACAGACTACGCGATCACAAACCGCAAACCACCAGACCGAATATATACCGAAGATGGTCTTAGCGCCACCCCGCCCGAAAGGCGTCTTCCACGTGGTCAATGCGATGCCGCCCGGAGGTTGATAGCGTAACTCCAATCACATCAAAGCGATACGTATCATCTGGCCGGCCACGTCTGTCCATCCAAGCGCTGGCGACCCGGACGATCTCACGCCGTTTCGCCCACGTCACAGCCTCCAGGGGGCTCCCGAACCTCGAGCCCCAGCGGGTCTTCACCTCGACAAAGGCAACCAGGGAGCCCTTCCGAGCGACCAGGTCGATCTCCAGCCGCCCCATGCGGAAGCGATGATCGGTGACCTCCCACCCCCGAGCCTCGAGATACTGCTTAGCGGCCTCCTCCCCTTCTAATCCCCTGCGATGACGCGGATCCTTCCACTCCTGCGGGTCGGATTTGACGGGCACGACTCTAAACTAGTCACCCCACCCGTGGGTCGTATCACCACATCACTGCTTGCTGGTGCGAAACCGCGCCGGCCGTGACGGGCGCGCAGTGAGCAGTGCGCGGTGCGCGGGGGAGAGCCGACCCCGTGCGGAGTGACTGCAAGTACCTTCGGAGTGCACGCTGATTCCGACTCAGTCTCGTGGCCCGTTGGACACCATTGGCAGTTCGGCGAGCTGACGTGTGGCCCGCTCACCGCTCACCGCGCACGCACCGCTCACCGACAGTACTCATCAAGCTGATCTAGTCCGACCATTACTTCGCGCGCCTTGGAACCGTCCGGGGGCCCGAGCACCCCCGCCTCGTGGAGCTGGTCGATGATCCGGGCAGCTCGACCGTACCCGATCCTGAGCTTGCGCTGCAGCAGCGAGGTGGAACCCAGCTGATTCGTGACGCAGACCTCGGCAGCCTCCCGGAACAGCGCGTCGCGTTCGCCCGGAGCGCCTCCCCCAGCGCCTGCAGCGGCCCGTTCTTCTTCCACGGCCTCCACGATCGCCAGGATGTCCTCCTCCTCGACCTGGGGCACCAGCCCCTGCTTCGCCAGCTCGTCTTCCTGCTTCTCGGCAAGGTGCGCGTACCAGCGGGTGAGTACCTCGGTCTCCTCCGTGCTAATGAAGGCGCCTTGCACCCGAACAGGTTCGCTCTTGCCAGGCGGGAGAAACAGCATGTCGCCGTTGCCCAGGAGCGTCTCGGCGCCGTTCTGATCCAGGATCGTGCGGCTGTCCACCTTGGAGGCCACTCGAAAGGCAATGCGGCAGGGGAAGTTTGCCTTGATGAGCCCAGTGATCACGTTCACACTGGGCCGTTGCGTCGCGAGCACGAGATGGACCCCGGTCGCCCGCGCCTTCTGCGCCAGGATTGCCAGCGGCTTCTCCACCTCGCCCTGCACCGTCATCATGAGGTCAGCCAGCTCATCGACGATGAGGATGATGTAGGGGAGGGGGCCGTCCGTATAGGGGAGCGGGGAGTGGGGAGCGGTTCCCTCCGGAGGAACGGAAACCTCCGCAGAGAAGGAGCGTACCGCTCCCCTCTCCCCGCTCCCCACATCTACTAGATCCCTACCCTCCGCCACGAATCGGTTGAAATCGTAGACCTGCCGCGCGCCATTGGCATGGAACAGCTCGTAGCGGCGCTCCATCTCCAGCATGATCCACTTGAGGGCCTGTGCCGCCTGCTTGTTGTCCGTCACCACCGCATGCCGGAGGTGTGGCAAGGCGTTGTACATGGAGAGCTCGACCATCTTGGGGTCGATCATGAGCAGGCGGAGCTGCCGTGGCGTGTAGCGATAGATGAGGCTGGTGATGATCGCATTGATGCAGATCGACTTCCCTGAACCCGTGGCCCCGGCGATCAGTAGGTGGGGCATCTTGCCGAGGTCGGCAATTATCGGCTTGCCCTCGAGGTTCCGGCCCAGGGCGAAGGGGAGTATGCCGCGGGTGTGAGCCCACTCCGCCGTGTCGAGCAGCTCTCGAAGCGTGACGATGCGAGGTGTCGGATTCGGCACCTCTACCCCCACAGCACCTCGTCCCGGGATCGGCGCCACGATGCGGATTGACTGGGCCCGCATGGCGAGGGCCAGGTCGTCGGCCAGTGCTGCGATGCGGCCCACCTTCACACCTGGGGCCGGTGCTACCTCGTACTGGGTGACGACCGGCCCGGTGGTGCGACCGACGATCTTCCCTTCAACTCGGAACGTGGCCAGCGTATCGATGAGTACCTGACCCTGGCGCTCGATCTCCTCCTCCCATCCCAGCACTTCGTCCGGGGTCGGCGGGCTCAGCAGATCAACCGGCGGCAACTGCTCGAAAGGCTCTGCTGTACGCTTCCCTCTGGCGGATCGGCGGGTCGGCGGTTCGGCGGTCCCGCGCTCGGCCTCCTCCCAATGCCCCTCCTCCCTCCAGTACCCCTCCCCGATGGGGGAGGGAGGAGGAGTGCCAGCCGTCGATCCGCCGACCCGCCGACCCGCCGATAGTCTCCGAAACGGGTGCCAATCCAGCGAGTAGATCGTGAGGGTCGACAGCGCAAGGAGTCCGGCGATCACTGCTCCGGCCGTGCCGATTAGCCCGGTGAGCCCAACCGCAATCATGCCGGGGACGATACCTGTCAGGCGCTGAGGCGTACTCCATGTCTCGTAGTCGGGTGGGAAGTCACTGCTCACCCTCGATCCGGTCACGATAGCGATGGCGAACGGCAGCAGGATGATCAATCCCGCGAACAGCACTGACACACGGCTGAAATCCAGCCGCCGGAGTCTGCCGAATCCGGCGAGACCCAGGCTCACGCCCAACAGGGGGATGAGACCCGCTCCGGTGCCGAGGGTTTTCCAGAGGAAGCGACCGACGGTGCGACCGGTGGGACCGGTGATTTCCCAGGGTATCAGAGTGAGTCCGATGAAGACGCCCACCAGCAAGGAGGAGATCGCGAGAAGCTCCTGTCGGTGGCGGGGCGTCAGCATTATGGCTACCCTCGATCGGGCAACGTCACGAGCCGTCCGGCGTATTCTGGAACGATGCTGTAGCAGTCCACCTCGGTGGCCGCCGCCACGTCGGCCTTCAATCCCACACCCTTCAGCGCCCGCGCCGCGTTGCTAGCGGAGACTGCCCGCTTCCACTTGTCGCCGTAGCGTCGCACCAATTCCAGGGCCGCAAAGGCCGCATCGTTGAGCTCCGCCGAGCGTCGCTGTCGACCGGGAATCAGAGCCTGCGCAAATCGCCCAGCGGCGTACGCATCCTCCAGGGCGAACATCCTCTCACGTCCGCTGCAGAGCACGATCATTTCCCCCTGGTCCTCGAACGCGGCCTGGGCGCGCTGGACTGCCGCCGAGAAGTTAGTGACGGCTCCGATGAGGACGGGGCGCGCGGGCTCGGCCGCTACAACGGCACCCGTGCCGTTGGTGGTGGCCATGACGATGGTTTTCCCGCTCACCGTCTCGCTGGTCATCTCCAGCGGTGAGTTGCCTAGGGCGAACCCTTCGATCCGCTGCATCCCTCGCTCGCCCGCCAGGAGCACGGCGTCTCGCTCGAGATTCCCCGCGAGCCGCAGGGCCTCTTCAGCCGTCGGTGCCGGCAGAACGGCCTTGGCTCCGTTGGCGAGCGCCGAGACGATCGTCGTCGTGGTTCGCAAGACGTCTATGACGAGGACAGGTTTTCCGGCGATGGCGTTCGGGGTCACGCCGAGCGGTGTGAAGTAGACGGTGAGCTTCATTCAGCAGGCTCAAACAGGTGCGGCTGCCGCTCCAGAAATTTAGTGTCCACCTCTCCTGCCTCAAAGTCTGGATGACCGATGACGCGCTGCAGGAAGGGGATCGTCGTGGTCACGCCCTCGATGATGAACGAGTCGAGGGCCTGATGCATTCGCGCCAGCGCTTCCGGCCGAGAATTGCCATGTACTATCACCTTCGCCAGGAGCGAATCGTAGTATGGTGGAACCGTATAGTCGGCGTAGATATGGGTGTCGACCCGGACGCCGGGACCACCGGGCGGGTGAAACGCCGTGATAGTACCTGGCGACGGCTGGAAGTTACGGAAGGGATCTTCGGCATTCACTCTGCACTCGATCGCGTGCCCCCGCAGGCGGTTGCCGCTCAGGTTGAGCAGGCACGGCTCGCCGGCCGCTACCCGGATCTGTTCTTTCACGAGGTCGAAGTTGGTCACCATCTCGGTGACGGGGTGCTCCACCTGGATCCGCGTGTTCATCTCCATGAAGTAGAAGTGCCCGTCCGCGTCGAGCAGGAACTCGACGGTTCCTGCGCCGACGTAGCTGATCTCCTGTGCTAGCCGGACGGCGGCCTCACCCATTCGCTCTCTGAGGTCTTGATCGACCGCCGGGCTGGGGGCCTGCTCGATGAGCTTCTGATGCCGTCGCTGCACCGAGCAGTCGCGCTCGCACAGATGCATGACCCTGCCGTGGCGGTCGCCCATCACCTGAATCTCGATGTGCCGGGGCCTATCCATGAACTTCTCGATATACACCTCCGCCGAGCCGAAGGCCGCGAGGGCTTCGTTGCGGGCCAACTGGAAAGCTTGGGCAAAGCTCTCAAGATCGTTCGCCACCCGCATGCCCTTCCCACCTCCACCCGCTGCCGCCTTGATGATGACGGGAAAGCCAATCTCCGCCGCGACTGCTGCGGCTCGATCCCCGTCGCCGATGGCTCCGTCGGACCCGGCAATCACCGGCACGCCGAGGTCCCGTGCCATGTTCCGGGCGGCGGCCTTGTCACCCATGAGGCGGATCTGCTCGGAGGTGGGACCGATGAACGTGATGTTCGAGGCCTCGCAGGTTTCGGCGAATGCGGCACTCTCCGCCAGGAACCCGTAGCCAGGGTGGATGGCATCGGCGCCCGTGATCTCTGCCGCGGCGATGAGGTTGGGAATGCGCAGGTAGGAAAGTCGACTCGGCGGCGGCCCGATACAGACGTCGTCGTCGGCGAATCGCACGTGGAGGCATTCACGGTCCGCCTCGCTGTAGACCGCTACCGTCTCGACGCCGAGTTCATGGCACGCCCGGCTAACCCGCAGGGCGATTTCCCCACGGTTGGCGATCAGGACCTTGTTGAACACGCCGCTATTTGCTGAAGCGCTCGATGTCCGAGCCGCTTTCACCGCCCATGGACTCTTCGGCGAAGGTCCGGTCTGAGGTACCCTCGATGCCGCTCGCTCGCAGCGCGAACTCACTCGGATTGGTGGAATAGAAGAGCGCGCTCTCGTAACTGATAGTGCCCTTCTGGAACCACTGCATCAGCGACTGGTCGAACGACTGCATGCCGTACTGGACGGTCCCCTCCTTGATCAGCTCGGGGATGTTGAGGGACTTTTGCGCATCCCGGATGTTGTCCTTCACAGCCGCCGTGTTGATGAGTATCTCGCAGGCCGGCACGCGGGTCCTCCCTTCCTTGGTGGGCACGAGGCGGAGCGACACCACGGCCTCCAATGCGGTGGACAGCAGGCTGCGCACGGCGTTGTGCTCGTGGGGCGGGAAGAACGAGATGATACGGTTGATGGTCTGCGTCGCGTCCGTCGTGTGAAGCGTCGAGAACACCAGGTGCCCCGTGTCGGCAGCCTTCATCGCGGTGTCCAGGGTCACACGGTCACGGATCTCGCCGATGAGAATAACGTCGGGATCCTGCCGTAGCACGTGTCGTAGCGCCGCCTCGAAGGACAGCGTGTCGCTTCCGACCTCGCGCTGTGAGATGTTCGCCTCCCCATCACGGTGGAGGAATTCGATGGGGTCCTCGATGGTGATGATGTTGCAGCGGCGATTCAGGTTGACGTGGTTGATCATGGCCGCCAGGGCCGTGGACTTGCCGGACCCGGTGACGCCCGTGACCAGCACGAGGCCCCGCGGCTTCACACATATGGTCTCGAGCACCACCGGCAAGTTGAGCTCCCGAATGTTCTTGACCTCGTACGGGATCGCCCGGAAGACGAAGGACAAGGTGCCACGCTGCTGGAACACGTTCGTCCGGAACCGACCCACGCCCGGCACTCCGATGGCGAAGTCCGCTTCCTTGTGCTCGGCGAACTCCTTCACCTGCCGCGGGGTCATGATCTGCTCAGCCAGAGCCTTGAGTTCGTCGGGCTTCACCGGCTGGCGAGTAAGTTGCACCAGATCACCCGCCACCCGTATGGTCGGCGGTCGGCCCACCTTGAGGTGAAGGTCAGAACCAGATTGCTGCACCATCTCGGTGATGGCCTGCTTGAAATTGAACGGACCAGCTTTAGAGGACTCAGGCATTGGGATCCACCCTGAACAGCACCTGTCCGAATTCCACCGGCTGCGCGTCCTGCACGGCGATTTCCTTGATCGTGCCGGACAGTTCAGCATCGATCGGGTTCATGATCTTCATCGCTTCAATGATGCAGAGCGTCTGACCCGGACTGATACGACTCCCCGGTTGCACATACGGTTCGGCACCAGGCTCGGGCTGAGCATAGAAGGTGCCGACCATGGGGGACTTGATCTCCGTGAGATGGGTTGCCTCGGCCGCTGGAGCTTCTCCCGCTTCTGCCGCCGGGGCTGGGGCGGCAGGAGCGGCAGGGGCGGCAGAGGGGTTATCCTGAGGCGCGGGCGGAACCACGGCACCTGTGGGAGGGGCGGCAGACACTCGGTACGTCACAGGGCCGGAATTCGAGAACCCCGGCTCTTTCGACACGCGAATCGTCGTGCTCCAGAGGTTCTTGCGCACCTCAATCGCCCCGGCGTTCGACGAGTTCAGGAGTTCAAGGAGCTTCTCCACGAATTTCAGGTCAATCATACGCGCTCAAGGTATTTGTGCTCGCGACGGTCAACCCGGATTGTCTCCCCCTGCTCCACAAAGAGCGGCACCTGAACGACGGCACCCGTCTCCAGCCTCGCCGGCTTCGTCCCACCTTGGGCAGTATCGCCCCGAACACCCGGATCGGTTTCCACTACCTGGAGCTCGATGAAGAACGGTAGCTCAACGAGGATCACCCGACCGTTGTGCACCAACCCGCTGCACTCCATACCTTCTTTGAGGTACTGCAGCTGGTCCTCGCCGATCACATCGTCGTTGATCGGAATGTCGTCGTAGCTCTCCAGGTCCATGAAGTGGTAGAGATGCCCGTCATGATACGAGTACTGTACGGGCCGACGCTCTAACCGAACCTCGCTGACCCGCTCACCCGCCGTCCACGTGCGATCAATGACCGCACCGGTCCTGACGTTCTTCAGTTTGCTCCGGACAAACGCACCACCCTTGCCCGGCTTCACATGCTGGAAATAGACAATCTGAAACAGCTGTCCGTCAATCTCGAGGACCATGCCGTTTCGAAAACCCGCCGTCGTTGCCATCCGCTACGTTAGCTCCCTCAGGTCCGTTACGCCGTCGGACAACAGCTCAGCACCGTCTGAATCCAACCGGACATCATCTTCAATCCGTACACCACCCCAGCCAGGAACGTATACCCCGGGCTCGATCGTTACCACCGCGTTCTCCGGCAGCGGCTCGTCATTGGCCCTGCCCACTCGGGGCGCCTCGTGGACTTCGAGCCCGAGGCCGTGACCCAGCGAATGCCCAAAAGCATCACCGAAACCCCGGGCCTCGATGACCGTTCGGGCCAGGGCATCCGCCTCTCGTCCCGTCATACCGGCCCTCACCTGCGTCCGAGCATGCTGTTGCGCCTCCTGCACCAGTTCGTAGATGGTGCGCTGGCGCTCGTCCGCAGCTCGGCCGACCACGACGGTGCGCGTGATGTCCGCGCAGTATCCATCCACTTGTGCCCCGAAGTCAAGGACCAACCAGTCGCCGACTGCAATCTCCCGGGTGCTGGTGCGAGCGTGGGGGAGCGCGCTGCGAGGACCCGACGCGACGATGGTGGGAAACGGATGCCACTCGCTGCCGAGCTGTCGTAGTTCCCGCTCCAGCATCACAGCTACGTCGATCTCGCGCTGCCCCGCGCGAATTCGGCACACCGTGGCGCGGTAGGCGTCCAGCGCGAGCCGTGCAGCCTGCCGAATGGCGTCGACTTCCTCCGGATCTTTGTGGACGCGGAGACGCTCCACTAGCTCCGCGACCGGCCGCAGACGGACACGGGCCTGGTCTCCCTCGAAGCGCTCCGCCTCCTTGACGCTCACAGCGTGGGCTTCGAAGCCCAGGACCCCGAGTCCGGCGTACTCGCCCAGCACCTGCCAGAGCCGGGCCCACAAATCGGTGGGCGCGATCTCAATCCGGGCCACGTCACCCGCCTCTGCCTCCGCCTGGGTCTGGTACCTGAAGTCCGAGACAAAGATGGTCCCCTGACGAAGCACAACCGCTAGACCAGCTGTACCGGTAAAACCAGTCAGGTAACGGACATTGGGAAGATGTGCCACGATCAGTCCGTCGAGGTGATCCCCGTCGAGGAGCGCAAGCAGCGCATCCCGACGAGCGCCACGACGGTCAGGCTGCACGGTCCCGCAGGTAGGACACCATGGCATCCAGCGCCAGGATGTAGCCCCTGGCGCCGAATCCAGCGACGATCCCCGTGGCGAGGTCGGCGAGCTGCGAATGCCTCCGCTCCGGCTCGCGCGCAAAGATGTTGCTGAGGTGTACCTCAACGAAGGGGACATTGATGGCGAGGAACGCATCGCGCACGGCCAAGGACGTGTGGGTCAACGCCGCGGCGTTCACCAGCGCGCCGTCGGCTTTCCCCACCAACCCCTGCACGTGCTCGACAAACTCCCCCTCATGATTGGTCTGATGCCACGAGATGTCGACGCCGTGCTCGTCGGCCCTGGCACGGACCGCACGCTCGATGTCCTCGAGCCGCTCGGTACCGTACAGCTCCGGCTCACGGGTTCCCAGCAGATTCAGATTGGGACCGTTGAGAACTGCGACGCGCACTTAAGTCTTCAGGCTCTTCAGCCAGGCACGGAAATCGTCGTCGTCGTCGGTGTCGTCACCAGCATCCTCGGCGGGAGCACCGGGCTCGGCTTCGACGGCCGGGGGCGCCTTCTCCGCGCCGAAAAACTCATCGAAGCTGCTCCCTGTGCCCCCCTCCCTACTCGCCTCTGGGGGAGTGGGGGGAGATGGTGGAGATGGGGCAGAGGATGGTGGCGCGGCGGGTTCCGTTCCCTCTTCTCCCACCTCTTCCACCCGTGGCGGGGAGGCAGCGAACAGCTGCTCGAACATGGCACCCACTGAAAGGCCACCGGTCATCGCTGCGGCGAAGCGCGCTTCCCTGACCGGCGCCGCGCTTGCCCCAGCCGCCGCCACCCGAGCCTCAACCTCGGCAAGCCGAGCCCGTAGGGCCGGGTCATCGGGCTGGGCCGCCAGGAGCTGCTGGTAGATTTCCCGAGCTTCATCGTACAGCCCCTGGCTGGCATAGAGCTCAGCCATGGTCTCGGTGACGACGAGCTCGGGCTCAGGTTCGGCAGTAGGCGGCTCCGGCTCGGCTGCCACGTCTTCCGGCAGGATCAGGGGGAGTTCTTCTTCCGCCACTCCCTCCCCCACCCCGGCCGCAGGGGCGGCAGCTACCTCCTCCTCTCCCATCTCCTCCGCGGCAGGGGCGGCGGGAGGCACCTCCTCTTCCACCTCCCAAGCGGCAGGAGCTTCTGCCGCCTCTGCCGCCTCCGCCACTTCTGCCGCTTCTTCCGCCGCTTCTACCGCGTCTGCCACCAGTTCTGCCGCCCCTGCCGCTTCTGCCGCCTCTTCTGCCACCTCCTCAACCATCGTCGGCTCAAAGCCCGACACGACACCTTCCTCCACGCCTTCCAACTCGGCCGGTCCCTCTGGGCCCTCGCCCTCCACCTCCTCGAGGCCAACAACGTCTTCAGCCTGGGGGATATCCCTTTCCTCGACGCCCACCTCCGGCACCTCCTCCTCCTCCATTCCCGGCAGTGAGTGCGCCGGGGCGTCGAGGCTCTCCTCATGGGCCTTCTGGGCTTCTTCGAGGTCCTTCTTGGAGATCTGATGGGAGATCCGCTCCCCGGCGTCCCACTCGAGCTCCTCGTCGAACGACTCGATCTCAAGACCGCCCATTTCCACACCTACCTCTTGCTCCCCCTCCCCTGCTTCATCCAGGACACTCCTCACCAACGGCTCCTCCGGCTCGGCTGGTTCCGGCGGCTCGACGGATCCCGGCAGCTCGATCTCGAGCTCCGGAAGCTCGGTGAGCCCTTCTTCCACCAGCTTGCTGTACTCGACCGAGGCCTCGACCTCCCCGGTTGGCCCCTCTTCAACGGGGGCAGAAGGCTCAAGTGATAAAGCCGCCTCCTCCGCTAGCTCAGCTGGCCGTTCTATATCCAGTTCCCCAAGCGCAGGCGGCTCCTCTAGCCCGGCGACCGAAGCTGCGGCCTCGAGAGCAGCGGGAGCAGCCTCTTCCACTACTGCCCTCTCTGCCCCTTCTACCTCCTCCGACACAGGCGCAGCAGCCTCTGCGGCCGCCCCGAGTCGCTCCAGCGCCTCACGCGCCTCGTCATTCATCGGATCGACTTCGAGCAACCGCTCGAGCCAGTGCCGTGCTCCTCCGACGTCGCCCCCTTGCTCCGCTATCTCACTCAGTGTCTTGATGGCGATGATGTTCTCCGGATCCAGCTGTAACACCCCCTCGAAGACTCGGGCTGCCTCAGCAGTTTGCTCCTTGTCGAGCAGGCAGCGGCCGTGGACGATGTGTCCGCTGGTATAGTTGGGACGCTGCTCGATCCAGGTGTTGAGAATATCGAGGGCCATATCGAGCTCGCCGGCCTTGCGGTACGCGTCAGCCAGCGCGGCGAACCACTGCTCGGGCTTCTCGTGGAACCGCTGTTCGAGCTTCTCGATCTCGCTCTGGTAAGCCATTGTAGGGCGCGGCGAAATGTGTCCTCTCAAACAGCCAAGTTAGTGTGCTTCGGCGAAACCTGTCAACTGGAAATGGCCGATCCTGGGTTGAGATTCCTCCTTGCCACGCTTAGACTTAGCGCCTCTGAGCGCCGGCAGCTCGCAATTCGCAGTTGGCAACTCGTGGCCGTCTCGCCGGCTGCACGAATTGCGAATTGCGAACTGCGAATTCCTAGCCGTCGATAGCTGAGGCTGCTGAGGAGTCATCGCCTATGATGCGGACAATGCGCAGCATCGCGCCATGGATCATGCTGGTCGTCGCGGTCAGTTTCGTTGGCTGGATGGTGTTTGAGGTGGGGATGGACGTGACCGGCCGGGGCGGCGGCGGCAATCTCGATGAGATCGCCAACGTCAACGGGACCAAGATCGACCTGGAGACTTTCTACGCAGCAGTGCGCAACGCGCAGGAACAGCAGCGCCTCCAAGGCGCGCCGGTGGCGACGACCCTGGAAGAGCAGCGAGCACTGGAGGACGCAGTGCTCGAACAGCTGATCCAGCAAGTCCTCATCGAAGGCGAATACCGACGCCGTGGGATCACGGTCACGGATGCGGAGGTCCGGGACGCGCTACTCAACATTCCGCTACCTGAGATCCAGCAAGAACCAGCGTTTCAGACTGATGGTCAGTTCGACCTGGCCAAATACCAGCGGTACCTCCGCTCCGGGGCGGACCCGACCTTCGCCCTAGTCCTGGAAGCCCGGTACCGGGAGGAGTTGCCGCGCTTGAAGTTCATGGAGCGCATCACGGAGGATGTTTTCGTTTCTGACGCCAAGCTGTGGCGGATTTACCAAGACCAGCACGACTCGGTGACGGCGAACGTGCTTGCCTTGGTGCCCGCGGCGCTAGCAGGCGACTCCGAGCCCACCGAAGAAGACCTCCAGAGGTACTATCGAGACCACCAGGATGAGTTCGAGCGGCCTGCCCACGCGTTCCTCAGCTTCGTCGCGATCTCCCGGATACCCAACCCGAGCGATTCGGCTGCCGCCCTCGCGAGAGCCCAGGCGGTGCGCCAGGAGATCCTGGACGGCACCGATTTCGCCGCAGTGGCGGCTCGGGAATCCGCCGATTCAGCGAATAGGCAGACGGGTGGCGACCTGGGGGAAGTGCAGCACGGCGCTTTCGTGCCGGCTTTTGAGGAGGCAGCGCTGGCGCTCAGACGTGGACAGCTCTCGCAGCCAGTCCTCACACCGTTCGGTTACCACCTCATCAAGCTCGATTCGAAGACGGACAGCACGTATCACGCAAGGCACATCCTCATTCCAATCGAGCTTCAAGGCGACCACCTGGATCAAGTGGACGCGCGGGCCGATTCACTGGACTTGCTCGCTGCCGACGTGGACGATCCGGCGGCCCTTGATACCGTGGCCGCACGGCTGGACGTACCGATTGCACCAGCCGGCCCGGTCTACGAGGGGGATCGGCTTGAGCTCGGGCGATACCTCATCCCCGACGTTGGGATCTGGGCGTTAGAGGCCGCACCAGGTCAGACCTCGCCTGTCATCGAGGCGGGCTGGGCGTACTACGTCTTCCGCCTGGATAGCCTGATTCCGCCCGGCGTACCCCCCCTCGAGGAGGTTCGCAGCGAAGTTCTCCGCCTGGCTCGCCGAGAGCAGCAATGGGAATCCGCTCGGGCCACGGCGCAAGCGATCGCACAAGAGATTAGTGGCGGCACTGATCTCGAGGAAGCCGCCACACGCCATTCCCTGCGGGTCCAGACCCTCGGTCCGTTTACCCGCCTAAGCCCAGCCTCGGCCCTTAGGGATTCGCCCACGGCCGTGGGAGCGGTGTTCGGGCTGCCGGTGGGTGCAGAGGGTGGTCCGTTCGAGACCGAATTCGCCATCTACTTCGTCGAGCCCATCAGGAAGGTGTTCGCCGACAGCGCGGCGTTCGTGGAGCAGGCGGAGGAGCTGCGCGCCGACATCATCCAGCAGGCGCGGCAGGCTCGCATGCGACTCATCGTGTCGTCGCTGAGGGAACAGGCGTCGGTGGTGGACCGTCGAAGGGAGCTGGAGCAGGCCCGGCAGCGCGCTCCCGATTCCCCACTCCAGGGGCCACTGGGGTTCCTGAGGTAGGAAGGGCGGTAAGACGGAACGGCGCAACGTTGGAGAGAACCTAGGGCAATAGCAGCGCCGCGGTGGTGACCGTCCCAGCCGGCACGACATCACCGCGGCCTTGTTGTCCGTCCTTCCGTCGTTCCGTCGAGCCGCCGTTCCGCCCGCGGGGCGGGGAGGGCGGGGTTACTCCGACAGCTTTTTCGGGTCGCCCTCTCCCCTCGGCTCCGCCGGCGCGTCAATCCGCCGGGAAGGGGGAGCTTCCTGGTCCACTTCGTCGATGCTCTCTCGAACGTCCTGAATACTCTTCTTGAACTCCCGGATTCCCTTCCCCATGGACGACCCGATCTCCGGCAGCCGCTTGGCGCCGAACACCAGCAGCACTATCAGCAAGATGACAACTACCTCAAGCGGCCCTGGAGTGAACAAGAGGCTGGCGTGTGCGTATGGCATAGGTGCCTCGCTTCGAACGATGGCGACTAGCAGTTTGCAATTAGCAGTTTGTGGTAGACGAGCACGAATTGCTAATTGCCAATTGCAAATTGCTCAGAACAGTGACCGCGCGAGCAGATAGGCTAGTACGATCCCGACCAGCCCCAGGAGCGACACCTGCACCGCAACCGGTCCCACCGTAATACTGAAGATAATCAGGTTCAGGTGCAGGGGGCCAATCGATGGACTGACCGTCCAGGTGAAGAACTCCTTCGCGGGTCCCTCTGGCAGAAAGCGCTCCAGGAGGGCCGACAGAAAGCCCCCCAAAATGAACCCGAGCGCGAGCACCGATACGTAGAACAGGGGACGTCGCGGTCCGATCGCCACAGTCAGCTCTGCCGCTCGAGGACGTACGAGATGCAATCGCGCAGCGCATCGCGAGCGCGGCTTTCCGGAATCATAGCCAACTCGCTCTCCGCCAACTCAGCAAAGTGCTGCGCTCGCTGCCGGGCGGCCGCGATCCCGCCCCTCCGCTCCACAATCCGGATGATATCTGCGATCTGGCTATCCGACGGCGTGGAATCCGCCATCAACGCGTCGACCAGGCCCCGCTCCTCGTGATCCATCTCGGAAAGCGCCGCGATCAGAGGCAGGGTGATCTTGTGCTCTCGCAGATCCAGACCCGCTGGTTTCCCCGTCACGTCCTCCGTGCCGGTATAATCCAGCAAGTCATCAACAATCTGGAATGCCATTCCCAGGCAGCGGCCGTACCGGCGCAGGGGCTCCCGGAATTCGGGATCCGCGCCCACCGCGCCGACCTCACAGGCACCGGCCATCAGTGATGCCGTCTTGGCATCGATGAGGCGATCGTAGTCGTCCTGTGTGAAGTCCAGTACGTCGTGCGCCTCGATCTCCCGCATCTCGCCCACAGTCATCTCGTTCGTTACCCGACTCAAGACACGGAGCGGTTCGAGATCGTTCATGCGCACCAGCTCGGTGATCGCTCGTGAATACAGGTAGTCACCCATGATGACGGCGACCTGGTGGCTGAAGAGCGCGTTGACGGTAGGTTGACCGCGACGGAGTACAGAATGATCCACCGAATCGTCGTGGATGAGGGTGGCAAGGTGGATCAGCTCCACGACTGCGGCCAGGGTCACGCTCCGGGGTCGCATGTTGTCCGTCGCCTGCACGGATAGCAGCAGCAGAGTCGGTCGGAACATCTTCCCCTTGATCCGGAGGAGATGCTGGTTGACCATGTCAATGAGGGGGTACTCCGCGGAGACAATACGACTCAGCTCGGAGAAGGCGGCGTCGAGCTCTTCCTTGACGGGCTGTTGAACGGACTCAAGGCCGACACGGGCGAGCTGCGGACCCATCGGTTAGTGCCCTGCCTGGGCTAAGCTCTTCACTCGGCTGCTCACATCCTGGAAGTTGATGTCGATGGCGAAGACGCGCTGATAGAATCCAAGGGCGTCCGGACCCTTACCCTGCTCCTCCTCACACCGAGCCAGCCAGTACAGTAGGCCGATCTTCCCCTCATCGCTTCCCGCTTCCGACTCCACCGCCCGCCGGAGCACCGTGCCCGCCACTGAGAACTGCCTCTTCTCGAAGAAACACAGCCCCAGGGCCTCTGCCGTCTTCAGTCGCCCCTCAGGCGAACGAAGCGCCTTCTGGAACTCGGAAATCGCCTCGTCGAGGAGTCCCATCTCCTTGAACGCGACACCCAGATCGTAGTGCGCCTGCCAGTCCTCCTCGGCCACATTGGCCTCGATGCCCTTCTTGAACTGGCTGAGCATTTCCTCAAAATCGCGCTGCTCGTCGCCGGTAGGCTCCTCCTCCTCGATCCGCATCCGCGTGTCCCTGACCGCGGGCTCATCTCCTAGAACCAGTGCACCAAGATCGACGAAGTCGCCTCCCGCTGCCTCTGTCGGCGTCGGCGTAGCAGCGGTAGGGACAGGTGTCGCAGCCACCAACTCCTCCGCAGGAGGCTCAAGCGTCGCAAGACCCAGCTTGGCCTGCTCGTTTTCCGGATCGTGCTCCAATACACGCAGGTAGACGGCGCGCGCCCTCTCCGCGGAACCGCCGCGCAGCAGTGCGTCTGCGAGCCCCAGGTACGCCTCGGCGAGCTGAACCTTGTCGCCCTTCCGGAAGGCAAACTCGACGCGCTTCTGATGATGGTGAACGCTATTCGGCTCGATGCGCAGGATCTCGTCGGCGATGCTCTCCGCGTGGCGCCAATCCTCTTTGGACTCATAGAGGCTAAGCGAGATGCCCAACTCCTCTATCCCCCGATCACGCTCGCCCTGTTCGAGCAGCACCTCGCCCAGCGTGCGATGAAGCACGGGGTCATCGGGATCATCCGCAATCTGGCCTTCAAGGGTCGCCACATCCGGCGGCGCCTCTACGGCAGCCAGAGGCGCTTCGACAAGTTCTGGTGCCTCCTCCACAGCCGGCTCTTCCGGAGCCTCCGGTTCCGCAGCGGCTACCGCCTCGGGGGGAGCGGTTGCCGTGACCTCGGCGACCGCCGCCTCCTCCGCCGCGCCGAAGCCGGCCAGGTCCAGCTCCGGCACTTCCATCTCACTGCTCGGCCGTACGTCTCGTTCTAACGAAGCCGGCTCCTCTTCCTCGGCGACAGGTGCCAGTTCCGCCGTGGCTTCGGCCTCCACCGGTTCCTCAGCCACCGCGGCTGGCAGCTCCTCAACCACCTCCTCTACCGGCTCCGCCGGTGGCTCCTCTGCCACCGCGGCGGGCAGCTCCTCAACTACCTCCTCTACCGGCTCCGCCGGTGGCTCCTCGACCACCGCCGCCGGTGGCTCCTCTGCCACCGCGGCAGGCAGTTCCTCAACCACCTCCTCCACCGGCTCCACCGCTGGCTCCTCGACCACCGCGGCCGGTGGCTCCTCTGTTACCGCGGCAGGCAGTTCCTCAACCACCTCCTCCACCGGCTCCGCCGCTGGCTCCTCAACCACCGCCGTCGCTGGCTCCTCTGCCACCGGCACGGGCGGTTCCTCGACCAGCTCCTCTACCGGCTCCGCCGGTGGCTCCTCAGCCACCGCAGCGGGCGGCTGCTCAACCACCTCCTCTTCCAGCTCCTCCGGCGGCTCCTCAAACACCGCGGGGGGCACCTCCTGAAGCAGCTCCTCGATCAGCTCCTCCACGGCCAGATCTTCAACCGTCCCTTTGTTGGCTGCCTTCTCCGGCCCGACCGGCACGTCCTCCGGCAGAATGAGAGGAAGCTCCCCTCCCTCGGGCGCCGCCTCTTCAGCCTCCGTGACCTCTTCCACCTCGGGGACCGCTTCCTCGGGAGGCGCCCCCGCAACCACGCCCCCAGCCGGAGCGGAATCATCCATCACGATGGGCTCGATCTCCAGTGCCTCAACTTCACCTTCGGCCGGTGCCTCGAAAGCCGCATCGACGTCCAGCCCCGAAACCGCATCAACCGGTTCTTCGGCCACAGTCAGGTACTCAGCGGAAGAGCGATCGATATCGATATCTACGCTCGGCCGCGGCCCCCCCTCCGGCTGCTCCGCAGCCGGCACAGCTTCCTCAGGCTTCTCATCGAGGTCGAGGAACACCAACTCGGTCGTCTTTCCTTTCCTGTCGTCGTCAGCTTTCTTCAGCTTCGGCGCGGCCGCGACATCGTAGTCCGGGTCGATGGCCTTCATCTTCTGCAGCGTCGTTCGGGTCCGGCGGGCGTCTCCCGTGTCCTCCACCTCGGCATACAGCTTCGCCAGCTGCTCCCTGGCCTCGTCGGTGCGGGCGGCGGCCTTGAGCTGCTCTGCCAGTAGCAGACGAATCTCCTCATTGTCCGGCGAGAGGTCGGCAAACTCCTTGAGCGCATCGAACGCCTGCTCTACCTTGCCATCTCGCTGCATACGCTCGGCATACTCTAGGAGGTTTTGCTTGGCCTCAGCGACGAAGCCGCGCTCTACCATGAGCTTCGCCAGCTTCAGGTAGATGTGGGTCCGCCCCGGCGCATTGCGGAGGATCTTGTTGCACAGAGCGATGGCGTTGTTGGGGAATCCGGACTCAGCGTACCGATTCACCGCCCGCTCATAGGTTTCCACCGCAGCCTGAACATTGTTGGCCTTCAGGTAGAGGTCACCGACTTTGTTGAACAGGGCCAAGTCACTGTCCAGCTCCTGGGTCCCCTCGAGCTGGTTGATGATCTTGGAGTAGGCCTGGAGTGCCTTCTGCCACTGGCCCTTGACCTCGTACTTGCGGGCTCTTTCCTTTGCCTTTTCGATGTTCAGGGTGGACCTCTACCTGCACTGAGTGGACGAAAGTGAAGGAGTTGCCAACTCCTTTAAACTAAGAAATTTACGGGCCTCCCAACTGAGTGACAAGACACGCCGCCTGTCCACACCTCGGTGATGAGGTTCCCTCCGTACCAATACACTAATTCCCGCCAATCTCGCACTGCCGCCAGCACTAAGTCGGCCCGGAACCCGGGGGCGATCTGACCCCTCGTATGCGCTTCACCCACGGCTGCCGCCCCATTGACCGTAATCGCCATGATCGTCTCGGCCGGCACCAGGCCAAGCTGCGACGCACCGATGGTCGCCATGAGCGGAAGGCTCATACCAGGCGAGCTACCCGGGTTGAAGTCCGTGGCAAGTGCGACCGCCGCACCGGCATCCACCAGCCGCCGTCCCGGGGCCTGCCGTCTCTGGCCCAAGAACATCATGGTCCCCGGCAGCAGCACTGCGACGGTCCCACTCTTGGCGAGGGCCTCAATCCCGGCATCCGAGATCGCAGCGAGATGGTCCGCGCTCACGGCGTCCAGGGCGGCAGCGAGCTCGGCCCCACCGGATCCGTCGAGTTCGTCCGCGTGCAACTTGAGTTCCAGCCCGTGCCGCCGTGCGGCCTCCAGCACCCGGCGCGACTGCTCGACTGTGAAGACGCCGGGCTCGCAAAAGACATCGCAGTACCGCGCGATGCCCTGGCTTTCGACTGCAGGGAGCATTTCCTCGACCACCAGGTCTACGTAGTCGTCTGGGCGACCCCGGTATTCCGAGGGCACCTCATGGGCCCCCAGGAACGTCGCCACGAGCGAGGGCCCGCTGTGCGAGACGGCGGCAATTACGTCGAGCTGCTTGAGTTCAGCTTCGAGTGAGAGGCCATACCCAGACTTGACCTCGACGGTAGTGGCACCGAGGGCGAGAAGGTGGGCAAGGCGCCGGCGCGTGAGATCGATGAGGTTCTCCACTGTCCGCTCGCGCACGTCGCGGACCGACGACAGGATACCACCACCTGCAGCCGCGATCTCTTTGTACCCGACACCCCGAGCCCGCCGCTCGTGGTCTTCGAGGCGTGCCATCCCGAACACCGCATGGGTGTGGCAGTCCACGAAGCCCGGGAACAACACACCTTCTACCTCGGCGACCTGTGCTTCTGACGCCACGGCGCGCAGTTCCCGATAAGTACCTACCGCGCCGATGCGGCCGTCGTCGGCGACCAGCACGGCTGCGTCGTCCAGCACCTGGAGGTCTGACATCTCGGAGCCGCGCCGGGCCCGAGCAGGACCGCGACAGGACACGACCTGGGAGGCGCCAACCAGGAGCGTGCTCAGTCCGTCACCTCGCGGGTGGGGAGTTGGAGGCCGTGCCGCCGCGCCGCGGCGATCGCCTCCGGGTACCCTGCGTCCGCATGCCGTACGATGCCAAGTCCGGGATCGTTGGTCAGCACCCGCTCAAGCCGTCGGGCAGCTCCCCTGGTACCGTCAGCCACGATCACCTGTCCCGCGTGGAGACTGTTGCCAATCCCCACCCCCCCGCCGTGGTGGAACGACACCCACGAGGCCCCGGAGGCAGTGTTCAGGAGGGCGTTCAAGACGGGCCAGTCAGCTATGGCATCGGAGCCGTCCCGCATACCCTCCGTCTCCCGGAACGGGGAGGCAACCGACCCCGTGTCGAGATGATCGCGGCCGATGACGATGGGACCCGAGATCTCGCCGCGCCTGACTAGCTCGTTCAACGCCAGCCCGAATCGGGCTCGCTCGCCCATGCCGAGCCAACAGATTCGGGCAGGCAGACCCTGAAACGCCACCCGCTCACGTGCCTGCCGGATCCACCGCGAGAGCTGCTCGTTCTCGGGAAAGAGGTCGAGCACGACGTCGTCGGTGCGGTAGAGATCGTCCGGATCTCCTGTGAGGGCCACCCAGCGAAACGGCCCCCGCCCCTCGCAGAACAGGGGCCGAATGTACTCGGGGACAAACCCCGGAATCTCGAAGGCATCCGCCACGCCAGCGTCCCTCGCTTCGGCACGGATGTTGTTGCCGTAATCGAACGCCACGGCACCCTTGCGCTGCAACTCCAGCATCGCCTGCACGTGCACCCCGATGGATGCCTTCGCGCGCTCCACGTACTCATCAGGATTCTTGCTGCGAAGCTCGGCGGCTTCGTGGAGCGACAGGCCCGCAGGGACATATCCGTTGAGCGTATCATGAGCGGACGTCTGGTCCGTCAGCACGTCCGGTATCCACCCCCGCCGGACTATTTCCGGAAGCACCTCAGCGCAGTTTCCCAGCAACCCCACGGATACCGCCTCGCCCCGGTCACGGGCCTGTGTCACTCGGCTCCACGCCTCGTCCAGAGATTCCGTCATGGCATCCAGGTACCTGGTCTCCAGACGGCGGCGGATCCGCGCCGGGTCCACCTCCACCGCCAGGATCGCCCCCCCATTCATCGTAGCCGCGAGGGGCTGGGCACCACCCATTCCCCCGAGACCTCCGGTCAATACGATCCGCCCTTGCAGCGAGCCCGCGAAGTGTCGGGCCGCCACGGCGCCGAACGTTTCGTAGGTTCCCTGCAGAATCCCCTGCGTGCCGATGTAGATCCAACTCCCCGCCGTCATCTGGCCGAACATGATGAGCCCGGCCCGCTCCAGCTCACGGAAATGCTCCCAGGTAGCCCAGCGACCCACGAGGTTGGCGTTTGCGATCAGGACTCGGGGCGCGTCTTCGTGGGTGGTGAACACCCCAACGGGTTTGCCGGACTGCACCAGAAGTGTCTCGTCGTTGCTGAGCGCCTTGAGCGACGTACAAATCGCATCATAGGCCTCCCAGCTCCGCGCTGCACGGCCGGTTCCACCGTAGATGATCAACTCATCGGGCCGCTCGGCGACGTCCGGATCCAGGTTGTTCATGAGCATGCGGAGCGCAGCTTCTTGAATCCAGCCGCGGCAGGAGATCTCACTGCCTCGCGGCGCCCGCACCGTACGGGCCGTCGGAACAGTAGTCATACCAGCGCCTCCTGAGCCACCACGGCGGCCAGACGTTCTATGTCCGGCGTCAGGGGCCGATCATGATGCAGCGGGGACACCACCTGGCGCACGCGCTCGTAGAGCTTTTCCACTCCTCTCCCCGGCCGCAGGGGCTTGCGGAACTCCAGACCCTGGGCAGCGGCCACTAGCTCACACGCGACGACGCGCTGGGCGTTGGCCAGGATGCGGCGCACCTTGGACGCCGCCGCCATTCCCATGGGAACCACGTCCTCCTGATTGGCGCCCGTCGGAATCGACTGAACGCTTGCGGGCATGCACAACGATCGCGCTTCAGCCGTCAGTGCAGCGGCCGTGACCTGAATCATCATCAAGCCCGAGTGGAGCCCGGCATGCTCGGTGAGGGCAGGCGGCAGGCCCTGTGACAGGTCTGGATTCACTAGCCGGTCGACGCGCCGCTCGGAGACACCAGCCAGCGTCGCCAGGGCAATGCCGAGAACATCAAGAGCGAGGGCAACGGGCTGCCCGTGGAAATTGCCCCCCGAGAGAATCTCTTCACCGAAGATCAATGGGTTGTCGGTCGACGCGTTCAATTCCACATCAATCACGCCAGCCGCATATCCGATGGCGTCCCCGACTGCACCCAGAATTTGCGGAGTGCACCGCAGGCTGTAGGCGTCTTGCACCCGGGGATCATTCTCCCGGTGAGACTCCCGGATCTCGCTAGCGGCAAGCAGCTCCCGCAGCAGTGCTGCGGCGCGAGCCTGCCCCGGGTGGGGACGGACCTGTTGAATGCGCTGGTCGAACGGGACCGGCGTTCCCATGAGTGCCTCGAGGCTCATTGCCGCCGCCCCAAGAGCCGTCCGCCACAGATTCCGGGAGTCATGAACGGTGAGGGCCAGAACACCCGCCTGCACCTGGGTGCCGTTGACGAAGGCCAGGCCCTCTTTCGCCTGGAACTCGACGGGGGAGATGCCGGCGGCGGTGAGGGCTTCGGAGGCAGGCATCCGCTTCATTTCACTTTTCACGTTTCCCCTTTCACGTGAATCGTGAAATGTGAAAGGTGAAAGGTCCCCCACCTCCACCTCCCCGTCCCCCATCATAGCCCACGCGATGTGTGCCAGCGGCGCCAAGTCTCCACTCGCCCCGACACTCCCCTGCTCCGGCACCACGGGGTGGACCCCAGCGTTCAGCATGTCGGCAATGTGCCGCACAACGAGTGAGCGCACACCGCTGGTTTCCCGAAGCAGCACGTTTGCCCGCAGGAGCATGACTGCTCGTACGACGTCAACAGGCAGGGCCACACCTACTCCGGCCACATGGCTGAGAATGAGGTTGCGCTGGAGCTCGAGGAGCCGATCAGGAGGGACCGTGACGTTGGCCAGCTTACCGTAGCCGGTATTGACGCCGTACACTCGGACGCCGGATCCGAGCATCCTGTCTACGGCGGCGCGGGATGCGTCAGCGCGCTCAGCTGCCTCCTGTGCGATGTCTACTGGCGCAAAGTCCCGGGCCACCGCAACGACTTGGGGGATGGTGAGGGAGTTGCCGGTAAGGGTGACGGAGCTGGGCATCGGAGGGAATATAGGACCGTGTGGCGGGGGCGGGGAGCACTAGCTTACTGAGGGGAGCGGGGAGCGGTACTGATCGGAG
>JABAOF010010918.1_pt2 | contig 23822 bp, 31 predicted proteins | sample 7062171 | NCBI WGS metagenome assembly JABAOF01 (sample SAMN14538628, study PRJNA623070) | marine sediment metagenome | biome: marine biome [ENVO:00000428]; feature: marine pelagic biome [ENVO:01000023]; material: deep marine sediment [ENVO:00002113] | place: India: Gulf of Khambhat ...
GAGCGATCATGTTTATTGGAATGTCTGTGACGGACCTTCAGACAACGTTGATCGTTCATGCAATTGGGGCACCGATCATCTTCACCCTAATTTCTCTGTTTTATTTTACGAAGTTTAATTTCACATCTCCTCTGCAAACCGCGATCACGTTTTTCGCGAAAGTCATTCTGATGGATTTCTTCATTGTCGCCTTAATCATCAACCGCAGTTTTGATATGTTCCTAAGTCCTCTCGGGACCTGGATTCCTTTCGGGTTGATCTTCCTTTCAACATATCTGACGGGTTTATTGATTGAGAGACGGAGTAGAAAGCCGAGGTCGATTTATTCTTAGGTAAAAGGTCAATTTTTCAGCTGCTGAAGGATCTCAGAATCTATCTAGCCTGTCGATACTACGCAAAGATCGCGGGATCCAGTCAAGTTAGACGAACGGTCTCGACAGCCGACCTCGCGCTCTTTAAGTTCGCCAAACAACAATTATCAACCGCACCAGAATAGACTGAAACTCGCTTCGGCAGAGCATATTATTCAACAGAAGCTCACCCATGAATGACCTTCTATACTTCCAAGAGAAACCTGTGGGATCACCCGGCATCAAAGTCTCCCTACATAGAATATCAAGGTCTCCTTATTTCCATGGAAGCTCGTCTTATTTTACGCTGTAGTGCATGGATTGGTGAAACCAAGCGCCACTCAAGAATAATCCTTCAAGGATCTACGGCCAAACAGAGTAGGGTTGGAATCTTTGCCAGGTATTGAATGGCTAGGCTGCATCTGAAAACAGCATCAAAACGAGGTTGCGGAATGAGCAATGCTCCGCGCAGGCATTGGGACCGACAAGCATCACTCTATGCTTCTGAGGAAGGACATCAAAAGTATGAGAAATTCTTGGCACTGTACGAAGCAAGTTGTTGGCGGTATATCGAGCCGTTGTTACCAAATCTCGAAGGCTCAAGGATATTGGAAGTGGGATGCGGAACGGGGCGTTGGATCTATCGTCTGGCCCCGATGGGGTATCAAATGACTCTTTCTGATTTGAGTCCCGAGATGATCCGACATGCAAGTGAGAGGGTAACGGATCTGGGTCTTGAGGATCGAGTAGATGGTTATCACGTGTTGGACATATGTAATCTACACGCATTCGTCGATTGTAGCTTCGACCTTGTTCTAGCGATGGGTGGGCCTTTGGGTTTGGGTGAGGACTTCAGAAAGGGTGTTGCAGAATTATTTAGGGTTGTAAAGGCAGGAGGATATATCGTCTGTGATGTAGCAAACCGCTACCGTACAGGACTCGAATTAGCGCGAATGGGTAAGCCAGAACAGATCATGGACCTCTTGTCCTCTGGGGAATATGTGCGTCCCGATGGGTTAAAGGATCACCGTTTTGAACCTGCGGAACTAAAAAGAGTTTTTGGGGAGGTAGGCTTTGAGTCGAAATCAATCGTTGGAATATGTCCCTTCTTTGATTTCTTACCCGACGCAAAATCCGTAGAAGTTCTCGAAGATGAACACGGGTATGAGGTAATGTTAGAGGTAAGCAGACACTATGGGAAGATCCCGGAGATTGTGGGGCTTAGCGGTCGTCTGTTGCTCGTGGCGCAACGGACAGAATAAAGCAATGCCGCTTAGCCATTCGCTTTAGAAAACCAGAGACACGGGATGGATACAATCATGAACCGTAGGTTTGAAGAGCTTGTGAGAAGCGAGCCTAGGCTATTCAAATTCAAAGCCGTGGGGTGAAATTCCAACCTACATGTGAACATTGGGGACCTCGTTATGGAAGCATACGACTCAGATCGCGCAAAAACCAGAAATCTCATCGCATTCTTCGTGCTTGCCTACGCACTCTCATGGTCGATAGGGATTCCATTGGCATTAAACAACCAGGGAATTATTGAGCCCATTCTCCCCCTATGGGCGCACTACTTCTACGCCTATGGACCTATGCTCTCCGCCCTAATCGTGACATGGATCAGCGAAGGAAGACCCGGCTTGAGAGACATTGTCTCCCGCATGGTTATGTGGAACGTTCGTCCCATTTGGTGGATTGTAGCGCTCTCCCCTCTTGTTCTTGGGTTCGCAACTGCACTGATTCTGAATTTGGCCGGAGTGAGTGAGATAAGTCTATCCGCTCTAGGTGAGGTTCAGTTTCTCCCCCCGTTAGGGATCGGAGCATTGCTGCTGTGGATTCTCACTTTTGGGATCGGCGAGGAGACTGGGTGGCGAGGTTATGCGCTTCCCCGCCTCCAAGATGGTCGAAGCGCTCTTCTTGCTACCATCATCCTGTGGATCTTTTGGGCACTCTGGCATCTCCCGACATTCTTCTATTTGTACAACCCTGCGATCTTGATCGGATGGCTCTTTGGTAACTTAGCCGGAGCGATCCTGTTTACGTGGCTCTTCAACAGTACCGGCGGAAGTATCCTCATCATAGCAATCTGGCACGGATGTTTCAACTTCGTCTCCTCAACGGAAGCAGGCGACAGTCTTCTTGCAGCCGTCGTCTCTACCATTGTTATGATATGGGCCGTTGTTATTGTCCTGGTCTTCAAGCCAGCCAATCTCTCCCACACGGATAAGGTCGTGAAATGAATTAAGGGTTGGCAACGCTAAGCACTCCCCTTAACCACACTGGAGCCGACCTGGTCAGCCCGGGCATAACGTCAACGCTTTACAAAGCAAGGGCTGGCCAGGTTGCTTAGTTCCTCTTGTGACTGATCCACCGGCGATTTAGCGACCATGAAACTCAGATAAAATTAGTTTTAAGTCACGAAGACGAACTATGAACCTCGGTATTGAGAACATAGGTGCCTTCATCGATTTGGATGGCACCTTGTGTGAAATCTACCTCTGGCAGGGGCTCTTCGCCCATCATGTTCAAACTCGGTTCAAACGAGGGGCTTTGTACTCCTTTATTGCGGTTCATTTTCCGATCTGGCTCCTATACGAGATGAAGCTACTTTCAAAGGAGTTTTTCTACAGGCTGCATGCCACGAACCTGGCGTGGCTGGTCCGAGGCGTGTCTGTCGATCGTGCAGATAAAATTTGGGATTGGGTGANNTGATTGAACACCAAATTACCCCTCGAATGCGTCCCGAGATGTTGGCTTCGATCCAAGGTCATAGAACCAAAGGACACAAAGTTTTTCTGATCTCGGGTTCTTTCGAGCCCCTCCTAGATAAACTTGTGACAGCCATGGGTTTGGATGGGGCTATTGCTACACCACTCGAAGTGAAGGACGGACGATATACCGGCAGAATTGTCCCACCATTAAATGTCGGTCATGGCAAGGCAGAGCGATTAAGACAATTCCTCGAAGAATATGATGAGGAAATTGATTTATCTGCTTCATACTTCTACACAGATTCGATCGTCGATGTTCCTGTCATGGAGAGAATCGGTCACCCTATTGCAGTCTATCCAGATAAACGACTTGCCACACTGGCAAAAACAAGAGGATGGGTAACGATCGGTGATACGCCACCTAATTGACAACTGTTATCTATTTAAAGAAACAGAGCCACCATGCCTTTCACTATAGCGGCAGGTAAGGCCGCTCTAATTGAAAACCTTGAAGAAATGGTAAGCCATTCTGTTCTTGTTTGAGCAAGCGCTGAACACAACCTCGCTCCGGTAAAGGACTAAGGATGTTAGGATAAATCGCTTAGCGATTCGAGTTGTCAAAAACTCTCCGAAATCCATTTGCTCAGAGTTAGGATAAGTACCTTTTATTCTTTCTGATCGTCTCTGGATCTCAAAAAAAGACCGGCATTTGCATAACCCATATCATCAATATGCCAAATTTCCCCACTCTAAATATCAAGGTTTCCTGACATCATTTCCGATAACTCTTGTTTTATTATCGGTAAATATTCTTCAACGATCACAATTAGACCTGCCTCAGATATTGATTCGGATCTTCTCAGATCGGGTTTCCCAGGGTCGACGTTATAGGAACCTAAACCGCCTCACGAGATAATGGTGATTTTAATGAAAGGATTGAAGACAATGGAAACCTCAAGCACACAAACCGACTTACAACCACTTGAGAAGCAAACGATGAGGATAGGGTTCATCCTCGCAGGGATCGTGATCGCCGTGACGGCTGTAAGCTACCTCCTGAATATGACCTTCACGTATCAATGGATGGTCTGGGTCATTGGTGTGGCCTTCCTAGGCGTAGCACTTCTGGCATTGGAATGGACGCGCTCTCTCAGTGGCCCCCTGGGTGATGCACCAACAGGAACGCTTCGTGGGTTGCTTCTGCTGGCTTTGCCGCTGGCTTTCATTCTTGATAGCCAGATCTGCGGGCTAGGCCTCAAAGCTTGCTCGGTCCTTTGTAATGTCATCAGCTTCACCTTGATTGGATTGTCCGCGGTCACCGCCTATCGAATTTATCGAAACCAATCGGTCGGTGCCTTGCTGGTCCCGATGGTCATCGTCGGTCTCATTCCACACTGCGTGTGCGGTGCTCCGATAAACACCGTCTGGCAAAACATTTTTGGCGGCTATGCGCCTACGTGCCAGGTCATTCCCTTGGCTGCTACTCTGTTCTCCGTCGCAGCCTTGAGGGGTGTACGAACGCGTTGGAGCGCGGTCCTGGTTGGCGTGCTTTTAGCCGTGACGGTCTTCATCGTCGTTGGTAACCCGATGTTTGGCTTTCCGTGGACGGGCTGCATTGGCTGATGCATTTGTCGTATCAGATCTTTTAAAATGTCAGGAAGTTGGGCGAAAGCTATAAGCGGAAGCTGACCTCTCACAAGCTGAGAATGCAAAGGAAGCCGTTGACTATGACCACTGTGCAAGAAATCGTGAGGGTTATTTAGGCCTCGGAATCCAAATACGGCGATCGTGGGCAAACAATATTTCTTATAAGGAGGTGTATCCCATTACCTGCTTCACTCGTCTAGTAATATAGACAATCTACATCAAGAGAGGAGAATTGAAATATGTCCTTCGAACAGGAAATGACACCGAAAGAGAAACGTTCGAATCTGGAAACCATTTATTGGGGAGGTGTATTACTTTGGGCTGGTCTGGTGTTTGGGGCTGAGAGCCTCGGCTACCTGCCACAGATTGGCGAAGCCGACGCATGGAGCTGGGCTTTCGCTGGAGCAGGTCTATATGGATTGCTTGGGGCTCTATATCGCATGTCCTCCCCGAATCTCCCGAACCCCAGCACATGGGACTACATTTGGTCCGGAGGTTTGACGATCCTCGGTCTTGCGGGCTTTACGAGCCTGGATATCGGTTTCCCGTTGGTCCTGCTGCTAGTCGGTTTGATACTCCTGGGCAGCGTGGTTCTTCGTCGCAGTTGACCTCTTGTTGCCGTAGCGCGTTACCGAGTACACGGAGCATTCAACATCCTGGTGATGCGCTACGGGAACCTTCAATTGCAGGTTTTTACCAAAGAGAATATCAAGTTCTCCCGATATGTAGAGGTTCATCCGTGATCTCCCTCCCAGCTATCGCGCAGTGCTGGTGCTTCACGAACTCCAGGGGCTCAAAAACCGTGAGATCGCTGAGGTGCTTGACCTTTCCCTCGACGCGGTCAAGATCCGTCTCCACCGCGCGCGCGTAAAACTTCGAGCAGAGCTCAACACCGGTTGTGACTTCTCCCATGATGAACGGAATGTTTTTGTGTGTGAAGAAAAAGATGAGAATAAGGATATGAAGAAATGAACATCGATGATTGTCAAGAAATGATCAACGCTTTCCTGGGCGATGAAGAAGAGAGACAGCTCAACTCGGATGTAGAATCCCATCTCACCGATTGTCCCGACTGCATCCAAGAAATGGCAACCTGGCAGAACTGCTTCGATTGGCTTAAGAAAACATTTCCAGATCAAGCTCCGCCTGTGGAACTGTGGGAGAAGATACAGGCAGGGACGAAAACGCAGTAAGAAGACGGGATTTGCCCATAACAACCTAGGGACGGACGCCCGATGTCAGGAGACGTTGAGGATGAAGATCACAGTTCTGGCACTTGGCTCACGGGGTGATGTGCAACCGGCAGTTGCTCTCGGGGTGGGCTTGCACAACGTGGGTCATGAAGTCTGTATAAACACCCATGCGCCCTTTGAGACCATGGTTCGTGAGGCGGGGCTTGATTTTTGCCTCATCAAGACTAATCCTATCGAGGTGCTCGAGAGTGATGTTGGCAGAGCAGTAATGGAGGGCGGCGGTAATCCACTTCGCCAGTTGAAGGATTTCTCTGATCTGATGAATCCACATATGTTACAAGTGTGAGCCGATTGTTGGGCTGCCTGTCAAGGTGCAGAGGCTCTACTTTATGCACAAGTTAGCTGGTACTTTGGCCCTCACATCGCCGAACGGCTGAATATACCAGCCATTGCCACTTTCTTACATCCAGAATACTCGAACAGCGCAATTCCCGGCTATACGATGCCTACCCGGAGGAGCCTCGGCGGTACTTTGAACCAATTGACGTGGGTGATCGACGAGGCAATGGCTTGGTACCCACTACGCTCGGTCATTAATCAATGGCGAGAAGAACAACTAGGCTTGCCGTCGATCCCACTCAGCGTGATTCATCAAAGACAATTGCGCCGGGAAAAACATCCAACAGTCTTTGGGTTTAGTCCCAGCGTATGGCCTAAACCTCGGGATTGGGGTGACCATATCGACATCACTGGTTACTGGTTCCTGGAAAAACCCAGTGATTGGCAACCCCCAAACGATCTGGAAGATTTCCTGGCGGCAGGCCCGCCGCCAGTCTATGTCGGATTCGGCAGTATGAGTACGCGTAGATCAGAAGAAATCACAAACGTGGTATTACAGGCGTTGGTCCGCAGTGGGCAGCGTGGTTTACTGACAACGGGTTGGGGTGGATTGAGCGAGATCGACTTACCCGAAAACATATTCGAACTTAAATCAGTACCGCACGATTGGTTCTTCCCACAGATGGCTGCGGCGGTTCACCATGGCGGTGCAGGTACAACAGCTGCCAGTATGCGAGCCGGTATCCCCACGATCATCGTTCCTTTCTGGGCGGACCAACCATTCTGGGGGCATCGTGTATTCGAGCTGGGGGTTGGGCCGCGACCGATACCACAAAAACGGTTAACCGTCGAGCGACTGGTTGATGCTATCACACTGGCGACCAGTGACAGGGATATGCAGGAGCGTGCGGTAAGCCTAGGCGAACGGATTCGCGCCGAGGATGGCATCACTAGAGCGGCGGATTTTATTCACCGCCATCTGTCAGCGGACTCATTGTGAGAGACATCTCTGCAAGTTAACGGCTGTGGAGTGAGGTACTCAGATGTCTCTCACGCCTCATGAAATCAAGTTGGGTAGATTGCGGGTGGTGCTTTAAACCGCCTGCGTTGTATCCTGGGTTGAGGTTTCGACCGTCTCGGATGCCTCCCCGCAACATGTCTCCATCATCCAAGACATCATCCCAAGCCATTCTTCAGGTATTTCTCCGTGTTCCATGACTTGTGACATCACCTCCCCACAATCACATCCTTCCCACCCCTGTGACATCATCTTCTCCATCATTTCTTCACAGGAAGACACACGATTTTCTTGTTTCAGGTTTCTTGTTTCGTTAGACATTTTCTGATCTCCTTTTTGCACGATTAGGAACGAGTTGTGTCTGTTCTACCGATAAAGACGAGAATACGGAAAAAGAGGATACACCTTGGGGGAAGGCTTGATCGAGATAATCTAAAAGGAGATAACTCGTCGTGATCAACGACCATCCATTTCCTTGTCCAGGGGGCTCAAACAATATGGATTTCCCTACACCCCATGTCAAACTCTCCCTATGTCTATAGCTGGTTCTCTTGCGTTATGCTAGTGCCAAACTCGCAAATATGAGTTCCTTATGAACTTTTAAATCCCCCCTTATCCATTTGATGGGACATTGGGAAGTAGATCGCAATCAAGGTGACTCATCAACTCACTGCGACACACGCATCCCATTACGGAGGCGACATTTATGAGCAGTGAAAAGAAAAAGATCCGATCGATTGTCAGGCGCGAGCGTGCCGAAAGCTATTTGTTTACATCCCTGGTTGCATTCGGCCTCACGGTTATCGTCACCCGCGTGGGTCTTCAGCTGACCGGTTTTCCCCAGCTCGGCAACAGCGTGCTGCACATCGCCCACGCGCTTTGGGGTGGGCTCTTGCTATTTGTCGCTGTATTACTGCCACTTGCATTGGCCAACCGTTGGGCTTTCCAAGCCAGCGCGCTATTGAGCGGGATTGGCATCGGACTTTTCATCGACGAGGTGGGCAAATTCATCACTCAGACCAACGACTACTTCTTCCCTTCAGCACTTTCCCTCATTTATGGTTTCTTCCTGCTAAATGTTTTCGTATACCTCTACTTTCGCCGACCGGATCAGAACGATCCTCGCAAAGCCATGTACCATGTTCTTGCAAGTTATCAGGAAGCCTTAGATGGTGATCTGGACACGGAGGAAGCAGCCAGGATCGAGGCTCAGCTAGCCATCGCCAAGCAATCGAGCCGCGGCGAGATCGTATCTCTAGCCAATGCTATCAGTGACATATTGCAAAGGGAAAAGGAACATCTTACACCCGCTGAACCAGGTATCAGCAAGCGATTCACATCGTGGATGGATGATCTTGGTAAAGGCCTGGGCCGTCGCATGCACCGCACCATCATTTCCATCATCTTGATTCTGTGGGTGGTTTTTATGATCGGCTTTGTTGCCGTACTGGTCCTCGAAATCCCGACCATCGAGTATCAAGTTCTCCAATGGCGTGGTGTGCTCACAGGAATTCAGGTCGTGATAGGCGGCCTTATGATCATCGCTTTGATCGCTTGGTTGTCCGGGAATGAGGAACTTGGCTTGCGGTTTTCTGTCTATGGCTTTCTCTTTTCTTTGGTCGCGTTGCAGACGATCTACTTCTACCTATCTCAGTTCTCAGCAATTACATTCACCCTGCTCCAACTGTTCATCCTACAGATACTTTTCACCTATCAGCGTTGGTACTTGCAGGACCCTCTGCCGGTAACGTTGTAGGTGTTCAACTGTCGCCGCGTGGTAGACCCAGGTGTGCAGAAACAGTCAGTTTGCGGAGTTATTTATAGCTTTCACGATTATTGCACTCATCATTATTGGTGGTACCAGAGGGGGCTCGGTTACTCCGCCGAGAACAACGTGGAAGAAATCAGAGGGATCGGATAAGATTGAGGTCAGTATGAAAACTATCGAACGATGAAAGGGACAATTGAGATGAGCGACGAACAAACTAGGAAAAGAGAATGGGAGCAGATCTGTCGAGACATTGAAGCCAAATTCAGAAAAGAAGCCGCAAGATGGTTCGGAGCTGAACCTACGGATGATTGGGAGACCATTGGCCAGAAGATGGAAGAAAAGATGCGGGCAGAAGCGTCGAAAATCGTAGGCGGTGAACCAGAGGAAAGTTGGGAGCAGATTGGAAAGCGACTTGAAGGCAACTTTAAGTCCGAGGTGGCGAGAGTCGCTGATGCGGACCAAAGTGACGACTGGGATACCATCGGACAGAAGATGGAAGGAAAGATCAGATCCGAAATCGCGACCGGCGTGGGTAGCGAAGCGGATGAAAGTTGGGATCAGATCGGCAGACGTGTCGAACAGGACGTTCGGGTGGGATTAGGCAAATGGGCTGGTGCCGAGCCAGAAGACGATTGGGAGACCGTCGGGCGTAAGATGGAAGACAAGATCAGGACCACCTTACGAGATTGGCTCCGTGGAGAATGAGCGCACAAGGGGAAAACACCCCACCCACTTCTGTGTCGGGTCGATGAGCCTGGCCATCCAGATTAACACGCCTGATATCCACCTATCCAACACTTTCAAAGGCTTCGAATGGACCGAGGGAGACGCCCGAAAGTAATCATCATTGGGGCTGGTTTCGGTGGCCTGTTTGCGGCTCGGACGCTGCTTGATGAGCCCATCGATCTCCTGATCATTGACCGTAATAATTTCCACCTGTTTACACCATTGCTCTATCAGGTGGCGACGTCAGCACTCGATCCTAGTGAAATCGCCTATCCTGTTCGGAGCATCTTCCGGAATAACCACAACGTACAAACCATGCGAGGCGAGGTTACGGAAATCGATATCGAAGCTAAGACCGTAAAGGTCATAGCCCCCGGATTGACCGCTCAAGAGGCGTATGACTACCTCATTGTGGCAGCCGGAAGCGTACCGTCCTACTTTGGCAACGAGACCTTCAATCAGTACGCCTTTGAGCTCCACACCTTAAGCGATGCCGTTCTACTTCGCAATCACATCTTGCAGCTATTTGAGATTGCGGCGTGGACGGAAGATCCCGCCCTACGGGATGCTTTGACAACAATCGTTGTCATTGGTGGAGGTCCGACTGGTTTGGAAACGGCGGGCGCATTTCATGAGTTATACAACCACGTTCTCGATCATGAATATTGGAATCGCACGGACATCAAGGCGAGGGTCATCTTAGTAGAGAAGCTGCCCTACGTTTTAGCACCCTATCCTGACAAACTACGGGATTCAGCGCTGGCCCAACTTCGTTCGCTCGGGGTGGAGATTATTTTAGAGAATCCGATCGTAGAAGTGGCTCCTGATCACGTACGCCTAACCGACGGAACACGTATACTGACCTACACACTCATCTGGGCTGCGGGCGTGAAAGCGTCCTCAGTCGCAGATATGCTCAAGGTTAAACAACAGAGGGATGGGACGATACCCGTCAAGCCGACCATGGAAGTGAAAGGTCGTGATTGTATCTATGCTGTTGGAGACATTACCTACCTTGAAGATCCGAAGGGTGCTCAATACCCAAAAATGATCCCTGTGGCACAGCAGCAAGGAATTTTGGCCGCAAAAAACATACTGCGACGCGTCAGCGGTCAAGCGCAGGAGTCATTCCGCTATCACGATCGAGGGTTCATGGCGACCATCGGTCGTAAAAGAGCCGTGGCTTGGATTTACAAACGGATCCCGCTGAGCGGATTTATCGCCTGGCTGGCTTGGTTGGTTTTGCATCTGATAACACTCATGGGATTCCGAAACCGGCTCAATGTCCTGGTGAATTGGATGTGGAATTACTTCACCTACGATCGCTCAGTACGCATCATTTTGGAGCATCCATCCCGAGAACAAGCGTCTAACGCAAGACCATTTACCTCCGACTCGGAACAATCTCGGACGTAACATAGGATCGTAATTGCGAAACCCTTGGTTATCTTCATGCCAATGATTATTCTCAATCTATCGTCGAAGCCGCATAGCCATTGGCTGCTCAACGCCGTCAAGACCTGTGTTCACAACTATCCACGGTCCAAAGTGTTAACCAAATCATCAAAAGGCGGAGATGAAAATTAAAAACGCTCAACGTATCATAAACCTCGTCTTGAAAGCCGACGCGGTCGGCATGACAGTTTTTAGCATTGCTATGTCATTCTTGCCAGATGTCGGTGACGCCGACACACAAATAACAGTTCTTGGGATAGATCTTTTCGCCCTTGCCTTGTCCGCCCTGTAGAGAGAATAGGAACGACCGGACTTATAAACAAGTTTTATGCATTTGAGAGATACTCGAGTCGGCTCTGCTCCTGACTCATCATGAGCCAGTCGAGGGGTTGTTGAGGGAGGCACGAGCAGAACTGGCCCACTCCAAAAGCGGAAAATACTCTTTGATTGAGGATGATGTAAACCAGATCGAATTAGTCGAGGAAAGGAGAGGATATCCATGGAAGATGTTGTGATAGAAGTAAGAAACTTCCGGAAAACCTACGGCGAATTCGTTGCGGTGGACGACATCAGTTTTGACGTCAAGCGGGGCGAAATTTTTGGCCTGCTCGGACCCAATGGTGCCGGAAAAACCAGTACGTTGGAGAGCCTGGAAGGCTTGCGTGAACCAAACGGCGGTTCGATGCGGGTAGCTGAAGTCGACCCAACACGCGAACCTCGTAAGCTGCGCAACATCATTGGTGTACAGCTGCAAACCTCAGGTTTGCCGGAGAGCATCACCGTTAAAGAGGCGATGAAGTTCTTCTGCGCCTACCATGGTGTAGACCCACGCTACGACATACTCGACCGCTTGGGCCTGGAGGAGAAAAGGAACGCACAATACCACCAGCTTTCTACCGGGCAAAAGCGCCGCCTAGCGCTTGGACTGGCACTTGCCCACAGCCCTTCCGTGCTCTTCTTGGACGAACCTACCGCCGGCTTGGATGTTGCCACACGAGTCGAACTCCACAACATCATGCGCGAGCAGCAAGCCGAAGGCACCTCCATCATCCTGGCAACACATGACATGGCCGAAGCAGAGGAAATGGCTGACCGAATTGCCATCTTGTTGCGCGGAAAAATCGTCACTACTGGAACGCCCATGGAGATCACAGCGACTGGCGCGGGATTGACCAAAGTTTCAGTCCGGACGCAAGGCTCCAGCCTGTCTGATCTCGGCGTCGCCTTTCCAGCGGTAAGCCAGCATGTGAATAAAGAGGATTACAACATTTACTTCAGCACCGATATCGGCCCCACAGTCTCGGCCATTATCGCCCATGTCCAAGCCCAACAAGATACATTGATCGATTTGCGGGTTGAACGACCGTCTTTGGAAGATCGTTTCCTGGAGATCACAACCACGGGAGGCGTGCAATGAGCGCTTTCATCAATCACTTCTCCTTCGAATTCCGCACCGGGATCCGCAATAGGCAGTTGCTCCTTATGAACTATCTTTTCCCCCTGGGCTTCTACCTTATGATGGGGTTCATCATGCCGTCGATCAATCCCTTCTTCCTTGACACCCTTATCCCGGCTTTGGTTGTCTTCGCGGTTCTGGCAGCCATGTTACTGGGTCTGCCCGATCTACTTGTAAATGCCCGTGAAAACGGCATCTTCCGCAGCTACAAAATCAACGGCGTTCCCTCTATCTCAATTTTGACCATACCAGCGCTAACAACGATGTTACACCTGATCATCGTGGTCACAATCATCACCGCCACTGCACCAATTCTCTTCGATGCGCCATTGCCTGAGAACTGGGTCAATTATGTCCTGGCCTTCATCGCCGTGGCCGTTGCAATCGCCGGCATCAGTTTGCTGATCGGCGTGATCTCATCCAGCACGCGCATGACGGTATTGTGGTCACAACTGATCTTCCTCCCCTCGATGTTATTGGGAGGGCTGATGATCCCATATGACTTGTTACCCGATGTTGCAGGAAAGATCTCCCAGCTCTTGCCCGCCACTCATGCCATGAACGCCTTCAACGGATTAGCCATGGGTGTTGTTGATTATTCTCCATGGGGTGCTCCGTGGGGCTCGATCATTGTTTTAACCATCAGCGGCGTGCTGGCTTTCGGATTGGCGATTTACATGTTCAATTGGGATAGGCACAACACGACGCAACGTGGGCATCCCATCATGGCATTGCTAGCCTTACTCCCTTACGTAGTCGGAATATTCTTACTCTAAGAACCTCCTTTAGCAAGAATCAACGAAGGTAAAAGCGTATGCCGATTTAACTACTCGGCATGCGCTGATTACTTAACCACAAAAGTAGACCAGAACATGTTAGGTCACCAGCTCCTGTTTTGGGCATCACAGAGGAATGTGTCTAATCCACCCTTCGACAAGCTCTGGGTGCTTGGAGCCATTTAATTACTTCAATGTGAACCCGGTAGAACAACTCGATTCCAATCAGCCACGAAGGACAGATGGATTTGTTTCGTATTACAGATGATTGTCTTCAATATCTATCCGAATTTCCTCACATTAAATGTCAAGCTCTCCCTATGTCATTGGCCATACTTCTTGAGCTATCATCCACATAGAGCCATTCAAATATCCCCAGGTGGAATCTTCCGCTTGGAACCACTTGGCACGGACTTACCCTTACCGTTGCAATGTGGTCCCCCTTCATGTCAAGAGGAAAGATTCACGATGAAGGGAAGCGGATCGGGGAGTACCAATTCAGTGGCGACGCTCTCATTGCCTATGTCAAAGGTTTGATGCCTTCAGGCAACAATCGCCACATCAGTTCTACAAACGAGGAGGACAAATCTCTGATCGAAATTACGCGGACGTTGGGCGTGGTCAGTCCACTACTTTTATCTGCCAGAGTAGCGATTGGCACCAATGAGGCAATGTTAGCAAATTGCACGATTGTCGTCGAGAAGGCTGAAGAGTGGGGGGAGGGGCTAGCAGGCACCTTTCAACACGTTCATCACCAGTCTTGGAAGATGAGAGGGTTTCATTCGTGGTCCAAGAAGGACCGCTAAGGTGAACAAAATCGAACATGGCCAAACGGTTTGCCGATTTCTATCTCATGAGAAAGGAACCCAGAAGAATTCAACCCTTCGTTCCTCAACATCTAGCATTCTGGAATGACCTCAACCTAAATTACCACATGTGAGGCGGTTTTACCGACCTTTCTAGCGACTTGGTCACGATTTAGGCCAGGGATCTCGAGACCATAAAAGCGTACGTAAACAGGGATCTCATTGTATTACTTGATCTTCTTGAGAACTCATGGGTGTGAGAGTTGAGGGTGTAATGAGTGGTCACCAGATGAATGAGCAAACATTGTATGTGTTGGATTGAAGCCGAAACTCTCACCAGAGACCTTGCCAAGGCATATGGATGAGCATCACGGTCTTCATCGCCGATGATCACGCCGTCGTCCGTGACGGTCTGCGATTTATGCTGGGCGCCCAACACGATATCAAGGTTTTAGGAGACGCTGCGGGCGGCCACGACGCCGTGCGTCAAGTGGCCAAACTTCACCCAGATATCGTCATTATGGATATCAACATGCCTGAGCTCAATGGCATCGATGCAGCACATCAAATACGCGAAGTGTCCCCGTCATCTCAAGTCATCATCCTTTCGATGTATGCCAGTAACGAACACATCTTTCGAGCCCTTCAGGCTGGAGTGCGCGGCTACCTTCTGAAAGAAACGGCTGGTGTTGAAGTGGTCGATGCCGTCCGAGCTGTAAGCACCGGTCGACGCTATCTGAGCGAGAAGATCTCCGAAAAAGTGATCGATGAGTATGTGCATCAGTGTGAGAAAGTTCGGGCCATAAGTCCCCTCGAACACCTCAGCAACCGGGAGCGTGAAGTGCTGCAACTCGTCGTCGAAGGAAAATCGAGCTCCGAGATTGCCGAGATCCTCTGCCTCTCTCCTAAAACGGTCGAGACCTATCGCAGCCGTATGATGCGAAAGTTGGGAATCAGCGATCTGCCCTCGCTCGTCAAATTTGCCATCCAGCAGGGGTTGACCCCAATAGAATAGGAAGAATTACCCTCCTTTTTCCACAAACTAGCTTCCTGCGAGCTTCAAGCTCGCAGGAAGCTCAAGGAACTATCCAATTCTCCCCACACCAAATGTCAAGCTCTCCTGACTGAATGTTTAGATTTTTTCTGGGATAGTAATCGAAATCTAGATTGTTCTCATCACCTCCGTCCATGGGCGTTCCATGGGAGATGTTCTTTATAAGGAGGAATGTAATGATTCCAACTCAAGCATTACGTCATTTCCCACACTTTTCAGGCTTGTCGGAAGAAATGCTCAAACAGATTGCTAGAATCAGCAATGAGAGACCCTTCAAGGCTGGGGAGCGACTGTTTTCCGAAGGAAACACCGCCACCCATTTTTTGCTCCTCAAAGCTGGCGAAGTCCACATCGTCTACCGGATAGGGGACGGGAGTGATGTTATCGCAGACACCTTAGTGGTGGGTGATCCAATGGCTTGGTCAGCCTTATTGGAACCTCATAGGCTCACTGCCAGTGGTGTTGCTAACAAGGACGGGATCTTAATCGAGATCGAAGCAAAAGGTCTCAAACATCTCTGTGAGAAAGATAAGGAATTTGGCTATGTCATGATGAAGGAACTGGCCAAAACGCTGAGAAGCCGGCTGAGCGCAATGCGTGTCCAATCTGCGGCAAGAAAAGCTGAGGCTGTCTGATTTAGCGGATTGTTCTCTTGCTCAACCGCATTAATCAACCACTTAGTCTATATAGAGTTATTCTATTCAGCTCACCTTCAAATCTCTAGGTATACCTCCTAGATAAATGTATTCTTCCGCTTAATCGGAAACCAGGGGTTTGGAATGTCCATTCGAATATTATTGGTGGAAGACCATCCAGTCGTCCGTCTTGGTCTACATATGCTTATTGAAGGCGAGATAGATGTAGATATTGTAGGAGAAGCCGGTACAGCTAGGGAAGCTTTGAAAGCCGTCGACACGCTCAAGCCTGATGTCGTAGTGATGGACATCGGTTTACCTGATCTCTCAGGGATTGACGTCACATCGGAGATCAAACAACGGCATCTCAAGACAGTGGTCTTGGCCCTAACGGTCCACGATGACAAAGAGTATTTCTCCAAGATGCTGAAAGTTGGCGGAAGCGGCCTCGTTTCCAAGCAGGCGGCGCCTAAAGAGTTAATAACCGCAATACGCACCACAGCTCGTGGTGAGATATATCCTCTTTCCACCCCCAAAAACCATTAATCATTCGTTTCACCTCCAAGACACCAATAACTGAAACATCTTGTCCAAGGACATTATTTCAGACGAGGTGTTGCAATCCACTCATCAAATGCGGGTTCAAGATGTATACACTCTTTCGTCGATTAGCCCCATCCCAAGTTGCCCGACGCTCTGTCTTTACACCGTATCCTAATCATCTTTAGACTGTTCTATTAAATAGAACCTTCATCGAACGCTATGTCCCCCGAATATCTAGACCAAGCATGTCTATTTAAAACGCTACTTCTTGGGGGGAATGGTGTTATCCGTATAAGCCGATGAAGCGAAGAAGGGGCAAGTGGATGAAAAGACAATTAGTCATCACAGGCCTTGGTATGGTCACACCGCTCGGAAATGATGTGTCTACATCTTGGGAGGGGTTGCTTGAAGGACACAGTGGAGCCGGACTCATCACACAGTTCGATCCAGCGGACATGGAGGTGCGAATTGCCGCCGAGGTCAAGGATTTCGACCCGGTCGTCCTCTTCGGAAAAAAGGTAGCTCGGCGAAACGACCGCTTTACACACTTCGCCCTTGAAGCCGCTCGCCAAGCCATCATCGACGCCGATTTAAAGTTTGAAGGGGGTGATAGTCAGAAGGTTGGTGTACTCATCGGCACCGGCATCGGTGGGGTCATCACGATGTTGGATAATTTCGAAGTTCTCCAAGCTAGTGGTCCTCGAAGGGTGAGCCCCTTCATGGTGCCCATGATGATGCCCAACGCGGCTTCGGCAGCGATTGCTATCACCTATGGATTACACGGGCCTAACCTGACCATCGCCTCCGCCTGTGCCACGGGCTCTCATGCCATCGGTGAAGCGGGGGAGATGATCAGACGTGGACATTCCGAGGTGATGATCTGCGGCGGGAGCGAAGCCATCATCGCACCCCTTGCCATGGCTGGATTGAAGAATATGGGTGCACTTTCCACCCGGAACGACGAACCTCAACGGGCTAGCAGACCTTTTGACGCCGACCGTGATGGATTCGTAATGGGCGAAGGAGCCGGTGTGCTGATTTTGGAAAGCCTAGAACATGCCCACTCCCGCGGGGCGCGCATTTATTGCGAACTAGTCGGGTATGGGGCTACCTCGGACGCCTTTCACATCACGGCACCTGATGAGACTGGGCAGGGAGGCGCTTGGGCTATGGAACAAGCCCTCAGTGATGCTGGTGTCACCCCTGAAGAAGTCAATTACATTAATGCTCACGGCACCAGCACCCCCCTCAATGACCGCACCGAGACCATCGCCATCCGCACGGTTTTTGGCCCTCACGCCGATCAATTGGCGGTCAGTTCCACCAAATCGATGATCGGTCACCTCATAGGGGCTGCAGGGGCGGTCGAAGCCATCGCCTGTGTTAAGAGCTTGGAAACGGGTTGGGTCCACCCTACCATCAATTACGAGATCCCCGACCCAGAGTGTGACTTAGATTATGTACCCAACGAAGCGCGACAGATAGAGCCAGAAGTGATCCTCTCAAATTCTTTCGGTTTCGGCGGTCACAACGCCTGCCTGATTTTCCGTCGCTGGGAGGAAAAGACTTGAGTTCCAGTGCCCATGTTGTCGGCTGGGGAAAGTACGTCCCACAAAGGGTTCTAAAGAACGGTGAGCTCGCGGAGTTGGTGGACACTTCAGACGAGTGGATCCGAACACGAACCGGCATCCGCGAACGTCATCTGGCAGAGGATGGGGAAACCACAGCCGACATGGCTGTCCAAGCTGCTCGACAGGCATTGGAAGTAGCTCGCCTCAGTCCTGCACGAGTTGAGCTGATCATTGTGGCAACCGCCACACCGGATCATCTCTTCCCTTCGACTGCTTGTCTCGTTCAGGATATGCTCGGTGCTACCCACGCGGCGGCTTTCGATCTCTCTGCGGGTTGCACCGGCTTTGTTTATGGCTTGAGCGTTGCTGCCAATATGCTCTCGTCCGGAGCTTACCAAACGGGACTTGTGATCGGCGCGGAGACCCTCTCCTCGATCGTCGATTGGACAGACCGATCCACATGTGTCCTGTTCGGTGACGGGGCAGGAGCTGTAGTTCTGCAGAGTGGGCAGAATGAAGGTGGGGTGCTCGCATCATCATTAGGCTCCGATGGTTCCGGCCGTGATCTTCTGTGGCTTCCCGCGGGAGGTAGCCGGATACCGACTTCCCAGCAATCACTTGATGAGAGGCTTCATTTCATCCAAATGAAAGGTCGGGAGGTTTTCCGCTTTGCCGTGAAGGTGATGGCGGAAGCGACATGCGAAGTTCTGGAGAAAGCAAGACTTTCGCTCGATGATCTGACGTTGTTGATCCCCCATCAAGCTAACCAACGCATCATAGAGGCCGCTGCTAGGTCCCTGAATTTGCCCCTGGAAATAGTTTATAGCAACGTGGAATGGTATGGCAACACCTCGGCCGCATCCATACCGATTGCCTTGAGCGAAGCTGCGGAGAGAGGTCGCATCCAAACCGGTGATTTGATCGTCTGCGTTGGTTTCGGAGCAGGCTTGACCTGGGGAGCAACAGCTATTCGCTGGACCCGACCACAACCATCACAAACTCCGCTCAGGCGGCGAATAACTCGAGGCACGTATTACCTCCTGGCCAGAATCCGGTCCCGTATACGACGTATCGTTCGATGGCTGTCCGCTATCGGAGCAAATAAGAGTTGGAATGGCGGTCGGAGGAGAAACGGATGACGGAGTCACCCTTAAAGTACCTGGAAGGGATGGAAGCTAAAGCACGCCAGGGTGGTGATCCCGAGCGGATAGAGAAGCAGCATGCCCAGGGTAAACTGACGGCGCGTGAACGGATAAATATCCTTCTCGACTCGGGCTCCTTCTCCGAGATAGACGCTTTCGTCCTTCACCGAGCAACAGAACTTGGTTTAGACGAGGAGAAACCGCTAGGCGACGGTGTGATCTCGGGCTGGGGCGAGATTGATGGACGATTGGTCTATGTCTACGCTCAAGATTTCACCATCATGGGAGGCTCGGTAGGAGAAGCTCATGGACAAAAAATCTGCAAGCTACTCGATTTAGCGTTGGAGAATGGAGCGCCAGTGATCGGCCTCAAGGACTCTGGCGGGGCACGCATCCAGGAAGGGGTATCCGCTCTNNATCTTCTACCACAACACGATGGCCTCCGGAGTGATCCCCCAGATCTCGGTCATCATGGGTCCTTGCGCCGGTGGAGCGGTTTATTCTCCAGCCCTTACCGATTTCACGATCATGGTGGAAAACACTGCGCGCATGTTCATCACCGGCCCTGATGTAATCAACGCTGTCACCCGTGAAGAGGTCACAGCTGAGGAATTAGGCGGCGCTCAAACTCATCATCAAAAAAGTGGTATCGCCCATTTCACCGCCGCGGACGACACCCAAGCGTTGTTTCTCGTTCGACGACTCCTCTCCTACCTTCCATCTAACAACGCAGAGGATCCCCCTTACCTGCCGCCCACCGACCCTCCTGATCGGACCGATGAGGAACTAGACGATCTTGTCCCCGAGGATCCCGTCAAAGAATACGACATGCTGGAAGTTATCCGACATGTCGTGGATGATGGGGAATTCCTCGAAGTGCAGGAGGGTTTCGCCACCAACTTGATGGTGGGTTTTGCGCGTCTAGGAGGACATGTCATTGGCTTGGTGGCTCAACAACCAAGGGTGCTTGCGGGCGTTCTTGACATCAATGCCGTGGATAAAGGAGCGCGCTTCATCCGCTTCTGTGACTCCTTTAATATCCCTCTGATCACCTTCACCGATACGCCTGGCTTTCTACCCGGGGTAGCTCAGGAGCATGGTGGCATCATACGACACGGAGCGAAAATGATCTACGCGTATGCCGAAGCCACCGTGCCCAAACTCTCGATTATTACCCGCAAAGCATACGGTGGAGCTTATATCGTCATGAGCTCCAAGCAGTTGAGAGGGGACATTTGTCTAGCTTGGCCCACAGCAGAAATCGCCGTAATGGGACCTGAGGGAGCAGTGAATGTTATCTTTCGACAAGAGTTGTCTCAAGCGGACGATCGCGAAGCAGTCCGGGAACGTCTCGTGAAGGAATATCGGGAGCAATACGCCAATCCCTACATCGCCGCTGCCCGTGGTTATCTGGATGGCGTGATCCCCCCACGCGAAACCCGCCCGACGCTGATCAATTCGCTCCAGATGCTGCGTGGCAAACGAGCCCGTCGTCCGCGCCGAAAACATGGCAACATCCCACTGTAATGGATCTATAAGAAGAGACCCATGATTAATAAGGTGCTTGTAGCCAATCGAGGAGAGATCGCGGTGCGGGTTCTGCGAACCTGTAAGGAATTAGGGCTTGAAACCGTGGCGATCTTTTCCGAAGCAGATCGCGAAGCTCCACACGTTCGCTTCGCCGATGAAGCCTATTGTATTGGCCCTCCTCCGGCAAAGGAGAGCTACCTACGAGGGAATTCCATTATCCAAGTTGCGGTGAAATCAGGAGCTCAACTCATCCACCCCGGTTATGGTTTCTTAGCCGAATCTCCCGAATTCGCGCGAGCCTGTAAAGAAGCCGGAGTAACCTTCGTCGGACCTCAACCGGAGACCATCGAGCAATTGAACGATAAAGCGGCAGCGCGGCGCTTAGCGCGTCGTCGACGCCTGCAGATCTTACCTGGTACCGACCGCACGCTGGATGATGCCGACCTGTTGTCCTCCGCGGAGCGGATCGGATATCCCCTCTTGCTCAAAGCAGCCTCGGGTGGGGGTGGCGTAGGCATACGTACGATAAACTCCCGCTCTGAACTGGAGACAGCAATTCCCACTGTACGCCGTGAAGCACGGACTACCTTTGGCGATGAAGCGCTATACCTCGAGAAATTGATCGAGAACGCTCGACACATCGAAGTCCAACTGTTGGCCGATGCCAAAGGTCACATCATCCATTTAGGAGAGCGAGAGTGCTCCATCCAACGACGCCATCAGAAATTAATTGAGGAGGCTCCTTCACGAGCCCTCGACCCTTCCCAACGACGACGGATCCTTAGGGCGGCCGTGCGTATCGTGCGGGCTGTAGGCTACATTGGTGCCGGGACGGTCGAGTTCTTGCTTGATCCGCAAGGTGAGTTCTATTTCCTCGAGGTTAACCCCCGTCTGCAAGTGGAACACACGGTGACAGAAGCGGTCACCGGGGTTGACATCGTGAAAGAACAACTTAGGATCGCAACCGGGCGGAATTTGAGGTATTCCCAGAAAGAGGTTAAGCCTAGAGGTTGGGCGTTGGAGTGCCGTATCCTGGCCGAAGATCCGTTCAGGAATTACGCTCCTAGCATCGGTCGCATCTCTCGCTTGCGCGAACCGGGAGGACCCGGGGTAAGGTTGGATAGTGGAATCTGCGAAGGGCTAACGATCACGCCCTACTACGACTCATTGCTGGCTAAGCTCGTGACCTGGGGTGAAACAAGAGCCGTGGCAATCGTACGTATGCGAAGGGCGCTGGAGGAGTATCAGATCCACGGTGTTATGACGAACTTAGATCTGCACCGCGCGCTCCTCAACAGTCACCGCTTCTTTGGTGGTCAGATTCACACACAATTCCTGGAAGAACAATTCGTGCCCATGGAACCGGAGGAGGAAGATTATTTAGCAGCTGCACTCACAACAGCGTTACTGGACTGGCGCAGACGAGCAGGAGCACAAACCCAGACCAATGGTGCTACAAACCGCTGGAAGATGTTGGGCCGTTGGGAACTCCTTGGTGGCGGTGATTTGTGAGATATCAAGTCACCGTCGAAGGGCGCACATTCGATATCGAGGTCACCCCTGACGGACAAGTGTGGGTGAACAAACAGCCACTAAATGTCGACCTGGAAAGCATCGATGGATTGCCGCTCTATTCACTGCTGGTTGATCACCGGTCCTACGAAGCGCATGTGGAGATAGAGGAAAACGGTGATCAACAAGTGATCGTCGCAGGGAGGCCCTATCGGGCTAGCATGGAAGGGGAAACTCAGCCCCCAACAAAGGTTATCCAACCCCAAGAAGTTGAAGGCCCTGCGGAGATCTCAGCCCCCTTGCCCGGGTGGTTGGTGGAATTGAGGGTGGCTGAAGGGGAGTCAGTTGGAGAGGGTGATGTTGTCGCGGTATTAGAATCGATGAAGATGCACCTCGAGCTACGCTCCGTTCGAGCTGGAGTTGTGCGTTCGCTTATCGCTAGTGCAGATCGTGAGGTCGCCCAAGGGGAGATTATCGCCGTCATCGATGATACTCCTAACATGTGAGATCGAATCTGGCGAGTAATCCATCGTCCTGATTCCCGTCAGATGGATGAGGAGGTCAACTTTGAAGGAGGTCGAGCAATGGCGAGGAAAGCATTTCGAGGAAATAACCATCGGTGAAATTTCAGAAAGCCCTGGTCGAACGATAACCGAGAACGACATTTTACTCTTCGCCGACTTTACCGATGACCACAATCCCGTTCATGTCAATGCAGAGTATGCAAAGGAGACAATCTACGGTAAGCAAGTCGCCCATGGTTTGTTAGGGCTATCGATCGCGGGTGGTCTTGCTTGGCGTACGGGTCTATTGGAAGGAACGGCAGAAGCCTTTATCGGTATGGATTGGAAGTTCCGGAACCCCATATACATAGGAGACACGATTAGGCTTCTCGCCGAGGTCAGGAAAAAGAAAGAAATGCCCCGTCTGAATGGGGGATTTGTCACCTTCAATGCCATCGTACTTAATCAGAGGAACGAGACAGTCCAAAAGGGGACCTGGACATTGCTGATCCGTTCTCGACACGAGGAGGGAGAACAGTAAACGAGATTTCACCAGCCAAAGCCCTTATTAGCCGACATGAATTAGCACGCCTTGTAGTACAGATTAAAAAGCACGGCTCCCACGCCTAATGATACGGCAGCCCTTTGGTGTTGCTCAGGACAGACATGGGAGTCGCCTCTGCTGAAGCAAATAGGATGAGATTGAAAACGGTGGCAAAATTCCATAGCCAATGGAGAAGACCTGAGAAACCTAACCAGCGAGCGGCAGGTGAAACGGTCTAGAACTCCTCCAGAAAATGGGTTATCCTTGTTGCTCGCTTTCGAATATCAAACTAATACGATGCGCAGGAGGAAAACGAATCATGAAACTGCTCGAGGGAAAGACCGCTCTGATCTTTGGGATCGCCAATGATCACTCTATCGCTTGGGGAATCGCCAAAGCCATGCATGCCCAAGGTGCCCGCTTGGCTATTTCATATGCCAGTCCTGCGCTCGAACGAAGAGTGCGACCACTTGCTGAACAAGTTGACGCCGTGTTTATCGAGCAATGTGACGTGAGCCGTGATGAGGACATCGAGGCGGT
>JABAOF010000552.1_pt2 | contig 23817 bp, 22 predicted proteins | sample 7062171 | NCBI WGS metagenome assembly JABAOF01 (sample SAMN14538628, study PRJNA623070) | marine sediment metagenome | biome: marine biome [ENVO:00000428]; feature: marine pelagic biome [ENVO:01000023]; material: deep marine sediment [ENVO:00002113] | place: India: Gulf of Khambhat ...
GCTTTCTCATAAACACCCGAATGCCTACTCAATCGTGGCACCCAACTCGCCTATTAGAAATCGAGCTTCTAAAGTTTTATTTTCGCGAAGAGGAAGTCTGATTGATCGCGCGCGTTTTCATATGTAGAACTATTCTTCTACGTAAGTTCTCATGTCTTCAAGCGTTGCAGAAGGAACTGGAAGGTCTTTCATGGTGACTAGGCCGGGCGGTGCATTGATTACTTTCGGTATGGAGTTGGCGACTATGGCTACTGTTCCAAGGTCACCATGGACACAAGGCGTTATTTTCTGGTGGATGTTTGGTACTCCTTCGATGATTATGGAGTCACATTCCTCCTCAGCCCCGATATAGGCCTGAAACTCGAGGTTCATTACCTCCTTTCCACCGCTCATGCCCCTTGCGCACTGTCGCAGACCAGCTGCTTGCCCGGACTCCACTTTGATCGCGTCGCTTCCCACGCGTTTCTTGGCCACTACAGGCTCCACTTTGTCGATTTGGATTTCGTCGAGTCTCCATCCAAGCGCACTCGCCACCATCGACATCGATTGTGCAAGTCCAACATGTCCCGTTATGGCTTTACTCTTCATCTTGTCGTTGAACTCTCTCAGTGAGAGTCCTGCTCCTATCTTTTTCTGGAAAGGAACCCTGCGTGTGGCCGCGTTCATGACTCTCTTGATTTCGATCTTTCTGATCTTTTGGCAGACGCCTGTTAGGGCGATAGCAAGGGTATCCATTAGGAACCCCGGATTTATGCCGGTTCCCAAAACGGTTGCCCCGTTCTCCCTCGCCACCTTGTGAAGCTTCCTAGCCAAATTTGGGTCTACTATGTAGGGATAGGATAGCTCTTCGCAGGTTGAAACCACGTTTAGTCCATGTTCCAACGCCTTGGCGATTTGGGGATACGTCTGTTGTAGAAAAGACGTTGTTGCGTGCACGACTGCGTCAGCCTTGACCTTGGAAAACACGGCTTCAGGATCATCAGAAACAGTGACGCCCACATTCCCACCCAACCCCAAGACCTTGCCCAAATCCACTCCGACCTTGTCCTCGGCAACGTCTATTGCGCCAACAATCTCCACACCCTCTTTTTGCAGCAGGAATTTAGCTATATGACTGCCCAAAGCTCCAACTCCGTATAGGATTAGTCTGACTTTCTTCATGCACAGTCCTCTCTTTGACGCCTGGTCTGTCTGGTATGCACGTTTGGCGTGTAAAGCTTTACTGGTTGTCTGTTTCTTTGCTCTGTGCATGGCCAAAAACTCGTTTTGCAGAGCGCTGTGAACTCAATAGCGGGATCCAAAATCAGTTTGCCTTGGTCAACATGAGCACGTGTACGCGTCACAGCCTGGGTTTGCCTGCGGAAATTGGAGGACCTTTACGTTTGTAAACTTTATATCGGAGACAAAACCCTAGACTACAGAGGGTTAGTCCTTGGCAGAGGCCGAAACTATCTCCAAACAGCTTCTAGACAAGATACTGGACACCGAGAAGCTGAAGTACTGTTTCGATTGTGGTATCTGCACCGCAAGCTGTCCAATCGTGGAATTGATTCCAGAGCATTATCATCCACGAAGCGTTTTGGAGAGGCTCTCCAGAGACATGATTAGGGTCTCGCAAGAAGCCCAACCATGGCTTTGCGCTTGGTGCTACCGATGCTACAGGAGATGCCCTCAAAAGCTGAAAATTCCAGAAATTCTTCTCTTCGTTAGGGATCTGGCGGCAAGACAGGGGAGTTTGACAGGATTCAGGAAGGCCTTGGAAACGATTAAGAAAGAAATTCCCTTGCTCGCCGTTGTCTGCTGGGTCTGTTTTCATCACGATCGCGGCGAAATCGATAAGCCGGAAGTCGTCAAGACTCTGAGACAAGCTGTTAATGATTACAAAACCAGAGGAAAAGTACCCCCCAGACTCAGCGAAAATCAGAAGAAAGTAGCTATCATCGGTTCCGGTCCAGCCGGACTCACAGCAGCCACTGAACTGCTTCAGAAAGGATATACAGTCACAATTTTCGAATCCTCATCGGCGCCGGGAGGAATGCTGAGAAAGTGCATGCCCAAATATCGGCTACCTCAATGGGCACTTGATGCCGAGATTGAACATCTGACGAATCTCGGAGTGCAAGTCAAGACTAACACAGCTGTTGGTAAAGATTTGACAATTGAAGAACTTCTGCAAGGTGAGTTCAAGGCGGTATTCATCGCAGCCGGTGCCCACAAGAGTAGGCAACTCAAGATTGAGGGGGCGAATCTGGAAGGCGTGATCGACGCGCTGGATTTCTTGTGGGAAGTTAACTCTGAGAAGAAGCTGAAGCTTGGAAGCAAAGTCATAGTAGTTGGAGGCGGTAACGTCGCAGTTGATGCTGCGAGAACCGCGCGTCGCCTTGGAGCTACGGAAGTCAGCATTTTTTACCGGAGGTCGAGGGAGGAGATGCCGGCTAACCCTTGGGAGGTTGAAGAGGCGGAAAAGGAAGGGGTAAAGCTCCAATTCTTAGTATCGCCAAAGAGAGTGCTTGGTAAGAATGGACGAGTCGCAGCTCTCGAATGCGTCAACATGAAGCTGGGAGAACTAGACGAAACGGGGAGACGGCGCCCGGTTCCGATTGAAGGATCAGAATTCCAGGAGGAATTGGACACGCTAATACTCGCTATCGGCGAAACGCCAGACCTGTTCTTCCTACCTAAAGAGATCGAGGCGACTGAAAAGAATACTATCAGTGTTGATCCTTTCACCCTAGAAACGAGTATGTCCGGAGTGTTTGCAGGCGGCGATGCAGTCTTGGGACCGGCGACTGTCATCGAAGCGATTGTTGCGGGAAAACGAGCTGCAATCTCTATTGACCGTTACCTGAGAGGCCGAGCCATCAAGACTGAGGAAAAAGTGCCGATTCTAAAGGAGACATACACCAAGTGACAGACTCACAAACATCTGAAGAAACACCATCACAACCACGTGAACCTAGGCCAGATGACGAAACCCGAATAGGCGTCTACGTTTGCCACTGTGGACTCAACATAGCCGGAACGGTCAACTGTGAGGAAGTTGCAGAATTCGCAGCTACGCTTCCCCAAGTGGTAATCTCAAAAGACACCCTCTACACCTGCTCCGACCAAGGTCAAGAAATCATCAAGAACGACATCAAAGAGCATAACCTCAACCGGGTCGTCGTAGCCTCCTGTTCTCCGCGCCTTCACGAACCCACCTTCAGAAGAGCACTCGAAGAAGCAGGGCTAAACAAGTACCTCTTCGAAATGGCAAACATAAGAGAACACTGTAGCTGGGTCCACCTTCACGAAAAAGACAAAGCTACAGAAAAAGCGAAAGATCTAGTCCGAATGGCGGTTGCGAAAGTCGCCCGCCTTCAACCTCAAGTTGAGAGCGAAGTACCTATAACACGAAAGGCTTTGATCATCGGCGGTGGAGTTGCCGGCATCCAAGCAGCACTCGACTTGGCGGATACTGGGTACAAAGTGTATCTGGTGGAGAAGCAGCCGAGCATAGGAGGAAGGATGGCGCAAATAGACAAGACCTTTCCGACAATGGACTGTTCTATCTGTATTCTCGCGCCCAAAATGTCGGATGCTGGTAGACACCCCAACATTCAACTATTGACAAATAGTGAAGTTCAAGATGTCCAAGGATACATTGGCAACTTCAAAGCAAAGGTCCTGAAGAAGCCAAGATACGTTACAGATGACTGCACGGCCTGCGGCGACTGCACACCAGTTTGTCCGATAACCACGCCCAACGAGTTCGATGTAGGTTTAGCCACAAGGCACGCAGTCTACACGCCTTTTGCCCAGGCTGTTCCGTCCACGTTTATCATCGATCGAAGCTTGTGTCTCAACAAAGACAACATGATTACCTGTGATAAGTGCGTAAAGGCATGTGAAAGGGGTGCAATCAACTTCGACATGACCCCTGAGACCGTAGAGTTGGACGTTGGCACGATCATTGTGGCGACAGGCGCAGACGTATACGATCCTGCTTCACTGGTGCACTACGGGTACACAAAGTATCCAAACGTAGTAACTTCGCTCGAGTTTGAGAGGCTTATAAACGCCGGGGGCCCTTCTGGGGGCCGTTTGATTAAACCAAGCGATATGCAGATTCCAGACACGGTGGCCTTCATCCAGTGTGTGGGTTCACGTTCCGAGAGGACGGGGCGCCTTTATTGCAGCAACATCTGTTGCATGAACACAATAAAGGATAGCCTCCTCATCAAAGAGCACTGGCCTGACACCAAGATATACGTCTTCTATGTGGACATTAGAGCCTACGGAAAAGGCTTCGAGGAACTATACAACAGAGCAAGGAAGGAAGGCGTCATCTTCATCCGAGGACTACCAGCGGAGATAATCCAAGACCAGAAAACGAGCAGCTTATGGCTTCTCGGAGAAAACACTCTCGAAAAGGAAGTGTACAAAGTCAATGCCGACATGGTCATCCTCTCAGTAGGCATTGAACCGACACAGGACAGTGATGTGACGCAACGACTCCTCACTCTTTCCAAGACCTCAGAAGGATTCTTCATGGAGGCTCACCCCAAACTCAGACCTGTGGACACACCCACCGGGGGGGTCTTTCTAGCTGGCTGCGCAGAATCCCCAAAGGACATAAAGGACAGCGTGACCCAAGCCAGCGCCGCTGCAGCTCGTGCTGGCATTCTAATGGCAAAGGGAAAAGTCGCAGTTGAAGCCATCACCCCGATCATCGATCCGGAAAAGTGTCAGGTCTGCGGCCTATGCGCCCGCGTCTGCCCCTACAACGCGATCACTGTAGACAAGGAAAGGAAAGTCACCGAAGTCATCGAGGCAGCTTGTACGGGCTGTGGTACTTGTGGCGCGGAATGTCCCTTCGGAGCAATAACCATGCGCCACTTCACGGACGACCAGATCTATTCCCAAATAGATGCTGCAACCGAGCTAGATGCTGACAAGAAAGTCGTCGCTTTCTGCTGCAACTGGTGTTCTTACGCAGGGGCAGATTTCGCCGGAGTCAGTAGGATGCGGTACCCCACAAACGTACGCGTTATCCGAACGATGTGCTCCGGGCGAGTAGCACAAAGATTCGTAGAACACGCCTTCGCAAAAGGATTAGCAGCAGTCTTGGTTGCTGGATGCCATCTCGGCGACTGCCACTACATAAACGCAAACTATCAGACCAAGAGGAGAATTGAAAAGCTGTGGAAGAAACTGGAAAGGCTGGGGCTGAACAAGGATCGGCTGCAATTAGCATGGATATCCGCCGCCGAAGGCGAGAAGTTTGCCTCAAAGATCAAAGAGATGCAGAGCATCGTAGACGATGTGACCAAAGAAGAGATCGAGAAGACGATGTCGCTTTTCCAAAACGGAGCAGGAGACTAGTCATGTCGCTGAGACTGTGGCGCAAGCCCTTAGACGCGGAAAAAATCACAATTCCCAAGGGAGAAGTGCACGTAATAAAGGATCGGTGTAAAGGCTGCGGATTTTGCGTGGAATTCTGTCCCAGAGACGTGTTGGAAATCTCCGAAGAATTCAACCAAAGGGGCGTCCATCCTCCAAAGGTCAAGGACGAGAGCAAATGTGTACTGTGCGGTTTTTGCGAAGCCGTATGCCCCGACTTCGCCATCTTTGCCGTGGAAAAGGACTGCAAAGGAGACTGCTAACTTGACCGGAAAAAACAAAGCCGTGCTCACAGGAGTCCATTTCATGGATGGCGACACAGCCTGCGCCGAAGGGGCCTTGGCCGCGGGATGTCGATTCTTCGCGGGCTACCCCATCACCCCGGCCACCGAGATAGCTGAACGCATGGCGAGAAGACTGCCTCAAGTCGGCGGAACCTACATCCAGATGGAAGACGAACTGGGCTCGATGGCAGCTGTTATTGGCGCCTCCTATGCCTGTGCCAAGGCTATGACCGCGACGTCTGGCCCAGGCTTCAGTCTCATGCAGGAGAACATCGGCTTGGCTTTCATGACGGAGACCCCCTGTGTCATCGTAGATATCATGAGGGGAGGCCCAAGTACGGGACAACCCACCATGCCGGGTCAACAGGATGTTATGCAAGCCAAATGGGGCTCCCACGGAGATTACGAGATGATATCCCTGGCGCCGTCTTCTGTGCAAGAGATGTTCGATTTGACAATAGAGGCTTTCAATTTGGCGGAAGCCTACCGTACCCCTGTGACTGTACTGGCTGATGCCATCATCGGTCACATGTATGAGAGAGTAGACATCCCGGATGAAAGCGAAATCAAAATCGTGAACAGAAAGAAGCCGAAAGTCCCGCCGGAGAAATACGCGCCTTTCCAAGCTGACGATGACTTGGTTCCACCCATGGCTTGTTTTGGGGAAGGCTATCGCTTCTACGCAACAGGCTTGACCCATGACGAGAGTGGGAGACCTCGAACCTCAAGCGCCGAGGCACAACAAAAGCTCATTCGAAGGCTCTGCGACAAGATACGTCGGAACGCAAAGAAAATTGTGAAGATTAAGGAATTCATGCTAGACGATGCGGAAGTAGCTGTAGTCGCCTACGGCATTGCCTCCCGAGCGGCCCTAAGCGCGGTAAGAAAAGCAAGAGAAGCTGGAGTCAAAGCGGGACTTCTGAGATTGACTACACTGTGGCCTTTCCCCGACTGGCACATTTCTCGCTTGGCCAAGCAGGTTGACGCAATAGTCGTCCCAGAGATGAACTACGGGCAGATAGTCCGTGAAGTAGAAAGAGCTGCAAAGGAGACCCGTGTCGTCTTTCTGCCAAAACTTGGCGAAGAGCCCCACAAGCCGCTAGAAATCTTGGAAGCCACAAGGAGGGCACAGAAATGACCCAAGATATGCGGCATCCCCTCGCACAACTGCTAAGAGAAGATATGATTCCCCACATCTGGTGTGATGGATGTGGAAACGGAATCATACTAAACTGTTTCAGCAGGGCTATTAGTGAGTTAGAGATCGACCTGAACAAAATCGTCGTCGTCTCCGGAATCGGCTGCATCGGCCGACTATCTGGATACACGAATACAGACTCCTACCACACCACGCACGGAAGACCCATCGCCTTTGCCACAGGAGCACGATTGGCGAACCCCGAACTCAAAGTAGTCGTAATAAGTGGAGACGGAGACCTCTTTGCCATAGGCGGCAACCATTTCATTCATGCCGCCCGTCGGAACATAGACCTGCAAGTGATCTGCGCCAACAACTTCAACTACGGCATGACGGGCGGACAATACGGCCCCACAACCCCCCTCGACGCGTGGACTACCACAACCCCATACGGAAACATTGACCACCCATTCAACTTGGTCCACCTTGCCGCCGCTTCGGGAGCTGTATACGTGGCCAGATGGACAACCCTCCACGTGAGAAGACTGACTGAATCCATAAAGAGAGCACTGCAAAAAGAGGGATTCTCCTTCATTGAAGTGGTCACGCCCTGTCCTGAGATCTTCGGTCGACGGAACAAGATGGGAACCGGCATTGACATGATGAACTGGTTTAAGGAAGCATCCGAGGTCCAGCATAACTATGATCCAGCAAAGGCGGAGATAACTCCGGAAAGAATAATCGTAGGCGAATTTGCGGATGTGGAAAAGCCCAGTTACGGTAGACTGCTCCGCCAGATGACGGCCAAGATTCAGAAAAAGGAGAGTGAAGCGTAGAGATGAGGCTGGAAATCAGGCTAGCAGGCTTCGGTGGACAAGGAATCATAAGAGCCGGGTTGATAATCGCTATAGCCGCGTCGATCCATAGCGATAAGAACGCGGTTCAAACCCAATCCTACGGCCCCGAATCGCGCGGAGGGGCCTGCAAGTCCGAAGTCGTAATTTCCGATGATGACATCGATTTCCCAAAGATCACGGAACCGGATGTATTGATTACGATGTCACAACAGGCTTACGACCTCTATGTACAAACTGTGAAGAAGGGCGGAACACTACTCTTCGATTCCAGTTTGGTAAAGGAAGAACAATCTGCCCAAGACATTCGAGTTTTTCGGATACCCGCAACAAGAATCGCTGAAGAAGTCGGGAAAACCATTGTGGCAAACGTCGTCATGCTGGGAGCTCTAGTATCCATAACCAATGTGGTAAACGCTGACGCGATCAAGAAATCGATCCTAAGTAACATCCCTAAGGGCACAGAGGATTTGAACGTCACCGCTTTCAAAAGAGGTTATGATTACGGGCAGAAGCTCCTAGCCCAGCGCAAAACGGCTTAGAAACGCTCATAACGTGAAGTCAAGCATTCATTTAGGAGGAGAATCACTTGATCGTAGGCATAATTGGGGATACGCACGACCGGTTACCTCTGCTGGAGAAAGCAGTAAGGAGACTGAACAAAGAGGGAGCTGAGCTGGTTTTACATACGGGAGACTACATCTCCGCCTTCGCGGTACAACGCCTGAAAGGGCTGAAAGCGCATCTAATCGGTGTTTTTGGCAACAACGATGGCGACAGAGAACTACTGAAGAAGCAATTCGCAGTCCTTGACGCAGAGATTCGTGGAAGATACGCAGAGATTACAATAGACGGGTTGAAAATTGCAATGCTACACGGTGAAGAAGAAGAGCTGCTACATTCCCTGATCAAAACAGGGAGTTACGACGTAGTGGTGCACGGTCACACCCATGAGGCCAGAACCTACCGAGAAGGCAAAACGCTCATCATCAATCCCGGCGAAGTGTGTGGCTATCTAACCGAAAAATCAACAATATCAATTCTTAACACCGAGTCTCTGGACGTACGGACAATTCAGCTGATGTGAATTCCATTTCAGTGAAGACTTTTTCGCGAGTACTACATTCTCCCCATCGTATTGGGCGCGCTCCTGGCGGAGCGGTTTTCTTTCGAATCTCTCAGCAGGATTTTGTATCGGTTGGTGCGGGGGGCGGGATTTGAACCCGCGGAGGCCTTCGCCAGAGGATCTCCCATGAACGAACAACTTTCAGCTTAAGTCCTCCCCCTTATCCTAGGGGTTTTTTCTCGACCCAGCTAGTTAGACCTGGCTCGGGTACCCCCGCCGTTTAGTACTCAATTCCCATGAGCAACTTAAGATTTTGCTCGAAGCTACCTGACGCTGAAGCTACTGAGAGCGATATATACAGGCGCGCACGCTTGCAAGGTTTAGATCTCTAGCTGACAAGCAACAGTGGTGTGAAAAATTCTACGAGAGAACCCTTCTGTTTCGATCAACAAAGGCGAATAGTAGACGTCTACTTGCTGTCCAGTTTCATTTGCTGTGAAGCCTCTTCTCCTTCTGCCAAGTATTTGAGATGTAACGGTTTCAAGCGTTCTTTAGCTCTAAGGTCCACAAGAACGGACTGCACTTCATCAATGAAGTCACCCATCTCCAATCGGAGCTTCAACATGAATTGGTTATAGGCCGAGTAACTCTTGTGCAGTGAAATTATGAACGAGTTCATTCCCATTCCCTCACACGCCCCACCCATGATGATCGCAGGTTCCTTCTTCAGCCACTCCAATCCTTGACTTCGGATGTCAGCATAAACTTTCTTGGTGAAGATCCCCATAGCCTTGATGAAGGTGATTGCCATGATTTCATACCCGATTTTTACGAAGTCTGGGATAATGGTAAATCCTTGGATCACGCCTTGTTCCACCATTCGATTTCGCCTTCTAGTTATAGTGGGCTGAGAGACTCGTAGAACCTTTGCCAGCTCTCTATCACTTCTCTTTGAGTCTTTCAACAATTCAAACAGCAGTCTTTTGGTCAATTCTTTCTTCAATTTGCATATCTCCCTTCGTAGATCTTCTCCCTTTTCAAACGTGGGAAATTAGTCTTTCGGTCCTATTCACAGTTCTAACAGATGTAGGTAGATGAATGCACGCGCGAGCGAGATTAGATGCTGCTTAGGAGAAAGAAAGACCTACTAGGGAGCTACAAGAAGCTTAAACACAACGAGAGGCACAGTTATACACAAAACTATGCACAATCAGCTGCAAGCTCGAAGAAGGCCAAGATAGGCTTTAAATCAAAAAAGACCACGTGGGCGGGTAGCCTAGCCAGGACAGGGCACGAGCCTCCTAAGCTCGGGGTCGCGGGTTCAAATCCCGCCCCGCCCGCCATGGAATTAGGAAACTTAATGTATTGACAAGATCCATTGCGCGTTTTAGTAGACAATGGAACTGAAACGGATGACAATGAACGGACTAGACTCTCTGTACGCGCAAGTGAATCACCCAGAGCGGATGCAGTAAAAGCAGCATTTCATTTGCAGGACGTTGAATCAAGAAAAAGTGACTCTTGAACCAATCGTCGGACCGAGAGAGTTAAGGTGGGATCTTCACAACCAATAAGTGCTATTCCTGCAACTAAACATATCGACAAGAGTGGGGAAGACTCAAACTGATCTCCAACGAGTTCAAGCAGATGCTCCGTGCAGTCTTTCTCGGCATTTTGGTAACCACAGTTCTGTTTCTGATTTCTTCTTATTTCCTATCGATGATTTCAGGGTTGGCGGTCTTCTTCTTCACCGAAAGAGGAATATCAGCTGGGGCGATTCCACTCCGAGGACTTCCTATTTGGCTGCTGTATTTGCCCATCGAAATACCAATCCAAGTCAATATAGGCACTGCATTTATCTCAATCTGGATTGTCTTTGCGGTTTGCTTCATCTTTGCTTGGAGACTTAGAGAAGGGTTTCACAGCGTCCTCAAAAGGGTCCTTTCTCGCCCCATGCGAAAGCTCTTCGGTAATTCCTTGTTTGCCATGCCCGTTATAGCGAGCATGACATTAGTGGCGATCATTGCCATACAAAGCATTCAGGAGACTGGCGGGATACCGACCGGGCAACCTTCTCTGCCGGAGAACTCTTATCAGGCCTTCTTCGAATTGAGTTACGCTGCTTTAGTCGAAGAAATAGGCTTCCGAATTTCTCCAATTGGAGTATTTCTCATCGCTTACTTCTTCCTTGTAGGAAGACAGCAATTGGCAACATTTTCTGATATTCAACGTCTGAAACTAGCAGTGGTGGCCTTGGTGATTCCTGACAGAGCGAAGAAGAGATTGACTGGAGTGAAGTCGGTCAGTGATTCCGGTGTCTTAGGTGGGATAAGCCGAGGGGAATGGGCGATGGTGATTCTAACCGCGGCCATTTTCGGGCTAGCGCATTACATCTACGGCGGTGGTTGGCAGATTGGAAAGATCACATCGGCGGCAGCTGTCGGCGTAGCACTGGCTTTAACATACCTGCTCTACGGCGTTCAAGCACCCATCCTGCTCCACTGGTTCTTCAACTACTATTTCACGTCTTTTGAACTCGCTTGGAATCTGTGTCCACAGGTCTTCTCCATATATCTTGTAGTCTGGAGTGTGACTATAGCCGCCGGTATCGGGGGGTGGGTGGCCCTAACGATCCTTGCGATACAGAAAATCGCCTATTCCATGGAAGGCAGAAATCACACGCAAGAAGGCGAAGGCTTAACTGAGCCACGCGACTACTAATTTTTCGAGCGGAGAGAGATGCCAGTAGTCAGAGTTGACATGTGGGAAGGCCGAACGGCAGAGGTGAAAGCGAAGCTGATCAAAGACATAACCAAAGTGTTCACTGAAATCGGAGTGCCATCGGCCGCGGTAACTGTGATCATCACTGATGTCCCGAAGACGAACTGGGGAACGGGTGGAAAGCAAGCGGCAAAAAAAGAAAAGTGACACGATCAAGCAATCTAGATGTCTTCTAATGCGCGTCTTTCAATATTGCTTCAGAGAGTTGTTCCATCTTAACGGTTTTCTGTTTCCTGTTTTTCATGTCGCGTAGAACTACCATTTCTTCTTTCAGCTCGTCGGGGCCCAGAATGACGACGTGTGTGACCTGTCTTCGATCAGCGTCTTGCAGCGCTCGAGAAACCGTGCGTCCCATAACTTCAACCTCGGCGGATATTCCTTCCCTCCTCAATCGCAGTGAAAGCCCAACCGCCTCGGAGCTCAGTTCGTCCCGTATTGGAATGATGAGCACCCGTCTTTGGATAGCGGCTTTGTGACGGATCTTCTGTTCCTTTGCAGCAAGTGCTAGGCGGTCTATTCCAAGGGCGACTCCAACTGCGGGTGTTGGCTCGCCTCCGAAGAGCTCGATGAGTCTATCGTAGCGCCCTCCGCCTCCCAGGGCGATGTCCATGCCTGAAATGTAGGGTTCGAAGATCAGACCGGTGTAGTATTCCAGTCCTCTCGCAAATCCTGGCTCGATGGACATATCGAATGAGGCCCCGCCTTTTTTGATCAACTCTATGATTTCCCGAAGGTTGTTTGTCGCTGCAATGGCGGTGTCATAATCCTTGAGGTTTTTTCTAACTCGTTCAAGAACTTGAAAGGCATCTTGGCCTTTGAGAGCGAAGATTTCTTCTAGAGTCTTCACGCATTGAGCGGATACGCCGATTTCTTTGATCAGTTTTAGAGCTGTATCCCACTCTTTCTTGTCTAGCAACTGCATTATCCTGCTCTGCTTCTGCTCATCCACTCCTTCCTGGCTCATGACGCCTCGCAATATTCCGACGTGCCCAATCTTGAGCCAGTAGTTGCGCAGTCCCAATTGCTGGATAAGATCGTTGGTCAGCATCAGCGTCTCTGCATCTGCTTCTGGGCGACTGGACCCGATAAGCTCATAGTTTGCCTGCCAAAACTCTCGGTACCGTCCGTACTGGGGCTCGTCATAACGGTAGAGGCTCCCGACACAGAAGAGCCTCATCGGCTTCGGATAAGTCTTCATCTTAGTTGCTACAAGCCTGGCTATGGACGGGGTGAATTCTGGACGTAGAGCCACCTCGCGACCGCCCAGATCCCAAAAAGTGTACATGCGGTGGCGGATTTCTTCGCCTGCCTTGGCCGCTAGGAGCTCGTGAGATTCTAGGATCGGAGTGATGACTTCATCGTAGAGGTAGAGCCGAGCCAGCTTCCTCGAGAGCTCTTCAACATGTCTAATCCTTCGAGCTTCGTTGGGCAGGAAGTCCCGCATTCCGCGTACCGGTATGAATCCCGACAAGTTCGTCACATCCGACTTCATCATTCATTTTAGCGATAGTTTTGACAGGGAATAGTAGACGACCTCGCCCCTCCGGTTTAGGACCGCCAGCACGAGTCTCTTCTTCAGGCTTTGGACATACCTTAACGCTCTTGCCAATTCTTCCAGCGTCACCGGCTGCCCCTCCTGCATGCCGAATATTAGATACTTAGCGGTGTTCTTTCCATACTCGCCACGATCGTAGACGCGAAAGTCTATTCCCAGACCAAAGCCTTCTCGCGCCACGTAGCCACGGCTCCTCAGATCTCGATAGATCAAATATCTAACCCACGCGTTCTCGTCAACCATCTGAAAACGTCTAAGAAGCTCTTGGAAGCTCACTTCCTCTTCCGTTGTCTCCTCCTTAACCTCAATGATTTCCTTACTCAGCAGAAACAGCGCTTCATAGAATGAGAGCCTCTGCAACCCATTCTCAGAGACGCCATAGCCCCGCGAAGAGAGCCCTTCGATTTCCTCGTGGGAAGAAACTACAACACCGTTCTCCGATAGCGTGGTCTTTATCTTCTCCTCAAGTATCTCAGCTTCATCCTTGGCTTGATCCAGAGTGATCACCTATCTAGCCTATCCGTACTTGCGTCATCGTGTGGGTATGCACAAGTGCTCAAAGGTATCTTAACTATCGCAAGGTGCCTATAAGTCTCTTTGAAGCGCTTTATATATCGGCAACCGATTAAGCAACTGCTCTTTGCATAGAACGACGTGGCAACCCGCTAGGCAGTAATAGTGTGAGCCCACTGCTTTCGTACGTGGAAATGGTCTAGTCTTTTATCAGCTTTCGGAATTCCGCTGGGGATAGCACGCCAGTTTCACAGATGATTGCCGTTACGTACTTCATGGGGGTGACATCAAATGCTGGATTCAAGGCTTTTACATTCCTTGGAGCAACTCTTCTGGACATGATGTGGGTGACTTCCTTTGGATCTCTCTGTTCGATTGTTACTTCGCTGGCCGAACTGGAGCTATCGAAGGTGGATGTGGGAGCAGCGACGTAGAAGGGGACGCCATGCTCGTGAGCCAATACTGCAACAGTGTAGGTGCCTATCTTGTTTATGACAGCGTCTCGGACTATCCTGTCGGCTCCGACTACAACCTTGTCCACCAGGTTTCTGGACATGACGTATCCAACCATGTTGTCTGTGATCAATGTGACTGGAATACCTTCCCGTTTGAGCTCGTAAGTTGTGAGTCTAGAGCCCTGCATTTTCGGTCGAGTCTCCGAAGAAAATACTTGGATTCGTTTGCCTTGCTCCCAAGCGGCCCGTATGACACCTAAGGCGGTTCCGTAGTCAACCGTGGCTAGACTTCCAGCATTGCAGTGTGTGAGGATTCTGTCCCTTTGCTGGATGAGCGCTGATCCATGTTCACCAATCTTGTGATTGGCCTCAACGTCCTCGTCAGCTATCTCCTGTGCTTCAGCAACTATGGCCTTCGCGACGGCTTCTGCGTCGCCGGTGGTTCTGCGAGCTTTTTCTATGACTCGATCAATAGCCCAGAAGAGGTTCACTGCAGTCGGCCTAGTTTTCCTCAGCATCTCAGCTGATTCTTCAATCTCCCCCATCAAATCCTCCCTGTTCGCCGCGGTTGAATGAAAGGCTGAAAGGGCCAATCCATAAGCTGCCGCAGCACCTAAGAGTGGTGCGCCTCTCATCTTCATCTCCCTAATGGCCGAAGCAACCTCGCCGCAATTCTTAAGCTTCAAAACGAGAGCTTCGCTAGGTAACTTCGATTGGTCTATAGTGGTAACCGTCCCGTCCTTCCACTCTATTGTTCTCATTCCAGACATCGCCAGAAATCAGTATGAACGCGTTCTACTCTTATCTTTGTCGTGTGAGTCGATTCGCCCCTACTAGGGAAGCTTTTGTCATTGAAAAGAGCAGCCCGAGAGATTTGGAGGCAACCATCAAGTTACTTCTTCTTTTTCGGTGCCACTTTCGTCACAACTTCTACTGGACATCCTCTAGGCAGACTTATCTTTTCCTTCCATTCATCTCCAACAGCTATTAGCGAGAAGACCCCAGACACCTCTGCTCTTGCTTTGTGGACAATGTTGACTAACGCTGCTTGCGTCTCCCCAGTCTTTATCATGTCGTCCACAATGAGTACGCTGTCCCTTCGCTTCAAGGCACTCTTGGGCATGAAGAGCATCATCGTCACCCCAGAGTCTCTCAGCGCATAGGTCTCTTCGAGAAACGCGGGAACCCCCACTTCCTTGTTTCTCTTGGCAACTATCAGATCGACACCTAGGGAGTTGGCAACCATGGTTGCCAAGGGTATGCCATCAACAGCTGCGGTGAGGACCTTTGTCACCCGTTTTCCAGCAAACGTGGCCAGCGCGTGATGAGCCGCTTGCCCAAGTATGTTGAAGTCACCGATGATCGTCGTGTTGTCAAAATATCCATCATCATTAAACCGTATTCTTCTACGCAGCTCTGAATGCAGCCCCACGAGTCTCTTCAAAACTTTCCAGAGCTCCTGGGCCCGCGCAGAGTTTGGCAACACATGGCCCTTCGCGTACCTGCTTAGGACTGTCACCGGCAGATCTGTCTTGGCGGATAGTTCGCGGTATGTATATTGCCTCTTGGCGGTCCGAAGCAGGTCAATGGTCATCAAGCGAAACTTCAGGTCTTCTGCGTGCGTGCTGCTCATTTCTATCCCTTAGTCACAAACAAGTCAATTAGATGACGTTGCAGATACCTACTTTTAACTCTGGCAATATATAACTTACGTATCCGCTCGAACGAATTGGACTCTTCAGTCAGAGATCACCCACAACGACCCAATGTTCCAAGGCTGTTCAAAACCTAGGCGCGACCCTTTTCGTGCTCTCTGGGCCGGTCTTGGTGTTCACTGATTGGTGGCGGGCCCGCGGGGATTTGAACCCCGGATCTTCGGCTTTCTCCTCATCTATAAGTAGAAGGCCGACGCGCTTTCTGTACTACAAATAATCCATGCTGCGCCACGAGCCCCGTGTGCCGCCATAGTCTTGACCAAGCTAGGATATAACCCTTTCATCAACATTCCAAACATGTGGCCAGCAGTTTCGCAGCATGCGTGCATTCACAATCCTTCACGCGGCAAGTAGATTTTCGGCGGCTCTAGTTGGACTCATTTCTCCCCAATCTATAAGAACGATTACAATTATCCCATTGCCTGAACGCAGTTGAACGACATCCTAGCTACAATCACTACAGATTCCGAGTCAGGGCAAGTCAGAGATGTCTCTCTTCACCAAAAACTCTTCCGATTCAAATGCAAAAGATGTGCCACTCTCTGCTGCAGACTTGGCGGCCCGCTTCTGACCGAGAAAGATGTCCAACGGACAAAGCAGGCTGACCATGATGAAGACGATTTTCTTGAACCCCTAGACTGCAGGTGCAAGGACAAACGCGTAACATACGTTGCCAGTTTGAAAGCGAAACAAGATGGATCATGTATCTTCCTCAGATTCTCCGCAGATCAAGACCGATACGACTGCTCCATCTACGATTTCAGACCATTCTTGTGCAGACTGTATCCATTCAGTTTTGACAGAGAAGCCCCAAACATCATTGTTCTGAAGATTATTCCGTGCTGCAGAGGCTTGTATGACCCAGATGGAAGAGCCGTTGATGAAGGGTTTATCACTCATCAAATTCTGGCGCCGCTACTTGAGGAAATGGGCCCTTTCGAAGATAGCGCTTAGCTCGTCTCCCCTTACCCCATTCCGTAGATCTGACTGAATTTGTCTTCGACATATTCTAGCCAAGGTTGAGAGCTTGCGATCTCGCCAGTCACTTCCCGAAGAAGCCCCGGTCCTTCCTGAACCAGGCCTAGCTTGTGGACCTTCACCCTTAGCCACTCTAGGAGCGGGGCAAGATTACCTCTAGCGATCTCTTCCTCTAAACCTGTGATCTCGCCTTTCATCGCTTTGAAGAGTTGTGCTGCGTAGAGATTTCCCAGCATGTAGGTTGGGAAGTACCCGAAGTATCCTGAAGACCAATGGACATCTTGGAGTACGCCTTTGGCATCATTCTCGGGGAGGATGCCTAGGTAATTCTGCATCTTCGCATTCCAAATCTCCGACAGATCTTTGACCTCTATCTCCCCTCGGAGCAAGGCTTCCTCGATTTCAAATCGGAACATTATGTGGAGGTTGTATGTGACTTCGTCTGCATAGATTCTAATCGGTGAGGGTTTCACGGTGTTTATGGCGCGATGGAACTCCTCCAGTGTAATACTCTCGTAGTAGGGGAAGATCCGTTGAAGTGTTGGATAGAAAAACCTCCAGAAGGGTAGGCTCCGACCCACCATGTTTTCCAACATCCTCGACTGTGACTCGTGCAGACCGTGTGAATATCCGCTATCCAGATAGACCCACTTCAAGAGGGGCGCCTTTCCTTGATCGTAGAGCGCGTGGCCTCCTTCATGTAGAGTAGCGAATAAGGCAGGGGCTAGTTTTCCAAATTTGAAGTGAGTTGTAACACGGGTGTCATCTGGTCCGATGGTGGTCGTGAAAGGATGTTCAGTAACGTCAAGTCTTCCATGAGTGAAGTCATAAGCGATCGCCTTCAATGCTTCCAGGGAGAGCTCCTCCTGACGGTCTTTGGGAAAGTGACCCCGGAGAATAGTCTTATCGGGTTGGTCGGGTTGCTCTGTGAGCAAACTTACATAGGGAACAAGTTTCTCTCTGAGAGGTTTAATGATCCTTTTCAGATTGTCTGTTGTCATTCCGGGTTCGTAGTCGGGTAGTAGCGCATCATAGGGATTCTTGTCATATCCATATAACTCTGCGAACTGGCGAACGAATTCTACTATTTCTTGTAGAGCGGGACGAAAGAGGTTGAAATTCGATCTCTCCTTCGCTTCCACCCAAACAGAATACGCCCGGGATTTGGCTATGTTGAACTTCCTAAAAAGGTCGGATGGTATGGCTTTCGTTCGCTCACAGATGATTCTCATTCTTCGTACGAGAAGTCGTTCATCTGTGCCGAGTTCTTCTTCCTTGCTTGTTAGTTTCTCAAGGAGCTCACCCACTTGGGCGGAGGTAAAGAGTTTGAACCACTCGGCTTTTATGGCTGCAAAAATCTCCGCTCTCCCTTCCGCTTCTCCCGGTGGCATTTTGGTCAGTTGATCCCATCGCAGAAGACTACTCGCATAGCCGAACGAGCTAGCTTCTTTCAACAGTCCTAGGAACTTCTGAAAGAGTTTTCTCGTCTCACTCATTGCGTGAACCTTCTTCCTATCCTCCGCGTTACGGAAATTCTCGTTTGGAGTGCTTTCTTTTTTCCACTATTCAATTCTTGCGGTTGATTTGAACGCTCTGCTCCTCATTGATCATGGGTTCCTATGCTCAAGATGCTTCTTCAGATATCGCTGAGTTTTTTCATCAAGGTCATAGTAGCATGTGATCCCGTCCAGCATCTCATGTTTCCTAAGACGTTTCTTGTATACCAAATCTCTGAGAACGGACATTCCTCTCTTGTCGAATTCCTCTTCTCTTACCATGGTAACTGCATCACATCGCAACAGATTCGCGACAAAATCGTGGGGTAGGAGAAAGTAGACGCGCTTAGCAGCGTACAAATAGGTCTTATCGTATTCTTTGTACAACGGAATCAGATTACTAGCACGTTTCTTCGCCTCTTTAGAACTCTGCGCGTGGATGGTCCCGAAGGGCTTAGGAGTCTCAGCCCTCTTTGCCAATTCCTGTTGATCGGCTACCTTTTCTAGCTGCTTGTCTATCCATCCGGAATCAAGCACAAAGGTTCTCTTAACCAACCGATCATGCCTGCTACAGACATGATTAACAATTCGTGCTGTTGTCTTCAGCAGCTTGTTCAGATCCCTATCGAGATCAGAGGGTTCGATTACTATCCTCGATAATCTGAGCCCGCGACGATTCACGACCAGATTAGTATGTACGTCTTCATCGAGCGCTAGATAGTCATAGACTTCAAAGCCTATCGGTTGCTTNNGCGCTCACAGACACAAACTCAAAATCTGCGCCTGGAAAGAGTTCAATGGAAATCTGCGAATCCTTTCTTAGAGATTCTCGGAGGCGCCTGTAGTCGGTTCGTTTGAGTTCACTTTCTATCCTGAAGCGCAACGGGGTCTTCACTCAGGGGTGTTCTCTAACCTAAAGCCTCATTGGCCAGTTGGTCAACCTCTTGAATGTAGCGGTTTGTTCTCGAGACATGCTTGAAAGAGATCCTCTTGAACCTTTGCTTAAACGCGTTTACCTTCTGCCACAAGATCTTCAGCTTCTGATTTCTAACTCGGTATTCTCCATTTAATTGTTTTACAACAAGCTCACTATCTATATAGCAGACTGCTTGTTGATCAGGTAGTGTAGAAGCAAATTCAAGAGCCGATATCAGGGCTTCGTATTCCGCTTGATTGTTGGTCCTCACTCCTACGCGCTTTGAGTATCTCTTCAACATCTTTCGATCCTCACTCAGAATCATGAAGGCGATTGCTGCAGGCCCTGGATTGCCTCGTGAGGCCCCGTCAGAATAGACTTCCAGAGAATCCATCTTCGAGAGCGCCCTCACATCACGGACCTTTGTCAAATCATCCTCGCTGACTTCGTTTCCCCAGTCCTTCACTCGATATAGATGGCTGGGCGGTACGGTATTGCGGATTTGGCCCTCTTCCTCGGATCGTAGCACCTTGGATCCTCTTGCGAATAGGCAAAGGCTTGTGCCTCAAACTCTTGTTCGAAGAAGGCCTTAGCCTCCGCCAGCACCTGCTGTTCGTTCAAATCTCCAACTTCGAGTTGCCTCTGCTTCGTGTCTTCTGGCATTTTGTTGATCTCATCAACGATCTGGCGAGCGAATCCTGCAACTTCTTCCGCAATCGCTCTCCATTCTGGGTCTTGCATCAAGTCTTTCATCAGGTCGCCAAGAGACAGCTTTGCGCCGACTGATCTTTCGAGCATTTTCAAATAGACCTTCCACTTCCAAGGAGCTGCAGTGTAATAGCAGATCTTCTCGGGAACGATTTTTGTTGCTCGAAGGATGTTGGAGGTGTCATCCAGTACGTTTTTGACCAGAGCTTCAGCTTCTTCTGCTCGAACGTCAACTTTAGCATCATCGTATATTGGCCATTCGGCTAGAGAAACAAAGCCTTTCGCTCCCATCTTGCTCCAAACCTCTTCGCATAGGTGGGGCGCGAAGGGAGCAAGTAGACGGGTCCAAGTTCCGAGGAACTCTCGTAGCACCTCCGAATCGCCAGTTCGCTTCCTTCGGACATACCATCGGAGGTCATTCCAGATTTCGAAGAGTGCGTTTTCGACGGCGGTCCTAGTCTTCATGACCTCGATGTTTTCTGTAACAGTTCGGATTCTTCGTTGCAGCGTGCTGATCAGCCAGTGCTCCAAAAGCGTTCTAGTCCCCTTTTCCGATGCTTCGATTATGTCATTGGTCAATAAATGGAAGGCTTGAAGTTTGTTCTTAACATCTTGGGCGTTCTCACTTCTCCAGTCAGGGTCGTCCATGCCCTCAGCCGCTAATAGCAGAGCACAACGTGTCGCATCTGCACCGTACTGCTTGATGGCGTTTTTCAGCGTTACGAAGTTGCCCTTGGACTTTGACATTTTGTTTCCTTCGATCATGAGCATTCCGTTTACGCCTATGGCCTTTGGCAGATACTTCGGAAACAGTGCAACGTGTTGGAAGAGGAAGAAGGTCAGGTGGTTCGGCACTAGCTCCTTGGCGGAGTTTCTTAGGTCCACGGGATACCAGTAGAGGAATTCAGTCCGCATGGATTCCAGGATTTCTCTGTCAATGCGGGACTTACTAGAGACGTTGTCTACATCCCCTTCGCCGTAGAAGATATAGTTGAAGACTTCGGGAGGTAATTGCTCAGGCTTTATGTTGTGGCGTTTGATGTGTCTGTTTATGGTGTAGAAGGCCATATAGATGGTGGAGTCGCTTAGGGTTTCTACAACCCAGTCTGGACTCCAAGGGAGAGGGGTCCCCAAGCCACTTTGTCTGGCACAGGCCCACTCCTTCAACCAGTCGATTACAGCACTGAACCAGTTAGTGGCGGATTCAGGAAAAATGGACGCTTGTTGCAGGGCTTGCTTGGTCTTGGTCTTCCAAGCTTCATCTGAATATTTCAAGAACCACTGATCTTCCAAGACTTTGACAATGCACGGGGTCAAGCAACGACAAACCACGGGTTCTGGTAGGTCATACATGGAATCCGCTATGCGCTTCTCCTTGAAGTTCCTGATCAGGTCATTCTTGACTTCTGATACTACTCTACCTGAGTACTCGTTGCAGATGTCTTTCAAAACACCGCTATGGAATTCCTTCTTGTACAATAGCTTCGTTGCTTCCTCAGCCTTCGGATCGTACTGATCTTTGGCCCCGAGTTTCTCTGAAATTTCGACAGCTGGATACTCTCCCAACCCCTCCACACTAATCAGGGAGATGGGTTCTATGCTTCGCACTACTTCAGGATCAATGTGGAATTCTTTCAGCGATTCCGGGTTCTTTTGCAGATCTCTCAATGCAAGCCAGTCAAAGGGCGCATGGGCGGGGACNNGTGCTGGGGGTCGACGAACCAGCCGGGCAGTATCAGAAGTTCTTCTTTTTTGATGGGGTTTGTGAAGCTTTTCCCGATGATCTCTCTGCCCTTGAACCTGTCGACAACTTCGACCTCTCTTGCTTGCTCTTTCAGTTTTTCAGCAGCAACTGCGCTAACCACCCACGCTTCGCCGTCCACCCGCGCCTTCACGTAGTCCGCGTTTGGATGTATCCACATGTTTGTCACACCGAATATCGTCTCAGGTCGAAAGGTGGCGGCAGGCAGGTAGGCGTCTCCAAGCTTAAACTTGATCAGCACGTACTCTTCTGGTGAGACGCCCTCGCCTTCATGGCGGTCAGCGTCTCCAGTTGGGCTCTCGCAGTGGGGACACCAGACTACTGGATGCGTGCCTTTCACAACGTATCCTTTCTCACGCAGCTTCTCATACTGCCATTCAATAAACTTGCTGAACGTCGGATTCGTCGTATTAAACTCTCTTCTAAGATCTACTGAGAAGCCTACTCGCTTCACTGTTTCTCTGTTCTCGTCAGTGTAGTAGGAAGCCATGTAGACTGGATCCACAAAGTTTTTCAGGTCTTCTGCAGAAACGCCATCAATCTCCCTCAAAGCTCGAATGAACTCTTCGTCTCCCAGCTTCACCCTTTCGCTTGCTCCAGCAACGGTCTGTCCAGTCCAATGCCAAGCCCATGGGAACAACACATTGAACCGTTGCATCCGTTTGTATCGCGCGTAGACATCAACACGGGTGGCTGTGAAGGCATGCCCCACGTGGAGTGGTCCATTCGAGTAGGAGTATGGGAAAGTGACGAAACACTTTTCTCGGGTTGGGTCTGGTTCGGCCTCAAAGATCTTGGCTTTTTCCCATTCTTTCTGCCACTTAGGTTCGATCTGCCTTAAAACGCCCATGGAATCTTCTGAGCTTTCTTGAGGGTTATTAAGAGTTTTGTCAGCTTCTACGGAGGAAACGATCCCTCATGTCCCGCACAACCAAGCCTCTAGGAATGGCGCCCTTCTTTAAATTCCTTGTGCTTTGATAGATCGCGTTGACTTCCAGCTCGGCCGTTCAGACAACAAGGTGGCCGAGTCAGATATGCAACGTAAAGCAATAGCTAGATTTTGGCGTGCGCCCTTGATGGATCAGTAAGCGCTCAGCAATGCGCTTACAGTTTTCAGGAACCATTTCAGCCTATCTGCTTCGCCAGAACCGCTTCACACGTCTTCAGTGCCTCAGGAATTTTCTTGACATTTGTTCCTCCAGCTTGGGCGAAGTCCTGTCTACCGCTGCCGCCACCTCCCAGCACTCTTCCTGCTTCTACAGCGATTTGCTTAGAGTTGGCCCCAAGCTTCACAGCGTCTTCGCCAGACATCACTACGATCCGCGCGGACTTCTCATCAGTTCCAGAAAACACGGCGACTACATTGGGATTGGCTGCGGTCATTTCGCTTGCCGTCTCGATCATGCGGTCGATATCTAATCGTTCAAACTTCTGCAAAACAAGCCTCACGTTGCCGATTTCCTTGACTTCTCTTCTTGCACCGGGCATAACGCCTTTTCGGGCAGCAGCAATTTCCTTGATTAGGCGTCTCTTGTCCCCTCTGACTTTCTTCCATTCTCTTACCAGACGCTCCGCCGTCTTTACGAGCTTTTCTTTGGGGGCGTTCAGAATCTCAGAGAGTCTCCAGAGCATTTCGTCGCTTTTCTGAATCTCTTTCAAGGCTGGGATTCCGACGCTAAAGTTTAGCCTTTCTACGCCATCTTGGACTCTTTCTGTGTGAATGATCTTCATGAATCCTACCTCTCCCGTGCTCGCTAGGTGGGTTCCACCGCAGGCTTCGACCTCCCAATCTCCTGTTTTCACAACGCGGATCTCTCTTCCTGGAACGACACCGCCTTGGTATAGTCGAAAACCGTATTCCTTCTCCGCTTCTTCCCTCGGAACCCACTTGGTCCCCACAGGTATGTTCCGCATGATGGCTTGGTTTGCCAATCTTTCGATTTTGTGTATCTCTTTCGGGGTTAGTCGCTTGTAATGCGAGATGTCGAGTCTGGATCTCTCAATACCCTTTTGGCTTCCCGCCTGCCAAACATGATCGCCAAGCACACGCCTTGTTGCCCCCATTAGAACATGAGTAGCGGTATGATGTCTCATGAGGCTACTTCGATTCTCCCAATCGATAGTCCCCTTGATTGGACTTCCTTGTTTGGGAACCCGGCCCTTCATGATATGAACAATGACGTTTCCAACCTTTTGAACGTCAGAGACTTCGGA
>JABAOF010003812.1_pt3 | contig 23793 bp, 15 predicted proteins | sample 7062171 | NCBI WGS metagenome assembly JABAOF01 (sample SAMN14538628, study PRJNA623070) | marine sediment metagenome | biome: marine biome [ENVO:00000428]; feature: marine pelagic biome [ENVO:01000023]; material: deep marine sediment [ENVO:00002113] | place: India: Gulf of Khambhat ...
GGTAGCCGACTCCCAGCGGGCAAGTCCGATCAAGCTTGGACCGGTCGTCGCCTTTGTTGCCGTGTGGCTGGGCGGATCGTGGCTCGTCGTCGGAGCGTTGCTTCGGCCGGTTCTGCCTGGCGGGTGGTTTGCGGTCGCAGCCGTGATGGTGCTGTACGCCATCCCCGTGTACGTGTTGGTGCGTGGTTTGCACGGCGCAACGTATCCGTCTGCGGCCACGAGACTGCTCGTATTCAGGCCGTTCTGGTACCTGATGCTGTTCATGCCGCTCCTGGCCGGGGCGGGCATTGTCGGAGCAGTCGCTGGCCTTCCATTCGACGCGAGCCGCATCGTGGGCAGCTGGTCAGTAGCGGCGGTCGCTGTTCTGTTGGTGGTCGCATCGCTGGTCGGATACGTCGGGTCCCGGCAGTTGGTGGTCAGGCACCTCGATGTGCGGCTGCCGAACCTGCCTGCTTCGTTCGAAGGCTTGCGCCTCGTCCAGATCTCGGACGTTCATGTCGGGCCGCACACCTCGCGTCGGCACCTTGCACGCGTCGCGGACGCCGTGCGGGACACCAGGCCCGACGTGGTAGTCCACACCGGCGATCAGGTGGATGATTTCGCCCGCGACGTGGAGCACTTCGTGGCGGCGCTGGGCGACGTGACCGCACCTCTCGGTGTGTTCGCCGTCGCCGGCAACCACGATGTGATCGCAGGATGGGACGAGGTTCGGCGGGGGCTTTCCGATGCCGGGATCACCGTGTTGGTCAATGAGGCCGTGACGGTCGAGCGCGGCGGCGAACGGATCTGGTTGGCGGGGACCGGAGACCCTGCTGGGCATTCCTGGCATCGCGGCGGCGGATTGAACGCCGCACCCGACATCGAGCGCACGCTCGAACATATCCCGCCGGGTGAGCCGACCGTTGCCCTGGCGCACAACCCGGCGTTGTGGCCCGACCTTGCCAGGCGTGGAGTCGATCTCACGCTCAGCGGCCACACGCATTACGGTCAGCTGGCGATTCCGGACTGGGGGTGGAACATTGCGTCATCGTTTCTGGATCTGTCGATGGGCACGCATCGCCAGGATGGCTCGCTGCTCTACATCAACCCCGGCAGCAACTACTGGGGCGTGCCGTTCCGCATCGGCGCGCCGCCCGAACTCACGGTTCTCAGACTGAGGCGGAGCAAGCACGGGGACCCTCCCTCCATCGAGCCCACTGCTAGTAACCGTCGACCCTTCACAACGTGACAGCCCTGAGGCTGACTTCATGAGTTCACGCCACGTGCGATTCGGCATCGTTGGAGTGGGCCGCATCACCCGGGAGCAGTTCGCGCCGGCACTGGAGAGCACGGACCTCGCGGTGCTCCACGCGGCAGCCAGCAGGGACTTGCGCCGAGCACAGTCCCTCCGTCCGCAACGGGCCTACGACTCCTACTTCGCCCTCCTGCGCGACGCGGATGTTGACGCCGTGTACATCGCCACCCACAACGGGCTGCACAAGGAATTGGTGCTCGAAGCCCTCCAATGCGGGAAGCACGTGCTGTGCGAGAAGCCGCTTGGGTGCACGGCTCGAGAGTGCGAAGAGATGGTCGCGGCTGCCGACGCGACCGGGCGCCTCCTCGTCGAAGCCTTCATGTATCGACACCACCCGCAGATACACAAGGCGCGGGAGTTGGTGCGGGAGCGAGTCATCGGTGAGCTGATGGTGGTGGAGGCTTCCTTCAGTGTGCATCTGACGGGGGCAGACGACGTTCGCCTGCATCCGGAGTGGGGAGGCGGTGCTCTACTCGACGTCGGCTGCTACTGCGTGAACTTCGCCAGGCTGTTCCTCGGAGACACTCCTCGTGACGTGCACGCATGGGCAGACATTGACGACGCCCACGGGGTCGACCGGAGCTTCCACGCCGTCCTCGAATACGAGGCCGGGAAGCATGCCGCCCTTGCATGCAGCTTTGAAGGCGGCCTGCATCAGCGAGCGGTGCTCATCGGGACCGAGGGCGTGCTCGATCTCAGCGAGCCGTTCGTCACCTGGATGCGTCCGCCGCGCCTCACCGTCCACAATGGCGAGACCGAGCATGTCACCGCGTTCGAGCCAGTGAACACGTTCCGGATGGAGATCGAAGACCTGTGCACGGCGATCCTGACCGGAGCGTCACCACTTCTCGACGCGAACGAGGGACTACTGAACGCCCGCGTCCTCGACCGGCTCACAGCCGCAGCCATTCGCTGAGCCGTATGGATGCCAGGGTGAATCGGTGTATCATCAGGCTGTGTCCTCCCGAGACTGAGTCGACTTTTCCGCGCTCGGTGGCGGATTCCAGAACAGGAATCCGATCAACAGCCCGAGCACGAAATTGGACCAGCCAATCTCGATCATGTGAGCGTACCGTACGTAGTCGGGCATGAATGGGTTCGGCGGGATCAGGACAGCGACGCCATGCACTAGCGGGATCATCACAGCCATGGCCACGCACGCTTGCCGGCGGGTGACGCGCATCGAGCGGAGCAGAGGCAGGACGAAGGCCACGAACAAAGCCCCGCGAGCAATCTGAAGGGGAAAGACGATGGCCGGGTTGGGTTCCCCTGCTGCCTGCGTTTCATACCAGGACCTGATGATCGGCAGAATGAGCAGCCCGGCGACGATGTAGAGCACCAGGTAGGCGAGCGACACCCCGATCCAACGACGTACCCAGCTGGCAGTGGTGGGAGGATTCGGCCCGTGCTCGACGGCCGCGGGCGCGGCGCCCGATCGCGGATAAAGCGCGACCGCCAGAAACGACAAGGCCGCTGCAGTGATGGTGAGTCTGAGTATCCCGATCAGCAACTCCCTCGATGTCATGTCCAGGAAGAGTGCGGACTCCACCTGCGTCAACACGGTCATCAAGCCGAACACCGCCAGAAACACCACCCCAAGCAGCGCCCGAACACTCAGTCGGGACCGGCCAATCGGGTACGCAAGGGGGGCAGCCATGAGAAAGGCGCTCAAGAACAGGAGACCGAGACGACCCACCCCTCCGGTGGCCTCCTCGGTGGCCGGATCGGCCGGAAGCATGAGCCCGACAAGCCACCCCACGAAGACGAGTGCCACCGCGGCGACCGATGTGCGAACGAGAAACGGGATGGCGCGATTCATGATCTCTCCTCCATCTGCGACTTGCAGCCTCGGTTCGGGCTAGACCACAATACGCATTGGCCAGTCGCCGGGTTTCCCCGAACGATGGGCTCTGGAAGTGTATGGGGAAGGGAGCGAGTCATGCGCAGCACGGCAGCTCTGGGCATTTCGGCAGCGCTGGTGCTGGGCGGGGCAGGCGGTTGCGCGCCGGGCCGCACACCCAGCGTCCAGACGGCAGAGGATGGCGTCATCGTCACGCCGGCGGAAGGGCCGGCGGCCCTGGTGCGCCTGCAGGTCATCAACGAGCGCATCATCCGGGTAACCGCGACGCCGGACGGGACGCTCGACGTGCCGGCCTCGCTGCAGGTGGTCGCCGAGCCCGGGGGTGCCGATTTCAGCGTGGGTGAGAGCGACAGCGTGGTGACGCTGTCCACCGTGCGGGTGCGGGCGGAGGTATCCCTGCAGACCGGCCTCGTGACGTTCTCCAACGCCGCGGGCGAGGCCGTGTTGAGCGAAGTCGTGCGCGACGAGTTCCAACCCGTCGAGATCGACGGCGAGCACTTCTATGCCATCCGCCAGCAATTCAATCGCGGCACCGACGAAGGCGTGTACGGGTTGGGCCAGCATCAGAACGGGCAGTTCAACTACAACGGCGAAGACGTGGTGCTGGCGCAGCACAACATCGTCGACGTGGTGCCGTTCTTCCTCTCGACGCGCAACTACGGCGTGCTGTGGGACAACAACGGCATCACGCGCTTCGGCGACCCGCGCGACTATCAGGGCTTGGACGCTTCGCTCATCGTCTACGACGAAGACGGCGTGGAGGGGGGTCTGACGGGACGGTATTACCGGGGCGATGAGCTCGTGGTCACGCGCGTGGAGGCTGACCCGGATTTCCAGTATCTGCCGGCGGACCAATATCTGCACGACGGTGCCCCACGCGGCGCCTGGCCGGAGGGGTTCGGTGAGCAGTCTCCCAGCAAGATCACCTGGAAGGGCGCGATCGAGGCCAAATCGGCCGGCACGCACAAGTTTCGCGTGTATGCATCGAGCTACATCAGGGTTTGGATCGACGGTGAACTGGTGATCGACCGTTGGCGGCAGAACTGGAATCCGTGGCATTTCCCGTTCGAGCTCGAGATGCAGCCGGGCGAACGGCATGACGTGCACGTCGAATGGCTGCCGAACGGCGGCTACTTTCGCATGCTGCATCTCGATCCGCAGCCGGACGCGGAACGAAACGCCTTGTCATTGTCGTCCGAGGTGGCCCACGCGCTCGATTACTACTTCGTCGCGGGCGAAGATCTGGACGACGTCATCGCTGGCTACCGCGAGCTCACTGGTCGCGCCGTGATGCTGCCGCGCTGGGCGTACGGTTTCTGGCAGAGCCGGCAGCGCTACACCACGCAGGAAGAGTTGCTCAGCATGCTGCGCGAGTATCGCCGCCGCCACATTCCGATCGACAACATCGTGCTCGATTGGTTCTACTGGCGCGAAGACCAATGGGGCTCGCACGAGTTCGACCCCGCGCGCTTCCCCGATCCGCGCGCGATGGTCGATGAGGTGCATCGGCGCAACGCACAGATCATGATTTCGGTGTGGCCCAAGTTCTATCCCACGACCGACCATTACCGCGAGCTCGATGAATCCGGGCTGCTCTATCAACGCCAGATTGCGATGCGCTCGCGCGATTGGGTCGGCCCTGGCTATCCGAGCACTTTCTATGACCCGTATTCACGCCGCGGCCGTGAAATCTTCTGGGGGCAAATTCGGGAGCATCTCGACGTGCTCGGGTTCGACGCGTGGTGGATGGATGCGACCGAACCGGATATGCAGTCGAATCTGTCCATCGAGGAGCGCACCTTGCGCATGGGGCCCACGGCCGAGGGACCGGGCGCGGAGTTCTTCAATTCCTATGTGCTAATGCAGTCGCGAGCGATCTTCGAGGGCGAGCAGAGCATCGACCCCAACGATCGCGTCTTCATCCTGACACGTTCGACGTTCGGGGGATTGCAGCGCTATGGCTCGGCGAGCTGGAGCGGCGACGTCGCTGCCCGCTGGGACGACCTGCGGGAGCAAATCTCCGCCGGCGTCAATCTCTCACTTTCGGGCCTGCCGAGTTGGACTCACGATATCGGCGGCTTCTCGGTTGAGGACCGCTATGCCAACGAGGAGCCCGAACACCTCGCGGAGTGGCGCGAACTCAATCTGCGCTGGTTCCAGTTCGGTGCCTTTTCGCCGCTGTTTCGCTCGCACGGGGAATATCCGTACCGCGAGATCTTCAATCTCGCCCCAGACGGATCGGAGGTGCAGAAGAGCCTGATTTGGCACGACCGTATGCGGTACCGGCTGTTGCCGTACATCTACACCCTGGCCGGCGACACCTATCACCGCGACGGCACGATTGTGCGCGCGCTGATCATGGACTTCCCCGACGATCCCAACGTGCGCGATCTGGGAGAGCAGTACCTGTTCGGCCCGGCCTTCCTCGTGGCGCCGGTGACCGAGTTAGGCGCGCGCACATGGCCTGTCTATTTGCCGGCGGGCACGCGTTGGTATGATTTCCACACTGGGCGCGTGCATGACGGCGGGCAAACCGTCGCCGCCGACGCCCCGCTCGCGCGCATGCCGTTGTTCGTGCGCGCCGGCTCCATCGTGCCGATCGGGCCCGCGGTCGAGTATACGGACCAGCAACTGGATGGCCCGATTACGTTGTTCGTCTATACGGGCGCGGACGGCTCGTTCGACCTCTATGAGGACGACGGCGAAACCTATGCGCACCAGGACGGGGCGTTCACCCGCATCCCGATCCGCTACGACGACGCCAGCGGAACCGTGACCATCGGCGCGCGCGAGGGTGAATATCCCGGCATGGCGGCGCGGCGCACGTTCAATATTCGCTGGATTGCCGGGCCGAGCCGCAGCGCCGCCGATTTCGATGCGGAGCCGGATCGCGCGGTGCGGTATTCCGGTGCGCAAGTGACGGTGCGGCCAGGGTGAGAAACGTTCGAACACAAGAGAGGTGCACGATGCGTAGCGCATGTTTGGAATGTCTGGCCGTACTGGTCCTCTCGATGGCGATTCACGCCGTCGCGTTTGCCGGAGAGGGCCGGGCACCGGTATCTCTGACGTATCTTCGCTGCGAATACAAGGTCGATCCGCTCGGCATCGACGTGCGGCAGCCGCGCCTGAGCTGGCAGCTCACGGCCGATGGGCGCGGCGTGGTGCAAGGAGCCTATCAGATCCGCGTCGCCGAAAGCGAGGCGGGGCTTGCTGCCAGTCCGATCTGGGATTCGGGCCGCGTCGATTCAGGCCAGTCGATTCACGTCGTCTACGAGGGTCCGGCGCTCGTCTCCGGGCGGCGGTACTACTGGCAGGTCCGCGTCTGGGACGGTGACGGGGTAGTCTCCGACTGGAGCGCACCGGCGTTCTGGGAGATGGGGCTGCTCGACGCGTCGGACTGGCAGGCGTCCTGGATCAGCCCGGCCTGGGACGAAGACCTGACGGTGCCGCAGCCCGTGCCGATGCTGCGCACGACGTTTGCAGTCGAGGGCGAGATCCAGGCGGCCCGCGCCTACATCACCAGCCTGGGGCTCTACGAGGCCGAGCTCAACGGTGAGCGCGTCGGCGACCAGGTCTTCACCCCCGGCTGGACCAGCTACGACTCCCGGCTGCAATACCAGACCTACGACGTTACCGACCTCCTGCAACCAGGCGAGAACGCCATCGGCGTGATGCTGGGCGACGGCTGGTATCGCGGCTACCTGGGGTGGAGTGACCGCCGCAACCTCTACGGTGAGCGCCTGGCGCTCTTGCTCCAGCTGCGGATCACCTACACCGACGGCCGCGTGCAGGTCGTCGGCTCGGACGCCTCGTGGAAAGCCACCACCGGCCCCATTCTCATGTCCGACATCTACAACGGCGAACGGTACGACGCCCGCCTCGAGCAGCCCGGATGGAGCCGGGCCGGCTACGGCGAAGGCGATTGGATCGACGTGCGCCTCGTCGACCACCCCAAGGACATCCTCATCGCGCCGGCCGGGCCCCCGGTGCGCAGGATCGAGGAGATCGCGCCTGTCGCCATCCTGCACACACCCGCCGGCGAGACGGTCTTCGACATGGGGCAGAACATGGTGGGCTGGGTGCGGCTGAGAGTGCGCGGCGACGCCGGGACGACGGTGACACTACGCCACGCCGAAGTGCTCGACCGGGACGGCAACTTCTACACGGACAACCTGCGTAATGCCGCGCAAACGGTCCGCTACACGCTCAAGGGCGGCGGCGAGGAGGTGTACGAGCCGCGCTTCACGTTCCAGGGCTTCCGCTACGTCGCCGTCGACGGCTTGCCCGGTGCGCCGACGACGGAGAGCCTCACAGGCATCGTGATCCACTCGGACATGACGCCGACCGGGAGCTTCGAGACGTCGAACACGGCAATCAACCAGCTGCAGCACAACATCGTGTGGGGGCAGAAGGGCAACTTCCTCGACGTGCCCACCGATTGCCCGCAGCGCGACGAGCGCATGGGTTGGACCGGCGACGCCCAAGTCTTCGCCCCCACCGCCGCGTTCAACATGGACGTGGCCGGCTTCTTCACCAAGTGGCTAGGCGATCTGGCCGCCGACCAGAAACCCAACGGCGCCATCCCGTTCGTAATTCCGGACGTGCTCACGCGCGGCAGCCGCATCGGCGGCGGCGCAACCGGCTGGGCCGACGCCGGGGTCGTCATCCCGTGGACGCTCTACCTCGTGTACGGCGACACCCGCATTCTCGAAGCCCAGTACGAGAGCATGCGAGCCTGGGTCGGCTACATGCAGCAGCGCGCGGGCGAGGATTTCATCTGGGACGGCGACTTCCATTTCGGCGATTGGCTCGCGTACAGCACGGACCGGTCAGACTATCCGGGTGCCACGACCGACAAAGACCTCATCGCCACCGCGTATTTCGCCTATTCGACGAGCCTGCTCCAGCGGATCGCCGCCATCCTGGGCAGGGAGGACGATGCGGCGCGGTACGGCACCTTGGTGAACGACATCAAGGAGGCATTTCGCAGCGAATACGTCACGCCCAACGGGCGCATGGCGTCCAACACGCAGACGGCCTACGCCCTGGCGCTGTCGTTCGGGCTGATGCCGGAAGGGCAGGAAGCGCAGGCGGCCCGGCGGCTCGCCCAGGACGTGCGTGCGTTCGGCAACCACCTCACGACGGGCTTCCTCGGCACACCGCTGCTGAGTCAGAGTCTGAGCGACCACGGGTATCTCGACGTGGCCTACGCCCTGCTCAACCAGGACACGTACCCGTCCTGGCTCTATCCGGTCACGATGGGCGCGACCACGATCTGGGAACGGTGGGACGGCATCAAGCCCGACGGGAGCTTCCAGAATCCCGGAATGAACTCACTCAACCACTACGCCTACGGAGCCATCGGCGCGTGGCTCTACCGCGTCGTGGCCAGCCTCGAGGCCGATCCCGAGGAGCCAGGCTACAAGCACCTCCGCGTCCAGCCGCAGCCGGGGGGTGGTTTGACGCGCGCTCGCGCCGCGCTCAACACGATGTACGGCTTGGCGGTCTCGGCGTGGGAGCTTGTAGACGGACAATTCCGCCTCGACGTCACCGTCCCGCCCAACACGCACGCGACGGTTCGCCTACCCCACGCGACCCTGGCGCAGGTCACCGAGAGCGGCCAAGCCGTGGACGCCGCCGAGGGGATCGCGAGGGTTTCGCAGGAAGGCGAGGTCGTGGTCGTCGAGGTGGGCTCGGGGCGGTATCGATTCGCCTACGACGCGTGGGATTCCCGATGATTCGCAACCCGTTGTCCAACACCGAGTGAGCGATGCGTACGACATCGATCTGGTGTCATGCATGGACCCTGGTGGGACTGGTGTTGTCTTCCGTGGCGTGCAGCGGAGACACCGATGGCAGCGCCATCTCACTGCCCGGCTTGAAGGTCAGCGAGAACCGACGGTTCCTGGTGACGGACACCGGTGATCCCTTCTTCTGGCTCGGCGACACCGCCTGGGAGTTGTTTCACAGGCTCGACCGCGAGGAGGCAGACCGATACCTCGAGGATCGCGCGTCCAAGGGCTTCACGGTCATTCAGGCGGTTGCCCTGGCCGAGTTGGACGGATTGAACACGCCCAACCCCTACGGTCACCTGCCCCTGGAGGACAACGACCCCGCGCGGCCAGCCGTGACGGCTGGGCCGGACAACGACTACTGGGATCATGTGGACTACATCGTCGAGAAAGCCAATTCACTGGGCTTGTACATCGGATTCCTTCCCACGTGGGGCGACAAATGGAACCAGAAGTGGGGTGTAGGCCCGGTGGTGTTCACGCCGGAAAACGCCGAGGCCTACGGGGAATGGCTGGGACGGCGCTACAGGGATAACGCCCTGATTTGGATTCTCGGCGGCGACCGGCCGATCGAGACCGATGAGCACCGGGCGATCATGGTCGCAATGGCCCGCGGCTTGAGCATCGGGGACGGTGGCGCGCATCTCCGCACGTACCACCCCATGGGTGGGCACAGCTCGTCCGAATGGTTCCACGGTGACGACTGGCTGGACTTCAACATGCGGCAGAACGGGCACGAAGCCGAATTCACGAGGTCGTACGCGACGACAGTGGACGACTACGACCGGGAGCCGCCCAAACCGGTGATCGACGGCGAACCGATCTACGAGGATCATCCGGTGTCGTTCCGGCCCGCGGAACGCGGCCATTCCATCACCGCGGACGTGCGTCGCCCGCTGTACTGGGACCTCTTCTCGGGCGCGTTCGGGCACACCTACGGGCATCATTCGATCTGGCAGATGTGGCGGCCGGGGCGCGAGCCGATCAACTCACCGCTGATGCCGTGGTATGAAGCGATCGCTCAACCCGGTTCGGGACAGATGCAGTTCGGCCGGCGCCTCATCGAGTCGCGTCCCTTTCTCACGCGGATTCCGGACGATTCCATCCTCGCGCCCGGCCCAGTGGCGACGAACCCACTCGGCGCCGGGCGTTACCGATTCAAGGCGACCCGGGATAGCGAGGGCACGTACGCCATGGTCTACGCACCCGTCGGCCGGGCGTTCACCGTGCGGATGGAGGTCATCCGGGGCCCCCTGATCCGGGCGTGGTGGTATGACCCCCGAACGGGAGAAGCCCAGGAGATTGGCACGTTCGCGAACACCGGCGAACGCACGTTCATCCCACCCGATCCGGGCGAAATGCTGGACTGGGTGCTCGTCTTGGATGACAGGTCGAGCGACTATCCGGCCCCGGGGCAGCCGATTCGCCGCACGGGACGCTAGGACACGGGAGATGACGATGAGATGACAAGGGTGGCACTCGTGTCATGGCACGCGCTATCGGCTGCCTCCATGTGCGTCCTGACGCTTGCCTGTGTCCCACCGCACGCGGGCGTGGTGAGCGGCGAGCTCAAGAAGTGGCACAAGGTGACCATCACCTTCGACGGACCGACGGCGAGCGAGGAGGGAACACCGAATCCGTTCTTGGATTACCGGCTCAACGCCACATTCACGAACGGTGAGAAGTCCTACACGGTGCCCGGCTACTTTGCTGCAGACGGGGATGCGGCCAACTCGTCGGCAACCGCAGGCAGCACGTGGCGGGTCCATTTCGCGCCGGACGAGGTTGGAACGTGGCGCTATGCCGTGTCCTTCAGGCAAGGACCCGGTATCGCCGTGTCGGACGCCGACTCCGCAGGCGAATCGGCGGGACACATGGACGGGGCCCGGGGCTCCTTCACCGTTGAGCCGAGCGACAAGGAAGGGCGTGACTTCCGCGGCCGCGGGCGATTGCAATACGTGGGGGAGCGGTACCTGCGATTCGCCGAGACCGCGGCGTACTTCCTGAAGTGCGGTGCGGACGCGCCGGAGAACCTCCTGGCCTATCGCGACTTCGATGGGGACTTCAAGGAGGACGGGGAGTCCGACCACCTCATCAAGGATTGGGCACCTCACCTCGACGACTGGAATGAGGGCGATCCCTCCTGGCAGGATGGCAAGGGACGGGGACTCATCGGTGCCATCAATTACCTGGCATCCACGGGCATGAACGCCTTTTCCTTCCTGACCATGAACATCGCGGGCGACGACCGCAATGTGTTTCCCTACACCACATACGACGCGCGGTACCGGTTCGACGTCTCCAGACTCGATCAGTGGGAGATGGTCTTCGAGCACGCCGACCGGTTGGGTCTCTACCTTCACTTCAAGACCCAGGAATCGGAAAACCAGACATTGTTGGACGACGGCGACGTAGGCGTCCAGCGACGGTTGTACTACCGCGAGCTCATCGCCCGCTTCGGCCATCACCTGGCGTTGAACTGGAACCTGGGGGAGGAAAACGGTACCTGGGGCGACGACCCCGCGCAGACTACGGATCAGCGTCGAGCCATGGCGCAGTATTTCTTCGATCACGACCCGTATCGCCACCACGTCGTGATCCACAACGGCCAGCCGTTTGACGATCTGTTGGGTGACGCATCCCGCATCACTGGCCTCTCGGTCCAGACGGACCAGCCCGATTTCAGCCGCGTTCACGGGAGTGTGTTGCACTGGCTGCGCCGCGCTGGAGACAGCGGGAGGCCCTTGGTGGTGGCGGTGGATGAGCCGGGAGACCACCTGCATTCGTTACTCCCTGATGAGGAAGATCCCGAGCACGATAACGCGAGGAAGAATGCCCTTTGGGGAGCACTTCTCGCCGGCGGCGCAGGAGTGGAATGGTACTTCGGGTACGAGCATCCTCACTCGGACCTCACGGCACAAGACTGGCGGTCGCGCGACCGCATGTGGGATCAGTGTCGCATCGCGCTCGAGTTCTTCGAGGACAATGCGATTCCCTTCTGGGAGATGCGGAACGAAGACCGGCTGAGCTCGGCGACGGGGTCATACGTCTTCGCCAAGCCAGGTGACGTGTACGTCGTGTACCTGAAGCACGGCGAGGAGACGACGCTCGATCTAGAGGACGATCACACGAGCTTCGAGCTGCGGTGGTTCAACCCCAGAACGGGGGAGTTCGTCGCTGATCGGGTAGATGTGGAAGGCGGAACCAGAACAGAGCTTGTCCCCCCAACGGACACTGGGGGCGATTGGCTTGCGTATCTCAGGAGTTCCTCGGAGGCGTAGGCGTCCCGAGTCACGTAGCCGATCAGTTGCGTACCGAGCCCATCCCGGTGCCTTCTTGCAGCCAGATGTTGAGCAGTGGTGCGTTCCAGGCGTAGGGCTTCCCAACTACGTCGAGGTCACCGTCGCCATCGAGGTCCGCCAGGCGGCCCTCGTGGACGCCGAAACCGCGCGCCACCACGTGCTTGTGGAAATGTCCGTGCCCGTCACCGAGCAGAATACGCACCTCGGCATCCGGGTTGCCCTCGCCGAAGCGCATTTCCGCGTTGAAGATGTCGAGGTGCCCATCCCCGTCGAAGTCCACCACGTCGAGGGTGTGTCCGTTGTCTACGTGGTCGATCAGCACGGTGCCGTTCCAATAACCCGCCTGCCACTCGTACATGACCAGCGGCCCCACGCCATCGCCGACTACTAGGACGACTTCGGGCCTACCGCCCTCGATGAGTTGCCCCGCCGCGGCGCGGGTGAACGTATAGCTGGCATCGATGATGTGCTCGACGATCCGGCCGCCGTCGTATTCGAACCAGCGCCCGCCACCCACGATATCCTCTACGCCGTCGTCGTTCATATCGACGGCGACGAGCCCTTCATGTTCATGAGTGCTCCGCCAGTCCGGATAGGCGCCGCGGGCTTCCATCTCCCCGTCGACGGCGTGGCGGTACACAGGATGTATGTCCCACTCCTCCGCAGTACGGGGGTTCTCCGGGATCTCCGCGTAGAACAACCCCTGCGACCCCTGATTCCAGAACACCAGTTCTACCTGCCCATCGCCATCGAAGTCCATGAACATCTGGTCGTGGTGCTTCCCCCCGCCGCTCTTCTTGAGGGTATGGCGCGGCCAGGGCCGATCAGGGTGGAGATCGGGATACGGATTCTCCCACCACCAGATCTCATTGCTCCTGGTCTCGCCTCCGAAGACGATGTCCGTATCGCCGTCCCCGTCGATATCGTGGGCGCCGCCGCCGGCTTCGATGAGGACTTGCTCCGCATCGATGACGTGGCGCTCCCAACCCGTCCCGACCCGAACCAGGCCGACGACCGCCGGGGCGATACTGCGGTCGGTGATGATGATGTCATTGACGCCGTCGTTGTTGACGTCGACCACTAGCGAGGCGGTCTGCTGGTTACTGCCGTTGGTCATAGGAAGATCGCCGCGCTCCGTGCTGAGGCGCCGCCATGCAAACCGGCGTTCGATGCGGTCGTTGCGCCAGAGGTGCATGAACTGGTAGTGATCCCATCCTGCCCCTACGATGTCCAGGTCGCCGTCTCCGTCGAGGTCGGCCAGTTGGGTGCCGAGGTGGTTCTCCTTACCGGTGTCCAGGAGGTGTTTCGCGAACTGCCCCGTGCCGTCGTTCTCCCACAGTTGCAGTTCGAGGCGAGGGCCTTTGTGTTCGTTGGTGATCAGGTCGGCGTCGCCGTCACCGTCCACGTCCGCTACGTCGAGGTTGTTCATGGAGTACTGCGTCACGACGTGGTGGCGGGGCCAGGCTCCGGTACTCGGCTGCTCGTACCAGAACAGGTTGCCGTCCGGCTCCAGGCCAGGCCAGCGCTCCTCACTGACGACGACGTCGGCCCGCCCGTCGCCATCGAGGTCGGCGATCTCGACGCGATCCACCGGATGGTTGCTCCGCCCGATTTCCCGCGCCGACCAGTCGCCAGACCCGTCGCCGGGGTTGATGTAGACGACCACCAGCAGCGGTTCGTCGCCCCCCTCGGGCCGTCGTCCCGCCGCGATGTCCAGATCGCCGTCACCGTCGAGGTCACCCAGACCGATGCCTTCGTCGGACGTGTTGGCAGCGACGAGGGTGCGCTTCCAGGTCGTTGTGGCCGGATTGTGCGGGATCTCGAAGCAGTAGACGTTGCCGTTTCCGGCAATGACGAACTCCTCCCTCCCGCCTGCCACGAGCTGTCCTCGCTCGAAGCCCTGGCTATTGGTGTGGCTCGTTGCCGGGACCGATCCGATCCTGCGCCAGGCCCAATCCGTTCCGTCATGATCGGCGGCCTCGAACCAGTACACGTCCGGCAGCGCCTGCGCGATGACGTCGGCGTAGGCATCGCCGTCCACGTCGAGGAGGAGGATGCCATCGACATTCAGTGGCAGCATGATCCGTTCCCAGGCGCCGGTCATGTCGCCGCCTGGGTTACGGTAGATGAAGCGGCCGGACAGCACGTCGAGGTCGCCGTCACCATCGACGTCGCCCATGTCGAGGCCGAAGTATCGCAGCCAGTCGGGCGCATCCCAGTCACCCCATTTGGCCTTTTGATCGTCGAGCTGAACGTAGGTCCAGCTCCGTACGCTGCCGGATTGGGCGGTCGCCGACACGGCGAAGAGGCTGCCTGCCAGGAAGAGTACCGCTGGGAATCTGATCATGAGGCGGTATCCAATAAATCGAGGATCGAACGCTCCAGCGAAGAAGGTATACGGCGAGGCATCCTTCGCGGAATCCTGCGACGTCGTGGGCTATCACTGTTGAAGGCTTGTGTCGCCGTCTCGGGCTGGACAGCACCGAGTGAGCGCGTCATGCTTGGCGGTCGGAGGACGAACGGCTGGCAAAGGGACGGACACTCTCCAATACCTGCACCGCGTCAGGGACACCATGCGCACGCTTCGCCCGTTGCTGATGCTTCCGGCAACCCTGCTGCTCCAATGGATTGTTTCGAGCACCTGCGAGGCCCAGTCTCAGGCGCAACGCGTCTTTGACGGGGCACCCGCGGCGTTCTGGATCTTCCACCCGGACATACCGGGAGACCAATACGGGGTGTTTCACTTCCGGCGGGTCCTGGGACTGGATGCCGTGCCCGACCAATTTGTCGTACACGTCTCGGCTGACAATCGCTACCGCCTCTTCGTCAACGGGCAGCAGGTGGCAGCGGGGCCGCAGCGCTCGGATCTCCTGCACTGGCGCTACCAGACGGTGGATCTGGCCCCCCATCTCCGCGCGGGGGACAACGTGCTCGCGGCGCTGGTTTGGAATTGGGGCCCGGAACGACCAGTCGCGCAATTCAGCTACCGCAGCGGCTTTCTGCTCCAGGGCAACAGCGAGCGGGAAGCCATCGCCAACACAGACCGGGACTGGAAGGTCCTGCACAACGCGGGGTACGAACCCATCCCGATCCGCAGCAGCGATGTTGGCGGATACTACGCAGCGCCACCCGGTGAATCGCTCAGGGCGAGTCTGTATCCGTGGGGTTGGGAAGAGGTCGACTACCAGGACGAGACCTGGAGCAGCGCTGCAACGATCGCCGGTTGGAACGCCGAGATCACGCGGCTCCGCGGGATGCACCAGACGGGCGAGGCCTGGGGCTGGCACCTGGTTCCCCGCTCGATCCCGGCCATGGAAGAGCGCATGGTGCGCTACGCCACTGTGCGGCGCGCCAGCGGGGTCGCGGCGCACGAGGATTTCCTGGACGGTCGCGGCGACCTGAGGGTACCCCCGCACACCAGCGCGAGCATCGTCCTCGATCAGTCGTTCCTGACGAACGCTTACGCGGTCCTGAGAGTGAGTGGCGGCTCCGGAAGCAGGATCGCGCTGACCTATGCCGAGGCGCTGAAGGACGATCGAGGTCGCAAAGGGAACCGCGACACCATCGAGGGCAAGAGCATTGCCGGTGTCAGAGACATCTTCCTCCCCGACGGCGGCGCCGACCGCCGCTTTCAGACGCTCTGGTTTCGCACCTATCGGTACGTGCAGATGGATATCGAGACCGCGGAGGAGCCGCTGCACATACACGACGTGCACGGGATCTTCACGGCCTATCCCTTCGAGATGCGGGCACGCTTCGTGAGTGACGTTCCGTGGCTCTCGGATATGTGGGAGGTAAACTGGCGAGCACTACGGCTGTGCGCATTCGAAACGTATTTCGATACGCCGTACTACGAGCAACTGCAGTACGTCGGCGACACGAGAATCCAGGCGCTGATTTCGCTCTACATGAGCGATGACGATCGCCTGGTCCGGCAGGCGATTTCCCATTTTGACCTGTCGCGAATACCGGAGGGGATCACGGCGAGTCGCTACCCCTCGGACCTGGGGCAGTACATCCCGACCTTCTCGCTGATCTGGATTGCGATGGTGCACGACTATTGGATGCACCGCGACGACGCGCAGTTCGTGCGTAGGTTCCTTCCCGGAATCCGGAGTGTGCTCTCCTGGTTTGAGAGGCATTTGGACGGAACGGGGATGGTAGGGCCGCTCAACTGGTGGCCGTTCGTGGACTGGGCGGACGAATGGGAAACCGGCGTCCCTCCGGGCGGCAGAGACGGGCATTCCACGGTCATCACGCTGCAGTTTGTCTACGCGCTCGACAGAGCGGCCGAGATCGAACGGGCTCTGGGATTGGTGAGCGAGGCAGACCGGTACCATGCACTCGCGGACTCTATCAGAGCGGCCGTCCGGCGACTGGCATGGGATGCCGAGCGTGGGCTCTTCCGTGATGCGCCGGATCAGCGTCGCTTCAGCCAGCAGACCAACACCATGGCGCTGCTGGTAGACGCCCATGCCGCCGGTGTACAGCATCAACTCATGGAGCGCATCCTCACCGATACCACGCTGACGCAAGCGACCTACTACTTCGGGTATTACGTCCTCGAGGCGCTCGCGCGAGCCGGGCTTGGCGATCGCTATGTCGAGCAACTCGAGCCGTGGAGGACCATGCTTGCCATGGGGCTCACGACCACCCCGGAGCGGCCCGAACCGACCCGCTCGGACTCGCATGCCTGGAGCGCACATCCGAATTACGGTCTGCTCGCGACGGTCCTGGGCATACGGCCGGCCGAACCGGGCTTCCGCACGGTACGCATTGCGCCACAACTCGGCCCTCTCCGCGTTGCGGGAGGAACGGTTCCCCATCCTCTCGGGAGTATCGACGTAGCACTGGTTCGCCACGGCGACGAGGGGTTAACCGCGACGGTGGCGCTGCCGACGGACCTGCGTGGTGTGTTCGAATGGCGCGGGGAGCAACGGGTCCTTCAGGGCGGAGAACAGACGATCACCTTCCAAGCCGGAAGCTCGGGCGGACAGGATGAGTGAGCGTCTCCGACGGGCCGGCGAGTTGGGTGGCGAAGTGATTCCCCTGGCTGGTGTCCACGATGGCTTCGCGAACCCACCGGCGCCCTCCTTCTTATACCGTCGCAGCCCGATCCATCACATCCCGAGCCAGTTCTCGGCATTCTGGTAGTAGATCTTCCTCAGCACAGAGACGGGGAGTCTCAATCCCACAAATGAGCTCCGTACTTCGGGGGACGTCAGCACGCTGTCTGTGGTGAAGTAGAGCCAATCACGGCGCCATCGCTCCGCGATCCATTCCAGAGCTTCCGTACGCTCGCTCACGCCGACGTCACTCCCGTACAGCAGCCGGTCCTGGTACTCGATCATGAACTCCCGAACGCTGTCACGATCTTGAATCTGGAGATGACTAATGCGGGCGGCCATGTCCACCGCCATTTTCGGAAACCGGTCGAGCCGCTCGGCCAGTTCGCCAACATCCCACTCCAGACTGCCGAGATGCGCACCGACGAAGGTCAGATCTGGGTGTTTGGCCAGCATCTTGTCGCGCGCGTCTATTTGGTCGGCGTACGACGGGTATTCGGGGTGCAGGTACATGTGGTACTGGGGATTGTTGGTGAAGTAGCTACTGTCACCAGGGACCGTCATGGAATCGACCGGCAGCCAGCAATTGCGCGGTTCGCCGAAATGACCGATGACCGGTCTCCCTCGCGAGGCGATGTAATCGAGGATGGGGTCGAACCGTGGGTTGTCGATCATGATGAAGGAACCGTCACGGTCGCGAAACGTCATACCGATGTCCTTCCACAACTTCACGGCGTTCGCCCCATTGTCGAAGTCCCGTCTCAGCCTGGAGATCGTGCTCTCCTCCCAGGCTGGATCACCCCAGTCCTCCATGCTGATGGTCGTCGCGAAGGCCACGGTCTCAGGGAAGCTCTCATGTTGCGACCTCGCCCACGCGAACTCGCGGTCAATGTGTTCCTGAGTGCCGGACCGCGTCACGAGCGTCATGAGGCGAAAACCCTCATCCCTGGCCATCATGACGAAGTCAGGTTTGAACGTGTCTATGTGAACGTGGGCATCGATCTTGGGGAACGTGGCGTAGTCCGAAACGCGGGAGCAGCTCAGGACAGAGACAGCGCCGCACAACAGGGCAATTCGCTGGAACATTGCAGCATCCCGTAGGGGTCCCTGCCAATATACGAGATCGACGCCGCCATTCGCGTCCCTTCCCCCTGAAACACCCCCTTCTCGATCGCCTATCGGCGCTGCTGCTTGAATGGTGGCTGGAAGCAGTCTACCATTGGCTGGCGGCGCGTGACGGATCTCTCACCGGACCCTGCCTGACGTCACGCAGCCAAGCTGCGGTGATGGCGCGACCGTTATCTCTCCACAGCTGGTTTGAGCGTCCAAAGTTGCAGCCTGGTGAACTCGACGATCCGACTCATGTCGAGGTCGGTTCGGTGAACCGGCCAGTCTTTGTACGACTCGATCCGACTCACAATCTGCTCGTCGTGTTCCTTCGGCCAGGCCTCGAATGGCCTCAGACTGTGCGACTCCGTCTCCTCGCCCCTAGACAGCTCGAGGAGAAGTTCGGAGAAGAGAGCGAGCAGGGATCCCGTGCCAATCCTGGCGCCGTCAACGGTCAGCCAGTGAGGTAGGCGACCTTCGGTCGAGATGAACTCACCCGCCTCCCTCGCGAGAAAGAAGGCCTGGTCCCGTGACACGTAGTCGGTTTCCGGAGCTTCCATCGGCATTTGCACCGGCCCCAGCGGGCTCATCCGGTCCACGCTCCTTGGGAGCGTGCCGTTCCGCACATGTTCCAGTATGGAATGGGCGAGTGCGGCGAAAATCTCGGCCGGTGAAAAGCCGTCGTGAATGGCGGCCCGCCGTTCGGCGATCACCCGTTCTGCAGCCTGCTCGAGCGTTCTCCTCCGTATGGTTGTTGGCTGACTGGAGAAACGCTCGATCAGTTCCCGATAACCAACGATCCGGATATCCTGCCGCTCCTTCAGATAGATCATCAATCTACGGAAGTTCTTCCGGGCGGTCTCCATGCTCTCCAGGGGGCGCATTTCGGGAGTTCGCCATTCTGCGGAATCCGGATTGGCGCCGTAGTAGTAGTTGAAATCCCAGAACTGGATGGTGCGCACCTTACAGGGATGGCAGGCGAAGAAGTTCAGAACATCGATGTCTTCGATGTCTCCATCAAAACCCACCTTCAGTTCATCGAAGACGGGTTCGAACAACTCGTCGTCGAAATAGCTGTCGTCGAAGCCGCCATATTCGCCGTGGAAATTGAGGGTATTGCAGAACCAGACCGCGTTGTGTCCCGGCAGAGAGACCGGCGAGTATACGTACCCTCTTCCCATCTCTCCAAGGGCGGTGACTAGCTGAGGTCCGTACGAGCCACCGTGCCTGGCCAGCGCCGTTACGGGAACTCCGAAGATGCGTTCCAGGTCCTCGATTCCCTCGCCTTCCTGCGCCCGCATCAGAGCCACGCCATCGTCCCAACCCGCCAGCTCCAGCTGTTCGGTTACCGTCGGATGGATCGAGCCACGATTGGTGTGGCTGCCGATATCGTGCCGCGCCATGGCGGCGATAACATCGCTGCGTCCACGCCGCTCCAATGAGCGGGCCTTCTCGCCTATCACGAAGAAGGTCCCCCTGACCCCCACCTCGGTCATGGTCTCGGCGATCCAGAGGGGAATGTCATCGAGTCCCTCCGAGGCCGGTGTGGTATAATCCTCGACGTCGAATACGATCGTCACCCAGGTGGGCTGTTCCTTCGAGGTGCAGGAAATTGCCCACAAAAGGAAGAAAGCGATCGCTGTCAGGCGGCCGGTTCCAAGTCGGTCACATTGTCTCGACCTTGTCATCATGATCTATCGTCAGTCGGGATCGCTCGATGCCCGCGGAAGAGCCGGCGCTGTCAGATTGGCAACCGCCGCTCCAAGCGACGCAGCCACCGGCCTACGGAATCCCACCGCTTCAGAACATCCTGCGGTTGCTGCCGGACGTCCCCCGCAACAGCTGTTGAACGTTAAGAATATGGGCCTTCATATTCCACTCATGCAGAAACCGATTTCAAATTGGCACCCTGTCGGCAAAGCGTCGTGGAATCGGCAGTGTCCGGCAACACTATCTCGTCGCCGCTAGGTCTCCGAAGTAGAAGTACACTGTCGCCTCATACAGACGCCCCGATCGCGGCACTGTGTTCGGTTGTCCGGCGGGACCATGCGCGGTCGCAGGATGGAACTTGGTCCCGATCGGAGCAATGCCGTGCAGAAGGGAGATGTCTCCGTCCGGGAAGGCCACGTGGGTTGAGCGGGGGTCGAATCCGGCACCTTCCGGTTCTTTCGGTGTGAACAGTCGTAGGAACAGATCGTCGGTTGCCGCGACGACCGTGATCGGCACCTCACTGGTTGCAATTGTGGCCCAGTAGATGTCGTCGTGGAAACCCTTGAACTCGGGATAGTCCCAGACCAGACCCGTGATAGCGTCGTTGTAGGCCTTTTCCCAGACGGCGAACTCGACCCCGTTGAGCCGATTCTTCCACACGCGATAGGGTCCTTTGCCGAGCCAGCGGAGGCCGGTGACTCTGTCTTCCGGATAGTCGAAGCTGACACCCAGATAGTCGACGGCAGCACTCCCCGCGAAATGGTATGCGTAGTCCAGCTTCAGCCATCCGTTGGACAGCAAACGCCATCGGATCTCTCTCATGTTGCCGTCGAATAACGCCTCAACCACGTAGTCCTGGCCATCTGCATAGTGCCGTAGCTCCCGCAACGATGCCTCGCCGCTCGCAAGGCGCGGCCCCCTGTCGAGGGAGACGACGACACCACCACTCGTGACACGCTGCAACTGAGCCGTCGTTGTGTCGATCGCTACCTCGATGGCATTGGCGGAAAGGACAATCACATCGCACCGGACACGCGCTTCGGTACCTCCCCCGACTGCGCCCGGCGGTATCACCTTCGCTGCGTACTCATCGGGTTGAGGAATCATCCAAGTCCAGGTGTAGATCTCACGTCCGTGCGGATCGGTGGCGCCGAGGCGAAATGCATCATGTCGACGCCAGTCCTCAGGCAGCGGGATGGCGAGTTCACCGACGCCCCTGGGTCTGACCGCTGGAGCCTCGGCGGTACCGCTGACGGTCACGGTGTAGCCGGTGTCTCCTGAGCCCGGCATCGGAAGATCGACCAGTTGCCAGTGAAATCNNAATCGGACGTGTGTCAGATCTGTGTGATCGTACCGATTCTCAATGCGCAGAATACCGTCGAAGGTTGGCGGTAGGTCGTCCTGTTCGCTGAGGGCAACGTACACCGGAGACCACGTCTCCTTGATCGCATAGAAACTTCCTTCACGTTCCCGGAACGGTCCCACGATGCCGTCGGGTGCTCTGTTACCGGCCACATCGATTGCACCGTCCATGTCCGCGCGAACGATGCCCTCATCCGCAAACGCCCAGAGAAAACCACCAACGGCAAGGTCGTTTCGCAGCATGAGGTCCCACCAATCATCGAGACCGGCGCCGTGGCCGCCATCATACAGGCCGTGCAGGAATTCCGTCGGCATGAACAGTTCATCACCACGGAAGAACGTTCCCGGGCAGCAGTCGTAGGTTTCATAGTGGCTGGTGTTGATACCACCAAGATCGTCCCTGGGCTGGATGACCGTTCGCTGCTGCGGATCCCATCTGGCATATTCGTCGACCAACTCCGGATTCCAGCCCCCCTCATTGCCGTTCGCCCATAGGATGATCGATGGATGATTGACATCTCGCAGGACCATCTCCCGCACAAGTCCCGTCCCGACCTCCGTATCGTACGCGTCCTGCCAGCCTGTCAATTCGTCAATGACATATAGGCCCAGAGAGTCGGCGACATCGAGGAAGTGCCTGTCGGGCGGATAATGTGACATCCGCACGGCATTCATGTTCATGTCCTTGATGAGACTCGCGTCAGCAATACTGAGCTCCTTGCTGGTCGTGCGCCCCGTCGTCGGCCAGAAGGAGTGGCGATTGACTCCCTTGAGGCGAACTCTGACATCGTTCACATAGAGGCCGTCACGCGGTCTTACTTCAACCGTCCGAAAGCCGAACCGCTCGGAAACGGTGTGTACAACCTCGCCATGATCGTCGAGCTTCAACTCGACCAGATAGAGGTGCGGCCACTCGGCAGACCACGGTGCGACATCCATGATCCTACTGTGCAGTTCGACGCTGGCCGTCTCAGGACCGACCGTCGCGGCAAACGCTGAGCCCACCTCCTGACCATTGAGTTCTCGGACCTGGGCCGTGATCCTCTCGGCAGTGGTTATTCCACCCACAAAGGCCTCGATGGAGATATCACCTGTGTGTCTGGCGTCCACGACAACACGGGTGATGTGCTGCGGCGGAAGAGCTTCGAGCCAAACGGGCCGATAGAGGCCGCTGAACAGCCAGAAATCCGCCCGACGCTCTGCGAGATTGACAGAGGTGTTGCTCGAGTACCGGGATACCTTGACTTCCAGGAGATTCTCTCGGCCGTACTCCAAGAGGGTCGTGACATCGTAGCGGAACTCGTAGAACCCACCCTGGTGTATCGGGCCGGCAAGGGTCCCGTTGAGCCTCACTTCCGTATCGGTCATCGAGCCGCCGAATACGATGTCGACCTTGCCGTCTTGCCACGCGGCGGGGACGGTGAAGCGGAGTCTGTAGAGCCCCACACTGTCCGGCGCGGGATCCTGAGACCAATCATCCCCATAGCGATACGTGCCGAAGCCCTGCATCTCCCAGTTACTTGGAACCGCAATCGTAGACCACGCTCCACTGTTCCTCCCGCCCGAGACTCTGAACTCCCAGTCGACGGTCGTATCACTGCCGGTGCCACTCAGAAACTGTATCTGACTCTCCTGCCCGACGAGGTGATTACTCAGGCACATGCAGCAGAGAATCGTGGACACCAGGCACCTGGTTAGGTACATGGGGACCTCCGGTGTGATCATTCGTCATGATCCGACCATCACCAGTGTACGGGCAACCGTGAGGAATATGAAGCACCCCTGGATCCGCGAACACGCGCAGCACGCAAGACGACGGACTCCTGATCCCCCGGAAGCCGTGGTGGAAGCGGTGCAACGTTGGCCCGCGGCCAGCGCAACCGTGCCCTGCCGAGTGGGACGGCCGATGAGGGCCGCGGCTGGCCGACTTGTTACGGTAGGCGCGCCCGAACGCGGACGGCAAAGGCCTCGGCGGGGTTGACGTCGGTCAGCTGGTGGATCTCTTCGTGCGTGAAGCCAGCGGCCGTGAGAGCAGGCAGAAGATCGGTGAACAGCGTCTCGTACGGGCGGAAGGTCCCTCCACCGGGCTCGCCGACATGGTACCAGCCGGCGTCGTGCGAGACGAGCACGCGGTGTAGCAGGCCTTCCGCTTTCATGAGCGCCACCCGCGCAACATAGCGCTCGACATTGCCGGGGGCGAGCCCGTCGAACGAAACCCAGGCGCCGTCACGCGCCGCGCGAACGTGGAACGTCGAGTCGTCCTCGACCTGGGCGTGAACCCAGATCCAGGCGCTCGGAT
>JABAOF010001357.1_pt2 | contig 23769 bp, 30 predicted proteins | sample 7062171 | NCBI WGS metagenome assembly JABAOF01 (sample SAMN14538628, study PRJNA623070) | marine sediment metagenome | biome: marine biome [ENVO:00000428]; feature: marine pelagic biome [ENVO:01000023]; material: deep marine sediment [ENVO:00002113] | place: India: Gulf of Khambhat ...
AAGGGAGAGGTCGCGGTAGATAAGCATCGATCAATCTGAAGTGGGCAGAGAACCTGCATAACATCCTCATCATATTCATCTCCTTTTCAACAGGAATAAACACAATCGCCACGTAGCCCTAAGCAACATGCACACCATGCGATACAAACAAGAACATAACAATTTCATATCCCAAAAAAAAGCTAACAAAATCGGCTCTAAGCGTTGCATAACCGGTGATCAATTCTAACCCATCTAATGGGAGCGAGCCAATCCAAAACCTATTGACCCAAGAATCAGGCGAACGTGCAAGCTTCTCCTAATTACCATCCTCTGCTTCATAAAATAAAATACAATTTCTATTTGGGCACTTCTACTTGAAAACCTTGTGTTCTTCATCAAACGGAAGCATTTTGGAGTATTCGCGGATTGTGCCTGAACGCACAGCTAGGGAATTTATATGAAACTAATGCCAGTGGGAAGATTACCCTGTCCTTCTCGCCTACACGGCAAGAAAGAATAAGGATCTGGTCCTAGAGAGGCAACCTTCCCATTTACAGAATAGGTGCGAACTTTTATAACCTTTTTAACCGACTATGATGACCAAATTAGTGGCGGTTAACCGATATCTAGGAGGCAGGTTATGGGAAGAGGACAGAAAGAGAGAGTTAGAGGAGACATGTTACGTGAACTGATATTTCTCGTTTATATGAGAAACAAATATGACCTAAAGCCTGAGATCAGTGTTTCAACATTGAAAAGTCTTCTTGGATACAGCGCAGGGGGCATCGACTACGCCCTAAAGTATTCTGGTTTCTTTGAAACAAGAGCAGATGAGATAAAACTCTCAAAGAAGGGAGAGGATTACGTGAAGAGAGAACTCTTGCCTCACTACAAGACCTTCGCTCCTGTTGGCTACTTTCTGATCATATTAGGGGTTCTATTCATCTTGCAATGGTACATGTCTGCAAATTTCAACGTCTCAATCATCTTTGGTTGGGAGTCGGGTGTTCTACTGATCATTGGAGGTGTGGTTTTAAGATTCTGGCTCTTGCCTCTTTTGTACTGGGCTTTAAAAATTCTAAAGAAAATCTGATCGCGATAGTGTTTCACTATTCTCTGAAAAGGCGAAAGGTGACGTGACTAACGAAGGTTCTTATGTCATGGGGCGTTGGTCATTTTACAGCATGGAATTACCTACGAAGAACAACAATTGCTGGCTCTAGCGAAAACTCCATGCGCGATACCGAAAAAAATTTTTAGGGTATCAAACCATTCATAAACCAAGGAGAAAAAGAGTGTGCCAACTGCATTTGTGCTGGTGAATACCGAGATAGGATCTGAGAGTGAGGTTCTGACAGCGCTGAAGAAGGTTGATGGTGTACAGGAGGCCCACACCGTTTACGGAGTCTACGATATAATTGCCAAAATCGGTGCTGAGACCATGGATAAGCTGAAGGAAATTGTGACCTGGCATATCCGACGATTAGACAAGGTGCGATCAACGCTGACTATGATTGTGATCCAGGAACCCTCTTAATCTACTTCCTCCTTTTTTTGTGCGTTCATTGGCAAAGAAGATTCTTATCAGTTGACTCTTCTCATAAATGTGTGATGAGTGCTATTGACTAGAATGTACATTGGATTCGATGACACAGACTCGCCTAGGATGGGCTGCACAACCTATGTAGCGGCGATACTCGTTGAGAAACTGCAGAGACTGGGAGCTTTATTCACAGATTATCCAAACCTTGTTCGGCTCAATCCAAACGTTCCCTGGAAGACGCGAGGCAACGGTGCCCTCTGTTTAAGAGTTAAATGCAATGAGAAACTTGTGGAAGAGATTAAGGACACGGTAATCAAAGAGGTTGAGGAGAACGCCGACCTCGGCTATGACGGGACAGACCCAGGGGTAGTCTTTCTTGTCAATCACATACCAAAGCAGGTCAGAGCCTTCGCGAAGAGAACCATACAAGGGGTGGTCAAGTTGAAGGAAGCTTTGAAGCTTGTTGATAACTCTGAGGCTGAGGCTGTAGGTTTCAAAAAGGGGCGGGGCATAATCGGGGGCTTCGCAGCGATAGGAGAGAATCTTGAAGAAGATCACACCTACGAGATTATAGCATATCGAACACCGGAAAACCGCGGCAGGCCTCGAAGAATAGAGCAATCATCAATTGTTGAAATGGACGAGAGAACTTCACCACTAACATTCAACAACATAGACCCGGGGACATCACGAGTACTCATAACGCCTCGCGGTCCAGATCCGATACTCTACGGAATTCGCGGAGAGAATCCCTGCGCTGTTAGAAGAGCCCATCAGATTGTTCATTCAGAGGAACCAGTCGAGAGATGGGTGATCTTTAGGACGAATCATGGAACAGACGCTCATTTGCGGAGTGTTGGGTCAATCAGCGAGGTAGACCCCTTCAACCCCGTGGCGGTTCAAGGGCTTGTCGCACGAGGGCCGAAGGTCATAACTGGAGGTCATGTTATCTTCACAATCCGAGACAAAACTGGGAAGATTGATTGTGCAGCCTACGAACCGACAGGTACGCTTCAGGCTGTTGCGAGAAAGCTTGTAGGAGGAGATCTTGTCGAAGTCTACGGCGGTGTTCGACCTCCTTCGTCCGAGTATCCAATAACCATTAATCTGGAGAAGATGCGAATTCTGAAGTTGGCTCCGACGGTTGTTCTACATAATCCGATGTGTCCCCGATGTGGGAGGAGGATGAAGTCTATGGGTTTGAAGAAGGGCTTCAGATGCGAGAAATGCGGCTTCCGATCCTCGAGGCTAGAGAAGGTGGCTGTTGAACACAAGCGGAATCTTGATCCCAAGATTTACGTTACTTCCCCAAAATCTCAGAGACACCTGACAAAGCCCCTGTGCAGGTATGGCAAAGAGAAATCTGGTGTGCCAAAAAAGATGATTGGTGATTGGCACTTTCCCTAGAATCTGTAAATCTAGACTTCTTCGGGTTCTCCAAATATTTCGCAGAGTATTTTGTAAAGTTCCTCTCCGCCCTTGACTCCTGTGAACATGTCCTTTTCAGCTCTCAGGATTCTTCCGATCTTCTCATAGGTCTTTCTCCACTCCATCTCTCTCCACATTATCCTATAATTCTTAAACTCTACCCAGGCACGAAACACCAAAACGACAAACATAGCCACCGTAATCACTAAGTTCAGCAGGTATATCCCTAATAAATCGCTCAAACAAATCACCTCAACACAAATACCCAAAAAGATACGGATAGATGGTTTTTAACGATTTTGCCTTTCACAAGGCTAAGATTTCGTTCAAGATAGTCTGTTTGTTCAAAATAGCCAGCTCAAAAGTGCTAGAGATGTATTCGAAATAGCCATCCATCGCTCATGTTTAAAAGATGCAAAGACACATTCAGTGTAAGGGCAGAATAACGATGAACTGGCTACCAATCCTGAAAGACTGCGCCCAAAACGTAAGAAAAAAGGCTCTGCCCCTCATCGCAAAACCGGAAGCCGCTGAAACTTATGGCAGAGGCGCCGGTGGGGACATGATGAAGAAAATCGACCTGATCGCAGAGAAAGCCTTAATCGAAGTCTTGGAGAAGAGCGAGGCATCATGTATCCTCATCAGCGAAGAGTCTGGAACCAAGAGAATCGGCCGAGAGCCTTCTGAATACTATCTCACAACAGACCCAATAGACGGCACAACGAATGCTCTCCGTGGATTGCCGTTCGTAGCCACATCACTGGCGACATCAAAAACCAGAAACTTCAGAGACATAGACACCGCGCTCGTATCTGACATACTCCACAACATCACATATACCGCAAGACGCGGTCAAGGCACGTACCGAAATGAGCAGAAAATTGGCCCCTCCGAGAAATCCTCGCTCGACGAAGCGGTGATCGGCATAGACTTGGGCACACCTAAGAAAGGGGAACTCACACCTCACTTCATCACTCTACTCCAAAAAACGAAACATCTCCGACATCTAGGAGCCAATGCTCTGGAAATCTGTTACGTAGCTGACGGCACAACGGATGCATTTATCGACATAAGAGGCAAACTACGAGTTACAGACGTAGCCGCAGCCTACCTAATCCTACTCGAAGCTGGAGGAACGATGACCTCACCAGAAGGAAAAGAACTCAGTGCTCCATTAACACCTACTCAACAAGTGTCATTCATAGCCGCGGCCAACAAACAACTCTATGAAGTTGTCAGAAGATTTCTAGTCTAGAACCCTCGCTTGCGCACTTGTCATTGACGAAATTCACATGTATACATAACAGATTGCAGCAATCTTCTTTTCGCACAGATTTAACTAAGAGTGTGTGGGTAACAAGTAGAGTGTTCCTAGTTGAAGCCAATAGAACCCTATCCAGCTCTGCTTCTACAAGAGGACTCCAAAAAAACCCTTGTGGTAGCGGACCTCCACATCGGCTGGGAAGCCGCACTAGCAGAGAACGGGATTCATGTTCCATCTCAGACACCAAAGATTCTGACTAGAATGCTGCATCTCATCAAATCTTGCGGACCAACAGGCCTTATCTTTCTCGGCGACGTAAAACACGCAATAGCAAGGGTCAAGACGGAGGAATGGCGAGATGTTCCAGACTTTTTTGAGACCCTGGGTGAGAAGGTTCCAGATATCCAAGTCGTACCAGGAAACCACGATGGAAACCTCATGGCTCTCCTGCCCACAGGTGTAGACGTACTGCCCACAAAGGGAGTTGTGGTCGGAGACGTGGGGCTTTTCCACGGACACGCTTGGCCGGCTCCAGAGCTTCTTGAGTGCCAGACTCTCATCATGGGTCATGTCCATCCGGTGGTTGCCTTTCGTGGCCCTCTGGGTTTTAGGATAAGGAGGCAGGTTTGGGTTAAGAGCCGATGTGATACAGCTCGATTGGCAAGGTCTCTTCTAAAATATCTGGGAATCAAAGTCGATACCAATCCTGTTGGCTTGTTGGAGAAAAAGTTTGATGTGGAAGTGAGGGTGAAGACCTTCTTCATAATGCCTTCGTTCAACGATTTTCTAGGAGGACAAACGATTAACACAAAAAGTGTAGGGAAAGGCGCGAGATCAAAGGGATTTATTGGTCCGATCCTGCGTTCCAAGAGCGTCGATATAGATGGCGCTGAGTTGTTTCTTCTCGATAGTACCTTCATAGGCACAGTCGAGCAGTTGAGAAGACTCGCCTAGAGAACTTTTGTTTGTGAACTCCTCTTTGCAGAAGCAGTCTCACATCCGTGTACACAAGAACTCTAGCTGTACTCTCTGAAGGTGTAGCTACACTTTGTGCACCTGAAGAACTGCGTTGAAGACTCATCTGTTCCCCTAGTCTGAACTTGCCAGACATAAGCTTTCATATTCCCACATTTAGGACATTCAACCCTAACCGTAGGTAGAGTCCTCAACTTCTGCTCCTTTTTCCCAATCACGGCAATGCGCTCTTCAGGCGTATGCTCAATGAGCTTTGGCACGGCCGCCAGAGCGGCTGGTTTCTTGTAGCCACACTTTGGACACGAAAGTACTATGGTGACTTTTTCCTTCCTTTTTTTCTTAGTTGGAGTTAACTTTGTTCCACATTTGGGACAGAACTCCATGCTATCACCCGTCGTTTCCTTTCCGATAATCTCGACTCATTTAAATCTTTTCTTCTGACCTTGTGAGTCCAGAAGCTATGATGTGAGCTACCCTCAGTGCTTCAGGAATGTTGCTCCTAGTAGATGTCCTCTTCAGAATCCTCCTCACATCCCTTTCCGATATCCCTACGAATTGCACATGGATAGGTTCCTCAACATCCCGTGTCTTCACCTCGATTAGTCTCCCAGCGTTCTCCATCGCTTTCCAGCGTTTTCCAGACTCAGCAAGATTCTCAAGGGCCTTCCTTATCTCTTCAAAGTCAGGCTTATCCCTCGCAACCGCTATCACTGGCAGTCCAGTTTTGTTGAAAAGCTGCTTCAAGTCAACCACATTGAAGCCCGCGAGAGTAACTCCGTTCAAAACCACCACTCTAAGCTGCTCGTAATGGGGCGAATTCATGATCATAGAGGCTATTTTGTCCGTGGCGTCCGTCCCGTCGATCTCCACCTCAGTCCGCATAACCCCGTCAAGCCAGTATCCACCCCTAAAAACGACCCCGACCACATCCACCATCCCCTTCGTGTGAGGTTGAAAACTTCCATCATCGATGCCTAGCATCCTAATCTCAGGCTTCACATAACGAATCTTCACAACTTCCTTTTCGCTCATCGGTTACACCAAGCATGATCCAGGAAAGATTTAGAAGAATAATTAAGCTTTTCACACACTTTGCCTAGGTAATGAGCAAATACGTATCCAAGGGAGAAATTATGTTAGAATTCACACCAAAGTATAATACTCTTCATGAAGTCTTAACAGATCACAAACTCGCCGCTCTAGGAGACGCATATGTGAACTTTATTTTCTCTCTAGCGCAGTCAAACAAGATCGGTGAACCAGTGGGCGCGAGGGTTGACAACAACCTGCTAGCCAGTGCTCTCAAGAAAGCGGGACTAAGGGAACTCTTGCCCTCAAGAACAAACCGCCACGAACAAGCGGACGCCGCAGAAGCCCTGATCGTATACGCATGGATACGAGACGTGATGACAATAAGGGAGGGGGTTAACATCCTAGAACAGCATGAAGACCAAGCTGAAGCTTTCTGCGCCCTCATCCGCAAAGCCATGGAGAAGCTCAACTTATAAGGTCATCAACTACTGCTAGCCAATTTGTTATGTTCTTCAAAAGCCTTCTCTAAGGCCTTCCTCAACTCTCCACTTTTTTCCTGCAATTTTCTTGCAGCATCCCGCAGAGCGCTTTCTGGCCTCCGTCTTCCCTTGGTGCGTACATAGATGATAGATTTCGTCATGAGAGGATGAGGTACGTCGTATCCAGCCATTTCAACGGTTTCGTCTTCCAGAAGAGCCTTCTGCAGCATGTTGCAGAACGCGTGACCCTCCCCCTCGATCTCTATCCGCAGCTCGTTAGATTCGCTTCGCAGAAGCCTAATCTTCATAGATCCCCCTCTAAATCATCGCCTTTCCATAGTCGTGAGCAGCTTTCCGCGTCTCAACGTTCTCACATTGAGGACACCGCATTTTTCCTGTTCTCAATTGCAGAAGATGCCCACACCGTGAGCAAAACGCATAGATAACTCCAAGATTCTTGTCCTCAGTCGACAGATGATATGTCCGATTCAGATCAGAGACGACCTCAGCCCTCATGAGGTCGCCTGGCTTACAGACGCCATACATGGTCTCGATGTAGCTTTGGCTCACATCAGAGATGTGCAGAATGCCTGTGAAGAAGCCAGAGAGCGATCTCCTTCCAATGCTAAATATGCGCACTACAGCATTCTTGTTTCGCACGCCTGAGACCTGACCGGTGACCGTGGTTCCTGTTCTGGGGGTACTTACCCCATGACCCAGTGGATACACAGAGACCTTCTTGTTCAGCATGTCTAGGAGGGCGCGCCCAGTCGTGTCGGAGTATATGGTTCCGTGGCTCACGTATGTTCCTGGACCGGCCATAAATTCCTCGATAACCCCTAAGCGCTTCCCAGGGACAACGAATTGCCCGCTTTCCCTCTCAGATGGACTCACAAGCTTTCCCTTCTATCCTATACAGATCAACCATTACGCTACGCTTTCTTTTCGTGTGGAACTTGAAAAGCCTTGGAATGTCGATTTTCATTGGGCATATTCCCTTAACCTTTCCCCCATGCTTCTCAATAAACCTTTTGATAAACTCTCGGTTACTCCCTCCACTTTTATGCAGCGAGTAGATTTTATCTCCTAACTCAAGAGCCTTCTTTATGAATTTCCGATCTGCCCTTCTTCTCTGTACGCCAAAGGGTGGATTCTGTAACACTGTATCAAATGTGCCGTGTATGACACCGAGACTTGCAGCAACCCAAAGTGTTTTCTCCTCTACACCCATTTTTTCCGCGTTTTTCCGCGCCAACCTCACAGCTGCCTTGTCTATGTCGACTCCAATAGTCTCCCTTGCTCCCACAAGCGCCGCACCGATCGCTAGTCTCCCAGAGCCACAGCCCAAGTCTAATACTGTCTTTTTGATTATGTCATCATGGATGTACGCCGCGATATAGAGCATCTCCGCAGCGACTTGGGGCGTTATCGTGTATTGCTCCAGATAGACCTTAGGCGCTGGGTGAGGCTTAATCTTCGCTATGGCTTTCTCTAGGTCTAGCTTTCGAACCAGCCTCTTCTGCATAGCTGCTCCCAAGTGATCTCTTCCAGTAGAACGCGTGCTTCATTTAACGCGATAACAGGCTTTCGAAAGTTTCTCGCATCGTCCAATGACAGTCGAGGACAGGCGGTGTTTATGAAAGCGTCTATCTCGGGAAACTGCATCAGCGCCTCAGGTGTGATCTCCCTTATCGCTAGCATTGCAGCACTCTTTCCAATCTTCTCCAGTTTCTCTTTCAGCTCCAGGGCTTCTCCAAGTCTCTTTTGCCCGCTTTTTAGGCCGATCAGAATGGCGAATCTTTCCGCCTCCTTTGCTTCGCATATGCTTGCCCACCTCTGCGCAAGTATGGTCTTGGCTTCGTCATGAATAGTAAACGCTCTTCTCTCGTATGGGTCAGCTATTATGGTTGGTTTTCCTGTGTCTAAGGCAACGCCTATGGCGTGGAACCTGCCACCTCCCAAGAAGAGGAAAGCCTCCACATCCTTTGAAACACATTTGGCATTGCTAAAGTCGCAGCCGACGATTTGTCCGGCGTATTTCACGTACCCAGCATCTCCGACCATGACTTTTTTGTCAGCTCTGAGAAGCTGGTCTTCTGCTTCATCCAGTTTGTGAATATGTTGGACTGTTGTCACTAATCCTATGTCTTCCCAATCTTTGAGATGTTTTGTAGCCTTCTCCACAGCTTCTCCCACCTCTGCCTTCGCTCTTCCTTCAATGTACATTGTAGGTATGTATTCCTGTTTAGTCATTGGAGTATGACCGTAATGAATAAGCAAGTCCACATCAAGACTTTGCGCTTCCAGAAGCGCCAAATCACAAGCGCCGTAGCATGGATCGGCTGAAACGATAGCAACTGCTCCAGCCTCCTCGGCTACGGATGCTAGTCGAGGGGCTTCTGGCTTCAGTCCCTCTGGGAGCTGTATCAAAACCCGCTTGACTCGGCGTTTCTTTATCTCTTCCTTTAACCTCTTCTCTTCGAGGTTATGGCTTGTCGATCTATGCACATTGATCACTATGCGTCAGCAAACTGCGACAAAATAGCGATTAAGATCTACTCCCACTCTGGTGTCCATTCTCGATTCTTCTTGGACCTTTCAGCTGCGTATTCTGTGGATTGCTTTCGCATTCCTGCTAGCTGTTTCAGCAAGATCTTCTGCTCGATACTGGCGACCAACTGTCTTGTGCGAATCACGGCATCCGCGTTTACCGATATGCTGTCGATGGCGCAACGGACTAGAAATTCTGTGAAATCCGGTAGATTTGATGGTCCCTCTCCACAGATGGAGACCGTGCGACCGTTTTCGTGAGCCACTCTGATCATGTGGGCCAGAATACGCTTTATTGCGGGGTCTCTCTCGTCGAAGTATCCCATTGCTCCCAGTCTTTCTGAGTCGCGGTCGATCATTAGGATGCCTTGTGTCATGTCGTTGGAGCCTATGGAGAAGCCGTCGCAGAGTTCGGAAAACTCGTCTGCCATTATGGCGATGGAGGGAGTTTCGGCCATGAACCACACCTGGAAGTCTCTAGAGCTTTCCAGTCCCTCGTTTTTCATGATTTCTAGGCATTTCTTGGCTTCCCACACAGTTCTCACTACGGGCAACATAACCCATACATTATTGAGCTGCCATTCATCTCTGCATTTCTTGATGGCCCTGCACTCGAGTCTGAATGCCTCCTCGTATTGCTGGCTTATGTATCTGCTGGCTCCACGCCAACCGAGCATAGGATTCGCCTCTAATATTTCGTATTTCTCTCCGCCTTTGAGCTCTCTGTACTCGTTTGTTTTGAAGTCACTGAATCTCACCACGACTGGACGTGGCTGTATGGCTCTCGCAACAGTGGCTATCCCTTCGGCTAGTTTGTTTATGAACTTGCCCGCTTGCCCTGTTTCTAGGAGATAGAGGGGGTGCTCTCCTATGTAGCTTGCGAGAATGAACTCGATGCGCATGAGCCCTATCCCGTCGAAGGGCAGGTTTTTGTATTCATCAATCATCTCTGGAACGCCGAGGTTCATGTAAATCTTGGTGGCTGTCACCGGAGCCGATTCTAACCCGCTTGGGATCGGTACAGTTGACGTTTTCAGCTCAGTTGGCCTTGCGAGTTCTTTTACTATGCCCTTATATACCACTCCGCTTCTTGCGTCCACGGTGTATTCTTGTCCGGTTTTCATTAGTTTTGTTCCGTCTTCTGTGCCGACGATGCAGGGGATGCCTAGTTCTCGGCTTACTATAGCCGCGTGACACGTGACGCCTCCCTTGTCTGTGACTATCGCGCTGGCCTGTTTCATGAACGGAACGTAGTCGGGGTTTGTCATGGTCGTAACCAAGACGTCTCCCTTTCTCATGATCTTTGAAGCATCCTCGGGTGTGAGAATCACTTTTGCGGGCCCCGCGCCTATGGCTCTCTTGCCAGCCGCTATCCCCTTCACAACAACAGTTCTTTCAGATGGCGGCGAAGGCTCTGATGTTATTGGCATTTTGATTTCTGCCATTCTTTTCGGGCTCCAAACGGTTTCGGGTCTGGACTGAACGATGAGGATGTTTTTTGGAAAGGAAAGATTACGGTCGATGGCCCACTCGATGTCTTGAGGCGCTTCATAATACTCCTCAATACGTTTGGCAAGCTCAGCGAGCTTGACGACTTCCTTATCAGTTAGACATGGTTTCTCTTGCCTTTTCTCGGGTACATTGACTTCTTCCGTCTCGCCCATCTTTGGATTTCTGATATGCTCCACTGTTTTCTTTGCAATTTTCTTATCTATAATATGAAGGGATCTTTTATCGACTACGTAGTGATCTGGAGTGACCTTTCCGGCGACAACCGTCTCGCCCAGTCCCCAGTTGGCTTCGATGACTATCTGATCTTCTTCTCCTGTCACGGGGTTTATGGTGAATGTGACGCCTGCAGCCTTTGCATCCACCATCTTTTGAACGCCAACACTAATGAGAACATCCTCGTGTCTGAAGCCCTTCTCAGTCCGGTAGAAGATGGCTCTTGGCGTGAACAGGCTTGACCAGCACTTCAGGGTTTTGCTAACGAGTTCGTCTTCGCCCCTCACGTTCAGGTAGGTCTCTTGCTGCCCGGCGAAGGAGGCGTCAGGCAGGTCTTCAGCTGTGGCGCTTGATCGAACAGCCACAGATGCCTCAGCCATATTTGGCTTTATACTTAGCTTGTTATAAGCTTCTCTGATGGATTTTTGGATTTCGTCTGGTATGAGGGTTGATTCAATAACTTGTCTAACACTTTGGGATGCCTCTTCAAACTGTTTGGGGCTCTCAGCATCTGTTATGCTCTCTTCTATGGTTTTATATATCTTTTCAGCGATGCCTGTTTCTTTGATGAATTTCTCATAGGCTTGGGCAGTAACTGCGAATCCTAGGGGAATAGGTATCCCGGCTTGGGTCATCTCGCCAAGGTTCGCATTCTTACCACCAACGAGGGGGATATCCTCTTTTCTCAGATCTTCGAACCAGATGACAAATTTTCCTCTTGATGTACTCTTCGCCCTTTCAGAAGCCTGCAACATCGTTCACCCAGGTTAGTCTGCAATCTTCTCAATCACTACCCGGCAGGGCATCGGAAGTTTGGTGCCGCCCCGCCTGAGTGCCTCTTGGGCGACTTCGACGCCTTCCTTGTTTATCTTAGCGGTTATGATCGTCTGGTTTCGTTTGACTCTTGCGGCTGTTCCGACGGCTTTGCCGAAAGACTTCCTCATACCGTCTTGCAGTCGATCTGCATGTGCCCCAAAGATCATCTTGTTCTCTCGGAGCACAATGTGGGGATAAGGTTTGATATGTAAACAGTAATTCTCTCCTAGTTTGGTGGAGAGTAGTCTGTTTGTGGCTATGCGCGCTGCCTCCAGCGCAAGATGACGAACTTGGGCCGGCTCTTGGGCGATCAAGAGACCCTGATACTCGAAACTACCTGTTGGGTCTCCCATGGTGAATTTTGTTATTCTTGGCGAAGGATGGCCTCGAATGTATTTCTTCCTAGTATAGGACTGCCCCTTCACCTTTCGATAGTTTTTTGCCTTCACGGTTTTTCCCCTCAGCATACAAAAGCCGCGGTATTTAAACAGTTTGTTTATAGTAGTTCTTTATTAAAATTATGAATTTTCATTAAGTTACCATGGTTCAACTAGGGCTTCTTTATCTCAGCGCTGCTTGAGTATATTACTCTAGTATATCCCAAAACCCGAACGTTTCTAGTGGAACCCATAAGAGGGAGCTTCAGGGGAATATCACCATGCATAATGGAAATATGAATTTAGCATAAGGAGAGTTGTCGTAATAATAATGCTTTTTCTTCGCGTCTATGACGGGTTATTCTTAAACCATATTTTAGCCAGTTCGTCGAAGTTTGGAAAAACCCGCTTCAGGATCGGGAGGTACATCTTTTTCTCGTCTTCGCTCACGTACTGAAACTGGTAAGAGCCAGTGTACGGTGAAGGTTCCCCGGTTCTTGTGAGGAATTCGATGTGCATGAAGGGATCCCCCCTCTTGATCGTTATCGGCTGTCGGTCATTGCTCAAATTGACAAGTTCCAACGCTAACCGTCCAACAAAGCCGCTGTGAACCTTCGCTGCATTGAGGAAGGACAGCCCCATCCTTCCATACTTGCTCTTCGCTGTTAAGTGGGCAACGTACTGCGGCGGTGTGAAAACGATCTCGTAGGAGATGAGGTTTTGGTGCTCAAGATAATGCAGTGTAGTTTCCTCCTTCACGGTTAGAACGTAGCTGTCGCCGTCTAGGAGATTGTAGTCAAAGGGGTAGATGCACTTATACTTCTCAATGAGTTCAAACAACCTGTCCTTACCGAGGATACACATCCTGTTTTCACCGCTGAGATAGCAAGTGCGTCTTCACGTTTATACTTCTTTTCGACTACTTGCTGAATACCTTTTAGCTTTTATCAAGACTATTCTCTCAAAAGCAACTTTCCTCTCGGCGACAATGTCTACTCGGAATCCCGCCTCTTCAAGTTTTCGCACAGTTTCCCCTATGGCAGAGAGGGATGATTGAACCAGAACGATTCGACCGCGTTTCTTCAGGCGATTCGGCGCCTCAGATAGGAATCCATCAATGATGTTCCTTCCAGAGGGTCCTCCGGACCATGCCTTTTCTATCCACGTTTTTCGGTTGTCTGCTTTTGAGGGAAGATATGGGGGATTAAAAATTATTAGATCAAACTTTTCGTCTTTCTTTAAAGGTTCAAAGAGGCTTCCTCGCCGTATATCCATCTTCGCTGCTACTTGATTGATTTTTGCATTGATCTTCGCGCAATGCACTGCATAAGGGTTTACATCAACAGCAACAACTCTCCCAGCCTTCTTGGCGGCAAGAATCCCCAAAATTCCGCAGCCGGTTCCCATGTCGAGAACAACATCATCAGCGTCTACGGTTAGGTTCTCCGCAAGTAGGTAAGTGTCTTCCGCGGGCTTATAGACATCATTCATAACGATAAAAGTGTGGTCATCGAAGAATACTTTCTCGTTGTTCCTGTGTATAATTTCGTTTGCCAGAAGCCCGAAGTCTTCGGGTGCGAGTCTTTGTACTCTTTTGTCGTGAAAGGGTAGGGAGTCCGCGAACTTCCTCGCCTCTTTTCCTCCTATTCCTCTCTCTTGTAAGAACGGGATGATAGCATTTCTCATCTTCTTATTTCTCTGGGTGAACAACGTGCGCACGAGCTCGAAGAAAACCGCCTCATCCTTCACCGGAAAGGGGGGTTCCCTCGGCTCTAGACTCACGATCCTGGATTCTACATCTGGCTGCGGATAAAACGTCTCCCTAGAGATGTGTTCGAGGAGTTCCGCTTCGGCGTGATAATAGGTAGCAACAGTCAGTCTGCCATAGTCTTTGCTGCCCACTGGCGCCACCAGCCTCTCCGCAAGCTCTTCCTGGAAAGTCAAAATCGCGCATTCAAAATCTCTCTTCAAGAGCCAGAATAGTAGGGGGGATGATATGGAGTATGGCGGGGTGGAGACGACTTTGTCGAAAGGGGGGATGGAAACGCTCAAGACATCGCCCTCTATTAGAACTACATTCTCTAGCCCCTTTAGCTCCTCCGTCAGTATCTTGATCAATCCGGCGTCCACTTCTACAGCGAAAACCCTTCTACATTCCTGAGAGAGAAGTTTTGTGAGGAAGCCTAGTCCAGCTCCAACCTCTAAGACAACGTCCTCCCCACTCAGAGATGCGTAAGAAACCATCTTCTGTAAAAGAGCGGTGCTTATCGCAAAGTTTTGTCCCAGACGTTTTCTAGGATGTACACCGTAACGACGAAGGAGGCGTTTTGTTTTCTGGAGAAGATCCATTCTTCTATCACTAAGGAGCTCGAGTGAACAGGCGGTATTTGCTCTCTCTAGAAAGTTCCTCTACAATCCTCTTCGCGACAAGTTTGGCTGGGTTGGGTATGTTGGCACGCTGCTGCAAGTCCTCAAAGCTCTTGAAGATCTCTCTTTCTCGCTCATTGATGATCTGCCACATGTATTTCTTTCCAATGCCAGGCAGAAGTTCCAGCGAGTGCATCCTCGGCGTTATCGCCTGAGATGTGTTGAAGAAGTTGACAAACGAGTTCTCGCGGTTCAAAACCATTTTCTCTATTACACTGAAGAGTTCCATCTTCGCAGTTGACGTTAACTCGTCGTAGCCTATCCGTCCAATGATGTATGTGACTTTTTTCCGGGCCTCTTTTCCGACATAGACTCTGTCCGAAGACCTCACCGTAGCCGTCTCTTTCACAATAGCCTCAAGAAGCGTGAAATACTCTTCTCCAACAACCTGAACTAGGGCACCCGCCCGATACCTTCGGTCGGTTCCAGGTCTTCCGTGGGGAAGATAGTCGAGGACATAAGCGTACTCTTCATATTTCTGTCCTCTTTTAGGTCCTTTCGCCTCACTAGCCATATAGAAAAACCTCTATCATTGCTGCCTTTTGCTACCCAAGGCTTAGAAAAATCAGGTTAATGTGAGCGCGTCGGTTCATAAGTTTGCACCATATGGACTGCGAATTAAGGCTAGACTATATTGTGCATAGTGACGTTTAAATTTTGGGCTGATATTATTCTGAATAAAGAGCACTGTTTGGGAAGTGCTACTTCTCTCTTCTGTGCTTAGTCAAGAGAGCCAAGATTCCTTCAAGCTTGGACGTTTCCACAATTCTGCGCCCGCCGCCCAGAAAGACTCGGATCTCCTCTATGCTTTCAGGCATGCAGTTAACTATTTGGACAGCTTCCTCCTCTTCTAAGCCAAACTCGTCCGTCATCGTCTTCACCAAATCTTCTCCCACAGAGAAGTCTACCCTAGAGAATTTCGCTGCGTAGTCTAGGGACCTTCTCTGAAACTGATCTAGATTTTCCTCCCCTATTGACTCAAGTATCTTCTTCACTTCGGGGATTGTGACGACCCGTTCTTTTGTCGCTTTTCTAGGCATTCTCATCCCTTTTGCACGGGTTTTAGATGTTCTGGGCGTGCGATTATCTCTTTGGCTGCGTCTCCTTGTGTGACTTCTATGACGTAGGCTCTGCCTCTTTTATCAGTTATCACGCCTGTCCTCCCGTGATATCTTCTGTGGGGCATGCCCTTATGAACGCTCGAATCTAAATTGATCACTACCTTCTCTCCGGGCTTGTATTCATGGAGCACTTTGCTAAGCCCTATTTTCCCCCGTTCTCTAGGCTTTTTTCTCAGCAGTGAGCGCGTTCTTGCCCGATACCCCTTTGCCTTTCTTCCCATCTTAACCTCCTCTAGGGATTATGTTCAGGACATCCAGCTTTACAGGGTCGGCTTTGGCGCAGATGAGTTCAGCCACGTTTGGATCTGTTCGTCCCTCATCGCCCGTTATCAGCTCTTTGATATAGAGTCCTCCTTGACAGCGTATTCTCATTTCCATCCGATTTGGCTTCAACCTCTTTATTTTCGCCTCATATATGTACTTTTCTCGCACGCGATCTGCTCTTCGGTGTAGGACGCGTAGAGGTGTTTGCTGGCGAATCATGCTGTTGCTGAGAGTTTTCTCCAGGATTTCTAACTCTTCGTCTGAGACTTCTCTGTCAAACTCGATGACTGCTTTGTATACCTTCGGCGCGCCTTCCTTTTTCTTCAATCTTCTGACCGTGTCCTTATCAGCGAAACGGAGATTCGCAACCTTCACCTTGTCTTCCGCCTGCTCATTAATCGTCTTCGTGAGGTCTTGTAGGTCTATGAATCGCCTCTTAGGCTTCTTGACCTCTACAACGAAGGGGCGCCCACGCCCAAGCATGCGAGCGTCTACGTCTTCTCGTCCCGCAGCGTGAAACGCGGTTTCCTCTCCACCAGTCTTTTCTAGGGTTGGACCAGAAATGATTTCTTCTACAGATTCTGGATATATCTTCCCAGTCCAGTCACATTCAGCGCAGCCGTCGCCTCTGCATTTTGGGCAGTGCCATCTAGATTGGGGTATTCCACGGGTTAGTTTCTTGTATCTTCCTGCGATGTAGAGTGGGTTCACTTGGAGTGCGATTTCTTCGGTGAAGGCGTTTACTATAACAACTATCTCGGGAGATTTGTATTCTGCGCTCTTCGTTGTTATTTCGGAGATTCTCTTCCCGATGCAGCGGCTAAACCCGTTCCGCATGCCCTCTCCGTGTTTTACGTCGAATTCGGCTTTGAACTCGTCCTCTCTTTCTTCCACTCTAGTGGGGAGTTTTATGCCCACAAGAAAGGTGGTGTACTCGTAGACCTCCAAGTTTTCTATGGAACCGCTCACCAGTCTTGGTATCTCTCCAAATTTCCCCTCACAGAGGTAGCACCTTCGCTTTTTCCCAGATTTTTTCCTCAGCCCTTTTAGCACCTTGGTTGCCATGGCGAAGGATCCGTTCGTTGCCAAGGTCTTTAGCAATGAGAATCCGGCTTTTTTTCCCTGAAGCGCCAGTTCGTTGGCTTTCATGGTTAGCAGTATCTTTAAGGCTTCGCCTCGCTTCTTATCGTCAAGCCCATGGCCTAGGAGGGCAAATTGTCTCCCTAGGCAATGGTTGCAGAGCGGATGTCTTTCAAGCATCCTTTGTGTCTTTTCAAGCATTCCCATCAAAAGCCAACTCATTTTGCTTCTAATATATTTTCAGACGTTCTTCTCTATCTCGTTGGGAACTTCTTTCCAAGGAATGGGAGTCCCTTCCGTCTAAAGGTCTTCATCATCTTCTTCATCATCTTGTATTGTTTGAGGATTTCCTTCACTTCCTTTTCGCTTGTCCCTGAGCCACGAGCCACACGGCGTATCCTGGAGGAGTTGAAGATCTTCGGTTTCTCTCTCTCTTCAGGTGTCATTGATTCAATAATCACCCGCCATTTCTCGAGGCGGTCTTCGGCCATCTCCATCATATCGTCAGGTACGTTGTAGCTTAGTCCGGGGACCATCTTCAGAAGATGCCTTAAAGGTCCGAGGCTTTTCATGGATTTGACCTGCTCATACATGTCTGTGAGCGTGAATCTGCCAGTCAGAAAGGCTCGAAGCTTCTTCTCGGGTGCCTCCACCTCTGCTTCGCGTACCTTCTCAATAAGACTTTGAAGGTCGCCCATGCCTAGCAGTCTGCCCACAAATCGCGACGGGACAAACGGCTCTATATCACCAATTTTTTCCCCAGTGCCTATGAATTTTATCGGGGCGCCTATGGCTGCCACGGCAGAAAGGGCGCCTCCGCCCCTCGCGGAGCCGTCGAGCTTCGCTACGAAGATGGAGCCTATGGGTGTGGCCTCGTGAAACGCCTTCGCTTGGGTTGCTGCTTGTTGACCTATGGTGCCGTCGATGACCAAGATGACCTCGTCGGGGGCTATCTTTTTCTCCATCGTCCTCATCTCCTTGATTAGGCTCTTCTCGTCCTTGTGTCGACCCGTGGTGTCGATGAGGACTAGATCGTAGTTGTCAAATTTCTTCAGTCCATCCGAGGCTATTTCGATGGAACTCTTCGCTTTCGGGTTTCCGTACACTGGGACGTTCGTTTGCTTTCCCAGTTGTTCCAGTTGGGCTAGGGCTCCCGGTCTGAAGGTGTCTGCACAGATTATTGCTGTCTTCAGTCCTCTCTTCTGGAAGTATCTGGCTAACTTTGCTGCTGTGGTGGTTTTTCCTGAGCCTTGTATTCCCACGAGCATCAGGGTGTTTCTCTTCCCAGTCTTTGTCGTTAGTGATGCTGGTTTTTCGCCTAGAAAGCGTGTTAACTCCTCATAAACTACCTTTACGACGTGTTCTCTCCTTGAAATCCCTGATGGAAGCGTCTCCTTCAGGGCTCTCTCTTCTATCCGTTTAGAAATTTCTACAACAAGTTTGACGTTGACGTCCGCCTGCAAGAGAGAACGTTGGACGTCGCGAAGGAGCTCCTTAACAAGTTCCTCGTCTACAATAGGAGCTCGGAAAACCTTTCTCAGTGCCTCATACAGCGAAGAGCCGAGACGCTCCAGAACCATGGGGTCTTCTCCAACTCTAAACCTAGATTCGCCCTTTTAAATACATTTACTGCAAAGCAAAACCATATTCATTCACCAAAACTCTTTTTTCTCCCACTGGCCAATTTAAATGGAGGAACAACTGTTGCCTGAAGCTGTTAGAATAGTGGAAAAGAAGCCGATACCTTCAGGGGCGATTATGCTTCAGGGGCTTCCAGACGTTGGTCTTGTAGGCCTGATAGCAACCTCATATATAATCTCCGAGCTCGATCTGCATGAGATAGCTTATGTGGACTCGGATCTTCTTCCGCCCATAGTCGTTTTACATCAGGGACTCCCACACGCCCCTTTGCGGATCTATGGAAACGAGGATTTGATTGCCGCCATCTCTGAAGTTGCTGTTCCTGTGAAGGCGCTTCATCCAGTCATGAGGGTACTCGTGGACTGGGCGGAATCAAAAAGAGTAAAGATGGTGATGTCTATTGGGGGTCTGCCGGTGCAGAACAGGCAGGATATTAAGGAGCCAAAGGTTTTTGGCGCAGGTTCAAGTGAAGATTCGCTTAAGTTGTTACGTGAGAAAGGACTGGAAATACTGAATGAGGGCTTCATAGTCGGTCCTCAGGCACTAGTCATGCGGTACTGCACCGAAAGAAAGCTGACAGCCATAGCGCTTCTGACCCAGTCTTTCTATAACTACCCAGACCCTGAGGCTTCAGCTGTGGCGATCAAGAAGTTTGGCGAGATCACTGACCATAAAATAGATGTTTCAGACCTCCTTGAGAAGGGAGAGGAGATAAGGTTGAGAGCGAGGGATATCATGAGAAGGACCCAAAGCGAGTTGATCAAGATGAAGAAGTCGCAGGAGTACGACCTTCCATTATATGTTTAAGGAGAGATACTGAATGTACAGAGAAAGAAGGAAGCGTTCAATTTTTGACATAATGAGCGAGTACATGGAAAACCTGGAGGCTCTAGCAGACGAAATGCTCGAGTCTGCTGCCCCAGAAACACCAAGCTGGGACACCCAATCCTGCTGTNNCTCCCCTATGCACAGCCTGAAACGGTAGAGGTGGAGGCAGTGGGCGAGAACCTCATTGAGATTTCGGCAAAGATGAAGCACAAAGTAAAGTTCGGCGACTTCGGCATATCCCACAGAGAGGGGGAATTCTCCTCGTTCCGCTCGCGAGCGCACATCCCTGTTCCTATCGAGACCAAACGCATGAAAATTCATTTTAAACGTGGCATCCTAGAAGTCCATCTACCTAGAAAGAAGGGGTATAGAATCAGAATTGAGTAGCGCACGCAATAACGTAAGCAGATCTTTCTGTCATTCTTTCATTCTTTCATTTTTGTCATAATCTGTCTTCATGAAGCCTCAGCGCTCATTTGTGTCTTCATAAATCCGACGGCTCTTCTCGCATCATCGGCTTCAACAGAAGTTCCCTGCTACCCCTTAATGAATATTCTTAACCTGTCTTGATGGTAAAACCGATCTTCCACAGTAGCCAGTGCTAACTTTTTGTTCTCATTATTTTGGTTTTGTCTAGGATGCGCCAGTATTCAACTTCAACCCCGGAGGCAAGTTTTGACCTCAGCGTGCTATCCTCGGGCTTCGGGGCTTCAAAAACGTCGTATGTTTCGAGGTCCATCAGCTGGACCGATGCAGGTAATAATGCTATGACTTGTGCGCCTCTCTTCTGGATGATCGGTACCTCCACCTGAGCGCTGACCGGCCTGACGAAGCTCCTCTTCGCGCCATCGAAGACCCCTATGGCGACGACCCTAGCCTTGGCGGAGCCGTGTTTGCCAGGCTTCGACTTGGTGTAGTCTGTTATGCGGCACGGTTCGTCGTCTACCATCACGTAGCTTCCGATTCTTAGGTCTCCCAAGTCTACGGGTTTGCTCATCAGCTTCACCTTTTACAGCAGTTCTCAAATTGACGAATTGTATACATTAAGGTATCGCTAGACTATTGCCCTATATCAGCTTAAATAGTGAATACAGTTATCAAACTGAGGGAATGAGGCTGTTCAACGCAGTTGGCATAGTTGCACGAGTTGATCAGAAAAAGGCGCTGGATTTCGCGACAGAGCTGATAAACCACTTAGAAACAAAGGGACTAGTCGTCTCCCTTGAGCCGACGCTGGCAAGACACGCCGAGAAGACAGATGCTGCGGTATCCCTTGAAGAGATGAAGACCGACCTGATCATAACTGTTGGCGGCGATGGTACCATCCTGAGAACATGTCTCCTGATCCCAAAGCCTGAGCCACCCATCCTCGCGATCAACATGGGTGTGCGTGGATTCCTCACTGAGGTGCCACCTGAAAAGGGATTTGAGGCTGTAGATAAGTGCCTAGACGGAGAGTTTCATCTTGAGCGCTGCATGAAGCTGGCTTCCTCCATAGGGGACAAAAGACTGCCCGACGCATTAAATGAGGTCCTGATAACATCACACGCACCGCCCAAGTTACTATACGTCAGGATATGGAAGGATGAGACGGCCGTGGCTGAGTGCCGCGCGGACGGCATGATCATTGCATCCCAGGTCGGATCTACGGGGTACTCTCTCTCTGCTGGTGGGCCTGTAGTGGATCCTGATCTCGACGCCTTCGTCTTTACGCCTATCTGTCCCTTGACCGTCTTTCATCCCATAGTTGTCCCAGCACAGAATACGGTCATCATAGAACTTCTCAAGCCTAAGAAAGCGCTGATCGTTTTGGATGGTCATCATAGAACCGGGATGGAACCGAAGAACCCTCGAATAAGAATTTCGAAGTCGGAGCATGAATCTTCTTTCGTTCGATTTGAGGATAGTTTCTATCGCCGCTTAAAGAGTAGGCTCCTCTTCTCTAGGAGTTAGATGTATTGGTGACAACTGAAGGGAAGGTCCTCATTCTCGACGCTTCGGCGTTCATTGCGGGTTTTGATCCCTTATCAGTCGCTGAGGAGCAGTATTCAGTTCCCGCGGTCAGGCGTGAGCTCGTCTCGAATTCGCTTCCTTGGGTGAGGTTCAAAACTGCAGTTGAGGGCGGAAGGCTGAAGGTTGAGGCGCCAACCAGTCGGTCTCTCAGAAGAGCGAGAGAAGCCTCGAAAACGGTTGGAGATGCCCGTTTCCTCTCAGATGCCGATTTCCAGGTTTTGGCTCTCGCCCTTGAGCTGAAGGATGAAGGCCATGATCCACATATTGTGACTGATGACTATTCTATTCAGAATGTGGCTGACCAGTTAGGGATAGATTTTGCTCCCCTCATGACCCTTGGGATAGGGTTTCGCCTAGAGTGGATATTGTATTGCCCCGCCTGTCATCGCAAGTACCCTGCGGATTACCGATTCAAGTCGTGTGAGGTCTGCGGCACCGAGTTGAGGAGGAAGCCTTTGAAGAAAAAGGCTGTAAGAAAGAGGGAATGATTGTTTCCTAGATGTGTGACTTCTGCAGATACAGAATGAGCTATCTTTCGACTTCAAATGCTATTTTGACGGCTGCTTTGAACTTTGTGATCTTCGTTCCTTCTATCTTTGCGCTCAGCTTCGTCACCTCTGCCCATTTCATTCCCCTTACTGTTTTTGCTGCCTCTTGGACTGCGTTCTCAACGGCTTTGTAGAAGGCTTCGGGTGAAGTACCGATTATTTCTATCTTTTTCAATACCAAGCATAAACACCTCCGCTGACCATAATTTTGCTGGGAGCGTATATATGATTTTAGGGTTCGGCCTTTCTCAATTCATTGAAGCTTTTGTTATATTGCGCTGCCTTTTGCGTTGGATTTTCAGAGTAGATTACGGCTCTTCCTACGTTGATGAGAATGTTTTTGCCTGCTGTCTTGATGACTTTTTCTGCGTCTCCCTTTTGGGCTCCAATGCCGGGGATTAGGAACAACTTATCTTCTCCGGCTTTGGCTCTGACAGTTCTTATGTCTTCTTCTGTCACGTGGCCTGTGGCTCCTATTACGCAGCCATCTGCTCCGCATTTTTCTACGTCCTCGGCGATGGCGACGTACATGGGCTTGCCGGCGATTGTTGCCTCTTTCTGGTATCTCATGGCTTCTGGGTTTGATGTTAGGGTTAGGGCGATTATGCCGATTTGCGGTTTGTGTTTGTGGGCTATGTTGACAATGGTTTGGAGGTTTCCTAAGAGGGGGTTGAAGGTTATGGCGTTGTAGCCGCATTCGTGGATGTGGAAGAGGGCGGAGTCTATGGTTGCGCCTATGTCGTTCAGCTTGTAGTCTAGTAGGGAGATGGCATCCGCGTTATGGATGGCTGTTGTGAGGGTTTTGTGCTGGCTTTTAGTGAAGCCCCAGACGTATTGCTGGTTTGGCTTGTAGGCGGAGCAGAAATCTTTTGTCTGGTCTATTATGTCTAGGCAGAATTGAAGCCTAGCCTCGTTCTCATCTCCCCCTTCCAGATACCTTGTGGATATCGTGTTTGTGCTTCTTTGTTTGGGCAGAGCGGGGTCCAACCCTACACATAAGAGGCTGTCTTTTTTGTCCGATATGTGTGAATATCGCTTCACAAACTCGGTCATGTTAGTGTGCCTTAGACGTTAGAATCATGCCTTCAAGCTAATTATGTTTTGTTATAATGCATAGAAGCGCTCGTGGTCATAAGACTTTCGATCGATCGATGCAGAAACGTGCAAAACCACGCCAAACTCCATTCGAGTCACCCGCACTAAAGAAGCACATGTTTCTCTAATAGATTTAGCAGTTCCTCATGAAGAACGCGCCGGGGATGGGATTTGAACCCATGAGGGCCCGAAGACCCACTGGCTCCCACGTCTAAGCCCCTACTAACCTCAGGGATCTCGAGGCCAGCGCATTACCGCTCTGCCACCCCGGCACACCAAAATGCCTACAACACCTAAAAGAACCTTCTGTCAGCCCACGCATTCATATTTGGAGCCTAATAATACTCCAAACGGGGCTATACCCGTCTCTCTGTTTGTCTGTGACTCTCTCTGGGGGCCTCTCACTCTTCCCTCCGCATAACCAGATCGGCCACATCAACGCCGCAATCAAAAATCCTGCCAATCAACCCAGCAACAGCCATAGCGCAGGCACCAAGACCACCAGCCTCACCGGCAACTGCTTCAACACCGCCAAGCATCTTTTCAATCCGCCCTCGTTCACGCCTAACAGACTCAGCAAC
>JABAOF010003601.1_pt1 | contig 23755 bp, 30 predicted proteins | sample 7062171 | NCBI WGS metagenome assembly JABAOF01 (sample SAMN14538628, study PRJNA623070) | marine sediment metagenome | biome: marine biome [ENVO:00000428]; feature: marine pelagic biome [ENVO:01000023]; material: deep marine sediment [ENVO:00002113] | place: India: Gulf of Khambhat ...
ACCCTAAACATTTTAGACATATCTCACAGACAGATATCACACACGCGCATAGGGTAATCTATATTTCGTGCCAAACTTGAAATGAAGCTAGAGAGATGCGCACCCAGAATATAATCGCTGAAAAGTTAGTCCATTGGACGACGGATTTGGGTCCAAGAGCGAGTAGAATCGCGATCTTTGAGCACATAAGAGACATTCCATATGCGATAGTGACTGGGCTAGGAGACCCTATTCAGGGTCCCATAAGAATGTTAGACCAGAAGAGAGGCTACTGCGAACCTAAACATTTTCTCATGTATGCGATGTACCAAAGACTAGGAATTCCAGTAAAGTATGCAACATATCCATTTAGGTGGGGTGCCCAAGACCTTGACTATCCTCGGAAACTTGAGAAGCTGGCTGACAAAATGCCCACGGGCTACCACCTTGCGTGCAAAGTAAAAATCAAGGGAGAATGGATTCTGGTCGATGCTACTCTGGATCTACCCTTGAAGAGACTCGGATTTCCCGTAAATGAGAGCTGGGACGGTGCGTGCCATACTCTGAACGCTGTGAAACCTGAGGAAGAGATCATCCATGAAAATGAGGAGGAAAGAATGGAATACGTGAGAGCGATTGGGTGGAGACTACTGAACAGGAAAGAGAAGGCGTTGAGTTTGAGATTCTATGATGAGTTCAACAAGTGGTCACAAAAAGCACGGAACTCTGTCTGAACGCGCGCGTAAAAGCTTCATAGTTGATAAGAATACGCTTGATTGTATTTGGGTCGGAGTATTTTTCAATGGCAGATAAGCTCGTGTCAGCAGTTGAGTGGTGGAAAAATGGTGGGAAGTGGACCTGCAGTCTCATCTGTTACGAAGGATACTACAGCCAAATATGGCTAAAATCAGGCATCAACCTTTCTTTTGCCATTCAACCAGGAAGGTATTGTGCATGCATGCAATAGTGTTTGTACCCAAGAACGAACAAGGAGTGTTCTATCTCTTTAGCAAACACCATAGAGAACTTGGTTTTGAAAAGATAATTGACGTTGGCACGCAATTTCCAGACGTAACCGCACTAAGAAACGGTAATGAAGTCAAAGTAGAGCTGGAGTTCCTACTTAGTTCTTTCAAAGGTCATTATGTTTACAAGAAAACTACTGATAAGGGATATTGGAAATGGGATGAAGAAAATGAGATGTGGAGAATCTTTAACCCAAATAACAATAGGTTTCTAGATGTGAGCGAGTTAGAACTAAAGCTCAATGACGCCGGGCGCAAAAAGCTGGGCTTCCCTAGCGCCAGAGTAATAGTAAAAGATAATGCAGAAAAATTCAGCACTAACTGGAAGGGTGAACTAATCTATAAGACTCTTAAAGGTGAGGTCGATTTCATAATTTGTTGGGAGAAAGACTGTGATATAGAAGATGATATTGAAGTCATTGTACTTAAGGATGAACTAGCTAGACTCGCATCCGTGAATAGTCATGAAATCGTTGTGTCTTTCTATGTTGGCAAGATGAAAGAACTTTTGGCTAAGCCAAGACACAGTTTTTCCAATGTTCCCTCTACGGATATCCCTAAAGAAGCTGGAGTCTACGCAATATATGACAAGAGACTGGAGGCAACAATCTACATCGGACGAACACGAAACCTAAGAAGGCGTTTGCTGGGAAACCATAAAAGTGGAAATATTAGAGGCAGCCAGTTCAGAAAAGCATTAGGACAAAAAATTGCCTTGAAAACTGAGGCTGAAATCACTGGCTACATCCTAGAGAGCTGCAGTTTCCAGTTCATGGTGATTAAGGAATTTGAAGAAATGATACGGCTTGAGCATTTTGCCACGGCAGTTGTAGCTCCAATTCTCAATGTTCAGCTTAGACAATAAGTGCGATGCATGCATACATGTTAGCGTGTGCATTTACCAAAAGTTTTTGGTCTATTTTTCCATAAGATATTTGAGGCGTAGCCTAGATGTCAGGCACATACGAGGCACTTGTTAAGGAGAGAACTGTTCGCAAAATTCTCAGCAAGAAACTAGGAACCAAAGTTGTTAAGAAAAAACTTGTGTACGCCGTTGTTGATGGACAGCCAAGAACACACGAATACGATTTGGTTGCCCACACCAAAAGCGGCTTACTAGTGGGCGAGGTTAAGGCTTCATCATATTCAAGTGAAGCAAGATATCCAACAAAACGTGCGCGTGCATTTGAGGGATGTATCTATTTGCAAGCGGCAAAGGCCTCACGAAAAACTCTGATATGTACTGAAAGAGAATTCTTTGAACACTTTAGAGATGATGCTAGAGGCTTAATCTCTGATGACATAGAAATTATGTTAATTGAAGTAGGGTAGCTAAAAAACCCAAGCAAGCATGCATGCATGCAGGAATTGCACGCGCAAATGTTTAGGTCGTGAAATTCATCACAGACATAATATATCTATCCCCTCCCGCCGACGATGCCAGTGTATGAGTTTCGCAATTTTTCTGATGTTTTCAAATTCCTACGCCAAAATCTGAAGATTGGCTTTATCGTAGATACATTTCAGCTTCTCAGGTGAGTAGTCCGTGTAATGCCTTGCAAGAACACTTTTTGGTGTTCTACCACAGAAAGCATCTACATACCTGTCTTGGACTCCCAAGTTAGCCATTTCGTTGCACCACCAATTTCTAAGTATTTGAGGGCGTATGTGAACACCGCTAATATTCTCTGTTCTCTGCCACATCCTCGTAAAGGCTAGGCGTTGGCAAGGAAACACTTTGTTGGAACGTCTTTTTCTTGTATTGAGATACTTCGTAAGAACTTCTTCGGCTTCCTCGTTGTAAAAGCTAACCCACGACTTTTTTGTGTTGCCAGTGTGGTTGTCTGGGGTTATCATGCGCTTTTCGAAGTCAATGTTGTCTAAGGTAAGGCTAAGGATTTCGGCTTTTCTAAGCCCACTGGACGCATACATCATAAACACCGCCTGATCTTTGGGTTTTACTAAGGTGTCGTAGAACTTTCTAAGCTCCTGTTTCGATGGAATGTGTTTAGTTTTAAAAGGGTGGTTTGGAAACTTGAAGGACTTAACCACGTGTTCCATTCGCATAAAATCTCTAAAGAACACTTTGAGGGCTTTAAGGTAGTTTGCGTATGTAAAGGCACTAACCCCATCAAGGCTTGAGAGATAGCCACGGATATCCTCGGTTGTTATTTTTTGTGGGTTTTTTGAAATAGCCTTAAAGAACTTCCTAATTTTTAGTTTATGTCCATATGCGGTAGCGGGAGCAAGTTGTAGGTCAATTTTGCAAAACTCTACAAACTTTTGAATCACATCGGCATTTTGTGGCGCGGGGTGCGGGATTTGAACCCGCGCGGCCTGAAAGGCCACAGGCTTAGCAGGCTTGGACTCACAACGAAACTGCCCCCTACCAGGCTAGGGCAACCCCGCACGCGCCGATTACCCTTGTGAACGCGTGTATCCTAAAAAAGTTCCCCTCATCAACACTAACCTTATTTGCAGAATCGCCAACAGCATACTTGACTCGGGCCGGTAGTCTAGCCTGGTTAGGACATCTACGAATTGACCTAAAATCGCCTTTACGAGGCGAAGGTCGCCGGTTCAAGTCCGGCCCGGCCCACCAACTTTTGCCGCTGGCCTGGTCACAATATCTAGCGGGGGCTAGCAGACCCAAAAGAGACTCACTTCACAGTTGTAAGTATGCCGAATAGACGCCGAATTACTGATCCAGATACAGAGAAGTCATTCCTTTGCCAACAATAATAGTCCACTGAAGATGTTCAGTATCCCTAAGAAGAAGACGGCCTGGACGGTAGGCAAGGGAGGAAATGGAAACTGATACGGAGTCAGAAGGCCCGTTACTGTAGACAGGAGAAGCAAGAGGCTGAGCGCCATTATGGGCCCAGCCGAATAGGTAGCTATCTTCTCACAGACGCCGAAAAACCTCACCCGCTCTGCTAAGGCGTCAACAACGGGCGTCTCAAGTCGTCGCCGTCTGAAAAACGGCGCTCTGACAATGATCTCTTTGTCTTTCTTTTTCCGTTGCTCATTAGTCATAAATGAGCGTTGCCGCGTCAGCTGAAAAGGTTTGCTCCTAGAGAGCTGCCCTACGCGTTGAAATCTCAGTCTGGGGATCGCGCGGACACGCCTAGAATGCCCGCTGCTACGAAAATCGCTCCAACCAAGACGAGCCCCCAAAAGAACACCACTCCTAACGGTGGGGGCACGGACACCGGAACGAGCCCTTCGCTGCTGAGCCACGCGAGCGCAATAACGAAGATTCCCAAGCCGGAGTTTATTCCACCCATGGCGACGCGCAGACGCACATACCCCACCATCCTAAGGTGGTATACTATCAAGACCAAAGCAGCAGACACGACCCCCAAAACGAGCGCTTCAGACCGCACATAGGCCGAAAAGACACCCAAGGAGATGACTACAACGGCGATAAAGACGCCCAACTTTCTCGATGGCGCGCTCTTGGTCGTCAACGCGCCGATAGGCGCCGCAAACGCGCCTCCGATCAGCAAAGCCACAATCACCCCCCAGTTGATCTCTCGAAGTAGATACGAGTATAACAAGACGCCGCTCAAGGCCACGGCTGCCTCGGAAAGTACGGTCGATCCTACGGCGACGTGTGGATCAACACCTGCAGAAGTTAGTCCCGTCGTGGTGATTGCGCCATATCCCCCACCGCTGATCCCATTGGTGAGTCCCGCAAAGAATCCCGACACGCGGATTTTCCTCAGCGAGTATTCGCCCACCTTGACGCCTCTAGCCACATTCAGAAGACTCAAGAATCCCACGGTAATCAGCACAATTCCAATGAGGGCGGTAGTCTCTTTGTCAGGCAAGAAGAAAGCCAGTGGAACCCCAAGAACCGTTCCTAAGATTCCGGTTATGACTAGGGGCAACGCGACTTTCCGCTGAACATTCCCAACTACTTGGTGGGCCCCTCCCGAAAGAATACCAAGAATAGTCTCTGACAAGAGTATGGCCGGAACCGCGTAATCAGGTCGAATGCCCAACAGAAGAAGCAACGGCGCGGTAATCGTGCCATAGCCCATCCCCACGGCAGAATTGACGTATTGTCCCACAAAGCCGATGAACAAACACGCAATGGCCACGATCAGATCCAAGATGCATCCCTACTTCAGACTTCGCCATTCTTGTACAAATGAAAGCCCGCTGATGATGGAGAACACCCCGAAGAACCACAGAAGCAGTATGGAGAGCCCCACATTTTCCACCGTGATGCCAAACATCGCGCGAACGCCATACAAGTCATAGTTAAGAACATACGTGAAGACGATTGACAACGCCCCGATCAGAACTTGCGCCGACCCGATGAAAGCTGCTAGAAGCTTCCGGATCATCGGCTAAGCCCTCCACCTGCGCACAAGCAGGATCCCCGATATCAGATTGAGCAAGCTCACTACTAGTAACACCCACACCGGGAGTTCTTTCCACTCGGACCCCGTAGAAACATGCAAAACGTCGAAGAAAGCCAACGCGGAGACGACAACCATTACACACCCAGTAAACAGTAGAAGACCACCTATGGCCACAGCGAACCTGCTAAGTTTGTTGAGCTTACTCACCAACTATCCGCGCCAGTTTGTGTACTTAGAAGCTTTCCTTGAGTGTTCTTCACCTTTAACCATTTCCCGTAGGCGTATCAAGGTACACAAACATGCTTTGTCTTCGCACACACCGAGAGCTTCTCAATGTTCCCATTATATAAGCGGTGAAACCTCTATACCCGCAACTCACAATACTGAGACCGTCACCTTAAAAAGGGAGTCCTCACTTGCCAGCCCTAGGTAGAGGAAACGCATGAACCCCAAAGAAAGCGGCTCTCTCATGCGCGTTGCGGGAAAACTCGCCAAGTCGGAGATCAGTGGAGTGGCCCTGCAAAAAAACTAGAACAACTCGCTGCGAAGATGGGCGTTGAAGAGAAAGAGTTATGCCAAATATACGTCAGGACAAAGAATTCCGCGTCCCGACAGAAATTTGCGGCCACACCAAACTCGGAAAAGGTTCTGTTGCTACCACAATGTTTACGCGCTCCTGATTGTGCCGCCGAACTAAAGGAATACGGATACGAATGCCAAAGATGCGGGAAATGCACCATAACGCGAATTATTGACCAAGCCGAGAAGCTCGGCTACAAACATGTCTACATCATCCCTAGCGGCAGTATAGTCAAGAAGATTTTCGCGGAAGAAAAGCCTAAAGCCTGCATGGGCGTTGCGTGACTCAAGGAACTAATACTGGGCAGTTTCATCTGCGAGAAACTTGGAATCATAGGCCAAGGCGTTGCTCTACTCAGAGACGGATGCATTAACACTTGCGTCGACTGGAAAGTGGTAACCAACAGCTGCGACTCGGTTTTAGGCTTCCCAAATGAGACAGCAAGGCATCACCGATCGCCCAATCAGAGATGAAGCCGACCTATCAAGCTCTTTATCTTCCGAGGCGAGAACGGTACCAAGGTCGCCGAGCGAAGAAAACGTCCAAGTCGAGGGACCAGCCCCACCGCGTCGGTTCCTAACTTGCACACTACGCCATGCTCAAGAAGGCCTAACTGTTCGACTCTGACCACGTCACGAGTATGCTTCGAGATCTTTACCGCGCGTTCCACATCCCGGAACTCGGCTCCCAGAACCATCAACCGATCGAGAAAAAGATTCAACCAACGCGTGAAGAGCGAAAGCTGCACTTCAGACAGCTCAGCTTCAACCGTTCCTTCCGTAGCATCCACTTCGTTGACGAACTTCACCTGAAGCGGCAGGTTGTCATACAGACAGTAGAGGTCTTTGAGCTGCTTCAATGGAAGTTGCTTGCCGTCAGCTAGTTGAGCACGTAGTGTGGACAAAGGGAGGGCTGCATCACAGGTCTTAGGGGAGAAGACGCCTACATCTACGTACAGTTCTTGTTCACTCTTACTAGAAGAGATGACCCTTCCTCGAAGGACTGAGAACTTCCGCAATTCGTGGGCAGAAGTTGGTGTCAGTCCGATCTCTTGATCGAGGAATCGGGCAGCCACTGCGCTGTCCTCGCCTGAGACGTCTACTTGAATCCATCCCCTGACAGTTCCTCCGACCACCTTCAGTTGCACTTTGAGTCCTTTACACAGAGCTACGAAAGAAGCCTCGAAAGTCTCGGGCTTGACTGGTCCGTAAGCCTTCTCAAGCAACGTGAGTATTGGCATCGCCATCCCCTAGTAGAGACTGAATCTCGTCGTGAAGCTTTCTCATTCTGCCAATGGCGTCAGGCGGTAGCTCTCGTGAGAACCGTTTGATAGTCTTCTCGATGGGCACTCTGCGTGAGCGTTCGATCAGCAAATCTGCATACGAGACGATCTTTTCCTCTAAGGTTTGGGGGATGTAGCGTCTGGGTTTCCAGCCGAGTCGTTTGGCTTCCTCACGTGTGATTCCACCGCCGACATGACACGCGACAATCGACACGACAGACTTGGGCAGATTCAGCGTTTCCGCGATCTCGACGCCGGCCATGGCATGATGAACACTGTGGGTTCGTGACCGGCCGATATCATGCAGAAGGGCTCCGAGTTCGACGAGTTCTCCATCAACGTTGCATCCTTTCGCTCGGAATTCGCCTGCCAGCTCCGTTGCGAGTTCAGCAACCGCTTTGCTGTGCTTTATGACCCCTCTAGAACAACCAGCTTGAGAGAGAAGTTTTACCGCCTGCTGTCTTGAGGGAAGTCGGTGTTCTCGCTTTCGCTCATTCACCGAGTTCCTTCCTCAGGCGTTCCACTTTTTCAGTCAAGTCTTCAAGGATTTTCCCGTTGTTGTAGTGATTCAATGGTTTGTTGCATGTGGGGCACTGAAAAACGAGTTCCACGGCGTCTTCGAAAGGAACCCGCCTACATCCAAGGGTTCCGCAATAGTAAAAGTCGTGATCGTGTTCATATTGCAGTCTTGTCTCCAGCTTTTCGAGCACTCGACGTTTTTGATTAATGATGAAGCCTTCGAATTGGTCTGGCTGAAGTTGCCAATGGAAAATGAACCAACCAGTGTTCTGATCTCTAGATCGTCTCAAGGCCACAAGGGAGTGATCATAGAGTTTGTAGAGGATTCTGCGAATCGTGTTGAGGCGTATTCCAGTTCGGTTGGCGATTTCGTCATCAGTTGTTTCGCCCGTCTCTTTCAAGGTGTCGATGATTTGGACTGCCTCTTCTTCGCCAAAAGTCTCGGCAACGCGTGCTAGTGTTTCGTCGTCTACAAAGTACAATGCTGGACTCTTCTTTTGCGCCATCCATAATATATAAGCAAATCGACAAAATTAAACTTGTTCTACATGTAAACAGAAACTCGATTAGGCCGTAGATATCTTCTTTCCTCGCTTTTGCGGAATTACTCGGACTTTTGCCGGGTCAAACTCCCGTAGCAGCTCGCGACCTGCAAAGAGCCTATCGAGGAAAACGGCGAGGCTGGAACACTCAGAGTGTGGCTGATTCCCGATGGCAACATTGTAGTCAGAGGTCTCTTCAGAGAAGAACTCGGATGGGACCTTTCTACTGCCTACGATGATAAGGACGTCCTTTTGCGTGGCCCTAAGTCTTTGCAGGACATCACTCGTCTGGATGTTTTCCCCATAAGCGGTGAGATGGACAACTATGCCTCCTTCCGCTCTCCAATCGCGCACTACTTCTTTCCAATGGCGCCCCATTTCCACCCTGAAGTCGCCGCCCCACTGCGCTGTTACCTTTTCGATCGTTGCTTTCACCTTGTCATCTCTGGCATCTGCTAGTATGAGTCCGGAAGCGCCAAGGGCTCGCGCAGTCAACGCCACGTGGGAGGTGAGTCTCTTATCTCGATAGCGGTGCCCCCACCGTAGAACCACAACCTTCCGCATTTCTATCTCAATCCCTCGTCTTTTCCATTGTAGAATAGGCTAAGAGGAGGCGTTGAATGTCCCGCCGAGCTCCTTTACACGTTCCCCGACTTTGTCGGCAAACCATGGAATCGATTCGAAATAGATGTCCACGGTATCTCCCTGGTACTTCACTTCGTGTACATCGGTGCGATCTAGAAGCCACGAGATGAACGACATGGACTTGCTGTTCATTGGAAGATTGAAGCTCGCCTCGATATAGGCTTCAAGATGGCGGACTATCTCTTTTCTGAGTAGGGCGGTATTGGTTTTGAAGAGAGCTGAAAGCGGCACAAGGTTCGGGGCTAAGTCCTTCAGAAGCTCCGTTCTGTGCGCTATCTCGCTGTCGCTCAGTAGGTCAATCTTGTTTAGCGCTGTTATTAGGGGAATCCCCGTCGCGCCAATTTTCTGTATAGTCTCGAGGCAGACGGCTAACTTCCGCTTAATCTCGTCAACGGGTTCGCTCAGATCGACTACTAAAAGGATCACATCGGAGAATGTCGCCTCTTCCAGGGTTGAACGGAAGGCTTCTATCAGTTTGATCGGGAGGCGATCTATGAATCCAACCGTATCTGTCAACAAGACATTCCGCCCTGAGAAGACCACTGTGCTCATCTTTGTGGAGAGAGTGGTAAACAGACTCGAATCCACCGGAACCGTCTCCTCGGCGAGGGCGTTAAACAATGAGCTTTTGCCAGCGTTCGTATATCCAGCCAATGAAACTATGGAAAAGCCCAGGTCCAACCGTCGAGCACGGTGCAGGTTCCGCCTCTTTCGAATCTTTCTCAGCTTGTCCCTAATTGACCGGATGCGCCGTCCCACAGTCTCATAGTAAAGGTCGACCTCATATCTTCCCAGCCCCATGAATCCAGGCTGCTCTTCCATCCTCGCTAATTTTACCCTCTCTTTTGCCCGCGCTAGTTCGTAACGCAATCTGGCGAGTTGAATCTGGAGTTTGGCTTCGGCAGTCGACGCTCGCTTGGTGAAGATTTCGAGGATCAGTTGAAACCGGTCGATCGTCTCGACACCGGTTATTTTGGCAAGGTTGTAGGCTTGGACAGGCTTCAGCTCGTTGTCAAATATGAGCCGCTCAGCATGATGTTGGGCGACCAAGTCAGCGAGTTCCTGTGCTTTTCCGCGGCCAACCTGATAACGTGAATCAGCTTTTCTCACCTGTTCTACCGAGGTCACAACGGTGTATCCGGCGGATTCGGCAAGGCTTTGGAGCTCGTCTAAGCTGGATCGTTGGGAGCGAAGGCGTCGTTGGACTATGATTGCTTTCGTTCTTTGCTTGCCTCCGCTTTTCTCTCTTCGACTTTGATCATTTCGCCCAGAGTGATTTCACGTGGACGCGAGGGGATCATTAATGGGGCTTTAGGTTCCGCGGGGGGAACGAGGAGCTTGACTTTGAGGGCGTGTTCCAGCTTTTCCGCTACTCCATGATCCGGGACCATCTTCCTACTCTCAATCTTCCGAATCACCGAGACCTTCTCCTTTATCTTCTCGCCTAACTCCTTGTGGCTCAACGCTAGACTCTCTCGTGCGTCTCGTACGCGCACATCATAGTCATCTACAAGCTCTAGGGTCACCGCGAGAGAGGGGGAGGGGGCCTTTTTCGTCGGAAAGGCTACGAAGGTCCGTGTCGGCGTCTTCTGGACTCGCTTGTGGGGTTTGGGTTCCACTTTCCAAGAGGCTGAGCCTAACCTGGAGCAGCGACTGCAGACGGTCATTTTGGCCCCTTCAATTATGGCTCGGTATGGCTTGCCCATTATTCGTCTGCCACAGACCTCACAGTTCACAGGTGATCACCTAAACCGTTTTATCGTTACTACAGCTTATTCCTGTCGACCTACATGGTGAGAAAATGGGTGATAAACCTAACGCTCTCCAGAAAATCCGCAGCATCGCTGACTACCAGTTAGGGAAAGGGGTGGGAGAGCAACTTTTTCCAGAAAATGTTAGGATTACCCGTTCAAAGCGAACCGGGCGAATACGCCACATCTACCTAGGAGAGAAGTTACTAGCGACCCTGCGACCCAAAGATGGCCTCTTCTCACTGACCGTTGTTGGGGGAAAACGAATGATCGAGCTTGTGAAACCGATGAGGCTGTGGGTCAGAATCCAGAGCGAGGCGGTGCCATTCGTCGCTCAGGGCAGAAGTGTGTTCGCCAAACATGTCGTCAACGCTGATGGTGAAATACGTCCACAGGAGGAAGTTGTTGTCATCGACAATGAGGGCAAGGTTGTAGCCGTGGGAAAGGCGATACTTACGGGGGAGGAGATGGAAGCCTTCGAGAGAGGCGTCGCGGTACGGGTGCGAAGAGGAGTGGCGGAAGAAAGGTAAGATATAGCAGATCAAGTACTGTAAGATGGAGGAATCCGATTGAGAAGGAGAAAGATGAGCCCAAGACAAGCGAGGAGGATGATGGAGCGCATGGGCTTGAGCATGGGTGGAATGCCAGATGTTAACGAAGTCATCATACGAACCAATACAAAGGAGATTGTGTTGGAAGATCCAGAGGTCGCGGTTCTGGATATGCAGGGTCAGAAGATCTTTCAGGTAACGGGGGGAAAAGTCACTGAAAGAGAACTCGAAAAACCAGAGAAGAAGATCACGATTCCTGACGAGGATGTAAGGCTGGTTGCAGATCAGACAGGAAAAAGCGTAGAGGAGGCCCAGCGGGCGCTCGAAGAGACCGAGGGTGATCTAGCGAAGGCGATACTTCTTCTCCAATCAGAAGGATAGACAACAACTTAGTAGCAGACTCCCTTCTGCATGCACACGCGATTCCTTCGGCGGATTTACAAACGAAGCGATTGATGAGAGTCAGAATTGCTTGAGGACCTCTCGCTTTTCCATGATGTACCCGCAATAGTGGCACCGCAGTCGCAGCGGATCCTTCTTCTCCACGTAGAAAGTGGGCTGTACTGGTTCATCGCTGTTTGAGATGCAGGCGGGATTTGCACACGTCACTATTCCACGAATGACCTCCGGTAGCTCGACTCGTTGCTTGTCCACCACGCGGTAATTTCGTACAATGTTGATCGTAGCGTGGGGTGCCAATAACGCTATCTTGTCAACCTCTTTGGAATTCAGTTCCCGCCCTTCAACCTTGACCATGTCTTTTGTGCTGTGGCTCTTGCTAGGCACGTTCATAGCGACGGTCACAACGCCCGCCACACGGCCCGTAACACCCATAATCTTCAACACGTCCAACGCGTGTCCACCAGAAATGTGGTCGATGACTGTACCGTCCTTTATTTTGGATACACGCAAGGTCTTCCTCGTCATATCAATCAGCTCTGTGAAATCCCAACCCCAAATGTAGTGAGTGAAAGAGTTTATTTATGACTTGCTAAAATCTCTCTGGTGCCTCAGTTGAAGTTTAAGGGACGCGATATCGTCTCAATTAAAGATCTTACCCGCAAAGACATTGATTATGTCTTAGAAATTGCCGAAGCAATGGAACCGGTGGCCAGAAGCAGCTCCGATATGTTGCGCGGCAAGACGCTGGCAACCCTTTTCTTCGAGCCGAGCACACGCACGAGGCTCAGTTTTGAAGCGGCCATGCATAAACTAGGAGGCGCCGTAATCGGTTTCGCTGAACCAGAAATCGCCTCGATAACGAAGGGGGAAAACCTGGCCGACACCGTCCGGGTCGTCGAAAACTATGCGGACACTATCGCCATAAGACACCCATTAGAAGGTTCGGCGCGGCTTGCTGCCGAATTCTCCGGCGTCCCAATAATCAACGCGGGATCCGGAGCGGAAGAACACCCCACACAAGCCCTGCTGGACCTGTACACGATCAACAAGGAAATGAAGGAAATCGATGGTCTCAATGTTGCCTTGATCGGTGACCTGCGCTACGGACGCACCGTCCACTCGTTGGCATACGCGCTGTCGCACTACAACGTGAAATTGCGCTTGGTCTCACCGGAAACCCTTCGAATGCGCAGAGAAGTCCTCGACGCAATCAAAGAAAAAATCGAGATCACAGAAACAACCCAACTCGATAAGGTCCTACCAGACACGGATGTGCTGTACGTAACACGAATTCAGAAGGAGCGGTTTCCAGATCTAGCGGAATACGCAAAGGTCAAAGGCGCCTACAAAATTGACCTGAAGCTGCTGAACGACGCGAAGAAGGACATGATCATCATGCATCCGCTTCCCAGAGTGGATGAAATAGCTGATGAGGTGGACGCTACTCCCCATGCTCGATACTTCCAGCAGGTTTGGAACGGGATAGTGATGAGAATGGCGCTTTTAGGGCTCATCCTTGGCGCGATAGAATAGCCGTAGCTATGCTCAGAGAGCCACTTTATATCTGTCCTGCAGCTCTTGCTTTTTCCCTTTGTTCCACCCGCTCACGGCTTGATAGTAGCCGGTCACCCTGGACCACCACTCCACCTGAGATGACCCGCAATTCGGACATTGGTTGCTCAAAGGGGACGTAACTCGCCCGCAATTGTTGCAGATTGTCAGGTCCTTGGTGTAGGCGTAGTAGCCCACATTCGTCTTGGTGGAAATCCTCTTGGTCAATTTGAAGATCGCTTCCGGATCTGGTGCAGCGTCCCCCAGCCAGACATGAAACATGTTGCCACCGTTTAGGAGGGGGAAGAACTTCTGCTCGATGTCCATCCTCTTGATTAAACCGACCTGGGACCCAACGTAAACGTGAGTTCCGTTGCTATAGTATATGGGAACATCTTTTTTGCCATCATTCAGAAGGGATTTGGCTCCGTTCAGTTCTCCTTTGACGAGGCCCTCCGCTTTGTCGCGGTATTCATCTCTTAGCACATCGGCTATTGCAAATCTTTGAGCGGTGGATTCCGCTGGAGTCCTCGCGAGACCAAGCTTGAGGCCGCTCTTTTCCTCAAGTGTCTCCTTATACTTCTGCATCTTGAGAATGAGCTTAACAAGAATCTTCATTGCGTCAGAATCCTCATGGAGTTGGTAGCCAGTGTGCCACTGAGCCATCTCGTTGCCCCCAACCAGACCTATGGTGAATACAAGTTCGTCGAAGTCCACCGCTGGTGTCCCCTTCTCTCCTGTCTTGGGATCCAATGGGCGTTGGGTAGCAAAGGGCACGCGATTGCGTTCGGTTATAAGGTTCATCCACTTCTTCTTGGCCTTGAAAACCTCCACGGCCAAATCCATGAGTCTGTAGCTCTCTTCAAAGAGCTTCTCGTCGTTTCCGTCGGCACGGTAAGCCATTCTAGGAAGGTTGAGGCTGACAACTTGCCAGCTGCCCATGGTAAAGTGTTTTCCGTCGACGAAATTCAGCTTGTCATAGAAGTCCGGACTGCCTTCAGGGGTCTCGACAAAGCAATACGCGCAACACTGATAGCAGGAAACGCCCTTTCCATACCCCCTATAGGCCGGCATCAAGTTGTCAAAGTATGGCGTGCCAAACTTGGCCACGACTTTATGAACATCCAGCCAAAACTCGTCATATTCGGGCTTGAAAAACTCGGGACTGATGGTGTTTTCCAGCTTCGGAAAATTGAACGGTTTCCCCCAGTAATCGCCCTCATAGGCTACATCATAGAGAGCCCTGAACAGAAGCCGCACTTCATCCTCATAGTCACCGTAGACATCCGGTCCAACCTTGCCTCTCGCCACAATGGGAACATCTCGCCAAAGCTCAGGAACCCCAGGCTGCACCTGCACGTTACTGAAGACAAGCTGCCCACCGCGCGCCACGTACGCCTGGGTGTACTCAAAAAACATCATCTGCATCAGCTGCCGAATCCGGCGGTAATCTGACCCGCGCATGTAGGGCGCGAGAAACACCAAAAAGTTGTAGAAGCCTTCCCCACCTGCGAAATTCGTCTGGGCAGAAGCGAGAATCTTGGCGGTATGCAGGATGGCGACTTCCGGATGCTTCGCTGGACCCGCAATGCTGGTTCGTGTACCGATCCCGTCGGGCATCAGACCGTAATAAAAGAAATAGCGGAGGTCCCAATCTTGACAGAATGGTCTTGTCCCGAAATACTCGAGATCATGGATGTGGAGATCGCCGGATAGGTGGGCGTCAGCGATCGCCGGGGGCATAAGCAGGAGGTACTCTTCGCCGGAGACCCAGTCGGCCTTTCTTTTGTGGGAAGTCTCAGGGTTTGGTTGAAGGTTTGCGTTTTCTTTTGCCTTGTAGCCCTGTCCCATGTCCATTAAATAGGCGTCGTAGACTGGAGCACCAACCCTAGTCAGAATGTTTCGGTAAAGCGCATAGTCAGGCTTTCTCTTGGACTTGTCAAGTAGAATGTTGTTTACCAGCTCCCTGATGAGAGGTCCGCTAATGAACCTCAGCCCTAGGTCAAAGACCTTCTTTTCAACCTCGACCGCTATTTGCTCAGCCTCTTCCTTGCTGATTGGGCTTATGTTATAGAATTCCTTGGCGAGCTCCGTCTCTGTCAGGAGTTGCTTCGCTACCGCACTTCTATCCCACGGCACAATGAAACCGTCGCTTCTTCGGACCAGGGGGCGCGCTTGTTCAGAAACCAGTTCATGAACCATCTATTCGGCCTCTTCTAAGATCTCGACAAGCGCATCTTTTATTGCCCCATCGTCATCGAAGATTTGATCTTCAGTAAGTAGGGCCTCTTCGATTTCCAAAACTGGTGCTGAAAGGATGACTGCGTTCCGCATAATTAGATCAGCCATTACATCAACGTCATCCAGGCTCTTCTCTTCGAACGCGAGGTTTCTGCTTTTCAACCATTTCTTCAGCATTTCGCATCTGAAGCATCCAGGAGATGTGTAAACGGTCATCTCCCCCGCTCTTGTGAAACGCTCACTAGAGACACCGGAATACTCCATATCACCCATGAGAACAACTCCTCAACAAAGAGTGCAACGTAGCCTTTAAGCGGGTTTGGGTTGTAAAATTTAGTAAACAGGTTTATCTAAAAATCTGTAGAACTCGCTTCTGGAATTTGTTGTAAAGACCCCAAGCCAAAGCGTAAAGGTAGAAAAACAGTCCGAGAGAATGCGTTCTTCTGCAATTGAACTTGTAAAAGTCTATCAAGCTACGTGGTACGAAACTCTCTCTAGCAAAGCGGCTCGGGCTGCAGAATCCCAAAAAGATGAGGGCACAGGTTTGGCTGAGATACGGCTGATACTGGAAAGCCTATCAACTGACCCACAAGACGGACACTTGGCCAACACCCCCCAAAACGTCCTTCGGCATCCCGCGCAATACGAGAGATGTCTGTTGTACGTGTAGAGCCCCGCGGAATGAGTCCGCGTGATTTTTCGGGTGGCTGACAAGAGTGAGTTGGCATCCATCTCGGAATTGCCCAGCTGGACAATACTCAGATGGCCTCCAAGGGTCATCCCATGAAACTTTCCTTCCACATCTAGACGGTCTTCCCACGGGATCTCGCTTGTCAAAGGTACAGCAACCAAGTCGGTGTAGAATGGTTGTTCCCTGGCGCCTTGCGCATGAACCTTTGCCCATCCGTAGTTCTCCACATCCAGTTTCGCTAGTCTTCTGGCGGCGTCGACGTTAGAACTCATAGACAGCAGGGCGCGAATCTCTGGCTTCTTGGAGCGTCTCTGAATATTGTGGAAAAGATTGGATACAATCTCTTCGGCAAAATCTAGAGCTTTGCGATCTTTGTACAGCGGTTTTCCCACGTGTGACTGTGTTGCTTCGTTCAGCCCCACGAAGTTCACGATTCTGGAGGCGTTTTGGAGCCTGAAGTAAGGGTCGCCATCTGCCTTCTGCATCAGAAAGGGAAGCAAATCCTCTCTTGAACGTTTCTGGATTATCTGGTATTTTATCTCTAAAGCCTGTAACGCCATCTCAAGCTGGTCTTCCAAGAACCCGTAGAACCGGGTATTGTCGTGTTCAGCTTTGTAGGAGGCGCGAGGCAAGTTTATCGTGACGCGATCTAAGGTACCGGTTCGCAGCGTGTCTAATTCCCAATCTTTCTTCCAGTCGGTCGCTAATCTGCATCCTGTAGCAATGTAGGAAGTTTGTTCTCCTTCTTGTCCGCAGAGGTTTGCGAAGTAGGGGAGCCCCTTCTCCGCAGCAAGCTTGTGGGCTGCGAACAGGAGAGCTTCGCACTCTTTGCTCGTCAAGACTTCTGGTCGAACCTTCACGATCAGACTGGGGCTAAACAGAGGTCCGTGCGTGTCTTCTTCCGACATGATCTCCAGAATCAGCGACGCTACTAGTTTGGCTTCGTCAGCAAAGTCCGCGTAGCAACCCTTTGTCTCTCCACCTGAACCGATAGCGGCTTCGTCGTTGAGGAAATCGGGAAGGACCAACTCTAGACCGATCGAAGTTCCGCCAGGAAATCCTCGACCTGTTGATGTGCGGTTCAAGTTGAAGAGAAACATGCGAAGAGCGTCGCCTATTCGCTCCTCAGCCAGCCCTTGGGCAAAGGGCGCCAGAAAGATGTTGAAATAGTCAAAGGCCTGTTCTCCACAGATTTCTGTGGCTCCGATTTGGAGAATGTTATGTGCTGTCAGAAGAGCGGACTCGATGTTCTTGGGAGGAGGATACGATGCACCTCGCAATCCGGTTCTGCCAAGGTCCAATCCATGCCTGAAAAAGAAACGGAGATCATGCATGAATTCTGTAGGTTTCAATATCCAAGAGCCCAAATTGTTGATATGCAGAGTTCCGGAAAGATGGGCGTCGGCGATGCTCCTAGGAAGTACGTTCAAAAGTGTGTACTCTTCAACTACTGCGTCACCCGCAGCCTTGTGAACTGATTCAACGCCCAGAGACATGAAGCCCATCGACTTGATGAGTTGGGTGACATCATAGACGGGGAGTCCCAGCCGGGTCAGCTTGTGCCGATACTCTTCGAGCCCTTTCTCAATAAGTATAGCGTTGACGAATTCTCGTATAAGCGGGGCCGTAAGATATTTAGTCTTGAACTCGGATAGGCGACTCTCTGCTTCGCGAGCAATCTTCTGCGCCAAATCTACAGGAACGGCGGCCTCGGTAATTAGTGCCCCAGCGATTTTGTCTCTGTCGAATTCCTCCATCGCCAACCGCGAAGTGCGTACAACCATCTTCCTTCGCGTGAAGAATTGCTCCTCAATCTCTTCTGTCATGCTGATGATCAAACGTCCGAGATCTGTTAGACAGTACCTCTTTTTCTCGACATCGGGTTCGACTAGCCGCTCTTTGAGAAGATACTTCAGATGATATGCGAATCTGCCAGCATCCCGACTTGGATTGAGCCGTAGGATCCTCATAATCTCCGTGTAAGAAAGCGGCCCTCTATCAAGTAAGAGCGTCAGAATGTTCAGTCTCAAACGGGACGAAGCTGCCTTCAGCACACGAAGACCTCGTTTCCGCCGACGGGACAAAACTAATCACCACACGGACCCGTAATGTGCTGATTTAGTTTAAAAAATTAGGGCTAGCAACTTCAGGCAGTTCAGAAAATACGTATTATTCAAGAGCGCCCAGCCGATCGTCAGAGTTCTGGATTATGTCACCCCGAATACAGGAACGATGGGATTTGAGGGGACTTCTTTCGACTGTTCCGAAGTGGGAAGTCGGCGAACCTATCTAGGGCAATAGTTTTAGACTGCAGTATAATTCTTATGTAAAACTACTCGTAAGACGTCGTTGGGGCCGTCGGCTAGCATGGTCTAGGCTAGGAGACTTGGGCTCTCTTGACCCCGGTTCGAATCCGGGCGGCCCCACCACAACAGCTCGATGCGATTTTCAGGAAACGCTTCAGAACAGCCGTGAGGCGTCCCCATTAGGCTCGCACAGTCCACGGGGTCGTCTATTTCTCTCTCTCGGCGATTTCCCTAGCGACCATAACACCCGAGACGGAGGCTTGAACGAGGCCTCTGCTCACTCCTGCTCCATCCCCGATCGTGAACAGGTTGGGAATCTTCGTTTCGAGACAATCGCTCAATTCCAGCCGCGATGAATAGAATTTCACTTCAATACCATATAACAACGTGTGTTTCGCGTTCACGCCGGGCGCGATTTGGTCCAGAGCCTGAAGCATCTCGCGGATATCCGCCAGGTACCGGTATGGCAACACAAAGCTCAAGTCACCCGGAGTAGCGTTCTTCAGTGTTGGGACCACTATGCTCCTTTCGATTCTTTCGTCGGTCGATCGCCGACCAGCCTGCAAGTCGCCCAGTCTTTGAACTATTACGCCTCCGCTGAGAAGGTTTGTGAGCCGCGCGAGGTATTTCCCATACGCAATAGGTTCCCTAAACGGTTCTGTGAAGGACGTTGTGACCAAGATAGCGAAATTAGTGTTTCCAGTTTTCCTCTCCGCGTAGCTTTGCCCGTTCACGGTCAAGACGCCTTCATACGACTCTGTTATGACCTCGCCTTCAGGCGCAACACAGAAGGTCCGCACTTGGTCGTCGAAGGACTTGGAGTAGTAGATGAGCTTGGGTTCGTAGAGCACCTCGGCTAATTCCTCCATCACAGGAGCCTGAACTTCCACTCTAATTCCCACGTCAACCGGGTTGTTCAGGGTTTTTAGCCCCGAAGCTTCCGCCTCACTCTTTAGCCATTCAGCTCCGCTTCTGCCCGGAGCCACCACCACGTACTTTCCACGGATCTTCTCACCCTTGGTGGTCTCCACACCCTTGATCTCGCCATCTTTGATCATGAGACTCTTCACGTTAGTTCGTGTTCGGACCTCGACGTTGTCCTTGAGATGGCCCCTCATCTTCCGTAAGGTCTCAGCACACTTTTCGGTACCCATGTGACGTAATCTTTGTGGAACCAGTTTCAGACCGGCGAGAGTTGCATTACGCTCAATCTCATCGATTCTATCGAAATCTGTTCCGTAGACCCGCTGAGGCGCCCCAAACTTGACATAAACGTCATCCGCGTACCCCACAAGTTTCGCGAGTTCTTCCTTGGTGCGGTACTCATCTAACCATCCGCCAACTTCTGTCGACAAGGTCAGCTTGCCATCACTGAAGGCCCCCGCTCCGCCCCAACCCGACAGTAGAGAACACGGCTGACAATTTATACACCCTAGACCTCTGCTGGCGGGGCACTTCCGCTGTTCGAGGTCAGGTCCCTTGTCTAACATGAGCAAGCTGAGCCCTGTGTTTTGGGCAAGCTCGATGGCGGAGAATATGCCAGCCGGACCAGCACCAACAATTATCACATCGTATTTCAAGACGGATCCCCTCTGCAGGCCCAAACCTACATGCTACAACTCGGATATATGTTTTAGGAAGAGACGAAAAACTGGGAAAACGCGATCACGAATCCGGAATACGAGAAAGCATTTGGCGATTGTCCTCGATGAAATTAGTCTTTGATGGCTTCAAGGAGGCTCATCACATTCCACAGTTTCACTCTCGTGTAGGGCGGCATGTTGGGATCTTGCAAGATTTCGTCCAGAATGGATATAGCATTGGAAGCCCTTACGGCGGGTGTGTCTTGCCGCAACTCGAGGACGTCCATCGACTGTTTCGCAGCTCTCCTTATGTTCCGAGGCGTCGTAGTGTCTTCTGAAATCAGCCCGAGGATGCTCATCGCTTGCTTTATCCTCTCTTCATACTCTTTCAGTTTCTTCTTTCTCACCATTCAGAAGCCCCCGATGGGACTGCGTGCACGACGGTCAGACCACGCACTGCTATCTTTCACCGATGAATCAATTTATACTATTCGCTCTTCGGGCTCTCAAACTCACCGTAGGCACCCCTTTTTCCAGTAGAAGCATCAATTCTGGGAAGTGGAAACTCCTACCACGTACAAACGGAAAAGGGCAAAGCTGTATAAGGTAGCACCAGGGCGTTTATTACCTATTGTCAGCCTAGGTTTCGAGGGTCAAGATTGGCTAGAAAGTCAACAGATATCCAAGCCATGGTCGACCTACTAAGGCAAGGCGCTGCATTGACCGAACTTGCATGCCCGGCGTGTGCCTCACCGTTATTCAAGTTGAGAAGTGGAGACCTATGGTGCGCGAAATGCCAGAAACGCGTGATAGTTGTAAAGGAAGGTGAACAGCCCGTTGAGGCTACAGGCCCCATGCTTCTAAACACCTTGGAGTCGACCGTTCTCTCAAAGATAAAGGAGATAGAAGCGAAACTCAAGGTTGAGAAAGACCCCACAGAGCTCCAAAAACTCGGAGCAATCCTGTCCACCTTGCTTGAGAATCTGGAAAAGATAAAGAAGATGAGGAGAAGCTGAAGCTGACCTAGGGAGTTGAGCTTGCTAGGACTCTACGAGAACTTTCCAGAAGTCATTCATGGCCGTGCACGCTTCACAAGCCAAAATTCTGTAAGAGATTTACAATTGGCGATTCTTTCCGGTGTTCATCATTTGAACCACGAAGTCCATGCCCTAGACACAATAGACCCTCATCTGTCGCATCAGTGCGAGGTATGTTTCGAGTTGGGAGCAGCAGAAGATATGGTTTTCAACTACTTCAATCAAAGGGAACTCGAGAGATTCAGAACTTACATCATGAAAACGGAATTGCGGACATTGGACATCCTCTGTGCTATCCAATACCATACTGTCAACAAGAAGGGAAAACGTGTTCCCTTGAAGTTTGACTATCATCTAATCCGTTTCACGTTCCGCGGAAACGGCGGAGAAATCCTGATCCACCATGAGCGAGGAACACAACGAATCCCTCTGGAGAAACTAATTCTCTTCATGGCAAACAACATCAACGAAGATCTTGCCCGAAAGAGCCTGCAACCATTAAGCATTGGAAAATTGCAGGCCCTGTAGATAAGGAATCCAGCCCTAGCTTCAACCCAGCTCTCACTGAACTGGGAAAGCGAATCCTATAGCATAGTCCCAACTCTTCAAACATGGAGAAAACGTGCCGAAAAAGAAGAAGAGTTGCATGCATGCTGACGGATCGGACTAGTTCTGCTTATTCAGAACCTGGAGGACAAGTGTCAAGACGTCTCCAGCTACCTCATCTTTCGCTCTGTTTCCGTCAACCGGTACAAGTCGTCCGTTCTCCACAAACTTCAGGTAAACCTCTCTAACCCTACGCTGAGTCTCCAGCCTTTCCATAACTGACTTCTCACGTCTTATTCTTCTAACCACAACTTCTGGTGGAACGTCGATGAATATTGCCAGATCCGGCGCAACAACCAGTTTGTTTATCTCCTCAATCCATCTGAGGTCCAGTCCAGCCGCTCCTTGGTAAGCTAACGATGAGAAGACATATCTGTCCGAGACCACTGTTTTTCCCTGCTGGAGTGCAGGTTTGATCTTCCTTTCCAAGTGATCGACACGATCCGCTGCGAAGAGGAGTGCCTCTATCACGGTTTGTACGCGTTTTCTTCGTTGGAGAACGTATTTCCTGATGAACTCTCCAATATCGCCTTGGCTGGGCTCAGTGGTGTATATAGCATCGACTCCTCTTCGTCGTAGACTTCTCACAAGTCTGTGGGCATGGGTTGTCTTCCCACTGGCGTCGATTCCTTCAATGCAGATGAAGACGCCACGTTTCATTCTTGGTCAGCCTCAGCGTGTCATCCATTATAAACATCGGTTGTCTTAATAATGGTATTCAAGATTGAGAAGACTAGGAGGAATCTTGGATGAAGCGGTACTGGGGGGAAATTAAAGATCCTGTCCATGGATATGTTTACATAACCGAAGTTGAAAAGGAAATCGTCGATTCTTACCCAGTTCAGAGGCTTCATCGGTTGAGACAACTTGCAGGAGCGGAGTTTGTCTATCCCGGCGCCAACCATACCAGGTTTGAACACTCAATCGGAGTCATGCATCTCGCGGGTCTCCTATTAGAAAATCCCAACGTCTCCCAATACATTTCCAAAGACGAAGTTCAAACCATCAGAATCGCCGCGCTACTCCATGATGTGGGACACGGCCCCTTCTCTCACGTTTTCGAACACCTACTAGTAAAGTTTCTCAGTAAAACCCATGAAGACATGACTACATGGATCGTCAGAGAATCCGAACTTGGAGATGTAATCAATAGTCTTGGGTATGACGCTGACTTGATCAGCCGACTTGCAGTCGGACGTTTGAACAAACCGGGCAAGGCTTTCATTGATCAGATGATTCGAAGTGCGGTAGATGTAGATAAACTGGACTTCGTCGTCCGTGATACGTACCACACTGGCGCGGAATACGGCTACGTAGATATCGTCCGCCTCATTCACATGCTGGACATATTAGACGAGAACCTTGCCGTGAATCTGGGGGCTCTCTCAGCTCTGGAATCTTTCATCTTAGCCCGCATCGAATCCTTCAAAAGCATATACTTTCACAGAGTGGGTCGAGCAGCGCAGATAATGATTGCCATGGCAATGGAAGAAGCAAAAGACGAGCTCGGCCTTGTAGATTTCCAGTCGCCAGAGGAGTATCTCACCCTTAATGACTACACAACTTGGACTATGCTCAAAGCCTGCGAGAAGTCGAAGCGGATAATGGAAAACCTAGAAAGACGAAAGTTGCTCAAACGAGTCTACGAGAGAACTTTCTACATGAGAGAAAAGACGATGACAGACATCTTCGGTGTCGGGGACATACGCGACCAGATGCGAAACAAGATCGCTTCAGAAGCCGGAGTGGAGCCCCAGTCAGTCATAATCGATGTACCAACGGTTCCCTCCGTCCCATACCGCCATTCGGTCTTGCTGGAGCCGATGGAGATTCCAGTCTTTCAGAAGACGAAAGAGGGAAAAAAGATTGCAGGCCGTCTGAGCGACGTATCCGGGGTATTCGACGTTCTCAAAGGATTCATGAATATCCTCAGAGTATATGCCGAAGAAGAAAACCGTGAAAAAGTAGGGTCCGCGGCTGCCAAGGTGTTTGGAGAAGAGCCCTTCTCAGCTAAAATCTCGTTCTAAGGCTGGGAATACGAGTATACCAATTGCGATGCGCGCTCTTTCTTTGATAGAGAAAACTTAAAAC
>JABAOF010024952.1_pt5 | contig 23738 bp, 29 predicted proteins | sample 7062171 | NCBI WGS metagenome assembly JABAOF01 (sample SAMN14538628, study PRJNA623070) | marine sediment metagenome | biome: marine biome [ENVO:00000428]; feature: marine pelagic biome [ENVO:01000023]; material: deep marine sediment [ENVO:00002113] | place: India: Gulf of Khambhat ...
GATTTTGAAAAGAAAAATAATCTATAAAATTTTTTAAAAAATGAAAGAGTATAAAAGAGCAATCGACGTGATGACGAAACCTTCAAATTTCTTTTGCATCGTTTATTCATCATGAAGATCAAGGTAAAAAGGATCGGGAAGGAAGAAGAATTATACTTGGAGGATGATAGTACCATATTAAATGCTCTTGGAATACTCAAAATAAATCCTGTTACTGTAGTTATTAGCCTAAATGGCCGCATTAGGCCAGAGGAAGAGAGATTAAATGATGGCGATGTATTAGAAATTATAAACGTGATTTCTGGTGGCTAATTTGAAATGTGTTTGTGGTAACAAGGCAGTTATTAATTTGAGATATATTGGTAAAATTTTATGTGAATCATGTTTTACAACGTTCTTTGAAAAAAGAACAAGGCGAGAATTAAGGTTTTTGAAAGCTATACAAAAGGGAGACAAAATAGCAGTAGCAATCTCAGGAGGAAAAGACAGTTCTTGTCTCCTTTACATGGTAAGTAAAGTGGCATCTCAAATTCCAGACGTAGAGATCGTCGCCATTACCATTGATGAGGGAATCAGGGGATACAGAGAGCAGACATTAGAAAGTTGTAGAAGATTATGTAACGAATTAGACATTTCACACCACTTATACATTTTTGAAGACGAATTTGAATACTCCCTCGATAGAATGGTTAAAATTAGTAGAGAGAATGATCATGGAAAAAATCCCTGCACATATTGTGGTGTGTTCAGGAGATATCTCATAAACAAGTACGCAAGAGAACTTGGATGCAACAAGATATTCACCGGTCATAACTTGGATGATGAGGCTCAGGCAATAATGTTAAACATGATGCAAGGCGCGCTAAAGAAACTCGTTAGATTAGATCCTTTACCACACAGTATACATCCTTCGATAGTACCTAGGATAAAACCCCTTAGAAATTTACCGGAGAAAGAGGTAGCACTGTATACAATTTTGAAAGAGATTCCCTGCTCCTTGAATGAATGTACTTACTCTGGAACCTCTTTCAGAGCCGATGTACGTAATTTTTTAAACGATATAGAATGGAAGAGACCCGGAACAAAGTATGGGGTGGTAAGTTCTCTGGAAAAGATGTTGCCCTACGTTAGAAATCTGGTGGATGAGAAAATCGTGGAGTGTGAGATATGCGGTGAACCGACCTCTAGGAGCGTATGCAAGGCTTGTGAACTTCTGAAAGAAATTATCAAAGTCTAATCAAGATTTATTTACTCATTCTATTAAGCGTCTCTGCAACCTTTTTTCCGAGATTTTTGCAGATTTTTTCCCCTTCTGGATCTTCTTCTATTCCTGAATGCGCTATTCCTCCAAAGTGAGCCGTAGATTTGTCACTTACCGCTATCATTTCGTGCATGAACATAAAGTTATAGATCGCCATGTTAGTAAACTCTTGACCTCCATTTCTTGTCCTTCCTACTGATATAGCACCTCCTACCTTTCCTGATAACGCCATATTTTTTCTCCTCAAATAAAGAGTTCTGTCCATCATTCTTTTTAATTTAGCAGACACGGTACCAAAGTAGACCGGAGACGCCAATATTACCCCATCTGACTCTTCTAGTTTTTTATATAATTCCTGCATGTCATCTTTTATAGGACAAGGCTCTTCTCGGCATCTTTCGCATACATCACAATCTTCGATATTAAGTTTTGACAGTTCTAAGATCTCTGTTTCGAATCCTTCCTTTTTAATTTCCTCTATAGCAAAATCAAGGTATTTTCTTGTTGTTTTTCCGCGTCTATGACTGCCATTAATTCCTAAAACCTTCAAGGTCACACCTCCTCATAAGTTTCTATAAGAAAAGGATAGTAGTATCGGCGTTATAAAAACGGTAAAGGCAAAGGTTATCACCAGTGCGGAGAAGATTTCAGGAGAGATTATTCCCAATCCGGATCCAACTGTGATTACTGCCAAGGCTATCTCCGTTCTCGGTATCATACCTATGCCTATGACCAAAGATTCTTTGATAGATATTCCGCCTATTAAAGAACCGATACCACCACCTAAGATCTTACTCAGACTAGCCACAATCAAAAACAAAAATATGAGGTCTAAATTTTGATAACTCAAACCTAAATGAGTAGACATACCAACAAACGCGAAAAATATTGGAATAAAGAATCCACGAGATATTGCGGATACTTTTCCAAGCAAATGGTGGTCTGCTACTTTTCCAATAATAATACCTGCTACAAAACTCCCTATTATCATGTTTAGACCTATTTTTTCAGCAAAGAAAGCCAGTATTAAAGCAAGTATTACAAAAATCATGAAAGTACCTTCAACAAGGAGTAATTTGTTCATGTGAGTTGCTATAATATTTATTGTCTTAATGCCGGTGTAAAGAATAATAATAATAAAAAATATCCCTATTAAGGTGTTTAAAAACGTCTTGCTTATGGATACGTTTCCGAGAGAAAGAGAAGATACGATACCGAGGAGAGATATCCCCAAGATATCATCTATAATAGCGCTTCCGATAATGGTTCTCCCTACTATTGTATCTAATCTATCCATGTCCATCAAGGTCTTTACTGTAACTCCAATCGACGTCGCGGTAAAGGCGGTTCCGACGAATAAAGAGAGCAATATGTTTTTCCAAATGAAATAAGATGCGATAGATCCAAAGAAGAAAGGAAGGACCAAACCAAATATTGCCGTATACGAGGATTGCCATCCAACATCCATGAGGTCGCGAACATCTATCTCGGTTCCTGCCAAGAAGAGAAGAAACAATATACCGAGGTTAGCCATCTCTTTTATACTCTCCAAAGGAACAAAGAAAATTCCAAGTAAGATTCCAGCGATAATTTCTCCAACCACACTTGGTTGATTTAATCTCTGAAAAAATTCTCCGAATATAGTCGCAAAAATTAATATTAAAATGAGTTGAAGGAGAAAATCCAACTATTCACTCTCCGATAAAAGAGTATTTACGATGTCCCTTTTTACAATAATGCCTATAACTTCGTTATTTTTGTCTACCACTGGCAGTCCTCGCACATGATGTATCAGCATGAGGATTATGGCTTCTTCCAAGGTGGCGGAGGGAGATACGGTAATCGGATTTTTTGTCATCACGTCTCCAACCTTACTGGGAGACAAGATTCTAGCCTTACTTCCGAAAGTTCCAAACATCTCATGTCTACTCAAGTAACGTCTTTCTATAACCTTCATGACATCACTCTCACAAACTATGCCCACCAATTTGTTATCTTTATTCAAAACCGGAAATGCATTTACCTTTATTTCTTTGAATGTATCGGCTATTTTTTCAAAACTGTCGTCTTCACTCAGGGTAATGACCTTTTTCGTCATCACTTCCTCTACAGTTATGGTAGAAGGGTCTTTCATCTTCATTTCGAAACCTAAGTATATTTTTAAATAACATTTATTAAATCTATCTTTGGTGTCGTTTTGAGAACGTGGGATATCAGGGCATTGGTTCACGATGGTCTATTCAAACTCCCTCCTTTTAAGAATATCAAGGAGGAAGAGTTGAATATCTTTAAATGTATGTTATCTCCGATGGACCTCGAGGGGGTCAAGATATTAGATATTGGATGTGGTACTGGAAAGATCCTCTCTTTGTATAAGAACTTATCACACGAGAAGGAAAATCTACTTTATGGAATCGACATATCTCAAAACATGATAAGAATTGCTAAAACAAAAGCGTCAGACGTAAAATTTGTTAGGGCAAACGCATTAACTTTGCCCTTCAAAGATGGGAGTTTTGATTTTATTTCGATGATAGGCGTTTTAGAATATCTTAAAGAAAAAAAAGTTGCTTTAGGAGAAATATACCGGGTTCTAGAAAATAATGGAAAGGCTCTGGTATCTTTCTCTCAAAAAAATATCCTGAATATACCAAGGTTTTTGTGGGGAATCAGATTTTATATGTATGATGAAAAAGATATAATTAAGCAAATAGAGGATGCTGGATTCAAGGTAATCGAAAAGAGATCTAGCCCGATACAGACACAACTTCTATGTCAAAAGATTTGAGAGAAATTCATATGAACTTGGAGAGCATTAAAGAAGAAATTGAACAACAAATTGAAGAAAAAAAGGAGAAGATAGAGGTTAATGTTATCATTCCAGAACACATTTCAGTTGTGAGAGGTTACAACGATATATTACTCATTGACGCCAAGAGCGGGGACCGTTCCAGAATAAGGGCCAAAGACCACTTTATAGCGAACATCGAAAGAAACGGAGAAAATATTAAGATCTTATTTCTTGAGAAGAAAAGGGAAGTTTATCGCCCTTCTTATATTGATAGAGAGATAAAATATCCAAAGCATAGAAGAGCTTATTGGATTTTTCTGGTAGTTATTGCCCTAATAATAGTGATGGTTTTGTTCTACTTATTTCAATTTTTCAAAAAAGGCATTTTTAGCCTCTCTATTTAGGAGGAATCAAATGGAGGTGGAAAGTCTAGGTACTGATTTGGTGTACTTTACTTCTGACACAGATGACCTGTTTGACCCTGATTTCAAAAAAGAATTAGAAGAGGAACATGGAGAAGAAGTTTTATTAAGGGTAGAAGAAAAAAATAGGGCAAAAAAAGATGAAGTAAAGGATTTACTGGAAAAAGTATTCCCAAAGGGCATACAAAATATCTACTTCTCCGATTTCGGAGTCGTTCTTATAGAACTTAAGTTAAATTACTTTCTGGCAAATGTTAATTTGACAAAGGAACTCCTTGTTAAACAGACAGGATGGGTTTTTGAGATTATTGAGACTCGCGAAAGACTTTGTCAGGCTACCAGAAATGTAAACAAGGTACTGTACGGAGAAAGATCTGCGAGTCTAAAAAAAATAGGCAAAAAGTTAAGAGAAAAAGAAGAATTAAAGTGGAAGCGTATATCCTTCCTTGGAGGTTGCAGACAGGTAGGAAAGTCGTGCTTTCTATTTCATACGAACTCTGATAGTGTTCTTCTCGATTGCGGCATTGATGCATCTCAAACTCCGCCTCTTTTACCATCATTCGATTTACCCGAATTCGAAATCGATAGACTACACTCTGTCGTCATTTCTCATGCGCATTTAGACCACTGTGGGGCTGTTCCATACCTATATGAAAATGGCTTTGAGGGCGCTTTATTTTGCACCAGACCTTCGCTGGATGTTATGTATTTGTTGTGGAGTGATACCTTGAGATTGGCAAAAAGAAATTCTAGACCTTTATTTTCAAAAAAAGGGATAGAACTTTCTATAAAACATGCAATACCACTTGAATATGAAAAGAGCGTAATAGCATCTCCTAATGTGAAACTGACATTACAAAGTGCAGGACACATTATTGGATCTAGTTTAGTTCATCTTTCCCTCAATGACTATAAATTGCTGTANNACCCTAATCATAGAATCTACGTATGGCGGAAAGGAAGATCTTCATCCATCGAGAAAAGGAGTAGAATCAGACTTCGTAAGAGTTGTAAAGGAAACCATGGAAAGGGAAGGCACCGTTTTGATACCTGTAGCAGCAGTAGGCAGGTCCCAGGAGGTCATGCTTGTTTTGGAAGAGTACATGCGATCCGGCGCGCTAAAAAAATATCCTGTCTATATAGACGGCATGGTTAGAGAGGCTAACTTGGTATACACCCACTATTCCGATTTCCTCCGGTCGAGCATAAGAAGCAGAATCGACGAAACTAGAGATAATCCATTTTTGTCAGATATTTTCCGTACAATCACGCCCAAAAGAAGGGAAAAGATAATTGAACCAGCGATTATACTCGCAACATCAGGTATGATGAAAGGAGGTCCGGTTTTACATCATCTGAAAAGGCTACATGATGACAAGAGAAACTTATTGGTACTCGTGGGGTATCAGGCTCAAGGGACGTTGGGTAGAGAAATACTAGACGGAAAAAAAGTCATTGAATTGGATGGAAAGGAATTGAAGTTGGATATGATAGTAAAGTCTTATACTTTCAGCGCTCACTCAGACAGACCACAGATAATGAATTTCATAAATTCTCTATCCAAAAAACCTGAAAACATATTTTTGGTGCATGGAGAAGAAGAAAATATTCTTCAATTAAGTAAGTTGATTAAAAATAGACTTCCAGATTTGCGCGTGGAGGCTCCGAGGGAATTGGACTCTTTTAGATTATGATATTTTTTTGACTTCCTAACCAAATAAAATCAACTTACTGAGGTTGTATAACCACATCTTATACAGACATCTGTCCTTTCAATAAACTTTAGTTCCTCTCCGCAGTCGGGACATTCTTCAACTGGTACTTTCTCCTCTATGGCGAGAGTTTGTTCCTCTTTACTCTTGTCTCTGTAAACAGTTATGCCTTTACATCCGAGTTCATATGCAAGCAGGAAAATCCTTCTTACATCGTCTTTAGTAGCCTCTTGCGGCAAGTTCACAGTCTTTGATACCGCATTGTCAACGTATTTTTGGAACGCTGCCTGCATTTTTACCTGCCACTCAGGAGAAATATCATAGGCGGTAACAAAGAGTTCTTGAATATCTTCTGGTACCGCACTCATTCCCTTGACCGATCCCTTTTCAGCGATTTTCTCCATCAATTCTTCATTATAAAAACCTCTCTCTTTTGCAATTTCTTCAAAAAGGTGGTTTACTTCGTAGAGCCTTTCATCATCCAAAACCCTTCTCACATAAGAAATGGCATAAAAAGGCTCTATACCGCTCGAACAACCGGCTATTATGCTTATTGTCCCTGTAGGAGCCACTGTCGTCCTTGTAGAATTCCTTACCTTTTCCATATCAGGATCATATTTGATACTTTCTTCATAATTAGAAAAAGGACCCCTCTCCTTCGCGATCTCCATTGACTTTCTTTTTCCCCTCTCTGAAATAAATTTCATAACTCTTTCAGCGATCTCAAGTGCTTTCTCCGAGTTGTAAGGGATCCTTAGTTTTACTAGCATGTCAGCGAAACCCATGACACCAAGACCAATTTTTCTGTTCCCTTTTACTACTTCTTTAATGCTGTCTAATGGGAATTCATTCTTATCGATGACGTTATCCAGAAATTTTATAGAAATGTCAACTACCTCTCCTAATTTTTCGAAGTCTATTTCTCCATTCTTTACCATTTTGGAAAGGTTTATAGATCCAAGATTGCAAGCCTCATAAGGTAATAAGGGCTGTTCTCCACATGGATTTGTAGACTCCATTTCTCCGAGTTGGGGTGTGGGATTGTCCTTGTTTATGCGATCTAAAAATATAATTCCGGGATCACCAGTACTCCAAGCCATCTCTACCATCAAATCAAAAACTTCTTCCGCGTTTAATTTTCCTACGATTTCATTGGTTCTTGGACTAATCAAGTTGTATTTTTCACCTTCTTTTAAGGCGTCTATAAATTCTTCTGTAACGGCTACAGATATGTTGAAGTTGGTCAAAATTCTAGTATCTTTTTTTACCGTTATGAATTCGATTATGTCCGGATGATCTACTCGCAATGTGCCCATATTGGCTCCTCTGCGCTTTCCTCCTTGTTTGATTGCTTGGGTAGCAGCATCGAATACCTTCATGAATGATACGGGACCAGAGGCTATTCCACCAGTTGATTTAACTATATCTCCTTTTGGTCGTAAATGCGAAAAGGAAAATCCAGTTCCGCCCCCACTTTGGTGTATAAGGGCTGCGTTTTTTAAAGTCTCAAAAATTCCTTCTATTGAATCCTCTACCGGAAGAACAAAGCATGCAGCAAGTTGTTGGAGTTCTGTGCCTGCATTCATCAAGGTGGGAGAATTAGGTAAGAACTCAAGATTTGTCATAATCCTGTAGAAATCCTCTTCTGTTTTTTTTACATCTTTTCCATCATATAATTCATCAGCAGAAGCAATATTACTCGCAACTCTTTTAAACATCTCTTCTGGAGTTTCAATCGCGCTTCCATCTTCATCCTTTTTCAAATACCTTCTTCTCAAGACCGTTATAGCGTTATCAGATAATTCAGTCATAACATAAAAATTAACATATCTTTTTATATATAGTTGCGCCCCAAACCATAAATACTATCTTCTCTTAATTTAAGTTAGTAACTTTAATTTTTTTTATAAAAAACATTAGAATTATAAACTAATAGGTTTGAGTCCTTAAAAAAACTATACAACAAATTATAATTTTTCGATTCTTATGGCATCTCCTTCCTTAACACTGGAGAACTTTTCCACACCTTTTTTTATGCCTCCGATTACGCTCACTTCACTGTAAGGCTGAGACTCCCCGAAGAATATGCAAAAGGCTTTTCCGGGGGGCCAATATGCTATATCTCCTTTTTTCGTAGCGTCAGAAGGATTCTCCAACTCATATTCCAAAGGTATTTCAAAGTAAACTTCTTCCTTCCAGAGTTTCGCAGAGCCTTCTATGGGTAATTTTTCAACTAAATGGTTTATTGTTTTAGGGTTCGCGTCTGTAAGTTCAGCGTATATTTCAAAATCTTTGTGAATTATCTTTATCTTTTTAACATCTGCCTTCTCCATCAATAACCCTCCAAAAGTTCAAGCCCCCTGGTTAATCGAAGAATTACGTCATTCAACCTATTGGAAAAACAGGCGCATTTAGGCAAATATTCTGGATTAAATCCATAGAAATTCTCTTCTTCATCTTTTACAATTACTCCGTCTTTCGTTACGAATAATATTGTTATTCCATTGATATTTTCTCCTATATGTCTTTTATAAACAGATAGTGGATCTAACTCCAGTTCAGTATAATTAAATTTTAAGTACCCATATTCCTGCATGCTTATTCCGTTCTCTAACCTCCAGAGGTATCTTCGTAGTTTGTTATAAGAACAACAAGTCGGAAAAGTCTCAGGGTTAAAACTCCATAATCTATCGAAGTTATCTCTTATTCCCACTCCGTCTTTTGTTACGTATCTTATGTAGAGTCCGTTCAATGTTTCTCCTTCGTACTTCTTGTACATAGAGAGGGTGTAAAATTCCTCAGAAAACGCAATGCTAACTGTAAAAAACAAAATGTATACGCACATAATTAGGTAGGCTCTACTCAAATTACCACCTTTCTTATGTAAAGTTTTTAGTCTAATATAAAGTGTACGCGCCAACTTGAATTTTAAAGTTTATCAAAAAACGGCAAAGATTTTATAGGTTCTACCAAGATATTACGGATACAATGACCATAGATCAATACTTAACCAGAAAGTTATGCAATGAATGTGGAATGTATGTATCTAAGGGCTGGTTTTCGGATCCCTACAATTTCAGTTTGGAAGAAGTTTTGGAACTCTATTCGCAGGCTAAAATAAAAGTAGTAGAGTTCCAAGGGGTTAATCAAAAGATATTTGATAGCATGGGTAATTTGAATAAAGAGATGAAGAGAAGCGTCCTTGATACTTTAAGTTCATTCGATTTTTGTTATATCTATCACTCTCCTTATCCTGGGTACGCTCCTGTTTATCTAGATGAAAGTTGTGGAAAACCTCATGAGAGAATTGTAGATATATTAGACGCTGGATTTGAAATTTGTGTCGAAATTGACGCGCCAGCAGCAATCGTCCATCCGAGTCATAAGGTTAGGTACGATTGGGAGGTTGAGGTAGAGGAAAAATTGATTTCAAAGATTTACGCTAGCCTAAGAGATGCCATTAAGATGGTTGAGAAGTACGATATGCCTCTTTTGATTGGTGTAGAGAATATGCCTCCGAAAATAGGAGTAAAAAGGGTAGGGACTAGACCTGACGAAATATTAGAGATTATAAGGAGTCTTAATTCTCCATACGTAGGAACTGTATGGGATTTTGGACATGCTACCATATCTCATACGCTGATGAATATTCCGTACGAGAAATTCTTTGATGAATTCGCTGACAATTGCATTCATACCCATATACATTCAAATTACGGCTTATCAGGTGCTTTGGACGAAAAAAAGGATTATGAGGTTAAAAAAGGAGATTTACACTTACCAGTGGGATTTGGAGTAACTCCTGTAGAAGATTTCATAAAAGTATTGGCTAATAAAGGGTATAGAGGAGCCTTCATACTTGAATCAGGCCCTGATTCTTATGAAAATGTATACGGGGAATTAGATATTATAGAATGGATTAAAAAAGCCTACAATGATCTTAAGGAACTTGTAGACATCCATTTTAGGTGAAAAAATGAAATGTGTCTTTTTTTATGACGATGAGCAAAAATTGAATTATACACATTGGGGCGTAAAATGGAAAGATAGGTTAAAATGGATAGCGAATAGCGCAAATTTAGATGCAATATTCTTAGATGAGTCTGTTTTAGATAAAGAGCTACCAAATCTCGAAGAAGATACATTTCTTTTGCTAAAGGCCAATCTACTCGTAGATCATAGACTTTTTTTTAGGCTATTAAAAGCAACAATGCCCGCTATCTTAGTAAAGAATGGTAAGAGATTACCCGCCTATAAAATGTCCAAGAAAGACATCGTTGAATCTTTTAAAGAAATAAATTTAGATAAATTTGAGGAGGTATTTACTGAGAATTATTTCTGCGAAGACGTGGAAAAAATAGTTGAAAAGGATTTAGAGGAATTGATATTTGATTTCTCTGTAGAAACCAGATTTGATTTAAAATCTCCCTTTTCGAGTTATTCTAAGTTCACAAGATATTTTAATCTACCGTTTTCCCGGTGGATTACCAGAATTTTTATCGCTACGCCCATAAATCCGATGCAAATTACTCTAATAAGCCCGGGCATAATTTTTCTTGCTTCATATCTGGTGGCAACTGAAAATTTTTTATACGGCTCACCCCTCCTTTATATCGGCGTTTTATTAGATGGTGTGGATGGAAAAGTTGCCAGGCTTAAATGCCAGACATCTGATGCAGGAGCCTCCTTAGACTCTTTTTTTGATAGATTGACCGAAATGGCGCTAATTCTTGCGCTGACCTATGTAAGTTTAAACCGTTTATATGCTCCTTTGACCATTCTATTAGGATTTTTAGGTGCATTTTCCTTTAACATGCGTTTTTACCTGAAAGAATACTGTATGGCAGAAACTAACCTCGCTTGGGAAAGAGTGTATGCAAAAGTATTAGGGCACCCTAAAATCAGACCCTGGGACAGAGATTTTTCATTTTTTGCAGTAGCACTCCTTTGTATTCTGAATAAACCAGAGTTTGCCTTGTTATTCGTATCTATTTGTCAAATAACGGTGTTACTTTTACTCTTCTACTCGTTCATAAGATCTCTTTCAGAACTTGAGCCTTTCTAGCCATGTACAAGTCTTCCAACGTATCTATATCGAACCATCTCTTGTTGTGTACTTCGAGAATCTTAACGTTGTAACCGTTTTCGTAAAGCCAAGGTAAGCAATCGAGTCTGTCGACTTTACCATTTCTCAGAGCCTGTTCATAAGCCTTAAAAACAACAGGAGAGCAAAGGGAAGCGCCCATGGCTATTCCGTTATATTCTCTTATCTCGTTTCCCCATTCTATAATCTTGCCTTCAAAATCGCACCTGATCCTAAGTCCTTCCTTCGAGAGGTCTTTATCTACTGGAAGGATGAAGTCTCCGCTTACTTTGGATAGATTCTTGAGCAGTTCCTCTTCAAATATATTGTCGCCCAAAAGCAATAAGAAACTCTCGTTGGTACAATCTTTTGCCTTTATAATAGATCTTACAATCCCGTCTCCGTACCAGTCGCTTAAAGCGTAGTCTATTCTTAGACCTTTCCATTTATTTCCCAGATATTTAATTATATTATCACCCAAAAACCCTATTACTATGGTAACTCGCGATATGCCTATATTTTTAAGAGAATTTAAAGTTTTGACTATAATGGGTTCGCCATCTACCTCTAGTAATACCTTTGGAGTTCTCGTTGTAACTGATCCGAGCCTAGTCCCATCTCCAGCCGCAAGAATAAGTGCTTCCATTTCCCTTCCCCTCAAAATTTGGGTTTTTAAGTCTTTATTTTCATCACAAATTACGCTTATATTATTTTAGGTAAATACGATAGCATGGAATCAAGTTGAAAAGTTAATCATATGATTAAGCGTTTGGAATATAAAAGTTTCGATCAAGTTTTAATTTTTATAGAATTGATAGTAGCAAAATGAAAATAATATTGTTTTTAATCGTTGAAATTGTATATGCTCGGAAACCGAAACTTTAATATATCAAAATATACAACTGATCTTAGAACTATAACAATAGTTCATTATAGTTCGGTAAAGTCGGGGGGCTTTAATAAACTTTAGGGAGGTGAAAAAATGGCAGAAGAGAAAGTATTCAATCGATGGTTAGTGGTAGTAGGCGGTCTAATCGTAAACTTACAGCTTGGAGTTATCTACAGTTGGTCTATATTCATCAAACCATTGATGGCTGAATTTGGCTGGACTAAGGCGCAAGCAGCAAGCCCATTCACAGTTGTTGTATTCTTGTTCGGATTTATGATGATTCCAGCAGGTAAATTGCAGGACATTTACGGACCTAAATGGGTAGCAACGGGAGGCGGTGTTCTACTTGGTCTTGGGTTCATACTCTCTACATGGGCTCAATCGTTGCCATACTTGCTGTTTACCTACGGTATAATTGGAGGAATCGGTGAAGCAGCTGCTTATGTTACTCCGGTAGCCACTGGTATAAAATGGTTCCCAGACAAGAGAGGACTCGTTACAGGTTTAATCGTGATGGGATTCGGTGCTGGAGCGTTCTTCTTAGCGCCTATAGGAACGTCAATTATCCTTAACCCGGCATTAGGATGGAGAAAATGTTTCCTATACTTTGGAGTCCTGTTTATAATCGGTATACCAGTATTCTCTCAACTCCTGAGGCTTCCGCCACCAGGTTACGTGCCTCCGGGATGGACACCACCTGAATCATCAGCAATGGCAAAAGCAGTAAAAGACTTGGAGCCCGGACAGATCTTAAAGACGCGTACGTTCTGGCAAGTTTGGTTAGCCTTCGTCTTTGCGGCTCAGGCAGGTCTTTTGGTAATAGGACACTTAGCCGCTTTCGCTATTGAATCAGGAATCGATCCAGTAAGAGCAGCCTTCGCTATAAGTATGTTATCCATTCTAAACGGTCTTGGAAGGCCGGGAGCAGGCTGGTTATCAGACTACCTCGGAAGGCCTACAACGATGGGTCTGATGTTCGGTATTCAGGCTATAATGATGGCTATACTCTTCAAGATGGGTGGCAGTATTGCAACGCTATATCCAACGGTGATGATTATTGGATTCTGTTACGGAGCCAACTTCTCTCTGTTCCCATCAGCGACAGCAGACTTCTTTGGACCTAAGAACATAGGTGTAAACTACGGTCTTGTTTTCTGTTCATGGGGAGTAGCCGGTGTAGTAGGACCTCAGGTAGCGGGATTCGTATTCGACGTTACAGGAAGATACTTAGAATCCTTCTATATGGGATCGGCCCTTTGTATAATAGCAGCTATACTTGCGTACACCGCCAAAGTACCTAAGGAAGCACTATAGCATAATGGCTAAGAACACACGATCTCTGAAAGGAGATCACCACCTTTAATTTTTATTTTTTGCTTTTTGATTGAGATTCTTCTAAAATGATTCTAATAAATAAAGGAAATTTTATAAACTAATAAATATCAAAAGGATTATCATGGCTAATAAAATCGACTGTCCTGGTTGTGGGAGGAGAATAAGGGTAAAGGGTCTTAAGCCTAAGGAGAAATTCATTTGCATGAACTGTAAGATGATTCTAACCCTCGATGATGCTCTCTTAGAATTCAAATACGACGAAGAAATTGTCAAATCCCGAAGAAAAAAAATGAAGCGGTCTCTTTTGATAATTTTTTTATTACTTGTCATAAGCGGCTATGCACTAGGTCTTATCATTAAAAATCTCACTATCGGAATAATTATCGGCATTTCCATGGGTGTTTTATTTGTTGGCGGTTTATACTCGGTTACAGAATTAACAAAGAATCAAAACATAATTTTTGGAATGATATTCTTAGAAATGGGAGTTATTCTCCAATTATTAATTTATCTCCTAAACGATATACTTAAGATGGGCTTGGAGATTCCCAGACCCATCGAAGTCCTTCCAATACTAATTATATTGTTCGGGTCAGGGTTTGTAGTTACAGGCTTCTGGGATACTAGAACAGGTAAGAGGTTGTAGATATTAAATTGAATAAATTTACTTGGTCTCAGATTTCTCCACTTTGACGTGATTTGAGATCTCTTCGATGAATCTTTCCATATTTCTTGGAGTAATAACGATACATTTATTTTTTTCAGCCAATTTCACCAGTAAGCAATCTCCCTTCATTTTGGAAACGGTCGGACCAAGTAACAGATAACTGTCCATCGTGACTTTATAATCAGTGGAAAATTTGATGAGTTGCTTTGTTGATGACATACCGAAAATTGAGTCCCGCCCTACCTCCGTCAAAATAAAAGAGTCCGGTATTATGCTTTCCATCTTGCTATATGGTATCTTGGTTCTTCCTATCGCGTGTCGAATTAATAGCGCTTCATCGGTGAGCGCGTAACGTACAGGTCGGAGACCGGACATCTGCCATCCAAGTAAGAGGGAAAATACAGGAATTAAAAATAATAATAAATCCTTAGTATTCCACGGAGAAGCTTTGATATTTAAAAACATAATAAATGCGAAAGGTAAAGACATCACCATGAGATAAAAACCCCTGGCATAGTTATGAGGGTAACCCCGCGCTCCCCTAAAGATTTTAACTGACCTTTCTTTCATTTTTTCACCGCCTGTTCAGTAAACCTTATTTTAACCCACAATTTAAACTTTTCATTTAATTAAAAATAATCCTCTTCTTCATCTTCCTTTTTCCTTAACGAAATAATATACTTAAGTCTACTGTATGATAGGTCGTCAGGGTTCATCTCTGAAGCCTTATCAACACACTCCAGAGCCTCATCATACCTATTTAGTCCGCACAAGGCATATCCTTTGTTACACCATGGTTCAGGAAGGTTAGGATCTATTTCAATAGCCCTATCACAACATGAGAGAGCTTCTTCAAACTTTTTCATTAAGTTCAAAACCCATCCTTTATTGTTCCATGCCTCGACATGATTTGGGTCAATCTCTAATGCCCTGTCTAAACATTCAATTGCCTCTTCATATTCATCTAATCTTCCCAGACAGAGTCCTTTGTTGGTCCATGCCTCGACATAGTTCTGATTTATCTTTATCGCTTCGTCATAGGATTCTATAGCCCTATCATATTTTCCTAAGTAATATAAGGCGAATCCCTTGTAGTACCATGCCTTTCCGTTTCTTGGATTTAACTCCAGCGTTTTATCAAAATATTTTATTGCCTTTTCGAGTTTACCTTGCTCCCACAACAAAAATCCTTTTTCATACAAACCTTGAGCATCTTCTGGTTCTTCTTTCTCTCTTTTTAACCTATCAAGTATTCCCATTTTTCCGTTCTCCTTTGTCTGAATTCGTTTTATTACTGCAACGAGGTTTGAGAAGGTTTCACTTGTTTTTTCATGTGCAGCTTATTACATTATAAACGTTTAGGGAAATACTTATGGAAAACATAAATAAGCATTAAAATTGCAAGATTCCATAGGGTGAAATTAAATGGTCAGTAGGAGGGAGTATTTCACTATTCAAATTTTAATTCTTGCTCTTGCTTGGGTTTTCATACTCGCAGCGCGTCGTGCAGAAGAAAGTGGAAAACTCCTCAATTTAGGATGGACACTCTTAATTATTGTCTTTATCATGTTTTTATTAAGTCCCATACTTGCACGCCGTTAGGAAAAAAGTTTGTAATTTATAGATAAACTCAATCCTACAATAAGCAAAGAGAGAAATATAACTAACCAATCCCTCTCTACCATAACAAACTCCTCAAGCATGGTTCTTTTCCCGGAACCAAATGCTCTCATCTCCAATGCTTCGGCTAAACTATGTGAACGCATAATAGAAATAGTAACTAAAGGTATAAGTGCCATGAGGAAAAAGCGCGCCCTTCCAAAAAAACTTCTCCCTGTAGAAATTCCTCTGGCTCTATACGCATCCGAAATTTCATTGGCTTCTCTGGCTAGAATCCAAACGTATTTTATACCGGTAACAAATATGAAATTAAATGTATCTGGAAATCTGAGTTTTCTAAGAGCCGATTCCAGCCTCTCTGGCGGAGTGGTTAAAAAAAAGATTGAAAAGATTGCTATCAAATTTAGGAGTCTTAGCGATATAACCAAACTATAAATTAAATCGAGATAGAAGTAATTTAAAACTCCTACAAATATGATTAAAGGCGCTGACGCCTTTATTGTCTTTACCCATTCATCTGAAAACTTAGCAGATACTGCAATAAGGAATATTGTTATAGATAATCCAACCTGATAGTAAAGATTCGCGTTTATTAAGCAAAGGATTGTTATCGTCAGGGTTAAAAATAGTTTACTCCTGGGATCAAGTTTGTAAAGCCATGTTTCCCCTTTTTTAAAACGAAACCGATTAAACAAAATCTTTTCCTCCCAATATCTGAAGTATAGACTTGTAAACTTCTTCTAACGCTAGAGTTTTTTTCTTGATTCCATATTCCTCTAAGAAATCAACGAGTTCAACAATTTGAGGTCTTATGAGTTTTGCCCTCTCTAATATTTCTTTTGAGTACATAATTTCTTGTGTGGAAGCATCCGCTAGGATTTTTCCTTGAGACAATAGGATTACTCGGTTTACATTTTCTGAGATAAATTCAACATCATGTGAAATAAGGATCACTCCTTTTCCTTCAGAATTAAGTCTGTGTAATAATTCAGAGAGTTTCTTTTTCTGCCTAAAATCTTGTCCAAGCGTTGGCTCATCTAAAATAATGATATCAGGATCTAACGCCAAAATTGACGCAATAGTAATTTTTTTCCGTTCTCCTTCGCTAACCCTGAGCGGGTGCCTGTTACGATACTTGGATAATTCAAGGAGATTTATTACGTAATCCAATCTGTTTTTATTCTCATCCTTATGCTTAAGTCCAATCAGAATCTCTTTCTCGACGGTATCAGAAAATATTTGATGTAAGGGGTTCTGAAAGACGTATCCAATTTTCTTAACGAGATCTTCCGTTCTTGTTTCCTTTGTATCGTATCCATCAACGTGCACATTCCCCTTATCTGGTTTTAGAAGACCTATCACATGTTTTGCCAGTGTGGTTTTACCGGAACCATTTTCCCCCATTATGGCAACGAATTCTCCTTTGTTTATGCTGAGGCTGATTCCATTTAACGCTTTGATTCCATTAGGATAGGTGAATTCAACTTTATCAAAGACTATGTATGGCAAGAAAATCACCCAGAAGAGCAACCAGTTCTTTAGTAGTTAATGGAAGTTTGCTTATAGATATGCCTGCATCCATAAGTTGTTTTGCCAAAACTGAAATTTTAGGGACGGATACTCCGATTTTTTCCATGTCTTTGCTTTCCAATATCGTCGATAAGACTGAACGCGGATCTCCATCGAGCACTATTTTCCCCTCATCCATGATGATTAAACGGTTTACAAGATTGATTGCGTGTTCTAGTCTGTGTTCAATTAAAATAATCGTGATTCCTTGATTATTGAGTTCTTTCAATAAATTAAAGATATCTATCGCACTTTTAGGATCCAATTCTGAAGTAGGCTCATCTAAAATTAGTATTTTAGGCTTCATCGCTAGTATAGATGCAATCGCCACCTTTTGTAACTGACCTGCAGAGAGTTCCAGTGGATTTCTATCTCTTAACCCATAAATCTTGGTTTTTAACAAACTTTCCTCAACCCGGTTACGCAACTCCTTTCGCGGGAGTCCAAGGTTTTCAGGTCCGAATGCTACTTCTCTCTCAACACTCATCGCCACGAGTTGATCCATGGGATTCTGAAGTACCATGCCAATAGTTCTCGAAAGTTCGGGGGTGCTTGTTTCCCTAATGTTTCTCCCAAAAACCTCTACAGATCCTTCCATCTCGCCGGAATAAAAATGAGGAATCAAACCTACCATACATCGACATAAAGTAGATTTCCCGCCTCCAGTAGGTCCTGCAATTACGACGAAATCTCCCTCGAATATTTCGAGGTTGATGCCTCTGAGAACATATTCTTCTTCCATCGCGTATTTATAACTAAGTGATTTAATCTTCACTATGCTCAATTTAATAACCCAGCGCTAATTTTTTGTACGATACTTGCTACTTCTATGGCGGAGGGCGCAAAAATATAGATTATTGACTCTATACCTACGTCTCCAAGATCATATAAAACATCTGGAACTTCCTTTTCTAAAACATTTTCTATATTTTTTGATAGTTTCGCGTCAAGATCCGTTGATTGAAATCTGTTTTCTATACGTACAGTACTTAAATTCATCTTTTTACAGATATCTAAAGTCTCATCTGAATAACGTATGTTAATGCATGCTCTTTTTGTATTATCAAATCTCATAGTTGTCACTAAGATGTTCGCCATGTGTTTTGAGGCACCGAACTTAGGCTCCTCAACGATTTTAATTTCATTACCTGATTTCACAATTCTTCCTGGAAAACCAGCAACATCAAATATGCTTTTTGGATTTGGAACCGCCATCACGAGATTAATAAAAACTTCTGGCACCAAATTTACCATATTATCTGTTCTTCTTAAAATCGTAAACGCCTTTTTGAGATTGTCTAAGACGTGAATTCTATCTAATTCTAGATCTTCCTGACGGGAACAAATGTTGCACGCTAATAGAGACTGATCTATTTCCTTGTGAAGGTTACAGATAACATCGTCTGATCTCAACGCCTTACATAGTCTACATACAGAGATGATGAACTCGATGTCAGAGGTTTGTGGAAGGTTTTCTAATTCCACGTCAAAATCTTCCAATCTCTTTGAGATTTCATCATTAACATTTATTTTATTACTCAGGTATAGAGAGATTAAAGACTGCGTCACCCCTAACTTTTCCGCTATCTCTTCTTGGTTAAAAGATTCGGACATTTGCTTGGAGATGCGGTATCTGACCGCTGGTAAGAAATATTTCACGACCAATTCGCATGGAAATTTCAAATTTATCCCTCCAAATTTTATATTTAACTATTTAAACGCCTTGGAAATCTTTATATATGATTAATATCAATGACTCATAAACGTTGCGTTAATCTCTATTTTCCGAGAGTGATAAATATGGCAAAGAAACGGAGGATAAACACCAAAAAGGTTGCAGGTGCTACCGTATTGACTGCTCTTGCAGTTATACTATCCCCAATTTTCTTTCCTGTAGGACCAACAAAATGTTTCCCGTTTCAACACATGGTTAACGCCATCTCAGGTATTCTTCTCGGTCCATGGTATGCCATCTCTGTTGCAACGGCCGCTGGCATAATCAGGAATATGCTTGGAACCGGCACAATATTTGCCTTTCCAGGAGGAATCCCCGGGGCTCTCGTGGTGGGTGTTACCTATCATTTTATAAAAAATGACTTGGTGGCTCTCACAGAGCCCATTGGAACAGGAACTGGTGCTATAATTAGCGCTTTGATAGTTGCCCCGATGATAGGGAAAACAATGACCGTAACAGCTTTCCTTATTGCTTTTCTAGCCAGTAGCATCCCTGGGAGTATCATAGGATACTTGGTCATTAAAGGGTTGAGAAAAGGTGGATTTCCAGGATTCGACTGAGTTAGAATACGCTAAAATAATGCGAAAAAAAATTCTGATAATAGGGGACCTCGGAAGTGGAAAAACGGCTTTAACATCTAAGCTTTTAGATCAAGCGATGAAAATATGCGATAACGCAATTCTGGATAATGTAATTAGAAATAATATAACGGTAATCGATTTCGCTCCAGGCGAAATCATAAGATTAGATAAAAAAGTGGGGGGAAAATTGTCTGACCCTACTCTTACTCAGAGAACTGTTGGGTACCTTTCTCCTGAGAAAGTCAACACTCCTAGAATATCCGGAAAGACTAGTCTAGAGGTTGAAAAACTTGCCAAAGAGAATGCATCAATGATGGAGAAAATTCTCAAAGAATATCTAGAAAAACCGACTCCGATTCTATTCATCAACGACGTTTCATTATTTTTACAGGCCGGGGACTACGATATATTAAAGGACGTCTTAAACAATAGCGAGACCGCCGTAATAAACGGCTACTACGGAGAAGAACTCTCAGAGGACAGGGGATCTGGTGTAACTGAGAGAGAAAGACAGTTGATGAATAAACTAATTGATGACGTGGACATCGTAATTAAATTATGAAGTTTAAGGGAATTAGGAAAAGGGAAGAAAATGACTGACGAAATCAAAGAATTAAAAGAGTCTTTAAATATTCTGCTGAAGCATTATAAATTCTCCGAATTGATCCCGGAAATTAGGACAAATTTCGTCTACGCAAGAAAAGGTGCAAAAAATATAGAAGATGTTGCGGGCGTTCCGGGAAGGATAAGTGTAGCCTATGGCCGACCAGTAGTCTGCTTCGAACCAGATTTTGGCGCCTCCTCTCATGTAGCGAGATTCATATTAGAAGTCATGAAATTCGATGGAAAAAGGCGATCAGCGATCAATATTAGATACTCTAAAGATATTTTGAGAGCAGTTAAGAAAGTTGCTGAGAAAAGGGGTTTAGTCTTATCTTATATTGATAGAAGAAAAGAGCCAGATAGTGTAAAGTATATAGAAGGCGGTTCAATGAACTGGATAGTGAAGGAGAGCATCGAGAATGCTAAAGGAAAGGTTCCAGACATTATTTATGACGATGGAGATTTGGGCAAGGAGCCAGCAATCCGAATTGTTGGAAAAAACCCAAGAGAGATATTAGAGATCTGTATAGACATAATCAACCTTATGTAAAAAACGTTTGAAATAAAAAAAGGTTATTTGGGTTACAAATTTATGGAAAGTGCCCCGTGCGGGATTTGAACCCGCGTCACGGGCTCGAAAGGCCCGAATGATTGGCCGGACTACACTAACGGGGCAGATATTGCAAACGAATAGAACATAAATTGATTTATAAAAATCTTTCCCTAAAAAGAAAATTTATGATCGAAGAATCACTATGACCTTACTTGGACCTTGATTACAGGAGTCAGAGACAAATCTAAACGCTCTCTAACACGGTCTATAGCGCATTTTATGACATTCTTGATTTCGTCTTGATTTTCCCTCTTTACTGACATTTTAGAGGATCTAGGAATCAGGGTTTCGATTCTTTCATTCTCCAATGGAAGCAGTTTTGCATCTATGTTTACAACCAATTCTTCATCGTACTCAGAGTTTACTTCTATCCACATCTTACTCAAAGCAAATCTTTTTTCGAGATATTTACCAATTTTTTCTGCCAGATCAATGTCAAATTTTTTACGTGAATTCATTTTAAAATAAGATTTCCAAAGATCCATGTATTTTTCGCCCTCGATCTCATCTGGAATTTCTAACCCAGCCTCCTCGAAATATTCTCTAGAGTTTTCTACTCTGAGCCTGCTGTGGACTCTTTCCAACTTTTCTGAAAGCTCATTCTTCCATTTAATTACCGATTTTATCTCTTCTCCCAATTCTTTTTGATCTAATTCTGTTCTTTCATAATCTATATCTCTTGGAACCGTTAACTCTCCTACTACTATATTGGGAATCATGTTCTTGCACTCGATTATTTCTTCTCTATCAACTGAATATACTTCTAGTTTGTCCGATATACAGAGTAGCGCCTTGGTTTGATCCAAAGCAAGATCACCAAGTAGAATCTTATCCCAACAATCAGTATGCGCAAAAAGACCTAAAAATTTTTTATCCAAGAAAAAAATATAAATTAACCAATTTTTATCTCCGGAATTCCTAGAAACCAATAAATAACCAATTTCATATTTTTTAAAAATAGGATATAAATCTACAATTTTTTTGACATTTTCTGCTTCACAAACTTTGTTTCCGTATGGCAGTTTAATCATAAGCCTCAGTTCCTCTCTTTTCTTAATTGCTAAAATCTTTTATCTAAACAAATATGATCACTATTCTCCAAATATGTGTATAGTCACTATATATTATATTAATAATAAGTGATTTTTCACATTTATAATTTTTTATATAGTGAAATTCTCGCTATTTTAATATCAAGAAAATAAGGTATCATTTAGTCTCCAAATAATATATACATGAGAAATCTTTCAATAATTCTAAAATGTCTTCTTCATTTAATTTTTTTTCTTTTATTTTATTTTTAGAAATAATAATCTCTCCAAATATTGATTTAGATCCAAGCCTTGTAATAAAAAGATTTTTTCCGCCTATTTTTATTTTCTTACCGATTCTTTCGCAAACAAAACGGTGAATAATACAAAAAGGACTCACCGCGATATCTTCTTTTTCCCTATAGTATTCAATTACCTCTTCAAAAGAAGGCGGAAACCTCCCATAATGCTCGATGTAATTCCAAAGAGCCTCATAAAATGGACATGACTTAAAAAGAATTAGATTATCCTCAATTTCGGGTATGTTGGTGAAATACGGCAGAAACATCTTTCCTTTTGATATACTTTCTTTAAACTCTTCCATGTCCTTGAAATCTTGGGGTTCAACTTTTTCAAAGAGCGTCATTCCTAGATCTTTCAGCCAATCAATTGTTTCTGAAGGTCCTGATATATTCGCAAGGGTTTCGATGTATGTAATAAGTAATATTGAAGGGTATTCCATTTTATCCCTCAAAGAATATTTTTGAATATGGTGGTATCGGCTACAAATGCTCTCCATCCTATAATAATCCTACTGTCCTATTTTTAAATAAGTTGATTATATACAAGATTCTTTGTTCCAAAAATTATATATTCTAAACTGATCGAACCTCAATTGGTGAGACAATGAAAATAAATGGAGTTGAAATAGAAGATACCTTTGCTGAGGCCTTTCCAATAAAAATTGCAAGGCCTTTGATAACTGGTGCTACAAAAAGATGGGCCCTAGTAGCGGCTACAGAGGCTACTGGTTTTGGAACTTCGGTGATTGCATGCCCTGCAGAAGCAGGCATTGAGAAGGTCGTTGGAGGAGATGAAACACCGGATGGAAGACCTGGTGCGTACATTCAGATTTGCCATTTTAGCGAAAAAGGATTGGGAACCCAATTACTCAACAGAATTGGACAATGTGTTCTCACCGCTCCTACGGCAGCTTGCTTCAACGGATTACCTGATGCCGAGTTACAATTCGATACTGGAGCAAAACTCAAATTTTTCGGAGACGGATTCGAGAGTGAGAGAGAGATATCTGGTAGAAAGGTGTTCTACATACCGATGATGGAAGGAGATTTTGTAATTGAGGATAAAATTGGCGCTGTCGATGGCGTGGCAGGTGGAAACTTTTTTATTTTGGCAAAGAACCAGATGGCCGCTTTAACTGCAGCAGAAGATGCCGTGGATACTGTTATGGAACTGGAAGGTACGATAACTCCGTTTCCGGGTGGAATCGTCGCTTCAGGTTCAAAAGTTGGTTCCAAGTACAAATTCTTAAAAGCCAGTACAAACGAACGCTATGCTCCAACACTAAAAGAAAAGGTGGCCGATACCTTCGTACCTAAAGATGTGGAAGCCATTTACGAACTTGTGATAAATGGTCTTAACCTAGATGCGGTAAAAGAGGCTACAAAGAAAGGAATTGAGGCTGCAGTAAAGGTACCAGGTGTGGTAAAGATCACAGCGGGGAACTATGGGGGAAAGTTAGGTCCCTACAAAGTAAATCTACATGAGTTATTCTAGTTTAATCTTAATGAAAAATGATTCAAATA
>JABAOF010022371.1_pt1 | contig 23704 bp, 12 predicted proteins | sample 7062171 | NCBI WGS metagenome assembly JABAOF01 (sample SAMN14538628, study PRJNA623070) | marine sediment metagenome | biome: marine biome [ENVO:00000428]; feature: marine pelagic biome [ENVO:01000023]; material: deep marine sediment [ENVO:00002113] | place: India: Gulf of Khambhat ...
TTTGTGCCCGCGCGTTGCATGTCCTGGATTTGGGGGCGATGGCAGCGCATTACATGTCCCGGATTTGATGCCTGGGGCGATGCCCGCGCATTGCATGTCCTGGATTGGGGGGTGGGGCAGAGGGAGGCTGGATTGGGCGGGGTCGTGACGGAGTGGAGGAAAGGGTCTGCTTTTACTCCTCCGGATGCGATCTTCTGGATTGTTTAAGATCGGACGCCGTGGGTGCGGGCGAAGTGGTGAAAGCGGCGGCGGAGGTCGAGTGTTATCCAGCCCAGGTAGAGGTTGCCGCCCAGCGAGGCGAAAAGGGCCAGCAGGCTGAGCGTGAGGAAGAGGTGGGGCCGGGAGCTGCCCAAGGCGAGCGGAAGCCAGGTTGGCGGTGCCACCTCCGGCGGGACATCCCCGCTGGGCGAAGGTCCACTGGTCGGACTGGTCGGTGGGTCGGCGGTGGCCGGTCCAGCCGGGTTGCCTGCGGCAGGCGCCGCTGTCTGCCGAGCGGTCTCGCCTGCGACGCCAGGGTCGCTGGGAGGCTCGACCGGGAAAGCCGGCACGGCCTCGTTGGATGCCGGTGGCCAGGGGCTGGCCCGTTTTTCCAGCGAGCGGGCCATTTCGCGCCGCACCTCTTCCAAGCTATCCGCGGGATCGGGTGTGAGGACCCGCGGTAGCACCAACGGCTGGTGGGGCGGTTGCTTGTCGGTCTCCGCCAGGGACCGGGGCAAGGTCGGTTCCAGCTCTGCGTAACGGGGCCCAACGGTCGCCTTGCCTGGTGTGGTCGCTGGATTTTCCTGGGTTGGCCCTTCGTCTGCGGCAGCCGCGAACCGGGGCGCGGTGGTCGGTTGCTCGGCTGCCGCCGGGTCGCCGTCGGTGGCGAGGGATTCGCTGGGGAGGGATTCGCCGGGGCCGGTCAAGCCGGTGTCTTGTTCCGTGGCGGCGTCGCTGACCTGTGGCGAAGGGGGGAGGGCGGACTCCGCGGATGGGGAGGCGACAGCAGCCGCGGGTGGGACAACAACGTTGTTGCTATCGATCGGTCCGCGCTGGTCGCCGCCGACAGGGGCTTGCAAATCGGGTTCCGCACCGCCAGCTTCGATTGCCTGTAAATTCCTCCGGCTGTGCAGTCGTGGTTGCGACGGGTTGTGTTCAAGACCAGCCGATGGTGGCTGGTGGGTGATCGGACTGGCCTGTTCGGCTGACGCGGGCGGGAGGTGGTCCGCACCGCCAGCTTTGATTGCCTGCCAATTCTTGATGCTCTGTGGTCCCGGTTGCAACGGGTTGTGTTCAAGACCAGCCGATGGTGGCTGGTGGGTGATCGGGCTGGCCTGTTCGGCTGAGGTGGGCGGGAGGTGGTCTGAGAAAGATCCGGGGGGACAGACCAGTGGGGTGGGGTGACCGATCCAGCCCGTGTTGCTGGTGGGTCTGGGCGGATCCGAGGTTGAGCGGAGGACGCTGGGAGCCGACGGGTCCAGCGACTCAGCGTCTGCCGCCGGTTGTTGTTCAGGGTATCTTTTGGCCAGAAAGGACGTGGCGGCCTGGCTTGGATCGGGCCGATCGTCGGGCGATGCGAGCGACAACTTTGGCGATCGCTCAATTCGTGGTAGTTCCGCATCACCGACGACAATTTGAAAACTGCTGATATTCCTCAGCTGCGGACGGACCCCCACATCGAGCTTGTCGCCGGGCTTCAAGGTCTTCAGCTGGTGGGGTTCGATTTGAATGATATATTCCGTCTCGCCGTTTTCCGTTGATTGCCAACCCACATCGACGCCTACCGCGGCAATGGCCGCGACCAGAATCGCTTGCATGGATTTGATCCTCCCTGTCTTGCGCCTGTCGAAAGGCCAGCCGGAATCTTGTTCAAAACTGGTGACTTCCTGGCATCGTATCTTTTTTCGCGGAACAGGGTAAAGAGGATTTGAGTCGATTGGTTTTTGCGAGCTGCTAGCCCGCAATTCTGATTCACTTTGTTGCGAGCGACCGGAAGTTTTTCAGTTTGCAGGCTGGACTGTTTGATAGGCTGCGGGCACGACCTTGGCAGCCATGACGCCCAGCGAAAAATAGATCTGCATCAGGTCCTCGACAGACATATCCACATCGGTGACTTTATCGGTCGGGACAAACACGATGCCGCCGGACATGGGGACAGGCGAGGTGGGGATGTAGCAGGCCAAGCATCGTTGTCCGGCGAATTGAAATACTTGCGCCGAGGCCAGCAGGGCCAGGAATCCGCCTCCACCGGCCTGGCCGAAGGAACAATATACGACGGTCATCGATTGCATTTCGGCTTGATCCTCTTGTTGCAGCATGTTGACCACCTGAGAAACTGGCCGGTAGATGCTGCTGATCACCGGAATGCTGCTCATCATGTCGTTCACTCGAGTTTGGACTTGATGTCGAGCGAGTGTTTTGACCAGCAGGCCGACCAGCCAGATGACGGTTAGTACGATGCCCCAGCCCAGCAGGATGCCCAGCCACTGGCGCGCTTCTGGCCCCAGGATCTGCACACCGACTGACTGCAACGACCCCCCGACCAGGCTCTCGGGCCCCAGCATATCGACAATCTTCTGTCCCACCCACATCATGATGGCGATTGTGATCAGGATGGGCAGCAGCACCAGGAATCCGGTCATAAAGGTCGAGACAACACCGTGGTTCCAGATCCAGCGAGCGGCTCGTGTCATGTCAGAAGGTTTCCTTATGCGATTGCGGCCAGCGTGGAGTGTGGGAGGTTCCTGGGGTTGCAGCTGAGCTGACGATGCTTACCTATGGGAGGTTTTGGTGTCTGCCTCCTGCAGCCCGATGTACTGTCCCCCCTGCGGCATGCTGGCCTGCGGCGAGAGAGGGGCGGGGAGGGGGGAACATTCTGACGAGCAACTTACGCGAGTTGCTTTGAACTTACAACGGGAATTGGGAAATGGTATTTTCGGGGTGGCGAAAGGAAGGCGAAAGGAAGGAGTCAGCGGGTGTCGGATGGTGGGTTGATTCAGGCGACCGGTTGGCCGCGGCGATGGTTTCGCTTGGCGGTACACGTTTTGGTCCTGCTGGCGGTGGCCTGGGGCGTACGGCGGACGATTGCCAGTGCGTTGGACCAGTTGGATGATTTTCCCTGGCATGTGCAGCCGCAGTGGCTGGTGGCGGCTGGTGGTTTGTATCTCTTGGGCATGTTGCCGATGGGTTTATTCTGGTACAGCTCGTTACAAGCCATGGGCCAGCGACCTGCTTTGCTGCCAACGATGCGGGCCTATTACATCGGGCATTTGGGAAAATACGTACCGGGCAAGGCGATGGTGGTGGTCCTCCGGGCGGGTCTTTTGCGTGGCAGGCAAGTGCAGATGTCGGTGGCGGCGGCCAGCGTGTTTTTGGAGACGTTAACGATGATGGCCGTAGGTGCTTTTTTGGCCGTGGGCATATTATGTGTGTGGCTTTATCGCTACCTGCCGGGTGACGATTACCTGCTGCCGTTGGCCATCGGCTTGTGGTTGATGTCGGGCCTGCCCACCTTGCCGCCCGTTTTTCGGCGGTTGGCATTGCGGTTGGGGGTCGCCCGCGGCGATCCGCAGATCGAACAGAAGCTGCAAGGCGTCAATTACCCGTTGATGGCTACCGGGTGGATCGCGATGGCGGCGGGTTGGCTGTTGTTGGCGCTCAGCCTGTGGGCCGTGATGCGGGCATTGGGCATTGAAGGCTTGCACCCGGTCGCGGATCTGCCTTACTACACGGCTGCGGTCACGTTATCGGTGGTGGCGGGTTTCCTGTCGCTAATCCCCGGTGGCGTGTTGGTCCGTGAGATGATTCTCACGGCGATTTTAGGCGAGATCTATTTCGGCCACGTGGTACAGATTCCGCTAGCCGGTGCGACCGCCCTCAGCGTGGCGGTTGTGTTGCGACTGGTCGGCCTGACTGCCGAACTACTACTTGCCTTGTTGCTCTATTTTGTGATTCGTCATGCTCCGCGGGCAACACCAACAGAAGCGGATTGAATGCGGAAATCTTGCTTTGTAAAATAGAGCCATTCCAGCCCCAGGGCGTTGTTGGCTGTGGCCTGTTCGGGAGTGCAAATGCCCAGCGTGTTTGTAAAGTCCCCGCGTTCACGACGGACGAATCCCAAGGTTGCTACCCGCGCCTGATGCCCACCACGAATTCAAGTTTTGACCATGATCTCTGCGGTCATACCTGTCCTGGATGAGGCCGAATCGCTGGTCGAGCTGCACGGCGAACTGGATGCCGTTGCCGCCGAACACGGTTACCGTCTGGACATCCTTTTTGTGGACGATGGATCGTCAGACGGCAGTTGGGCGGTAATCCGGCAGTTGGCCAAGCAGGATCCGCGGGTGCACGGGATTCGCTTTCGGCGTAATTTTGGCAAAGCGGCGGCGTTGCGTGCGGGATTTGAGGCTGTGCAGGGCGACCTGGTCATGACACTGGACGGCGACCTGCAGGACGATCCGCGCGAGATCCCGCATTTTCTAGCCAAGCTGAAAGAAGGGTACGACGTGATCAGCGGTTGGAAGAAGGTCCGCCGCGACCCGTGGCACAAGGTGGCCTCGTCCCGGGTCTTCAATTGGCTGGTGCGAAGGCTGACGGGTCTCCAGCTGCACGATCACAACTGCGGGATGAAATGTTATCGCCGGGAGGTGCTGGCCGATGTCCATCTTTACGGCGAAATGCACCGTTTCGTACCCGTGCTGGCGGCTGCCAAGGGCTTTCGCATTGGCGAGATTCCGGTGAATCATCGACCGCGACGATATGGCAAGTCGAAGTATGGATCGAAACGGCTATTCAAAGGCTTTTTGGACCTGCTGACGGTGACGTTTTTGACAGGTTTTGGTCACCGCCCGCAACACCTGCTGGGCACCACGGGTTTGCTCTCTTTCCTGGCTGGCGGCATGGGCCTGTTCTACCTGGCGGTGGTCTGGGTCTTGTCGCGGTTGCCCAGCACAGGCGTGTGGTGGGAAGTGCCGGTGAGTTTAAGCGATCGGGCCCTGCTGTACTATTGCCTGGGCGGACTGTTGTTGGGAAGTCAATTGCTGTCCCTGGGCCTGTTGGCCGAAATGATCACCGCATTTACGGTCCGCGATGTACCGACCTATTCGGTGATGGAGCAGACGGGCGATGCGCCGGATGACCGTCCGTTGCACGAAGAGCTGACAGAACGGCAGTCGGCCGCGGCGCCCGACAAACCCGCGGCGGGCGACGTATGAACAAGGATGCTGCTCATCCCGGGGCACCGCTTCGCTGGTCCATCTATGGGCTGCTGATCGCCCTGGCGGCTGGGCAGATGACCGGGCGGATTTTGGCCGTCAACTCGGTCGATCTCAACAAGCTGCAGAGGTATCGGATCGAAATCGAGCTGAGCAAGAGTGGGGCGGAGTGGCAGAGGCAGGGCCTTGCCGAGGATCAGCTCGAAAAAAAACTCGCTCGGCGGCGGGCAGAATTGGAAACCCAGCTGCGGTGGGAACGGCCGTTTCTGAGCAGCAACGATCGCAGCCGCTGGCTGACGATTCGGGCACTGGTCGAAGACGGCACCTACGCGATCGATCAGATTGTGACCGACCCCCAGCAGCACCGCCGCTGGAATACGATTGACATGGTCAAACACCAGCAGTGGGGCGAGCCCCATTTGTATTCCAGCAAGCCGACCTTGCTGCCCACGTTGCTGGCTGGCGAGTACTGGCTGGTGCGAAAGTTGACCGGGTGGACGTTGGCCGAGCAGCCGTTTGAGGTTGTCCGACTGATGCTGATCACGATCAACGTCCTGCCAATGGTCGCCCTGTTTGTCTGCATCGCGGCGGTGGCGGAACGGTTGGCAAGCAGTGATTGGGGAAGAATTTTTGTCATGGCCGTGGCGACATTCGGGACGTTCTTAAGCACCTTTGCGGTCGTGTTGAACAATCATCTGATCGCAGCCGTGTGTGTCGGGATCGCTTTATACGCGGCGGTGCGGATCTGGCACGACAAACAACGATCCGGCTGGCTGTTTGCCACTGCCGGTGTGTTCGCCGCGCTGAGCGCGGCTGTCGAACTGCCGGCAGTGACGTTTTTAGGTTTGCTGGGCCTGTTCCTGCTCTGGAAAGAACCTCGCCAGACGGTCTGCTGGGGTCTGCCTGCGGCGCTGATTGTCGTCCTGGCTGCTGTGGGCACCAACTACGCCGCTCACAAAACCGTCCTACCGCCGTACTGGCATCGTGAGGTGGGGAAAGAGTATCGCGATGGCAACTGGTACAACTACGACTACCGCGTGGGGGACCGCGTGGTAGAAAGTTACTGGAAAAGGGATCAGCAAAGTCTGCAGCGGCGTTCCATCATTGATCGAGGGGAAGCGTCCCCAGGTTGGTATGCCGTGCACTGCCTGGTGGGACACCATGGAATCTTTTCGCTCACGCCCGTGTGGCTGTTCAGCCTGATTGGGATCTGCATGATGTCCAGCGACCGGGCGGCCACGTCGCAGAAATGGCTGGCGACACTGATCGCCATGGTCACCGTGATTTGCCTGCTGTTCTACCTGATGCAGGGTGTGGAAAACCGCAACTACGGCGGAATGACCAGTGGTCTCCGCTGGATGTTCTGGCTCGCGCCGTTATGGCTGATCGCCATGCTGCCGGCCGCCGACTGGCTGGCGGCCAGCCGGAAGCGGCAAGGTGTGGCACTGCTGTTGCTGGCCTGCAGCGCGTTGTCGGCCAGCTATCCTACCTGGAACCCCTGGGTTCATCCCTGGATTACCGATTGGATGAACTACCTGGGGTGGATTTCGCTTTAGGTGCCAGCCCGCATGTTTTAGAAACCATCGGCTGGGAGACGGTCGGGTCTTTGCCTGGTTCGGTCATACGTCGCTTGTGGATCTTCAACGTATGCGAGGCGAACATCACCGGGCGGGCACAAGTGGCTTTGCCCTTTGAGCACAACCCCCTTACCCGCCTCGGGTCACCGTCTTGTTCGCCACCGTCGACAGCCAGGCGGACTTGCCAGGGGCCAAGTGGTCATTTTAACGCGCTGGATGGGAAGTTTGTGAGCGGTCCGGGCCAGCCGTTCAGCGGTCTGCAGGGATCTTGTTCCGCAGTTCTCCCTCCCGGCCTGGCTGGGGAGACCCCCTGACCGCAATCTTCCGGAAGAAAATTTACGGAGGAAAATATCCGGCGGGAAATTTACAGGCAACAGTGGGCGGCTACACGGTCAGGGGGATTTCCGCGGTGCAGAAATTGCGATAGACGCGGCCGGCCGCCAGGGCATCGTCTGAGCGGCTGACAAATACGCCCCGCAGGCGAGCGCGGACGATGACCCCTTTCTCCATCCAGCGGTTGATGACCACGTGCCTCAGATCCGTCACCTCCCTGTCGCCTTCCGGACGAAGCAGCTCTGCGCGGGAGAAGTCCGTGGGATGGATCATTTCGACATAACTGAAATTTTCATCGGCAGGCCGAAACAAAAAACAGCCTGGCCCGCCGTCGGGTCCGAGCTGTTTGGGGGTCGGGCCGATATCCATCGTCTGGCAGGCAGCGGAGTCCGCATCGGCAAGCCGCAAAACCTCCGCGGCGGCAATGCGGCTGGATGCCATGATTTCTGGCTGAGCGTCCAGGAGGCTGGTTTGTGCCGAGATGATCACATCGATACCGCTGAGCATATCTTTTTGGTCGGAAGGGTCGAGAAATCTCCAGTAGATTTGCGAGCTGCAGGTGCTGACCGCGCTCTCGGCGTAGCTGACGATCAAATCATTCAAACGCGTGTACGCGTCGGCAACAGGCAGTTTTCCTGGTTCCCCGTGGCCGATCCGCACCTGAAACAGCCGAGCATCCTCATGGCGCTTAAAATAAGGAAACACCGACTCGAGACCGCGTTGAGGTTCAGCGACGGTCAGCCGGGCGCTGCACGTATCGGCCCTCAACACCGCTTGGGGTAATTCAAGCTGCCAGGGTTCCGGCATGGGTCGGATTGCCTGCCACGTCGAATGCTTCAAAAAAACCCCGCCGATCGCCTTCGGGCGATACGACGGGGCCGGAACAGAGAAGAGGCCAAAAAGTTATGAATTTTGCCAGTGGGTTACCACCTGCGATGGGATGAGGCCGTTGGCCAGCAGCATTCCTGCCAGCCGTGTTCCAACTATGATCTTAACAAGTTCTGACCGACTGTCTACACTTCTGTCCCAAATTCATTTGCTCCCACCCGATTTAGCCTGTCCTGGCGAGGCTGGCGCCCGTAGCCGAAGTCCCTGGGGGTGGCACGACCATAGCCGTAATGTCTGAACTGGTAAATGTTTGTGAATCCTTAGCCCGGCTGGGCGGCGAAGTATTGCGGCGATGGGAAGGTCGCTTTCGAGTCCGCCAAAAGGGGCCTGCCGATCTGGTCACCGAGGCCGACTGCGAATCGCAGGAGGCCATCCGGGCTCGACTTGCCCAACTGTACCCCGACGACCTGTTTGTGGGTGAAGAAGACGCGGGGCAGCCAGCATGGGAAGATGAGGCCTTTTGGTCGGCGATGGCCAGCGACCGTGTCGTGTGGATCGTGGATCCGTTGGACGGTACCACCAATTATGCCCACGGCGTCCCCCATTACGCCGTGTCGGTGGCCGCCACGCGTGGTGGGGAGGTACTGGCCGCCGCGGTTTACAATCCGGCGGCCGAGGAATGTTTTACGGCCAATACGACCAGCGGCCCGCTGTTGAACGGCCGGCCGATACGCGTCAGTGGAGTCGAACGGTTGGGGGACGCTCTGGTTGCGGGCAGCATCCCACCGGCAGCTCACCGCGATTCGGCGGAAGTGGGCCAGTTGCTGAAAGTCATCGAGCGAGCTCAATCTTTCCGCCGCAGCGGCAGCGCGTCTTTGAACATGTGTTACGTGGCTGCGGGTCGGTACGACGCCTATTGGGCCACCGAAACCAAGGCCTGGGATGTGGCTGCCGGCTGGTTGATTGTCCAGCGGGCAGGTGGCATCGTCCGTGGCCTGGACGGTGGCCCCTTCCAGCTGGCCCATCCCGCGCCTTTGGTGGCCGCCACGCAGCCGTTGAGCGACGAATTTTTGAATCTGTTGCGGGGCCATGCCAGCTAAATAAACCCGCAAAATGGCGACAACGCAAGCGAAACGGAGCCGGTGCCCATCGCACCTTTGGCTGTGGCCGTCTGCTGGCAAGTCGGCCGATGGCACCTTTGGCTGTGGCCGATTTCTGCCAGGCCGGCCCATCGTTTGAATCACGCTCAAAACACCACGCCCCACGAGCGCTTTGCTGTTTTCGTGGATTTGCTGCGGACACGTTTCTTTCTTCCGATCGTTGGCGACTGTGTCTATAATAAAGCTGGCACAAGTATTTAAGTTTCTTGATCCCTTTTCTGGGTATGGGCGGTGTCAGGGTGGCACCGTTTTGCTGGATGCGCGACGTGTGGCAGGCGAGTTGAATGTTGCTGCGGTCTACCGCCATGAGTCTTGACGAGCTGAATTGCGAACCGCCGCTCGGTTCGCTACTTGGTCGATTGCCTAACGAGCGCCGCCTGGCCGTGGTGCGGCATTGCCTGTTTTGGTCGTTCTGCCTGCTGCTGCCGACACTTGCCGGTGCGCAACCCGATCCGCCGTCCGCGCCGCAGGGTGCGGCGGGTCAGGAGTTGGTCGAGCCTGCGGTAACCTCCTCGCTTTCAAAGCCACCGGCAGTTGGCGGCCCGCGTGTTGTGGAACAGGTGCAGCCGGACATTTACTACCTGCCGGACGAAGAGGGCAAGCTTCGGCCGGCTTATCTGGATGCGATCACGTTTGAGGAGTTCAAGCGGCGGATCAGCGAGCTGGCCGAACCGGTTGCAGCGCCGCCCGCATATACCTTGGATCTGTTTGAGGCCACGGGTCGCGCTGGGGGTGAGCAAGTAAAACTTGCCGTACGTGTTGTCGTGACCAATCGCCAGACGGTCGACGGCCCGTGGGTTCGCGTCCCCCTCCGCTGGGGCCGCGCGATCCTCCAAGTGGCGGACGCGGTCGAGTACCAGGGACCTGGCAAGTTTTTCCTTCAGTTTGACCCGTCGGATGGATACGTGTGTTGGTTGAACGGTGGAGTGGGCAAGCAGCATGTGGTGACGCTGCAGACGATTGTTCCCCTGGAGCGGGTCGGCCAGGAAAGGCGCTTGGCAATGGATTGGCCGCGGGCGACCCAATCGCAGCTGCGTGTGACGGTACCGCATCCCGAAGTGACCGCGTTCCTCTCGACCGGCGGCAGCTTGTCGGTGGAAAAACGAGGTCGCAACGAGACCGTCCTTTCGGCCGAGGGGGTCTCTGCAGATTTTCAATTGACGTGGCGGGAGGGACGGCGGGACGAGCCGCGCCGGAGCGTCACCTTGGAAGTGAACGGCTTGCAACGGGTGCAAATCGAGCGGGGTTATATTCGATCGCAGGTCGATTTGAGCGTCCAGAGTTACACGCGTCCGTTTGATCAATTTCGCGTCGAGCTACCTCCGGGGGCGCGGTTGATCTCCCAGGGGCAGGCAGGTTACACCCTGGCCAGCGAAACGGCGGAAGCCGACAGGCCGCCGATAGAGAACACCCAGTGGGTGGAAGTCAAGCTCGACGAAGCGACCACCGGTCCGGTGGAGGTCCGATTGGTCACCGAGCAAATTCGGCAGTTTGGCCGGTCGCAGCAAGCGTTTCAGCTGGCCGGATTCCGGGTGCCGGGCGCGGTGCGGCAGTCGGGTTACATTGTGGTCCAGGTTCGCGGTGACTGGATTGTTCGCTGGAATGAAGAATTCAACGATCGTTACGACATACGCCGGGTCGACGAATGGCCCGACCGACTGCCCAAGGCGGACGTGGCGGCCGCCTTCGAGTACTACCGCCAGCCTTATTCCTTGCGTGCCAAGGTGTTGGCACCCCGCAGCCGTGTGACGGTGGAACCGGAATACGTGATCGATGTCTCACGGGATTACGCGGTGCTGACGGGCCAGTTGAAGTACCAGGTCCGTGGTGCCAAGATCGCTCATGTCCACGTCGATCTGCCCGACTGGGAATTCGACGCTTCATCGATCGGCCCTGCAGAATTGGTGGACGAATCGCAGTTGGCCTGGAGCGAAGCGGGCCATGTGCACATCCCGCTGGCTCGTCAAACCATGGGCCAGTTTGCGATCAACTTTCGAGCGCGGAAACCGCTGCCGGCCGGGACAGACCAGTTCAAAGTTCGGCTGCCGATTCCCGATGCGGATACGATCGGGGCCACCCGGCTGACCGTATTGTCGGCGGATAACATTGAGCTGACGCCGCAGGATTACGGCGACGCCGAATTGTCCGCTCGGCCAGCCGCCGCCCTGGAACTGCCAGCGCGTCAACATCCACCGTTCCATTACTTGTTTCGTCACGGCGAGGACGTACCCCGCTCGTTTCAGGCGGCCCGCCAAGTGCATACACCGACGGTGACGGCCGACGTGTCGACGCGCCTGGTTGCCGGGCCCAAGTCGATCGACGTCCAACAGCGATTTCATTACCAAATCCAACATGGTCGGCGGGATTTCCTGGAACTGCAAATCCCTGCTCGGGTGGCTCAGCTGGACAGCCTGGCCGTCCTCCGGGATGGCGAGTCGCTGGAGGTGACGCTACCGGACGATCTGAGTGGCCAGGCAAACGTGCCGTTGCGTGTGCCGTTAAATAACGAGCTCGGCAAGGTCGCTATCGATGTCCGCTATCCCTGGGAATCGAGTCCGCCCACGTCCGACAGTCGCGTTTCGGTAACGGTGCCGCTGGTCGTGCCCCGCCCGGATGAATTTCGGGCCGGCCGTTTGGAGTTGACTGCCGTGGACGGCGTGCAGGCAGAGGCCGTTCTGCAGCCGTGGCAGCCGGTGGAGTCGGCGGCCGAAGGAGCGATCTATGAAGCCGAAGTCGCGGCACCGGAAGTGATCGTGATGGTGGGCCTGGCCAGCAATACCAGCCGCGTCGGCCAGTTTGTCGATCGAGCCTGGCTCCAGACATGGCTGACCAAATCGGTCCGATACGATCGTGCCGTGTTCCGGCTGCGGACCGGTCAGCATTCGGTGGGGCTGCAATTACCTCGTGGGGTCATTGCGGACAGTCTGGAGGCACGTCGGAACGGCCAGTTGATGGAGAATGTGAGGGTCACCGAGGGGCGGTTACAGATTGAGCTGCCTCAGCGGGAATCATCTCATGTGCTTGAGCTTCGTTATGCGGTGCAACCGCAGGGCAGGCGTTGGTTTGAGATACCGTGCACGATGCCCCGTTTCACCGGTGGTGCTTTTCTGCGCGAACCGATGCTCTGGCAGCTGATCCTCCCGGCCGGCGAACATCTGCTGATCGTTCCGGAGGGCTGCCGCCCCGCTTACCAGTGGCAATGGCGACACCTCGGCTGGCGGCGCGTCCCCCTGGCGGATGATCTGCAATTGGAACGCTGGTCAGGGGCCATGGCTGACGAGGTCAAGAGCGATGATCTTGCGGGTGCCGTGCTGGAAGAACGGAATGTTTATTTGTTCGCCGCGCGGGATATGCAAGATACGTTTGTGGTTCACACGGCACCCCGTACGCTGATCGTCATGGCGCCCGCGGGGTTCGTGTTGCTGGTGGCGTACCTGTTGATTTACGTGCCGTTTTTACGACGACCGGGAACGGTCATCACCGGCCTGACGTTGCTGATCGCGGCGGCGTTTATTTTTCCTGAACTGGCGTTGTTGGTCGCGCAAGTGGCCTGTCTGGGGATCGTGCTGTCGCTGTTGGTGGTTTTCCTGCGGCGGACGTTGAGGGCCAAATCCGCGCCCCAGTTGGTCATCCAACGCTCGACCGGTTCCAGCATGCGGCAGCACACGACGGAACTGTTCTTCCCGGCCGGTGGCGGGTTGCCGTCGGCGGGTTCTACGGCCACGAATCCGGCCGCCTATGGCGATTCTTTTGCGGAGCCGGATTCATGAGATGCTGGAGAGTCCGGCGGGGAATTTTCCTGGCGAGCGTGTCGCTGTGGGGACTGTGGATCAGCTCGGTTCCGACAACGGCCGATGATCGTCCGCCATCGGTCTCCGCGCGGTTCCGGCGGATCTACGTCCCCGCCGATCGCATCGAAGATTTACCTTCAGGGGACGGCCGGATCGTGCCGATTGACGTCCGGCGTTTCCAGCAGTTGGTGCAACGGGCGGGGCAGCCGCCGGGAGCTGCTTCGGCGACGGTCGAGCAGGTTCACTACCGGGGGGTGCTGGAGGGCGATGATCGGCTGGAGGGGAAGGCCGTATTGCAGATTCGGCACACGGGCGGCCCGTTGGTCTTGACACTGGGACCCTGTGTGGCCGCGGTCCGCGAGCCGGTCTGGCGGCGGGGCGATGCCATTCTGCCCGCCCGGCTGGGAACGGACGCCGATCAGCGTCTGGCCGTGCTGGTTGATCAATCGGGGACCTTGGAATTTGCATGGTCGCTGCGCGGTCGGCCGGACGCCAGCGGCAACATCCGTTTTCCCTTGCGGCTGCCCACGGCGGCGCGAAATCAGTTCGACGTCGAGTTCCCGACTACGGTAGCGGCCAGCGTTGCCAACGCGGTGGTTACCGGTGTGGAGGTGAGCGAGTCCGGGCGACGTTGGACAATCCAATGGCCCCCGTCCGGTGGGGCGGAACTGATGCTGGCCGGAGCGGCCGCGGTCAAAGCGGCTCAATCCAGCTTTTTGCGTCAGGCCGATCAATACGCGATTTCGTTGAACGCGCTGGAACTGACCTCAAGGTTGCGCCTGGATGTGCAGCGCGAGCCGCTAACCGAGTTGCAGTTGCACCTGGACGACGCACTTCAATTGGTCGACGTGCGGCTGGGTTCGCTGCAGATACCTTGGACCAAGGTCGAACAAGGCCGGCGGTCAGGCCAGCTGGTCCAGCTTCGATTTCCGCAGGCTCTGGTCGGGACGCAGCGAGAGGTCGTGGTACGCGCCCTGGCCCCGATCACTACCCAGCAGTCATGGCGTCTGCCCCGGATCGTGGCCCGGGGCGTGGTCTGGCTGGAAGGCAGGGCCTCGCTGCTGGTTGCCGAGCCCTTGAATTTGTCGAGTTTTCAGGTCGATCGCGGTTTGCCGTCCCAGATCGGGTCGTTGCCGGGCACCGCCGCGGGCGAGTCCCTGGAGTGTCAGTTTTACGCGCAGGATGCGGGCATTCATGTCGTGCTGGCCAACAGAAGAGTTCGGCTGTCAGCCGACCTGGCAACCTCGGTGGAGATTGCCGAGCAGAAATTAAATGCGCTGGTTGTGGTCGACGCCACCGTGGACAAGGGCAACCTTTATTCGTTGCAGGGCACGCTTGGTGAAGGTTGGCGAATCACGTCGGTTGTTTCCGGCGCCGAAGGAAAGGATCCGCAGGCCGCCCTGCAGTGGTTGCAGGAAGGACGAGGCATTTCATTCTGGCTACCGCGTGGCCTTACTCCCCAGCGGCCTTTGCGGCTGTGGATACGAGCGGTAAAGAACGCGGTGCCGGCGGCGGGGCAACTGCAGTCCCGGCAGCTGCGGGTGTTGACATTGCACGATGTCCAAAGTGACCGGCAGCTGTTTCATCTATGGACTGAGCGGCCTTTACGGTTGAAAGCTGTTGGAGATGGGGCTGCCGAGGTTGAGGACGCAGACTCCTTGTCGGTGGAGGACCGCCAGCGATTCGGGTTGCCCGATCCGGTCGGCGTTTGGTGGCGGTATGATCCTCGGCAGCAGGATCTGTACATTGACCTGCAGCGCGAATCGCCGGAATACCGCGTGGAAAATAATGTCACGATTCAAGTCGGCGACGAGCAGGTGGGTTATGTCTATCGCATTGCCTGTCAGCCGCAATCGCGTCCCGTGGATCGGATCGTCGTCCACTTTACCCAACCCAGCGGCGTGGCCGCCGACTGGTCGCTGGCTGATTTCGAGCGGGTCCCGGTTTCGAAACGCTTGCTGGTTGATGCCGAGCGAAAGCGGTTTTCCGGTGGAGCAGGAGGGGACATGTGGGAAATCTCCTGGAACCGCTCCATGCGAGAACCTTTTCAGTTGATCGGTCGCTGCGAAATTCCACGGGACGAGGCCCACGCCGTCAACCTGATTACCGTGCCCACCGCAGCCACGCAGACAGGCCAGCTGACCATTCGTGGCTGGGAGACCCTCGCGATCGAGCCGCGTGGCGGCGGGCTCCAGCCGCTGCCGATTCCCTTTCAGCCGTGGGATTCCTTCGCGACCGTGCAAGGCTTTTATGGTTACGATCCCTTGCGCGAAGCGTTTGCTTCTCGTCCTGCCTTGGTGTTGAACCGTGTTGGGGAGTCGAGCGCCCATCCCCGCGCCATTGTTTGGCGCCGCTTGACTCTGGTACGGATCGCTGGAGACGCGCACGCGGCCCACCGCGCGATCTTCGAAGTCGAAAATTACGGTGCCCGGCAAATGGCTCTTCTGCTGCCGCCCGAGGATGTGGAAATCGGTCAGACGACGATTGACGACCAGCCGGTACCGACGTTTTTGGCTGACGAAGGAAGGCGGATGTTTTTGCGGTTGCCGTCGAACCGACGCTTCGTGACCGTGGCGGTGGACTATGCGCGGCCCCGCGAGGCTGCCGGATTCGGCTGGTTTCACGGGATTGCCTGCCTGCCGCTTGAGACCGATTTACCGATCCTGACCCGTTCTTGGTGGTTTTATGTGCCGGACGGTTTGGGGGTGGTGGATTCGTGGGACAGCGGTCCGTTTGGCAGGCCGATTTCCTGGCGCGATCGTCTGTTCGGCTCGCTGGCCAGGCCCGAGCATCAAGAGGTTTTCGATCCCTTCCGCAGGGCGACCTGGGGGTTCCACGCCCGCCCTGATCCCGCTCGGCCCCCTGGCGAGGCGGCCGGGCCCTCCCTGGGCATTCCCTGGAAAGAGGTCACTGCTCCAGATCCGCTGCAGGCTGAACTGGGGTCGTGGTCTGCGGCTGCGGGGCAGGTCGAGGTGGATGGGGGCAGAGCGGTGTACGTGGTCGATCGCCGCCGGTTGCGGGGTCTGCAATGGACCCTCGGGCTGGCTGCGGCCGTGGTGGTCTGGTTTTGGTGGCCCGCCTCCTGGACGGCTCGACTAGCGATGGTCACGGTCCCGGCGGTGGCGGCCCTCTTGCTGCCCGGACTGGTTGCACCGCTGGCGACCGCGGCGCTGGCCGGCATGGTCGCGACGACGATCATCAAGGTGTGCGCTTTCGCCATGTTCCTCTTCTTGCCGCGTCATTTGCGCGGCAAACCGATCGCAGCCTGGCACGCTGCATTGGATAATTCTCATTCTGAGGTCGCCATCGGTTCGTCCACTTTTCACAAAGTTGGCGGTATCGCTCCGCCAATGGGCATCGTGCTGTTCGCAATCGTCGCGCTGCGGCTGGTGGTCGTTGAGGCCCAGGATCAGCCTGTGGGTGCCGCGACACCCACGTATCCGATTTACATCCCGATCGACAAGGACCGCCAGCCCAGCGGGGATACGTACTACGTTCCCCAAGCATTGTTTGATCTTCTACATGACGAGCCGAGCGGGAGGTGGGGAGGGCAGGCCAGTTGGTTGATTACCAAGGCGACCTTTGCCGGCAAGTTGGGCTGGAATGAAGCTCGTCACCAACCCCTGGTGACCAACCTGATCGCCACCCTGGATCTGGACGTCTTCCAGCGTCGCTCGACGATAAACTTCGCGTTGGGCAATGCCAGCTACCCGCCTGATACGAGTCGCGTCACGCTGAATGGCGCGCCGGTCGAGGCGAGTTGGGACGCGGCGGGCGGTCAGCTTCGGGTGCGGGTCGACGATGCGGGCCCGCACCGGTTGGTGGTACCGCTGGATCCCGCTGCGGGAGCCGCGGAGGGGGTTCGACAACTGGACGTGCCGATCCCGCCGGTGGCGACCGCAAATTTGATTTTGGAGGTTGCCGATCGTGTTCCGCGTTTGGAATTGCCGGGGGCGGTGGGGCAGCTGGTGCGGGACAGGGCTCAACGTCGGCTCAAGGCACAGCTGGGGCCGGCCAGTCGCTTGACACTCAAATATCGCCCCACCGGATTGGAAAGTGAAAGCGACGCGGTGGATGTCGATCAGCTGGTTCTGCTGGACCTGCAGCCCGGTGCGGTTGTGGTCAGGGCAAAATTGAAGCTGAATACCAATGAACGAAAAATTCGACAACTTCGTCTGGCACTCGATCCGCAGCTCAGCCTATTGCCGATCCAGACCCTGGCCGGTGGGGATCAGGGCCTGGGCTTCGAATGGTCGCAGACGATAGCGGGGGATTCCCAAATTCCAGGGGACCCCCAACGGCCAGGAGACCCCCAACGGCTGGTGTTGCAGTTTGACCGGGTCGTGTCGGGCCGACAGACGGTCGAATTGGCTTTTCTGGTGCGAGATGCCGTGGGTGTGGGAAAGGTGCGGTTGCCGTACCTGGAAGTGGAAGGCGCGCGGACCAGCCGCCATTGGGTGGTCGTTTCGGCCGATGCCGCCTTGCGGATTGACGTCAATGAAGTGCAACCCCACCCGGCACTGGTTGCCGTCGAACGCGATGCGCTGCTGGCAGAATGGGGACTGCCAGATATCAACCCCGTGTTGAGTTACCGCCAGACGCAGGCAAAGGTCGATTGGAGTTTTCCCAGTCAGCCGCAAACGCCGATCACGCAAGGCAAGCAGCGGCTGTCGTTAAGCTACGGGGTGGCGGAGATCCAGGTCCGCCTGGACGCCGATCTGGACACCACCAGTGGCTACCTGTTCCAGCACCGAGTGGATTTGCCCGCGGGACTGAAGGTAGAACGCGTTGCGGTCCGCGATGCGGGCCAGACGCTGGTCCGACGCTGGACACAAGACGGCCAGCAGCTTTCGATTTTCCTGGACGGGCCGGTGACAGGAACGCATCAACTGGAAGTTTCCGGTCGGATGCCGCGGAGCGGCGATGTCGAACGACCGCCCAGGGTGCAACTCCAGGACGTCGCATGGCAGGGATCGGAACTTGCCATCTATCGCCAGGATGCCGTGCAAGTCCAGATTGATCAGAAGAAAAAGCCAAAAAAGGTCACCAAACCAGCCAAGGGTGAACCGGCGGGTAACTTGGGACGGCTGGTCGACCTGCGAATCGGTCAGGAAAACGAGGCGGCTTTACGAATCGTTGTCAAGAAAAACGAACCGCAAGTCGAGGCGCTGCAGACGTTGCGGATGGTACGCCGGCAAGACGAATGGCACGCTGCGCTGGATCTGTACTTGCAGGTAAAGTCCGGTAATGTCGATTCGCTGACGTTCGATGTCCCGCCTGGCTGGCAAGGACCTTTTGAGTTCGAGCCAAGCGAACCGTTTGATGTCCACCGTTCGGATAGCAAAGCAACGGGATCGATTACCATTCGGCCGCGCGAGGCGATCACCAGCCAATACCGAATCCAAATCCGCGGGCGATTGGTCACGGGCGTTGGCCAACGGGTGGTGATGCCGGACATCCGTTTGCGGAACCAGGCCGATATTCAGAAGTATGTCATTCTGCCCAAGCTGGTCGGGGGGCGCGAGGTGGCATGGGAAACGACCGGCTTGGAGCCGCAAGAGCCGCCGGCTACCGCGGATCAACCGCCCCTGGCAAACACCGCTTGGGCCTCGTACCGGGTCGCAGCGGACACCTGCAGCGCTGTGTTGCAGACCCCCAGCCAGCGTCGGCAAGCGGCGAAGGTCCGCCTGGCGAACATCTTCCTGGCGGCTTCGATCGATGGCCGGCACCTGGGGCTGGCTCAGTTTGATCTCGAGCCGGCCGGCGAGAGCCAGTTTTGGCTGCAGATGCCGGAGGGGCCGTTTCTACTGGTCCAAGCCCGCATGGGGGACAGTCTCTTGCCAATCACGCCCGGCAAGGCCGGCAAATGGCAGCTGCCGCCTGTGGCGGAGTCCTTGCCCCAGCGGATCGAGATTTTGTTTGCCGCGGCATGGGAAGCCGGCGGAGACCGGCAGCCGTTCCAAGCGCCCCGCCTGGTGGGGGCTCGCGGACCCCTGCCGGTCGAACGGACGATGTGGACGATGATCGGCGGGCCACAAACGACCGCCCGTCTCGGCGAAAGTGACAGGCAGGACGACACCAAGCTTGGGCCGCAGCGGCTGGAGGTCGAGTGCTTGGAACGGACGTTGACCATGCTGAATGAGGTCGCTGCGGATGACCCGGCCGAGGTACTGGTGCACTGGTATCAACGTTGGTACACCCGTTTGGACGAGTCGTATCGACGTGTTGAGCGGCAGATTGGGGCGACCGGCGGTGACGGGGCGGACGGGGGGTGGGAAGGAAAATTGCGTCAGCTCGATCGTCAGCTGGCTCGTTTTCGCCGCCTGGCCGGGGAGGAGAAATTGCCGGACGCGGAGCAATCCATGCAGCAAGGTCGATTCTTTGCCGACCAGGTGCTGGCTAATCTGTCTGCCTCGGAGACCGCCGTGCGTCGTTGGGCCTTTGAGGGCTGGCAGGGGGAACTGGAAGTGATCTTACCCGGGCGGGGATCGGATTGGTTGTCCCGACTGTTTGCCGCATCTGCCGTGGTGGGGCTGTGCCTGGGGGCCAACTGGCTGATGTCTGGCGGCCGGCGGTTGTTGGTTCAGCGGGACCTTTGGGCGGCGGCCGTTTTTTTGGTGGGTCTCGCGTGGTGGCTGTGGCTCAGCCCCGGGATCCTGGGGTGGGTATGGATCGCGGTGGCCCTGGCCATGATGTTCCCCTGGCACTGGAAGCCGATGTCTGGCTGATGTTTTTCGCCTTGGTGAAATCATCCAAGCCGGCAGCGCTTCTGTACCGATAAGAGATCTAGAGGACTCGGCGGCGGCTGACACCCGACTGCTAGCACAACTTACGTGCTCATCAATTTCTCGCCTCGCCACCCACTACATCGTAAAAGCTTTGTCGCGATTTTTTTTAGCGGACCTGACTGCCGTGGGAGCGGTTGTAAATGCCAGGTATTTCGGCTTGGCTGATCTCAAGCAATTTGATACGGTAGCCGACCCCTGGTGATGAAATCTGGTGGTGAAATTCATGATTGGCCGACATGGAGGGAGGCCGGCAATGAAGTTTAAAGCGAAAGCCGAGCTTGGTGTTCACATTCGTTGGATGATCCGGCGGGACATGCCGGAAGTCCTGGAGATCGAAAATCGCAGCTTCGAATTTCCCTGGTTCGAAGAAGATTTTATCCGTTGTCTGCGGCAGCGGAACTGCATTGGGATGGTGGCCGAGTACGAAGAGCATGTGGTGGGGTTCATGATCTATGAACTTCACAAGACACGGCTGCACATTTTGAACTTTGCTGTGCATCCTGATTTCCGCCGCAACCATGTGGGCGATCAGATGGTAGGCAAGCTGATCAGCAAGCTTTCCTACGAACGGCGCACGCGGATCACGCTGGAGGTGCGGGAGACCAACCTCGATGCTCAGCTGTTTTTCCGCGATCGAGGATTTCGGGCCACCAGCGTGCTGCGGAATTTCTACGACGACACGCCGGAAGACGCTTACTTTATGCAGTATGTCTACCAGTCCGACGAGTCGGAGATGATTCTGCCGATCAACCGAATTTCTCGACTGGCCGGCTGAAGCGGGCAATCTGTCCTTGCTCTGCTTTGCTAACCGGTCAGGGCTTGGTTGCTTTGGGCAACGAGGGGGGCTCTACTCGGGAAAGAGGGGAGTCGACAGGTAGCGTTCTCCCAAATCGGGCAGGATCACAACGATCAGCTTGCCTTCGTTTTCCGGGCGGCGGGCGACTTGGATGGCCGCCCAGGCGGCGGCACCGCAGCTAATGCCGCACATTAGCCCTTCGCGTTTGGCCAGTGCGCGGGCCGTTTCCATCGCGTGCTCGTCTTCAACCTGGACCACGTCGTCGATAATGTCGACGTTCAGTACATCGGGGATAAAGCCAGCGCCGATGCCTTGAATCGTGTGTTTGCCAGGTTTCAGTTCCTCTCCCGCCCGCTTTTGCGTGATCACGGGGCTGGCAGCCGGTTCCACGGCGATCGCCTGGAATTCGGGTTTGCGCGACTTGATCACTTCGCTGACACCGGTGATGGTGCCGCCGGTCCCCACACCGCTGACCAGGATGTCTATCTGGCCGTCCGTATCCCGCCAGATTTCCTCGGCCGTCGTTTGCCGGTGCACTTCCGGGTTGGCCGGATTTTTGAATTGTTGCGGCATGAAATAGCGGGAGTCGCTGGAGGCCAGCTCTTCGGCCCTGCGGACCGCGCCCGGCATGCCTTCGGCAGCGGGCGTCAAAATCAGTTCGGCGCCCAAAGCCTTCAGCATGCGGCGACGTTCCAGGCTCATACTTTCCGGCATCGTCACCTTCAGCTTGTAGCCCCGCGCGGCACAAGTATAGGCCAGGCCGATGCCGGTGTTCCCGCTTGTCGGCTCGATGATCACCGTGTCCTGCTTGATCAGGCCGTCGCGTTCGGCCGCGTCCACCATCGATCTGCCGATCCGATCCTTGACGCTCCACAACGGATTCATGCCCTCGTTCTTGCCGTACACATTCGCCACACAACCCTCGGTAACGCGGCGGAGCCGTACCAGCGGGGTATTGCCAATGCACTGCGTGATATCCGATTTCAGTCCGGTCGCTTCTGCCGTGGCCATGACGTTCCCTCCCAGGTCGTGATCGTGGAAAGCATGCCGTCGTGTGACGTGATGCGGTGAGGTGATTTTGGATCGACAAATCGATGAAAACGATTCTGTCGCTCGATTACCCCGGCGAGTATATCAAAGCGGTTCTTGGCGGGTCAATCTGACGCGAGCGGTTGCACCGGCAGGATCGTGGGGTGAGATCGTTCCCAAATGGATGTGCCTGCGGGCCGGCTGGGAACCGGCTTTACGTCCGTCGGTCGCTTCAGGCATTTTCTGCAAATCGGTTGTCGCGCCCTGCGGCCGGTTCTGTTACCAGCCAGGGAAGTTCACCCTGTCCGCTGAGCCGAGACGGTGAAATTCGTGGCGTCGCGGGGCGCGGAGGAGGCGGTTTTCTGGCGAGCGGCCGTTGGCGGGGACCCGGCGATCGGTCGCTGTCCGCCAGGTCCGCACGGGACCGGCGGAATCCGCCCGGCTGCAAAACACGCAAGTGCCGTGGCCGCGGACCGGGACCCGCCTTCTGCTGGCCGGCGCCAGGTCGCTTGCACAACGCGGGCCGGTGTTCTAGGCTGCCATCAGCCATGAATGTGAACGCATGTTCAAAAGAGGGCTCGGCCCCCCACCGACTTCCGGCCCGCGGCCAGCGGGGCGGGTGGCGGTCGAATCATGTTCACAGCGGGGGAAGGGAAGATCGGATCTCCAGTGGCAGATGATGGCGATAATGGGAGGCGTCCGATGAAACCCGTCGACTCGTCCAAAGCGCACCGTGTCGGTCGCGGTGCTCAGATCAGCCCGGCGAACCGGTTTGAGTCTACGGTTCGGGAAGACGACTTCCAGCAGCTGGAGGAGGCGGAGATTTGCGAGCAGCAGGGTCGGGCTGTCGCCACGGAATTCCTGCCGGACGACAGCCGTACGATCATCTGCCGCAACGACAGTCCCGATATTCCCTTTCAGTTCAGCATCAATCCCTACCGCGGTTGTGAACACGGTTGTGCCTATTGTTACGCGCGACCAAGCCACGAATTCCTCGGAATGAACGCCGGGCTGGACTTCGAATCGAAAGTGCTGGTCAAGTACAACGCGGCCGATTTGTTGCGCCACGAGTTGAACCAGCCGGCGTGGCGCTGCGAGCCGATTGCGATTTCTGGAGTGACGGATTGTTATCAGCCGGTCGAGCGGCGTTTGAAGATCACGCGCTCGTTGCTGGAGGTATTGCTCGAAGCTTCTCAACCGGCCGGGATCGTTACCAAGAATTCGTTGGTGGCCCGCGACCTGGATCTCTTGTCGCCCATGGCGGCTCGAAATCTGGTCCACGTGTTCATCAGCATCACCACCCTCGATGCTCAACTGGCACGTCACCTGGAACCCCGCACGGCAGCACCGTCCGCACGCTTGCGAGCCGTTGAGCAACTGGTGGGGGGAGGGGTTCCGGTGGGCGTCATGATGGCTCCTCTGATTCCCGGGTTGAATGACGACCAGATTTGCAGTGTGCTGTCGGCTGCCGCCGATGCGGGCGCGACGTGCGCGTCCTATGTGATGTTGCGGCTGCCGTTAGCGGTCGAACCGATTTTTCGCGATTGGGTGGCGAGATATCTGCCGCTGAAGAAGGAACGGATCGAGTCGAGCATTCGCCAGTGCCGTGGCGGCCGGCTGAACGATTCCCAATTTGGCCGGCGGTTGCGAGGCACAGGTGTTTATGCTCAGCAGATCCAGCAGATGTTTGGCGTTTTTCGTCAGAAGTTTGGGCTGGAGGGCCGTTTGCCGACGCAGGATACCACCCAATTCAGGCCCCCCCAACCGCGCCGAGGTCAAATGAGTTTGTTCTAAGCTGAGGGGGGCTCAACAATCATTTCCTCAGGTGACGCCATTTCCCCAGGTGACGCCATTTCCCCAGGTGACGCTTGTGCAGAACAGATTGAGGATGTGTCTGTTTGGATTTGTCATCTCCCATCAAAAGGGGGGAAGTTATTTTCGCGTGGTTGCTGAGACACGCCTGGCAAAGAATTTTGGCAGGCCCCCAAAGGTCGGTCGGGACACGACGAAATTTTCAGCAGGGCTTACAGAGTGCATTCATCTCAGGCAATCCATCCTGGTCAATCCATCCTGGCCTGGGGTGCATTACAGGGATTGTAATTGTTTGGCAGCATGCGAGTATGCGTTGGAGCCGTTTCGACTCTCATATCACATGGGTCACATTTTAAAGAGCAGGCTACCCCAGCTCTGAGCCCCGGCATTTATGCCGG
>JABAOF010017018.1_pt1 | contig 23675 bp, 14 predicted proteins | sample 7062171 | NCBI WGS metagenome assembly JABAOF01 (sample SAMN14538628, study PRJNA623070) | marine sediment metagenome | biome: marine biome [ENVO:00000428]; feature: marine pelagic biome [ENVO:01000023]; material: deep marine sediment [ENVO:00002113] | place: India: Gulf of Khambhat ...
GAAGTAGATGCGGTGAGATCGGCTCGCCCGAAGGGGAAAAGATGCCGACAGAAGATGATTAGTTATCCTTCTGAAATTTTTAATATTAGGTGTCGGCAGATTTTATGAATAATCCAGGTTAACTTTCTCTCACTTTGGCTATGGAAACAACCTTATCCCCTTTTTCAAGGTTGATTATTCTCACTCCCTGGGTCGCTCTTCCTAAAGGCCGAACTTGTCCTGTTTTTATCCTTATGACCTTTCCCAACTCTGTGATCAGGAGCATCTCTTCCTCCGAGACTCCGACCATCCCAATCGCTTTTCCGATCTTTCTGTTGATTTTCAGGTTGATCACACCCTTACCCCCTCTCCGATGCCTGGGGTAAAGGTCGATTCCTGTCTTCTTCCCGTGTCCTTTCTCACTGGCTGTGAAAATGAATTTATCCTCAGGGTCAGCAACAATCATTCCGATAATCTCGTCTTTAGAAGCTAAAGAGATGGCTTTGACTCCGGCCGCTTGACGCCCCATTGGCCTGATTTCGCTCTCTTTAAATCGGATCGCTTTTCCCTGTTTTGTCCCGATTAAAATATCTTTTTTCCCATCGGTCAGCTTGGCCATGAGCAGTTCACTCTTTTTTCTGAGGCTAATGGCAATGATTCCCCCTTTCCGGATGTGCTGGAAATCACTCAATCTGGACTTTTTAATCAACCCGTTCGAACTCAGCATCACGACATACTCATCTCCCGCGAAATCCTTGACCGCAACGACAGAAGCGACTTTTTCATTCGGATCGAGCTGGACAAGGTTCTTGATCGATTTTCCCCGGCTGGAAACTCCCACATCCGGAATATACAGCGCCTTCAGCCAATAAAGACGTCCCTTGTTGGTTAAAATTAACATATAGCTGTGCGTCGAACAGATGAACAAGTCCTGGACAACATCTTCGGCCTTCATGCTGATGCCCCTTCTTCCTTTTCCACCTCGACTCTGGAAGTGATAGTAGCTCAATGAGGTCCTCTTCACATAGCCCGATGAGGTGTAGGTAATAGCGACGTCTTCTTCCTTGATCAGGTCTTCAGGCTTGAGCTCAGAAACTGTTTCTTCCACAATTTCTGTTTTTCTCTCGTCCTGATAGGCCTCTTTAATTTCCTTCAACTCTTCAATGATAATATTCAGGATAAGCTCTTCACTCCTGAGAATTCTCCTCAGTTTTGTGATCAACTTTTTCAAATCAGTGTATTCTTTCTGTATCTTTTCCCTTTCCAATCCAGTCAGTTTTTGCAGTTGAAGGTCGAGGATGGCCTGCGCCTGGACCTTGGTGAGATGAAATTTGGTGATAAGGCCCTCTCGGGCTTGATCAACCGTGCGTGAAGAACGAATCAGTTTAATAACCGCATCCAGGTTATCCAAGGCGATGGTTAATCCTTCAAGAATATGAGCTCTGAGCTCTGCCTTTTTCAATTCAAACCGCGTGCGGCGCCGCACGACATCCTGACGATGGGAGATGAAATAGCGCATCATATCGAGTAGACCGAGCATTTTCGGCTGTTTCTCGACGATGGCCAGCATAATGATGCCGTAGGACATCTGGAGGGCTGTATGTTTGTACAGGTTATTCAAAATGACTTCAGGAAACTCACCTTTTCTGATCTCCATCACAATTCGCATGCCTTCTCTGTCAGATTCGTCCCTGATATCTGCGATTCCTTCTATTTTTTTACTGTTCACAAGGCCCGCTATATTTTCCAAAAGCCTGCCCTTGTTTACCTGATAGGGAATTTCCGTTATGACGATGCGGTCTCTCTCATTTTTACGGCCCCTCTCGATCATAGCTCTCGCTCTTAAACAGATAATTCCCCTTCCCGTCTTGTAAGCGTCAATTATTCCTTGCCGGCCGAAAATATACCCGCCAGTCGGGAAATCCGGGCCAGGAACTTGCTTCATGATCCTTTCAAAGGATGCCTTCGGATGCTGAATCAGATAGATAATGCCATCTATGACTTCACCCAGATTATGAGGAGGAATGTTTGTGGCCATTCCTACGGCAATGCCTGATCCTCCATTCACCAGAAGGTTAGGAAATTTAGCGGGAAGAACTTCAGGCATTTGGAGGCTGCCGTCGTAGTTCGGGACGAAATTGACTGTATCTTTGTCCAGGTCAGCCAGCAGTTCTTGAGTGATCCTTTTCATCCGGACTTCGGTATACCTCATCGCAGCCGGAGGATCTCCATCGATAGAGCCGAAATTTCCCTGCCCGTCCACGAGTGGATAACGGAGGCTAAAATCCTGGGCCATGCGGACAAGAGTATCGTACACAGCCGACTCACCATGAGGATGATACTTACCTATGACATCTCCAACGATGCGGGCGGATTTTTTGTATGGCTTGTTATAGGCATTCCCGACATCATGCATGGCAAATAATGTCCGGCGGTGCACAGGCTTGAGCCCATCCTTGATATCAGGAATGGCGCGTCCGATGATCACGCTCATGGCGTAATCCAGGTAGGACCGCTTCATCTCTTCTTCGAGACTGACAACTGATAGGTCAGGCAACTTAGTACTCATCCATGCTCCTTAAAATTGAAGATGTATTGCCTCCTGATTATGTCTCTAAATATCGAGGTTCTGAGCCTCCAAGGCATTCTCTTCGATGAAATTCCTTCGGGATTCAACCTCTTCACCCATAAGGACAGTGAAAACCTTATCCGCTTCGACTGCATCCTGGATGGAGACCTGGAGTAAATACCTCTTCTCCGGATCCATAGTCGTCTCCCACAGCTGCTGGGGAGTCATCTCACCCAGACCCTTATATCTCTGGATAACTATCCCCTTTTTCCCCTGTTGAAAGAGGAAATCGAGGAGTTTCGCTTCGTTTTCAATCTTCACCTTTTCACTATCGCTCATGACTTGAAAAGGGGGCCTGGAGGTTTCTAAATCCTTGTGTATATTATACAGATTTCTGAACTCGACAGATTGGATCAAACTCAGGTTAACCTTGCAGGATACTTTCATCCCGTTGATCCTGAAATTGACGGCTAATTCATACAAACCATGTTCCTCGTCAACATTTAGGTCAGAACTGATATCACTTTCCTTGAGGAGGCGCTTGATGTTTTCCATCTTCTTTTTGTCTTTTAAAAAGTCAGAACTCGCGACATCATTATTGAGAAGGATGTCAACAAGGAAAAACGGATAGTTCTTTCGCTCCAAAATCTGAAGGTAATGCTTCTTGGCAATGATCTTCTGGAAGAATTTTCTAAACTTTTCACCCTTGATCAATTCTTTCTGTCCTTTGACTTTGACCTGAAAGTCTTCTGATATCTTTTTGATTATGTAGGTCTCAAAAGAGTGCTCATCCCTTAAATACTCGAAGGATTTTCCTTTCGAGATCTTGTACAGCGGGGGCTGGGCGATGTAGAGATGCCCTCTCTCGATCAACTGAGGCATCTGGCGATAGAAAAAAGTCATGAGCAGAGTTCGGATATGAGAACCATCCACATCCGCGTCTGTCATGATGATGACTTTATGATAGCGCAGTTTGTCCAGGTTGAAGTCTGTCTGTTCGACTCCGGTTCCCAAGGCAGAAATGATGATACCTATCTCTTCACTCTTGAGAACCTTGTCAAATCTCGCTTTCTCTACGTTGAGTATCTTCCCTTTCAGGGGTAAAATTGCCTGAAAACGGCGATCCCGCGCCTGTTTGGCCGACCCACCTGCAGAATCTCCCTCAACAAGATAAATCTCGCTCCCTGCAGGATCTTTCTCCTGGCAATCAGCCAATTTCCCGGGGAGGGATGTTGACTCCAAAACTCCCTTGCGCCGGGCCAGCTCTCTGGCTTTTCGAGCCGCTACCCTTGCTCTGGCCGCCTCTGAAATTTTCGTGACAATTTTCTTGGCTGTCGTCGGATTCTCTTCAAAGTATGTTGACAGCTCTTCATTCACGATGGATTCAACAATGCCTTTGACTTCACTGTTCCCAAGTTTCGTTTTTGTCTGGCCCTCAAACTGCGGATTCTTGATCTTCAAGCTCAACACCGCGCACAATCCTTCCCGCGCATCATCGCCGGTCAGATTCTGACTCATATCCTTGATCAGATTACTCGATTTAGCATAGCTGTTGATGGACCGTGTCAAAGCGGCCTTGAATCCAATCAGATGAGTGCCGCCTTCAGTGGTGTTGATATTGTTCACAAAGGTGAAAATTGTCTCGGAATAACTCGTGTTGTACTGAAGAGCCATCTCGACGATTACGCCATTCTTCGTGCACTCAAAGTAGATGGGCCTAGGTCCCAGAGTGGATTTATTCTGGTTGAGGTACTGGACAAACTCCTTGATTCCCCCTTTGTACTGGAATTCATTGGTTTTATCGGTCCGTTCGTCAACGAGGGTAATTTTCAATCCTTTGTTCAAGAAAGACAGCTCTCGCAACCGTTGGCTTAATGTCTCAAAATTAAAATCAATGATTTTAAAAACCTCTTCATCGGGTTTGAAGGTCACTTTTGTCCCGGTCTTCTTGGTCGTTCCAATCTTTTTGAGCTTTGTAGTGGGTTTCCCTCTCTCGTAGCTTTGGGAATAGACGCCGCCGTTTCTTTTGATCTCCAGGTCGAGTCTTTCTGCGAGGGCGTTAACCACGGAAACACCAACACCATGGAGTCCGCCAGAAACCTGGTAGGATTTCGTATCGAACTTCCCTCCAGCATGGAGAGTGGTCATTACCACTTCAGCAGCGGGCTTTTTTTCCTTCTTATGGAGTGCGACCGGGATCCCGCGGCCATCATCGATAACAGTTACACTGGAATCCACATGAATAGACACATCAATTTTAGAGCAGTATCCAGCTAAAGCCTCATCAATGCTGTTGTCCACGACTTCATACACAAGATGATGGAGACCCTCGGGCCCCGTACTCCCGATATACATGGCTGGTCGCTTGCGAACCGCTTCCAGCCCCTTAAGAACTTTAATGCTTTCAGCAGTGTATTTTTTTTGTGTCATTGGCTTTAAAATTGGGCAAAAAATTGGAAAAAGAGACGGCTATGCATGTCGAGTTTTTGCATAACCTAAAAGGCATATTTTTCGCCATTTATTATACCTTAAAAAAGGCCATTTAGTAAAGGAAAATCCCCTAAAAAAGACGGATTTTTTCGAATTTTTTCTCACCAAAAAACAGCAAAAAAAAAGCTCTTTATTGGCCTTATTTTTTTCGCATTTCCCCTTTCTTTTTTTTCTGATAAAAATCAATCGATGAAACCGCTTTTTTAATGATTTCTTCGTGCTAAAAAAAGGGGCCTGTCCCCTTTTTTTAGTGCTCCTTTTTTGAAAAGAGAATGAAGATTCGCTATAATTGAGCCAGAAGAAGGTCAGATGCCAGCAAACCTACCGCCTCAATATTTTGAAACAGAAAAGAAGCTCAAAACTGCAAAGACGCCAGAAGAAAAAGTCGCTATCTTGGAAGAGCTCCTTTCTATCGTGCCCAAACATAAGGGGACCGAAAAACTTCAAGCACTTCTCAAGACAAAGATTGCCAAGCTCAAATCCACAGCCCAAAAGAAACCGACGGTTGCCAAACACGGGCTCTCCTACAATATTGAGAAAGCCGGTGCCGGCCAGGTTGTTTTGGTTGGACTACCGAATTCCGGTAAATCCTCGTTGGTGAAGTCGTTGACAAACGCGAATCCTGATATCGGTGATTACCCTTTCACGACCCGGATGCCTTATCCCGCTATGATGCCGTACGAGAACATTCAGATCCAGCTCATAGATACCCCCCCTATTACTCCGGAATACATGGAATACTGGCATGCTGAATTGATCAAAAGTGCGGATGGAATATTGGTCATCTTGGACATATCCAGCCAGAATCCCGCCTCTGATACAGAGAGTCTTCTCGCCAAATTGAAGGAAAAGAGAATAGAGCTTATCCCCAAGGATCACTCGCTTCTCACTGAGGCATCACAATTTAATAAAAGAGCGCTCATCGTGGCGAACAAAGCTGACCTTTCTTCAGAGGAAAGCTTTCTCACTTCGATAAAACATGTTCTCGATCCCGATTTTGACCTCATTCCCGTATCCACTGCCAAAGGAGACGGCCTTGAAACGCTGCGTACAGAGGTCTTCTCCCTCCTCCATATCATCCGAGTTTATAGCAAAATTCCAGGAAAAAAAGCGGACCGGGAAGATCCCTTCACCCTCAAAAGAGGGTCCTCGGTCATGAACCTGGCCAAAGCCGTCCACAAAGACTTTGCCCAAAACTTGAAGTTCGCACGAATCTGGAGTCAAAACAAATACCAGGGACAGAAGGTCAACCGGGACCATATTCTCGAAGATGAAGATATAATCGAGCTTCACATCTAAACTCTCTTTGCCTCCCTATTCCCTTTAGCTGCAGAAATAGCGTCACCAGTCTTTCATCTTTCAGTGTTTATCGCTATAATTGGATTGACTGATCGGGGCGTGGCGCAGTCTGGTTAGCGCACAGCGTTCGGGACGCTGGGGTCAGGGGTTCGAATCCCCTCGCCCCGATTAGGGGTCGCATCTCAACATTCGACATTTCTCACTCACAGTCAAGACTTTTTAATCTACAGATCTGTTAGTGCTCGATAGGGAAATAAGGAAAAGAAAGTAAAAATGTCGAATGTTGAGATGCGACCCCTTACATGACCCCTTACAGTTTGATCAATTCGTACTCTCGACTTCCCAGGCCAATCTCAGCTCCATGCTGGAGTTGAACTGACCAGTCCACATCATAGCCGACTTTCAGGATGTCTCTGCCACTCTTCTCTATCACTAAATCCACAGAGGCTTGATCGACAGCCACAGGGTCGAGAGACGCGACGATTCCAATATCTTCGACAATGTCCGGCTCATCCTCTGCCATGCAGTCGCAGTCCTTAGTGATTTTGAGTAATACATTTATGCATCCTGCATTCCCTTTAAAAGATTCCCAAAGGCCGAGCGCGTATTCACTCATTTTTTCCTGCACTCGAACAATGTCCGAATCCCAACGAAATTTGACAGCACCAACGTTGCAGACCACGAGGCATTCTCCACACCCGATGCATTTCTCCTCGATGATAAATGCTTTATCCTCTTTATGGACAATGGCTTCGGAGGGGCAATGATCAAAACACAATCCGCAATCTGTACAGTACTTCGGATTGACCCACGGATGCACTTCAGAATGCTGGTCCAGCTTCCCGGCTCTCGACGCGCACCCCATTCCCAGGTTTTTTATGGCGGCTCCGAATCCTGATAATCCATGTCCCGTGAAATGACTCAAACAAACAAGAACATCCGAGCTGAGGAATGCACTTCCAATTTTGACTGTTTTCACCCTTTTCAAATTCACTTCGATCTCTTCATCATTTCCGCCTTTAAGACCATCGGCTATGATAACCGGGACTCCAACATTCTCAGGAGTAAACCCATGATCCCAGGCAAGCTGGAGGTGCTCAATGGAATTCGACCTTTTCCCGACATACAGCGTGTTGGAATCAGTTAAAAATACCCGGGAGCTTTTGCCTTTGATCTGCTTGATGATCTCCGTCAGCCAGTGCGGCTTGATGAATCCCATGTTTCCCTGTTCTCCAAAATGAATCTTCAAAGCCACGAAGGATTTCTCATCTATCTTATCTAGCAATCCTGTCTCGAGGAAAATTCTTCCGGCTTTCGCTGCCAGAGCTTCATTCCCCTCTTCTCTTTTTGCTGGAATGAAAAAGACTTGACTCGGCATTTCTCTCTATCTCCTCATCCTCCTAAAATCTTTTCTGCAGTCATCAGCCCTGTACCGGGTTTGAAACTGTAGTCAAGTGAAGAAAGTGTTCTTTCTAAAGCATCAATGGCAAAAAGCACCTGGGACTCAGACAGGTTCCCCATATGACCCATCCTGAAAACCTTCCCAGCTGTCTCCCCTAGACCTCCGGCAACAACAACTCCATTCTCGGAGAACATTTTCCGGAAGGGCTGATCCTCCACTCCCTCAGGGTACTCCACGACAGAGAGGGTATCAGCCAGGAATGGCTCCTGAGTGAAGAAGGAAAATCCCAGTTCGGTTAAAGCCGCCCTTATGGCCCGGGCCACTCGAGCATGGCGGAGGAATCTCTTTTCCATCCCTTCTTCGAGGACGATCCTAGTGCTCTCATAAAATGCTCTGATTTCGTTGACACAGGGAGTCGAAAAGTATTTGGATGGGTCCTTCATTATAGGAAGCCAGTTCAAAAGGTCGGAATAATAGGCAGGAATCGCTTCCATACTTCTCCTTTTTTCCATCGCTCTTTCAGAAACGACGATGACCGCCAAACCCGGGGGAGCCCCGAAGCATTTCTGAGCCGCAGTCAAGACCAAATCGATCCCCCAGTCATCCATTCTCTCCTCAATACCTCCTGTCGCACAAACCCCATCGACGATGAAGAAAATACCTTGCTCTTTAAGAACTCCCGCATAGTCTTTTACTGGAGCACAAGCCCCTGTACAGGTATCCACATGGGTCGAAACCACGGCCTTGTATCCTTCCTTCCGGAGTTCAGCTTCCAATTCCTCCGGCAAGACAGCTTTTCCCCGCTCGCTCTCGATAAAGTCACAATCGAGACCGAAACTCTGGGCGATCTGAACCATCCTCTCCCCAAAAAATCCCTGGGAAAGAACGAGAAATTTCTCTCCTTTCTCTATGATATTCAACAGGGCCATCTCCATGGCCAGAGTCCCTGCTCCAGCCACAATAAAAGGCTCACCTTTCTCGCAGAAGACGACTTTCTTTAAATTCTCTAATGCCATCTTCATCTCAGAAACATGCTCAGGCCCCACATGGGAAACCGTAGGGAGAGAAACACTATTGAGGATACGGGGATGAACAGGGCTCGGCCCAGGAATCATGAGGAGTTTTTCTTTATGCATTTTTTCTCCTTCAATTCAAAATCCTCCCTCAATTGTATCGATAATCCTCAAGAAATCAAGTGAGCCATCCACACTTTTCCAGTGAATATTTCAGCGGTAGACCTGCAGGAAAAAATTTTGTTAATATAGAGCGTCTACAGAAAGGAAAAGAACATGAAAATCGAATCAGCCCTTTTCACTCCGATTCAGGTAGGAAAAGTTGAAATCCCGAACCGGTTTGTGCGCTCCGCCACTCATGATTTCATGGCTAACCGAGACGGCTCGGTCTCCGACAGGCAGGTCACACTTTTTGAAAACCTGGCTCGAGGAGAAGTAGGACTCATCATCACAGGCCATGCCTACATCCACCCCACGGGAATAGCCAGCCCGTTTCAAACAGGTGTGGATAGGGATGACAGGATAGACGGATTGAGTCGAATCACGGAAATCGTCCACCAGCATCCATCGCGTATTTTCCTCCAGCTCTCCCATGCCGGCCGTCAGACAACGCCGAAAATCTGCGGATGCACACCGATCGCACCCTCCGCTGTTTATGAGCCCACATTTAAAGTCATGCCCAAAGAGATGAGCCCGGAAGATATTAGAGGTGTTATCGATGATTTTATCCAGGGCAGCCGGAGAGCAGATCAATCCGGTTTTGACGGAGTTCAGCTCCATATCGCTCACGGTTATCTCTTGAGCAGTTTCATCTCTCCCTATACCAACAGACGGACAGACGAATGGGGAGGCTCGTTATCGAATCGCCTCCGAATAGTCAGAGAAATCATCGCGGGTATCAAGGAATCAAAGGGAAAGGAATTGGCTCTGATCGTGAAGCTGAATTCATCAGATTTTCTATCTGATGGATTGACTCTTGAAGAAAGCATCGAGATCGCTCAAATCCTGGAAGAAAAGGGAGTGGACGGCATTGAGGTGAGCGGAGGGATGGCTGAAGCCGGAAAAGGATCAGTCTGGAAAGGGCTCAGAAAGGAAGCTGAAGAAGGCTACTTTGTCGATAGTGCCTCGCGAATCAAGGAGGCTGTGGCCATCCCAGTGATTGGCCTGGGGGGGATCCGGACTTTTTCAAAAATGGAGAGATTTATCAATGAGGGCCATGTCGACCTCGTCTCCATGTGCCGACCTCTTATCCGAGACCCCTTTCTGGTCAAGAAATTCCGTGCCGGAGATTTACAGAAATCAGAGTGCATCTCCTGCAACAGATGCTTCAACCCACGAGGAATCACCTGTGCTGAGCTCAAAAAATAAAAAGGATTAAATAAACGGAATGAGGGCCCCAAAACTGAGTGGGTTCAGCTGATTGGCGTCAGGCCTTATTTTGTAATAATGGGGTCAGGCCTTGTCAGGATCGATGTCAGGAAACTGGAATAAAGCTCTGAATCTCGAAATCCAAATAAGGCTTGACCCCAATGATTGAACTTTTAGAGCCCTAATCCCTATCTGTTATTTTTTCTCTTGCTTCGCACTAAGATCCACTATCTTATAGTTCTTTCCTTCAAAATGAACGATAACATTGGACCCAACAGAAAGATACTTGGCTATTCCGGGTCTCTGAGTCAAGAGGCGAAAATACTCTTCTGAATTGAACTGGATTTCTTTAACAGGGCTACCTTCTTCATACCGGCTATCGGCCCAGGTTCCATCCTTCAAGTAAAATGTCTTGTCCTCTTTGTAGATTATCTTCTGAGAAGTCACTTGAATGGCTTTATCTAATTCTTTAAATCTCTGCGAGACTCTGGCAATTTTAAATGCCCCCGCACCCGTAACTTTGCGGGCAGCGAGAGCTTCTTCGGCTTCCGGCGCAGCGGCATCAAGTGAGCGCCTCTCTTTTTCAGTAACCAGAAAGGATGTGTACGGAGTCACGATCCCGTATTTCAATCCGAGTTTTTTCACTTCTTCGACGAGTTCTTCATTCTCTCCGTGCAGCCTGATCTCCTCAAGAAGATAACCGATTCTCCTTGCTGCCCAGAGACGCACAAGAAAACTGTACCTATCATCTCTGACGAGTTTTTGACTCCTGAGAGTATAACTTCTCTTCTCTTTTCCGACTTTTCCATTGAGTGTCACTGTAACCGGGCCTCTGCCTTTATATTTCCCGACCAGAACTAGCTGTGATCCTCTGAACAGATCAGGCATGACTCGCGGGTAAAGGTCTGTCACCTCAATTCCTCCAAAAAAGAAATATAAATCTGAAAGAAGAGGAGAGGAAATTTTTTCGTAATAGCTTGAGATGGCGACTTCGAGGTCTTCATTTTCATCCACGTACACAGAGGTCCCCCGGTTTTCCGAGGAAATTCTGTCCAGCAGTTCGGTGTTGACATCATAACCGACTCCGAAGACAAAAATCCGGGACTTCTGATCGTTGGCTCTCCCGATGTTTTTCAATATGTCAGCGACTCGGGTAATACCCACTGTGGGCAGGCCATCAGTGAGGAAAAGGATGTAGTTGGGCCTTTCCCCGGGCTCGATCATTTTGAGGGCTTGAAGCAGAGCATCATTGATGTTGGTCCCGCCAGAATCTTCGATTTCCTCCACAAAACTCAGAGCTCTTTCCATGTTCTCTGAGTTCGCGGAGAGTAGTCTCGGAGAAAACAGGCTGACTCCATCATCAAAATCGATAAGGGAGAATTTGTCTCCCTTATCCAGATGATTGATGACAAATCTCACGGCTTCTTTTGCCTGTTTGATCTTTTTTCCGCTCATGCTGCCAGAGCTGTCAATGACTAAAATCAGGTTCTTATTGAGGACTTTTTCCTTTGGGCTCACAAAGGACGGTGAGGCTAGGAGCATGAAATAGTTATCATCAGGTCCCTCCCAGTTCATGAACGACAGTCCGATATCATCCTGAGAAAGGGAATAATAGAGGATAAAATCCTTGTCAGGCTTCACGTTTCTTTCCTCATAACCGACTGTTGCCTGACCTGGTCCTTCCTTGCGGACTGATACCTTGTGAGAGGGCGAATACACGTTGGAAATGGGAACTTTCGAGCTGATCTTAACAGAAACCGCAACTTCTTGAAGGGGATGGAGAGAAAACCTTTCTGTGTTCAACGGATAGAGATAACGGACAAGGTTTTTCTCTGCCTTTAGAATTTCCGTGTAAGAGAGCCTGATTCTCTTTTCTCCACGGCCAGGAATAGGATAGACCCTCGCCCGAAACATGTTGCGGCCGACATATTCGAGAAGAGCGGGATCTTTCATCCTTCTCACGATATCTTCATAGATTCGACGCGCCTGGTCCCGATCCAGAATCTCTCCCTCAACTTTTTTGTCTCCGATATACATCGCGAATTCAGAAATAGTGGCTTCTTCCGGAAGAGGGAATATGTATATCCCCTCAATATCTCTCGGGTGGTTGTTGATGAAGACCTGATCAATCGATGTTTTAGCGACCTGATTGATGATCTCCACACTGACGCGATGATATTTCACGCTCAAAGGAGGGATCTTTTCTCTCGGATGCGGCTTGGGAATGATGAATCCATCCGCATGAAGATCCGCTGTCAAAAAACCAATAAGAAAAAGGAAAATGAAAATCGAAATGAATTGAAATAGTTTGCTGTTTCGCATAGCTTGCCTCCAAACTTGGCGTTTTCTCCTGTTATAAAATAAAACTATATTTCGGGAGATATCGTTTCATGGCGCTCCCCTTTTCTCAGCCATTATACACCTTTATCAGGGGAAATTCATAATGGATACGTTCCAATCTGAGTTTATTAACGATACTGAAAATCAACCTGTCATTGCGAGCGAAGCGCGGCAATCTCATAGAGAAAATAAATTTTTTTATGAGATTGCCACGTCACTTCGTTCCTCGCAATCATAATGGGGACGTTACCCAAGGAGATTCCTTATTTATGTCCAGATGCGGACATAAATTGTTCGATAATGGACAACCAATTCTCAATAAGTATCCGAAAATCCCAGGAGGTAATATTGGCATGCTTATTGCATATTAAAATAAAGAATGCAGGATCTAAATTAAATATTTTGTGGTGGGTTGAAATGCTACTTTTAAGAAGCCATGAAAACGGGAGACAAAAATGTTAATCAATTACATTAAGACCGCCTGGAGATATATTACAAATCATAAAATCTATTCAGCCATTACAATATCAGGTTTGGTGCTGGGGTTGGCAGTTTTTATTCTGTTCGCTCTCATGCTGTCCTCTCAATCAAACTACGACTCATTTCATAAAAATGCTGACAGGATATACTGTGTTGTCCAGGTTCTTTCCAGAGGTGTGGAAAGGGACTACCATTCAGCCATTACCCCAGCACCGCTCAAAAATGCTTTAGTAGCCGAATTTCCGGAAATCGAAAAGGCCGCAAGATTTTCTCCAACAGGGAGATTAGTTGTCAGGCACGGGGATAAATTGTTTTATGAAAACAGGATTCGATTTGCCGATGCTGATTTTCTATCCATTTTCACGTTTAATCTCATAAAGGGTCAATCCGAGGCGGTTTTATCCAATCCCTATTCCATCGTTCTTACAGAGACTTCGGCATTAAAATATTTTGGGAATGAAGATCCCGTAGGAAAAAGCCTGACTATAAACAATGATTTTGATGTTGTCGTCACCGGAATCATTGAAGACAATCCTGAGAATTCGAGCATTAGATTTGATTTCCTTATGTCCATGGAAACCTCCAGAGCAATGAATATGCGGATGGATGACTGGACCGATAATAATCAAGCGACATTTTTGCTTCTCTCTGACGGAGCCAATCCCGCAAAGCTGGACGCAAATTTATCCGCTCTTATTCAGAGATATTACCCCGATTCAAATGAATCTCCCCAGCAACTCTATCTTCATCCCATGCAGGACTTTCGGCTGAATTCAGCTGAGATTGACTGTTATTGGAGTAATGCTCGAATTAGCTTTATCGCGATATGGATCGTTGCTGTTCTAATATTAATAATCGCCTGCATCAATTTTATGAATCTATCCACAGCTTGTTATGCCTTGCGTGCCAATGAAGTGGGAGTCCGTAAGGTTATCGGTGCCAAACGCATGCAGTTGATAAAACAGTTCCTTGGAGAATCGATGCTCATGGCCTTTATTTCATTACCTTTAGCCATGTTGGTCTCCGAGATTGCCCGGCCGGGAATGGCTGCGATTATGGCAGGGATTTTCATCCCTTCGATCTGGGAGTTTCCTTCTGTATTGATTCTGACATTTGGCGTAACCATACTCACAGGTTTATTTGCGGGAAGTTATCCCGCTTTTTATGTATCGGCTTTTCAAGCGGTTCAAGTTTTTAAAGGAAGGCTGATAAAGGGAAAGAAAGGAAGTCGATTCCGCAAAATACTGGTTGTCACCCAATTCACATTTTCCATTATTTTGATCTTGATGACCATAATAACCATAAAGCAAACCAATCATAACCTAAATGTTGATCTAGGGTTCGACAGGTCAGGGATCATTGCTGCAAATCTGTCTCATGAAGCGAGGACCAAACTCGACGTTTTAAAAAAAGAGTTGGTTAGGCACTCAGATATTATCTCTGTCTCAGCCGCCGCCGCATTACCCATTGAATGGAACACAGAAGAGCAGGTCGTGCCAGAGGGAATGGCTAAAGAGGACGCATTAAATATGAATACCTATGCTGTCGATCATGGTTTTATTGAAATGCTGGGAATAGAGATCAGGCAAGGGAGAAGTTTTTCTCAAGACTTCGCGGATGTCAATAACTTTATCATCAACCAAACAGCGGCCGAGCAGCTGCAGTGGGAGAATCCGATCGGAAAGCAATTGGTCATCGGAGAAAAAAAGGGTATGGTCATCGGTGTTACCGAAGACTACCATTTCAAATCGATCTTTTTAAGTCAAATTACTCCGGCTGTACTTTATTTGGATCCGGATGGCCTCAATTTTGTTTATGTAAAAGTTTCTTCTCCAGATAAAATTTCCAGTGCTGCTGAATACATGGAGAATCAATGGAACGTTCTAGTTCCGAACCAGCCCCTTGAGTATGAGACTCTGGAGAATGCATTCCAAGACATGAATAGCGGCGACAGAACGGCTCAATTGACAGGCGCTCTGGGAACAATGGCAATATTTTTGTCTTGTCTGGGATTATTCGGGCTCTCATCCTATGCCATTGAACGAAGAATAAAGGAAATCGGCATCCGAAAAGTGCTCGGAGCTTCGGTCTCTGGGATCGTTCAAATGCTCATTAAGGACTTCATGAAACTGGTCGTCATCGCCAACATCATTGCCATCCCCATTGCTTACTTTTTAATGAATTGGATAATCCATTTTATTTACTCCTATCCAATAAACATCGGAGTCGGTGTTTTTATTCTGTGTACTGTCCTCTCTTTGTTGGTTGCCTTCTTGACTGTATCATTTCTGACCATAAAATCGGCTTTATTGAATCCGGCAGAAAGCCTGAGATATGAGTGAAGTTTATGGGGACGTTCCCCAAGGGGACACCTTATACCATTATTATCTGATGAAAAGAAAAAAACTCGGTAGTTTCTATTTTCTTGAGTTCAACAAAGTATCCGACAAACAATAAGGTGTCTCCTTGGGGAATGTCCCCTAAAGGCTGGGTATCCATCGGTACTACGAACCTTAAGGTTTATGATAAATGAGGATTCCCAGATATCTAAAACCGGATATTTCCGTATGAAGAAACTGAATAAGGGAATCACGAGTATGCACAGTGAATCTCGCATGACAGTCAAGGAGGGCACACCATGCAAGAGGCTAAAAACAAACACGGCCGTTTATTTGGAATTTTACTCATTTTGGCTTTTTGTTTCATCCTGAAGGCCCAGACCGGAAAAACAGACTCTGAAGCCAAAGTCCAGTGGCTTAAGGATCATGCCCTTCCCATCCGAACCATAACTCCGGATGATGAAGACTTTTCTGACCTCATGCCGCTTGTGGACAAGATCGGATATGCCAGACTTGTACTCCTCGGAGAACAGAGCCACGGCGATGGGAATGTCTTTTTGCTCAAGGCCCGGCTTGTCCGGTTCCTGCACCAGGTCATGGGATTCGATGTGCTCGCCTGGGAATCCGGGCTGTATGACTGCCGCCGTATGGAGGCCGCTCTCCATGCGGATATTCCCCTCGAAGAAGCCATTTCCACAGGAATCTTTCCTATCTGGGGGCTGAGTAAAGAGGTGCATCCTGTGTTTGCCTATGCCCGATCGACCTATGGCAGCCCGAGATCATTAATCATGGCAGGATTTGACTGCCAATTATCCACTGCTCAATCCGCAGAAAATTTTCTCTCTGATATCAAAACATTTTTCAGTAAAGCTCAGATGACAGGATTGGAAGAAGAAGGTTGGGACCTTTTCAAGGAAGCCTTAGATGCAAAGAAACTGCGAAGCATGCCTGAGGAAAAGCGGTCCATTCATAAAAAAAACATGGAAATTCTCTTGAGAACAATTCTGGACTCACAGGCTAAGCTGGCTCCCTATCACAGCAGAGGAGAGATCGACTTCATGAAAAAAATCCTCAGAGGCTACAGGACTTACTTTGGAATGATCGAAAAAATGCTATCTGGAGAGAAACGGACAGTCCTGGACAACAATGTCCGGGATGCTGCCATGGCAGAAAACCTTCTCTGGCTGGTGGAAAAGGCCTTTCCCGAACAAAAAATAATCGTCTGGGCAGCCACACTGCACAACATGCGCAGGATAAATCAAGTCCAGACAAATAATCCCAATCTGAGCTACGAGGGCCTTATCACCATGGGGCATCCCGTGTACGAAAAACTGGAGGATGATGTCTATTCCATAGGATTCTCCGCTTTCGAGGGAACAGCCGGAAATGTTTTTTTAAAACAACCGTATGACATTCCTGCAGCTCCAGAAAACAGCCTGGAAGAGCTCTGCCACCGGACAGGACAAGAGATGCTGTTTATTGATTTTAAAGGGATCAGGAAGGACTCAGAGCACTGGCTCAATCAAAAAATGAAATCCCGTCCGCTCGGGCATGCGTTGATGGATGCCGTCTGGCCCATTCATCTCGATGCCATGATCTTTACTGACAAGGTCACACCAAGCACCCGGTTTCAAAAAAAGGAAGAACAGAAGAGCCGCTTAAAATGAGGAAGTTTTGAAAACATACTCCTCCTTGGTCACTTTTTCAAACGGAGAGGCTCTCCGTTTAAATTAGAGGAAAAGCTGTTTTATCTATCTTGTTTACTTTTGAACGTGCTGTTTTGAATGTGATACACTTTTTCCAGGTTATCAGAGGATGGAAATTGGAGAAAATTATAAGAGATTTGTCGCATTCACAAAAATAAAATTCTTATCTTTAATACATGGATATTTATTGGGTAAGCACAATAGTCATTGAAAACCTTAAAAGGGAGTAGATAAATGAAATTGAGAATTGCGGAATCTGTGTTAATCATTGTTTTGGCAGTAAGTTTTATTTTTGCTCGACCATCTGATTCAAAAAGCGGAAATTCGATCATAAATACGCCATCCAAAGTTGAGTCAGGTTTTATGGATGTCGAAGGTGGAAAAATTTATTATGAAATGGCGGGAAAAGGAGATGCTATTGTTCTTGTTCATGATGGCAGTCTGCATAATGTAACCTGGGATGCGCAGTTTTATACTTTTGCGGAAAATTACAAAGTGATCCGTTATGACAGGCGCGGCTATGGCAAGTCGTCATTTCCGGAAAAGTCTTATTCAAACGTGGAAGATCTGAATTCAGTTTTCGACTTCTGTCATGTTGAAAAAGCGGCTGTTTTCGGCATGTCCGCCGGTGGAGGATTATCCATTGATTTTACCCTTGAATACCCTGATAAAGTGACATCTCTTGTGCTGGTGGGGGCAGTTGTCAGCGGTTATGGGTATACAGATCATTTTTTATCAAGGGGAGGAAGGTTAGATGCCGCCGATTTTGCTAATCCTGAAAAACTCATCGACTACATGTTTAAAAGGGATCCTTATACAATATATTCTGAAAACAAAGAGGCAAAACAAAAAGCTCTGAAGCTAATGATGGAAAACCCGCACAATTATGATTTTAGAAAAAACAGATTGGACACAGGTCCAAAACGTCCCGCACTCGGTGCGCTTGGGGAAATTAATGTACCCGTTTTGATAGTTGTGGGTGAATACGACATACCCGATGTTCATTCTCATGCCGGGGCGATAGAAGCAGGAATAAAAGATTCAGAAAGAGTGGTCATCAGAAATACCGCTCATCTTGTCCCTCTGGAGAAGCCGGATGAATTTAACAGGCTTGTCCTGAATTTCCTGAAATCATCTGATTTTCTTAACATTATCCACAACAAAGGTCCGGCAGAGGCCCTTCGACATTTTGAAAAGATGCGGAAAGACGGGATAAAAGAAATTCCTTTTAATGAAAATAAAATCAACGCTTTAGGCTATAATTACATTCGGAATGGCAAAATAAAAGAATCTATTGAACTTTTTAAACTGAATATTCTGGCCTATCCGGACTCATGGAATGCATACGACAGCCTGGCTGAAGCTTACATGCAGAATGAGGATTATGAAAATGCTATTAAATATTACAAAAAATCTATTGAACTGAATCCCGAAAATACAAATGCAGTTGAAAGATTAAAAAAATTGGAAAGTATTAAAAGGGATCAAGATTTTGACTATAAATAAATTTCTGAAATAAAATTCATCAATTTTATTTTTTACCTGCTGTTTTCAGCCTTCATTTGTTCAAGAAAACTTTGAATTTCCTGTTCATATTAAAAGATTAGGAAACAGAGTACTGACCAACTGAGTTGAGAATTTTTTACAGACTACAACTGTAACAACGAAATTCTCATGGATAGTCCGGAATTATGTCTATATAATGTTAAGAGAATGTATTATGAGTGAAGGTTTTTTTTCTTCAAAGAGCCGTATTTTATTAATCTGCCTGTTTTGTCTTTTACTACATTCTCCCCATCTTTGCCAACCTCAGCAGGACGACAGCTTCACTCCGGAAAGATTGATAAAAAATATACAAACACATTCCTATTCCGGGAAAAAGATCGACTTCATTTTCTCGAATGCGGGCATTGATGAAATGATCGATCATCTGGAGTTCGTCAGCGGTTTCAGTTTTGATCTCGATCCAACAATAAAAGTTCAGGGAACCTATCACATGCAGCAGGTTCCATGGGATCAAGCTCTAGCGGCGATTCTAACAGATAATGAACTCAATATCGACCTTGCTAAGGACAGTATTAAAATCTATAAGGGAAAAAAATATGTGCTTGCGTTTCAAGACCGAAAAAAAGCCAAAATTCTGATTTTCTTATACAAACATTTTAATGTGATATTAATCTCGATGTCCTTTCTGACCATTGTGCTTATAGGATTAATACTGATAATAAAATCAAGGAAAAAGCGAAATAGAATCCAGAGGAAAGATCTCCTCGACCAAGAGCTGGCCGAAGAGATTGAAAAAAGACTCTACTATCTCCTTGAAATCGAGAAAATCTACCGGGATGAAAAACTGTCACTCATATCATTATCGGATAGGTTAAAGATCACTCCCCATCAGCTTTCCTGGGTTATCAATCAGAAAATAAATAAATCTTTTCCCTCACTGGTCAATTTCTACCGCATCGAAGAAGTGAAAAAAAAGCTGTCTCAGTCCAATCAGAATGAAACCACAATTCTTCAAGTCGCCTTTGAAGCAGGATTCAGCACCAAAACTTCGTTCAACAGAGCTTTTAAGAGAATCACTGGCCTGACTCCTTCCCAATATCGAGGCAAACTCCCGCGCAGAAACGGTCTTTCTCCACATCCCGAGTAACAATTTATAGAACATAACTCCTGTAAGGAATTGATAATCTTAGACTTTCTTCATCCTTAAGTAATTTTTATGAATGGTGTCGACATTCATCTACTATTGAATTCATTTTTATATAGTGAAATACATTTAATGAAATACATTTAAGGAGAGAAAAATGAAGAAAATCTTGTTGTATGCATGGATTCTCATTCCAATCCTTATATTGTCCGGCCAAACCTCTATGAAAGATAATCCATTAAAAGGAGAGTGGAATTTTTATCCTGAAAAAATATGGGAAACGAATAAGGCAGGGAATGATGATTTCGGCCGGATTGCTGAACTCTTGGTTTCAGATAAAAAATACATCTATGTCCGGGATTTTGAACATAATATCAGCTACATATTTAATGACAAAGGGCATTTCATAAAAAAATTCGCACCTCAAGGAAACGAGAAGGGGCAACTGTCCCGCTATCTCAACCGCTTTCAAGCCGGAGAAAAAATCGTTTTGGCTACTCCGGATAAACTTCATTTTTTTTCTCAAGACGGCACTTTTGAATATGCTGTAGAAAACAATCTTTTCCTTCGTTTCCCGCTTTTCTTTCTTAATGAGAATGAATTTATATATGCTCCTAACCTCCCCCAATCGCCGGTCAATGAAAAAAAGCTGGTAATATTCGATATGATTTCCAGCAAAGATAAAATACTTTTGGATTTTTCAGAACCGGTGACTAATAGCGAAAATTCATTCCAGGGCCCGATGATTATGATTTTCGGTCTGACTCCTCAAGTGAGACTTGCTTATGACGGAAAAAAAATGGTGTTCGGTCGTAGCGACCAATACAAGATTTTCATTGCGAATAAGGCCGGTGAAATCTTATCATCTTTCAGTCTCGACAGAATAAGAATGACCGCCTCCACTGAAGAAAAGCGTAATCATTTCGCCAATTCGAAAATTCCTGAAGAAAGAGTCGAGAAAATCATAACTCAATTGCCTGATGAGATGACTTATTTCAGTCATATAGATTTAATCAATGGATATATTTATAGCTATGCCATAACAAACATAGGACCGAGGACAACCTCTCAGCAGATCGATATATTTTCAGAAAATGGAGAGTACATTTATAGCGGAAAGATTGAAATTGGCGATAATTTGAAATTCGGCAGCCCGTCCAATCTCATAATAAAGGACGAATATGTCTATGTTATCCTCGAGAATGATCAAGGAAAACAAACACTTGCGAAATACAGGATTAAATTACCAATGGGGACGTTCCCCAAGGTACCACCTTAGTCTACCTTGCCCATATCCAATTCATTATCCCTTAAAAGATAGGTCAAAATAGAAGAATAATTGAGCTAAGGTGGCACCTTGGGGAACGTCCCCTTAATCTGCTAAAGGCTGACTTCCCCCACAAAAAAAGTCACGGCATGCCCTCCAATTTTGACTCTGTCCCCCGCATACTCACAGAACAGTTCACCCTTCCTCCTGGAAAGCTGGAAAGCATGCAAAGTATTCTTTTTCAGCCTCTCTGCCCAGAAAGGGATCAATGTGGTGTGGGCCGAACCTGTGACCGGGTCTTCATCGATCCCAGCCGTCGGAGCAAAGAACCTGGAGACAAAATCGCAGTTTTCCCCTCTGGCGCTGACAATAATTCCCAGACAATCTAATTTTCTGAGAATATCGAAGTTTGGCTTGAGTGAGAGAATGTCGGATTCGTTTCCGAACACAGCCAGATAATCCCTTGATTTATGAACTTCAATCGGGCTCATGCCCAATCCCTGGATCAATTCTTCTTTTATCTCAGCCGGAGACGGAGGTGTGGCAGGAAAATTCAGAATGAGGCGGTTGTTCTCTCTTGTCACCATGAGCTCTCCGCTCACTGTAGAAAAGGTTATTTGCTCCTCACTATAATCCAGATGGTTAAAAAGCACATGAGCCGAGGCCAGAGTTGCATGCCCACAGAGGTCCACTTCTATTGTGGGTGTAAACCAGCGCAGCTCAAAAATCTCATCATTCCTTACGAAAAAAGCGGTCTCGGAAAGGTTGTTCTCTGCAGCAATGTCCTGCATAAGCTCCGGGCTCAGCCACTTCTCCAGAGGACACACCGCAGCCGGATTCCCGCCAAAAAGTTTATCCGTGAAGGCATCCACTTGATAAATCGGTATGTTCATTTTTTCTCCTTTGAATGGAATGATCACTCTTTCCCGCAGTCAGGCCTAAAGAAAATAACCTCATTCCTGCCCTTTCGCATTTTGAGCGAGCCTTAGATAAAATCAGAAAGTCGGGAAACAAAAAACAAGAAGATGATCATGGTTCATCCGTTTTTCTTCTCTAACAATTTTACCATTTTTGTCCGCAGTGCTTCTACAGAACTGAACACCTCTGCATTCATCTTGTCGAACCTCTCCCTGTCCTCACTCAGAATGAATATGAGAGGGATGCCCGCTTCTTCGGCTGCTCGAACATCAAAATGAGAATCCCCCACGACAAAGCATTCCTGCTTATTCAGCTGGAGCTCTTTTAAGGCAACAAGGATAGGGGCCCCTGAAGGCTTCCAGAGTCCTCTCTCACGCGATATGACACATTCAAATTCCAGATTGAATTTTTCCAGAAGAAACGAGACATTCTTCCGGGAATTATTCGTCACCAGGGCTTTTTTCACTCCTCTCCTGCTCAAGAAATTGAGGAATTCGCACATCCCTGGCTTCAGCTTCGCTTTTTGTGTGGCCTCTGATTCAAATCTCTCTAGGATTTTCCATTTCTCTGAGCGCTCAGGCTCGTCGAGGCTTTCAATGTACGTCAGTATCGGTTTTCCCTGCGTCTCCAATTCAGCCTTTATTTTTCCCCAGTCATAGGTAACATCGACGACTGTACCATCCATATCGAAGATTGCGCCTTTCAGTCTCACAAAATTTTCCTATTTTCTCTTGCTTCTGGATTCAGCGTTTCTCTGAAGGATCCCTTGTCCGCCTCAGTCTACTCCTGGCATCATCCAACCGGAACAAAAACGGCTTTATTCCTCCTTCACTCGTCCCACTTCAAACAGAGGCTCTCCTTTGTTGATCGGAGGTGTATTGATAACATAAAGAACGATACCACTGAACGGAGCCCGAAGCTCTTGCTTGATGTTCCCGAAGTAATCTGTGATGTACCCCACCTTCTGTCCTTGAGTGACATAATAACCCATTGTCGTCTGGGGATAAAACAGACCGTCATGCGAAGAGTAGACGACCTCATATCGGTCAATCCAAACCGGGTCAGAAACCAGATCAGGTTCACCTTCAATCATTCGAAACAGCTTCATGACGTTGAGAATCCCTTTGATGTTCCGGACAACAGATACCTCATCCGTCGTGCCCAAATACCCCGATTCTGTGGTGATGGCGGGTTTGGAGTGAAGGATAGCGGTGTTCCCCATGTACTTGGAATCAGTAATGTCTTTTGTGCGCGTTTTGTCGATTATGATGTATTTTATTCCAAAGGCGAGCACCATTTTTTTGCTGATCTCATTCGTTTCCTCATCCCCGCTGGCCATCCAGTAGGTGTAGGGAATAAGAGCTTCATTCCCATCCCCGCAGTGAAGGTCTATCAGGAAATCGCACTTCTTGATGACCTCCTCTGTCAATACATAAGCAATCCTCTGGCTGAGTGTCCCTTCAGGATTCCCTGGGAAAACACGGTTCAGGTTTTTCCAATCATAGGGATTGTAATAGATAATCCTCTTCTGGAAAGCAGGGATGTTCGCGATGTGGACCATTATTATTGTGCCGGATAATGTCTGAGGGTCGATCATTTTTTTTATTCGATAGAGAGCGAGTATAGGAGGGTATTCATAACCGTGAACACCTGCGACAAGAGCCAATACTTTCCCTTTTTTAGAGCCATTGATGACAGTCACAGGAATAAAGCTGCTGATCCCCTCTTTCTCAGGAACAGACAGATTCCCGGACTTCGTTTCCCCAGGAGCGACCTTGATCTTTCCAATCTGAAAGGAATCGTTCGCCTCAGAAGAGAAAGAAACAAGGGACACGCTTAAAAATAAGAAAAAGAT
>JABAOF010029984.1_pt4 | contig 23669 bp, 29 predicted proteins | sample 7062171 | NCBI WGS metagenome assembly JABAOF01 (sample SAMN14538628, study PRJNA623070) | marine sediment metagenome | biome: marine biome [ENVO:00000428]; feature: marine pelagic biome [ENVO:01000023]; material: deep marine sediment [ENVO:00002113] | place: India: Gulf of Khambhat ...
AGGGCTACTCTTAGAGGAACAGTACCCGAGAATGCCAGTTCTATTGAACAGAATGTAGCTGCCAGGACTACTGAGAGCCAACTGGCAATTCCCACTCCCCAGAGTAACCCTTTCTTACTACCGAAAGAAATCCCCACTCCTCGGTAGATATAGTATCCAAACACAGTACCTATGATTCCCATATTGAAAATATTTGCCCCCAAAGCAGTCAAGCCACCATCCTGGAAGAGTAGACACTGCACAATAAATATTGTACTCATTACCAAGGTGGCTGCCCACGGTCCAAGAAGCACCGCTGCCATGACTCCTCCGATGAGATGTCCACTGGTTCCTCCAGCAATTGGAAAATTCAACATCTGAGCAGCGAAGATAAATGCAGCCATTACCCCCATTAAGGGAATCTGCCTCTCGCCAAGACTCTTCTTTGTCTTTTTAATGGCATAAGNNCAAGCCTGCCACCACATCCATGGTTACCCAGGTCTCGGCATTCAAAAATCCATCCGGTATGTGCATAACTTCTTACCTCCATTCCTGATTTGTTCCGGCCCACGAATATGGTATAATTCTCGTGGGTTCCCACGCCATTTTGTTATTGAGATAATATATTTTCCAAAATCGTGTTACGAATAGAGAAAAAAATAATACTACTATGCTATTCTCTTCCCCGTTGTGGCCATGGTCAAAGAGCCATGTTTTACACCTTTTGCTGACTTAAGTCTAAAAGCCAATCTTTCGACCTGCGTTGGCTTACCTTTCACTACAATTATCTCCACACAATTGTCTTCATCCAGGTGAACGTGTTGAGACGAAATGATTAGCTGGTGAAAATCGTGCTGGACATCGGTTAATCTATTTACTAATTCTCTTTTGTGATGGTTATAGACTAAAGTAACTGCTCCCACAACCTCCTTCCCCTCTATCCATTCCTTCTTGACCAGATTTTCCCTAATCAAGTCACCAATCGCCTTAGAGCGAGTGGGATAATTCTTCTCTTTGATATGTTTATCAAATTTAGCCAAAAGTTTCTTATCCAGGGATACACCAAAACGAACTAAATCTGCCATCTCCGTAAATCCTTTGTGTTACCTTTTTTATAATTGTAGCACAATCTATTTATTTATGTCAAGTATTATTTTCAGAAAAGTAGCCTGTCCCCTTTTTCACTCGCCTTCAATACTCTGTATATAAACATTTTTCCCCTGGGTAATTTCTAAATTGCTATCGCCACATTTGGGACATCGTAGAGATGAAATCTGCTGGGAATCTATCTCTATTCCACAAGCCAGACATCTTGCCTGTAGTGGCTCTTTGGTAATTTCTAATTCTGCTTTCTCGGCAATAGTACCGGGCGTAACGTGGTCCGTTAAACTATGCCTGAGAAGATCTTCTTCAATTCCCGAAGCTTCTCCAACTATTATTACAATCTTGGTGACTACTTTCAGATTATTCTTTTTTGCCTTATCTTCTACTATGCGGAATAAATCCTGAGCTATACCCAATTCATGCATATAGACCTCGGAGGAGACTTTCAAACTCTTTCCAACATTCTAATAATTTTTTCCAAACCTTCTCTTACTGGTCGGGAAATTTCTCTTCCAAATTCTGTAGTTTCCGGCTGTATGCCCAAGACAAATACATCTGCAGACGTCTCTTTGTATAAATATTTCGCTACCAGATTCAAACTCACCTTATGCGTGGAAAGAGACTCATCCTTTATATCGTCTTTTTCCATAATTTTTATCGTTCCCGGAGGAGCATTGAAGTCGACCGCGTCAATCAAAACTATTGTATCTGGTTTCTGTTTAACAATCTTTCCTAAATAATTTTCAGGAGCTTCGCCGACATCAAACAAAAATAGAGAAGGCAGAAGATCCTTTACTCTGCTTATTATCTCTGGACCGACCCCATCGTCGCCACGTAAAGGATTCCCGATACCCACAAGCGATACTTTGCCCTGGAGTCTATTCTTGAGTTTTGCCAGTTCCATTCTTAGTTAATTATTCTTCTGAATTCTTTTTACCCCAGATGTCTTCAAGCAGAACCTCTCGCCGACAGCGGGGACAGAGGAGGCGAAAGATGTGCGCCCTCCTCAAAGGAGGACCTATTATCGGCGGGGGTTTTACTAATTTAAGCTCTCCGGATGCGGAGATTAGTAAGGGCATGTTACCGTATGCCAGTGGTCCTAGCTTTCTTGCCAAAAAGTAAAGGTGGTCTTTGGCTCCAATCACTTTGCCACACTCTTCACAAACCAGCAATTCCTTTTCTACCTTAACTTGCGCCTCATTTCTATTAAATAGAGCCAAATCATACTCTGCGGTGAGCTTTATTCCCTTTTCCGTAATGCAACTCGCCTGGCACTGCCCGCAGAAAATACAGATGTCAAAATGCAAAACTAACCTACGCATAGGTGGTTTTGCCTTAGTATCATCTGTGACGTCGATTACCTTTGCTGGACAAACTTCTGCACAGGCACAGCAGCCGACGCAATCTTTCTCATAAAATTCCGGCTTCCCCCGAAACTTCTCCTGAGGCACATGCGGCTCATAGGGAAATTTCGTTGTATACGGACCCTTTATAATTGCTTTAATTGCTTCCTTTAATTCCCGTAATTTCGGATACCTCATCCCCTGCGCTCCTGGCGAGAACTTGTTTGTTTGCCCTCCTGATACTTATCGCAGACTGATTTATCCCAGAGTTTTACTCCCGAAATATGTGCTCCCCGAGCAATGGCATGTGCAGATACTGGGGCGGTCAATATTAAGAAGACAATACAAAGTAAAGCTTTAATTCCACTAGCAGTAAATCCGCGGAATAGAAATAGCCCAAATAGAATACTACAGGTCCCCAATGTTACACATTTGGTAGAAGCCTGAAGGCGATTGTACACGTCGGGAAGCCTCACCAAACCAATGCAGCCAAAAAGGTCAAATATCAGTCCCACGGCGATAAATATGTACCCGATTATTTCTAATATCATTCCTCGAACCCCTTTCCTTCAAGGTATTTAGCTAAGGCAATAGTAGCAATGAAACTCTGCAAAGCCCAGGCAATACCAATATCAATATACCAGGGCCTTCCTGTAGGAATGCCCAAAACAGCACAAAGACCAACAATTAATATTCCCAATATATCAATGGAAACTACCCTGTCCGCTGGAGTAGGACCTCTCAAAATTCGATATAGACAAAATATGCAGCAGAGGAAAAGGATAAAGAAAAAGCGCATAAGACTAACTGACTGCCACTCTAAGAGCGAAGTGGGAGGATAGAGGATAATTCCCAAAAATAATGCAGCCATTATTAATAACCCTATCAGCCAGCGCAACCTTCTGTTCATTTTTGCATCTCCTTTAGTATCTAGAGTGGTCGACCACTTTCCCCCTCGCCCTTACCCTTTCCCCTAACGGGAGAGGAAATACTTTATAGTGCCGAATCTATTCGAAAATTCTCCTTAAAATGGGTTCGAATCTACCCACAATCAATTCTGTGGCTTTTTCTATATCCTTATCCTTCACGTCAATCCAGTGGACATAAAGGACTCCTTCTTCCTGGTCCACATCTACGCTTAAAGTCCCGGGCGTAAGCGTGATGGAATTAGCCAGAAATGTCAAACCTGTGTCCGATTTTAGACTTGTCTTGACTTTGACTATTCCTGGATTAATTGGAAGATCTGGATGGCCTACCCGATAGGCCACATCAAAATTTGCTTTCATGCATTCCCAGATAAAAATGGGCAAATAATAGAGCAACCAAAAATATCGTTTGGGATGTCTGAAAAGATATGGACGCTTGACAAACATGTCCCCGGTCATAAAGGCAACAAATATTGCCACCAGAATTCCAATTGAAACGTGCTGCCAGTCTGGTGGCCAGGTTAAGCCAAACCAGACTAATATCGCCAGAAAAAATAAGACAATCCTACTTTTCACTATCGTATACTCCCGAAAATAACCTGGGCGTAATTATTACCATTCACTAAGACCTCAGTGGCTAAATTAAGAAAATTCTTCTGTATCCCAGGGATTAATAGTAATCCTCCAAATATGCAAATAATAGACAAGGCAATCATCGATAATTTCATTGTTAGAGGAACTTCTCTTATTCCCTTCAATGAGTTCTTTAACTGTCCAAAAAACGCCAATCTCTGTACTTTTAAATAGTACGCTAATGTTAATATACTCACCAGGACAGCGATAGCAGCAAAGATAAAATGCTCAGCTTGAATTGCAGCCAGAATAATCAGTAATTTGGACCAGAAACCGCTTAGAGGTGGTATACCGGAAATAGACATTGAACCAACCAGAGAAGAGTATCCGGTAACTGGCATTTTAGAAGTCAGACCGCCCATCTTCCTTAAATCCCGTGTCCCGGTAGCGTACTCTATTGAGCCTGAATTTAAGAAGAGTAAAGACTTAAAGGTAGCATGATTGAACAGATGGAATAGTCCAGCTAAAATTCCCAGGGTCGTTCCCATACCTATCCCCAAGACCACATAACCTATCTGACTGATACTGGAATAGGCAAATAATCGCTTGATATCTTCCTGTCCCAAAGCCAGAAGCCCACCCAGAATCATAGAGATGGTTCCCAGGACCATCAGGATATAAGATGAAATAGCGCTCATTCCCAGAACATTGAAAAAGATTCTGGCCAACGCATAAACACCCAGAGCCTTAATCAATACCCCGGAAAGCATCGCTGATATGGGAGCAGGTGCCGAAGGATGGGCGTCAGGTAACCAGGCATGAAAAGGTACTAGAGCTGCTTTTAAACCGAAACCCATGAGAAATAGAACGCTGACAAAAAGGACTATCTGACCCCCTCCTCTTTCTGCCAAAGTGCGAGAAATATCTGCCATATTTAGACTGGAGGTATAACTATATAATAAAGCAATGCCCAGGAGTATAAAAGAGGAAGCTAAACTTCCCATCACCATATATTTGAAAGAAGCTTCTAACTCCTCATGCTCCACCCCGAAAGCAACCAGGGCATAACTTGAAATAGCGCCAATTTCTAAAAAAACAAATAGATTAAACATATCCCCGGTGACGATTACTCCGTTCATGCCGGCGAGCATCAATAAGAATAGAGTATAGAACTTCCATTTATCCGTATATTGTTCCATATAACTTATACAATAAATAGTAACTAAAAATGCGATCAAGTTGACCGTGATCAGCATAAAACCAGTCAGACTATCCAAAACCATACAGATCCCAATAGGAGGTATCCATCCGCCGATTTTATAGACGACAGTTCCAGACTGCTTAATCAAAAGAAGAGAAAGCAAAGAGAAAGAAAGTAAGGAAAGAGTAGCTAAATTGGAAAAGGTATCAGCAAAGCCTCTTAACTTTTTTCCCAAAAGAGAAACTATGAAAGCAGAACCTAACGGGATCGCCACAAACAATGGTAATAACTTAGGAGTAACAGGTAATAGCGCCAGATTCATCGTTTATCCTCGTAATCTTCTGATTTTGGTAATATCGAAAGTTCCATATTTATCATAGATTTTTACAGCAATGGAAACAATTAAAACAGTAACGGCTAAACCGATAACGATAGCGGTCAGGATTAGCGCCTGAGGAAGAGGGTCAACCATGTTCTGGACCACTTGCTTTTCAGCAAGTATTGGCGCGCGGCCTTGTGCACGATAGCCAACCAGTATGAAAAATAGATTAACCGCATACTCAACAATCCCGATACCAATGATAATCTTGATAAGGTTTCTCTTTACCAGGATACAGTAGACACCAATAAAGAATAGAACAAGGCACATTAAATAAATCATCGATTACTCTCTTTTTACAGTTATCTTCAAAAATATTAAAGCAACGAATACGGCGAATAGACCAGCTCCTACTTTAAGACAAATAGCAATATTACATAAAGGAATAATCCCTGCGCTAAAGAGATTAAATGGTCTACCTTTAAGAACGAAATTAAGAAAGAAATACCCTCCCACAACGCCCAGAAGTCCAATCGTCAAAAACATTATTGCCCCAAAACTCTCAAAGAAAGCGGCTGCACCACGACTCAATTTTCTTAATGCCAAATCTTTACCAAAGGCAAGCATAAGATGTATAAAAGATAGAGCGATGATTACGCCCCCAGGAAAGCCACCACCTGGCGAAAGATGGCCATGTGTGACAATATATATTCCGTATAAAAGAATTAACCCTACTGTGAGCCGCGTTATCGTCTTGACAATCAGGGTCATACCTGGCTCTTCAGTTTTCTTATTCATCTTCCTCTCTCACAGTCTCATTGACTTTCTTACGTCCAATCCGGCGCAAGACCGCTAAAACCCCGATCACTGCAGTAAAAAGCACAGTTGCTTCACCTAAGGTATCATAGGCACGGAAGTCTAGTATCACTGAAGCAACCAGATTGGTCGCGCCTGTCTTTTTTAACCCTTCAGCCAGATAATTCTGGCTAACTCTCATTATGGGATGTCCGAATGATGGTAAATCTTTCAAAGCGCGGTAAGCAAAAAACAGAAAGCCTCCAATGAACAAAAGAACCATAACCGCGTTAACAATTTCCTTTCCTCGCTCCAGTGTTGGAATATCTCTCTTTATTGTTGCCCTAATTAAAATGATTAAACACAATATCTCCACAACCAACTGGGTGATGGCCAAATCAGGCGCTTTTAGAATCAAGAAAGCAACGGATAATCCTAAACCCACTGCACCCACAGCAACTACTGAAGAGAGCAAATCTTTTATCTCCACAGCAATTATTGCTCCCAAAATCATAAATAAAAGGAGAACGTATAACTCAAACATAGCTCTAAATCCTAAACAGCATAATTATGAAAAGAATCAGCATGCCGAAAAGAGACCAAAACAGATATGTAGATAATACTCCACTGTGAATCTTTCTTAATCCTCGAATAAAGAAAAATACAAATCTTGTTCCCTGGTCATAAATATCGAAAAGTTTCTTTTCGCTTTTTCTATAGATTGCTTTAAGTGTGGCCAAATCTCTTATTGTATCATAGAAGTCCACCCCGGTTACACGGCTATCCTGGGGAATTATCTCGCCACCAACATAAGCTGTATCCGTGCGCAAGCCCTTGATCCTGCCTAACCAATAGATAATTACTCCCAAAACGATCCCAATAATAATCAGTAACGTAGCCAGACCTGGCGACCAGAAACCAAGGAAAGAAACCCCAGGAACCGCGGGCAAAATAAGATTCTTTAAAGGAACCTTGTATGCAAAAACACCAAAAATTACACAGAGCCCTGCCAGCACTGCCATAGGAAACCACATAGCAAATGAGACTTCTTTTCGTTTTGGTTCCGGGGAAGGGGTAGTGGTCGATGAGGAGCCTAAAAACACGGAGTGGATCAACTTCATAAAACTGGCCAATGTCAAAGCACTACCAAACATAGCTGCCACTAACCAGATAATCCATAATTTGTCGCCTCCTTTGCCCAGTTCAATCACTCCTTGATAAACCATCCACTTGGAGACAAAACCGTTAAAAGGCGGAACGCCAGAAATTGATAATGCAGCAATCAAACAAGTAATGAATGTTATGGGCATCAGTTTGGCCAAGCCACCCAATCTATCTAAATCCGTAGTTTGAGCTCGATGCTCGACTCCTCCACCTGTCAAGAAAAGACAACCTTTGTATATCGCATGGTTTAACATATGGAATATGCCACCAGCAACTCCTATGGGATTTCCTGTTCCAATACCCAGCACCATATATCCCACCTGACTCACAGCGTGATAAGAGAGGAGCCTTTTTAAATCATGCTGAATTAGTGCCATCATTACAGCGGCAATAATGGTTACGGCACCCACAATTAATAAAAGCAATCCCATCGCTTTATTCATTACAAAAAAGTCTACAGCAATTCTTGCTAGTAAATAAATTCCTAATAGTTTATCGAGAGAAGCAGGCAGGAAAGCAGTAACAGGGATGGGAGCCTTCTCCGCACAATCGGGAATCCATGTATGCATGGGCATTGCTCCTGCTTTGGCAAAGGAAACAATAGCTAACGATATGAATGCAATGGTGGGCAACGGACCGGTTAACGGTACACTAATATTCTCCATTTGGAAAGAACCAGTCAAAAGCCATATAATGCCGACTCCCAAAATCATCAGAGCGTCAGAGCCACCGACAATGATTAGAGTCTTCTTGGCTGCTGGAGTGGCCTCAGAGCCACCTATGCCAATAAGGAGATAAAGGGTCAACCCGAGAAATCCCCAAAAAACCAGAAGGAGTATCAGATTATTGGCTAAGATTGCCCCACCGGCTCCACCAATTGTCCACAGAAGATAAGCATAATATTCGTTTAGACGCTCCTTGCCTGCCATAAACTTTAGTGAATAAAGAACAATCAAAAACCCAAAAAGACCAATGGCTAAAAGTATAAAACCACTAAGATTGTCGAGTCTCAAAAGAAGTAGATCATCATAAAACCACTCAACGGGCTTACGGAGAAAAGTAAGTATAATGAAATAAAAAGTTGCCAGTGAACCCCCGATGGCCAACGAATCTACAAGCTTACTTAACTTCTTGGGAACCAGCAAGCAGAATAGCCCCACTATGAATGGAATAATAATTAGATAGTGCAGCAAATACATTCTCTCCACTTCTCTTAGGATGAAGGGATAGCTGCAGGAGCTTCAAATCGGTCCCGATGCATCGGGACGGATTTAAAGCGAGGTTTTCCTGACCGAGCGACTCCGCAAAACTATTCCTTCATCATACCAATATGCCTCTTAATTCTTAAGGTCTTTTCTTGAGATAACTTTATCAAGTCTTGGCCGGTCAGACCTTTCTTTCCCGTCTTCCTATCCACAACTGCCACTCTTTCTGTGCAACAGTAGCAGGGATCAACAGCAGCCAGGGTTATCGTGGCATCGGAAACAGTTCCGCCAACTACAGATTTTTGATTGGTAGGAACGTTCATATAACTGGGAGCCCTTATTTTATATCTCACCGGACGATTACTGCCGTCACTACGCACATAATGAAATACTTCCCCTCGCGGTGCCTCGTGGTGACCAATCCCCTCACCAGGAGGAATCTCCTTAACCTTGGCATCTATCTCCCCACCCACTGCTTTTAACTTATCCAGACATCCTTTTATAATTTTTATTGATTCATACATCTCCAATATGCGCACAACCGCCTTGGCAAAAACATCCCCTTCTTCCTGAGTAATTACCTGCCAATCAACCAGGGGATAGGCGGCATAAGGGTCGTCTTTTCTGACATCTATAGCTACACCCGAAGCTCGAGCAGTAGGTCCCAGTGCTCCATACTCAAATACATCCTCTTTTGTTAAGATCCCCACTCCCTTTAACCGGGCATGAATAACCGGGTCGTCGATAACCGCACCTTTAAACATATCGATAACCGGCAATAGTCCATCAACCATCTTCCAAATCTCCGGAATATCATCGGACTCAATGTCTCTTCTTACCCCTCCGACTTTCATCATGGCATAATGCTGGCGATTTCCAGTAACTCTCTCAAAAATGTCCAGGACCGGCTCCCGGTATCTCCATGCCCACATCCATACCGTATTATAACCTATAAAATGGCCAGCCAGTCCCAGCCAGAGTAGATGGGAATGGAGCCTTTCCAGTTCACCAATAATACTTCGAATATATAGTGCCCGTTCAGGCGCTTTAATATCGGCCAAATCTTCCAGTGCATTTACCGAGGCAATGGGATGTGATGTGGAACAGATACCGCAAACACGCTCCACCAGGAAAATTACCTGGTCGTAACTCTTTGATTCAGCAATTTTCTCGATTCCCCGGTGATTATATCCCAGTTCTATCTCCAGCTCCAGAACTTTTTCACCTTCTACGAGGAGCTTGAAAAACTCTGGCTCTTCCTGTAAAGGATGGTACGGGCCAACAGGAATAATTGTCTTAGCCATCTATTCTCTCCTGAGAGGATACTTCCCTTCTGGCCAATCTTCAGATAAGAGTAGCCTTTTCAAGTTGGGATGGTTTCTGAAATTCACACCCAAAAGTTCGTGTATCTCTCTTTCTATCCATTCTGCTCCTTTTATCAGGGGAGTTATTGATTCTATTTCGGGATTTTCTCTGTCAATTAAAGTTCTGAGAGAAATAATTGTCCCCGAGCTATCAAATGAAAAGTGGTATAGTATTTCTATATTCTTTCGGGTATCTATCCCGCTGGCAGTGGCTAATCTCCCTCCCAGATCCCGGAATAGGAAAGTCACCACCTCAGGTATATCTTTTGAGTCAAAGTCAATATATATTCGACGAGGGGACTTCTCAAAGACTTTAAGAACCCTTTTAGAGAATCTATCTTTTATTCTTGTCAAAATTTCTTCTGCCACCAAATTATCCTTTCTTTAATGCCTTAACCAGTTTGACTACTCCCATAATTATCGCTTCTGGTTTGGGAGGGCAACCCGGGATATAGGCGTGAACAGGAACAAGCCGATCGAAAGGTCCAGCCATATTATAAGAATCCCGAAATATACACATTGAACAGGCACAACAACCGACTGCCACAACCAGACAGGGTTTCGCAGCCTGCTCGTAGAGTCTCTTTAATCTTACTGCTGCCTTGTGAGAAATCGCACCAGTCACCAGCATAACATCTGCATGGCGAATGCTTCCCACCTTAAGCATGCCAAACCTTTCCAGATCAAACTTGGGAGTCATTGCGTCGAGGATTTCTATATCGCAGTTATTGCAAGAAGCCGCTGCAAAATGGAAGACCCATATCGATTTGGTTAATGCTTTTGTCTTAAGGTCCATCTATATCCCCAAAAATGCAAGAATTACGCCTATGACTGCGAGAATTGTCACTGGCCCCCAGAAAAATTTTATAGCCTGGTCAATACGAAGTCGTGGATTAGTATTACGTATTAGAATAATAAGCACTAGAAGGAGAACGTATTTTAGTATGCCCCATAAAATATGCAAGCCGGAAAATATAATACCTCCCATAAACACAACTACTAAAAAGATTGGGACTACAAACAACATCATCCAGCGAGTAAGTTTATGAAGGGCCAAAGGAGCTCCGGAATACTCAATATAGGGGCCGGCTATTATCTCTGTTTCTGCCTCGGGAATGTCGAAAGGGACTAAAGCCAGTTTTGCCTGCATACAGATTATTGCCACCACAAAGGCAATGAATCCAGACCAGGAATTAAGGAAGATACTATTTGCCCATTGATACTGGAGTAAATCGCCAAGCTTGATTATGCCTTGCGCTTTAATAACGGGAGTGAAAATAGCCAGAATGAAAGGTAGCTCGTAGGCTAAAACCATTTTCATCTCGCGGGAAGCACCCAAAGAAGCCAGGGGATTCCCCGAAGCAAAGCCACCTATAATTATACTTATGGATGGAATTGCCAAAAGATAAATAACTACAATTAAATCTCCTAAAAAAGTCTTCTCTGGTGAAATCATCACCAGCCAGAGCAGAGTGGAGACAATGGTCACTGCCGCCAATCCAAAAAGTGGGGAAAGAAGAAAGGTAAATTTCGACCCGGCTTGAGGGACAATCGTCTCTTTACCCAGAAGCTTTACAAAATCATAAAAAGGCTGCAGTATCGGTGGGCCCACTCGCCACTGCACCCGGGCAGTTACTTTTCGGTCGATCCAACTAACTAACAAGCCAATCAATGCTGTAAACAAAAAACCAGGAAATACTATAAAGTAAAATAGAGTCTTTGCCATTCTTATTCTCTTTCCCAGGGGATATAGTGGACTACAAGATTCTTTCCCACGGCAAAATAGTTCTTTTTTGGGTCTTGTTCAACTTCTTCGTATCTGATTACTTTCTCCGGACAAGTCTCTACGCAGAGAGGTACCTTTCCATTAGCCCGATCTAAACAATAATCGCAACTGGAAACGAGGTAGGGAATAACTTCCGGATAAATCGTTCCAAAAGGGCAAGCTACCATGCAAGACCTACAAGCAACGCAACGCATATTGTATCTCTTCAATACTCCATCCTCCTGCTTTTCCAGTGCTTCTTTGGGGCAGACTTTAACGCAAGGAGCGTCCTCACAATGCCTGCAGATAAGAGCAAAATGGGCCAACTCCCTTAAATTAGTTATTCCGTTATTGTCAGGATGGTAGAAATAACTGCAGGAAACCGTGCAGTCCTTGCACTTAAAACATTTTTCCAAATCAATAAATAATTTTTTCATCTTCTCTCATTCTTCAAAAGATAATTTGTGAAGAGCTTTTGGAATTTCAGACAAAAAACAAGGACGACTTATTTTCTTATAAAGCAAATCATTGTTCGACGACCCCCGATAAATCGGGGGGAGGAGTTTTGATTTGCGCCCTACAGAGTCCGAAGTTTTTTGGCGTTAAAAAATTCCTCCAGCGATGAACAAACTATCTTTTAATTCGTTACAACCAGATATCGGGAATATCCTTTATCAAATCGTATTTAAAAACTGGACCATCTTTACAGACGAAATACTTACCAAGTCCACAGTGTCCACATTTACCCAGACCGCAAGACATATTCTTCTCCATAGAAAGATAAATATTCTCTGGTTGATATCCCAAATCCAGAAGCTTTAGCGTCCCGAATTTCATCATAATGGGAGGCCCACAGACCACAGCCGCGGAATTTTTCAAATCCATCTCGATTTTGTCCAGAAGCACCGTCACCAGTCCTTCGGTTTCATTCCATCCAGGAGCTGCTTTATCCACACTTCTCAAAATTTCCAATTTCTTCTTTTTCTGCCATTCAGGAAAGGCACCTTTATAGACTATATCCTCGGGAGTTTTCGCTCCATAACAGAGGACTATCCGCCTGAACTTATCAACATTTTCCAGAAGAGTAAGAAGTAGGGATCTCAGGGGCGCCATACCCACTCCCCCCCCGAGAATCAAAACTTCCTTCTTGTAGAAATCGTCTAAAGGATATCCCCGACCATAAGGCCCGCGAATGCCGACAACTTCTCCCTCTCTCATCTCGTGCAATTTGCCGGTCAGAAGTCCAACATTCATCACGGTTAGTTCTATTTTTTCAGTCTGGGAGGGAGAAGACGATGGAGTAAAGGGTGCCTCACCACTGCCAGGAATAGTTAGTTGAACAAATTGACCAGTTTCGAATTTGATTTTTTTGCTCGACTTTAACACAAAAGTCTTTATGTTAGAAGTCTCATCTATGATCTTCTCCACCTTGGCTTCAATAGGTAAATAGGGGTTCTCTACCATTTACGTTTCTCCGCTTCTTTCTTCTAATTTTTTTATTACTTCTCTTTTGTCTATTTTTCCCTGACACGCTTCCACGCAACGACCGCAACCGGTACAAGCCACAATTCCAAAATTTTCTGGCCGGTATTCGTACTTACATAAATATCTATTCCTCAACCTTTCATATAATTTTGCTCGTGGATTGACACCCGCAGCCACCCGGGCAAAACCAGTGTGCTGGCAGGAATCCCAAAACTTAACTTTGGGAAATTTACCCTCGTCTTTTGTGTCCACAAGTAGAAAACAGTAACAGGAAGGGCATATATTAGTGCAGGCTCCACATTCCACGCAAGTTCTGGCTGCCTCTTCCCACTCCGGCGAAGCATACTCGTCCTTTACAACAGAGGGGAATGGTCTCTCCGTCCTGAATTCTCTGTTTACCTCTAAAACTCTCTCCGTTGCTTCCTTTCTTTTCTTTTCTCTCTTTTGTATTAAATCCGAAGTCACATCCTGCAAATCTTCCTTTATAGGAGCGATAAAGCTTTCTCCTTTGGGGGAACCTACTTCCAGCAGGAACACACTATCTATTTGAGAGAGGTTAAGGTCAAAACCTGCCTCAGGAAAAGGATTATTGTCCAGCAAAGCACAGAAACATGTATCCTTCGGTTGGTAACAATCGGAGGAAACAATAAGAGTTTTATCTCTTCTCTCTTTATAGAAAGGATCCACAAATTCTCCTTCCAGAAAGATTTTGTCCATAACCGAAATCGCCTTAAGGTCACAGTTCTTAACTCCCAGGACTATCGTCTTTCCTGCCTGGGTAGTCTCCTCTGTCACCCTTTCCTGCGGTAAAGAAAAGAAGGTCTTCAAAGGCTGGACTGCCCGATAAGTATTATAAATGGTCTTGCTAACATTTTCTGGAGCCAACAGCTGATAGGCCAGTTCGCCATAAAACTCTTGGGGAGCATAAATAAGATAAGTTTTTGAAATCTGTCCCAGAAAATTTTCCCAATTCGCTCTATTTAAAAGGAATTTCATATTGAAAACCCGTAAAGTCTTGTGAATTTTTTCACAAACTTTCTTAAAAAATTTAAGGTCTGGCTAATTTTAAGCCTTGATTATACAAAACATATCGGCTATGTGTCAAGGAAATCTTTATAGGTCTCAAAGACCCGTAGATTCCTCGATTTAAGACTTCAGCGATAGAAGATTTGCAGGGGCTTTTTACTTAGTCAAGAAGCAGCTCAAACTTTGTAGTTCCGTAGACAAGTCTATATTCTTTAATTTCAATCCTTCCGGTACGGCAACCTTATAAGGAGCAAAATTTAGGATCGCTTTCACGCCTGAGCGGATCAAAATGTCAGCAACCTGTTGCGCGGAAGAATAAGGTACAGCTATTATTGCAATTTTTATCTTTCTCTCCTTTATCACCTTTGGCATCTGTTTTATATCTAAAACCTCCACTCCTAGCCAGGTCTTGCCTATCTTTGCCGGAGAGTTGTCGAAGATGACTGAAACTTCGAATCCATGTCGTCGGAATCCAGGATAGGCAGAGAGTGACCTTCCCAAATTTCCCGCCCCTACCAAAGCCACCTGCCACTCTCTATCCAATCCCAAGGTCTTGTCAAGTCCCCTGCAAAGTTTTCTCACGTAGTAGCCTTTCCCTCTCCGACCGAATTGCCCTATGTAAGAAAGGTCACGACGTATTTGAGAAGGCTTAAAATGCATCTTTCTCCCCAACTTCTCAGAAGTTACCAGGGGTTTTCCCTTCTTAAGTATAGACTTTATGTAACGGCGATAAATAGTTAAGCGACTGATTGTTGTTTCAGGCAGCCTGGTCATTGTCCTCAAATATTACCCTTTCTGGGTGAGAATATATGTTCATTCGCTCACCTCGACAGAAACCTATCAAGGTTATTCCTACTCTTTTGGAAATTGCTACTGACAGGTCGGTAGGTGCCCCGCGCGATATCAAGAAAGTAGCATTCATTCTCTTTGCCTTAATAACCATTTCTGCGGAGACCCTCCCTGTGGTTAGAATTATGGAATCTTTTGTCCCAATCCCCTCTATAACACATTTTCCTGCAACTTTATCCAGCGCATTATGCCTGCCTATGTCTTCACTAAAAATAATAATTCCTCCCTCGTTGGCCAGTGCACACGAGTGAACCCCTCCTGTGGTAAGGTACAATTGAGACCTCTTGTAGAATTCTTTAATCAATTGACTTATCCAATCAGAGGAGAGAGAAATCCCTCCCATCGAAATCTCGTCCTCTTCTTGTTCCTCAGAAGGAAAGAGAAAGATTCCCTGGCCACATCCAGAAGTCACCACTCTGTCAACAGGCTGGGCAGTGCTATTCTCCACATTTCCTTCTACCATTAATAGCCCTCTTTCAGGATCTTCTGAGATCCACTTTATCTCTTCAAAATGGGAAAGAATCCCTTCAGAGAAAAGAAATCCCACAGCGAGCTCCATAAGTTCCATTGGCGTGCACAGAAGGCTGACTATCTTTCTTCCATTATAGAATATAGTAATTGAAGATTCCTTCACCAAGACATCTTCTACCTGTTTCTTTTTATTTCTATAACTACGTAATATTGGCAACTTGTGAGTATTCCCTCTCATACAATTGTTCCCGCCTTTTCCTTTCAATCTCCATTGCCTTTTTCCAATCATCCATAGTATTGATATTAAAAAATGAGATGCCTTGGGAATCGAAAATAGCAATCTCTTCTTCGTCCAAATACTCCACCTTAACATAGGGTAGGAAGGAGACCATCTTCTTTCTGCCTTCCTTAAGCACTTTTTCTACGCCAGGTATACATCTCGAAGAATAGAATGCGTGTAGCGGCTCCAAAAATTTTCCAATCCGCGGAATCACTACATCTGCTCGGGAAACTCTTCTAGCCATATAATCTATGAGTCCTGTTTGAAGAAAAGGCATGTCACACCCTACCAAAAAGTTGAACCTCGCAGGAGAACTAAGAAGACCGCTATATAGGCCACGCAGGGGGCATTTGGGTCCAACCACATCACTGACCAATTTCACAGAGTTTCCAAATCGATACATCAGTTTCCCTAAATAATCGAACTTATCTTCATCTACGACTATCAGAATATCGTCAAAAAGGGAAAGAAGCGATAGGGTAATTCTTTTGATTAGAATCTCTCCTCCCATTAAAAGCTTAGCCTTTAAATAAGGAAGCCTCAAGTTTTCTCCCCCGGCTAATATTATTGCTGCAAAATTAGTGGTTATCATTTTGCCTGAATTTCACCAGCAATCCTTAATATATCGATTTCCCCGTAGCAGACCTTCAAGCAACGTCCACAACCAACACATCCCGGAAGGCCTTGATTCTCTTGGGAAAAAAGTAGCTTACAAAAGACTCTTCTTTTGATTCTATCTCGCTTGTTTGCTCCGGGATTAGCTCCACTGGCCATCCTGGTAAAGCCTGAAAAATTACAAGAATCCCATATCCTCATCCTTTCGCCGACTTCTATATTTCTGTCTGTCTTATCCAGGATACTAAAACAGGTACAGGTGGGACATACGTAATTACATCCCCCACAATCGAGGCAACGATCCCCTATTTCTTCCCAGAATTCATTCTTTATGACCGCGCCGCTAAATCCGTCTTTAGATAGTTTATTCGTAACCTTTTGCAAATCTATTTTATGAGAAAATTCTTTTTTTGTTCTTTCTTCCAAGGTCTCTTTCTCTCTCCTGTCACCGGGGCTGGCCGCTGAGAAATAATGCGAGTAAGAGGAGACTAACTTATCTCCCGGGGAGGAACCTACCTCCACCAGGTAAAAGTCTTCCAATGGAGTCAGTTGAAGGTCATAACCTCGCCTGGCAAACGGGCCACTTCCACAAAGAAAGCAGAAACAGTTCTCTTCCGCTTTAAGACAGTTAATACCTACAAGGAAGGTATTTCTGCGACGAATCCAATAGTAGATATCTTCGTATCCGCCGTGTTCCCTGGAAAAGAACCTATCACAAAACTCTAAAGCTGCCAGATCGCAAGGACGAATCCCAAATAATATCCGCTTCTTTCTCTTTAACTTCTCTTTGAAAGTAAAAGCTCCCTTTCGCAACTGGAACAGCTGATCAGTCTGGGGAAAGAAGAACTGTTTGGGCGAGGAAAGAGGATTGCCTTCCAAGAGATTCACCTCATCAATATCTTCTATCTGTTCAAAAGTCACTCCACCTAATCTTTGAACAGGGACTATAAGTTCTGTTTCTCTTTTGAGCTCATTCAGGAACTTTAAAAGTCTTTCTCTTTCTATGGTCAAAAGAATCAATTATTTTCTCCACATAGTTCGATCTTTACCGCACAGACTTTATACTCGGGTATCTTTGCCTGAGGGTCCAGACTATCCACAGTCAACCTGTTAGCTGCTGCCTCGGAAAAATGGAAAGGAATGAAAATGGTCTTTTCCCGTACCCTTTCAGTAAGAAAAGCTTTTGCAATTATCTCTCCTCTGCGAGAAATTACTTTTATCAGCTGTCTATTTTTTACGCCCAAAAATAGACCGTCCCGGGGATTCATCTCCACAAAAGCCTGGGGAACCTCCCTGTGGAGAGTGAAGGTGAGCCTGCTCATAGTTCCAGTGTGCCATTGTTGATAGACTCTCCCTGTGGTGAGGAGGAAAGGATACTCCTCATCAGTAATCTCCCGCGGAGGCTCGTATTCCACGGGAGTAAAAAGTCCCCTGCCCCTCTTAAATCCTCCTTTGTGCAAATAAGGTGTTCCGGGATGGCTGTCTTCCGGACAGGGCCACTGCAACGCACCAATCTTATCCAGTCGGGGATAGCTTACACCACCATATATCGGCGTAAGGGAAGCTATCTCCTCCATAATTTGAGCAGGGTGGGAATACCCCATAGGATATCCCAACTCTTTAGCCAGTTGGCAGATTATTTTCCAATCGGCTTGGCTCTCTCCCATAGGTTTTACGACCTCTCTTACCCTTTGGATTCTTCTTTCTGTACTCGTAAAAGTACCATCTTTCTCGGCAAAAGAGCCCCCTGGAAGGATTACATCGGCCCACCTGGCTGTTTCCGTAAAGAAGATGTCCTGCACCACTAAGAACTCCAGAAACTTCATAAACTTCTCCATGTGGCCAATATTCGGCTCACTCAGTAAAGGATTCTCTCCCATTATATACAGAGCCTGAACGGGATTCCCTTCCACAAACATCTCTGTCTCTGTAAGGCCGGCAACAGTGGGAAGTTTCACCTCCCAGCACTGTTCAAATTTTTTTCTACTGTCTCTATCTTCAACTTTCTGGTAGCCAGTTAGGAAATTGGGCAATGCACCCATATCACAGGCTCCCTGAACGTTATTCTGGCCCCGCAAAGGATTTACTCCAGTAGAAGGTCTGCCAACATGACCTGTGACCATAGAAAGATTGGCCAGGGAAAGAACATTGTCAGTACCCGTGACATGCTGGGTAATTCCCATTGCATAGAATATCATCGCCTGTCGTGCACTGCCATAAATTCGGGCTGCCTCTATTAGTTGCTCAGCTGGGATTCCAGTGATTTCCTCCACAAATTGGGGTGTATATTTTTCTACTATCTCCCTCATTGATGAGAAATTTTCTGTGTTCCTATCGATGAAATCCGAATCCGCAAGACCTTCTTTCAAAATTACATGGATAAGTCCGTTTATCCAGGCAACATCAGTACCTGGCCGGGCTTGCAAATGGAGAGTAGCAAATTTGGCAAGATGAATCTTGCGGGGGTCTACAAGGATAAGTTTTGCTCCTTTCAGGACTCGCCTTATTATCCTGCTTCCTATTTCTGGGTGTTGCTCGGTTGTGTTGGACCCGGTAACCAGAATAACTTCTGCTTTTTCTATTTCTTCAATGGAATTAGTCATTGCGCCGCTTCCAAAAGCTCTCGCCAGTCCAACCACTGTGGAAGAATGGCAAAGACGGGCACAGTGGTCGATATTGTTAGTTTGCAGAACAGCTCGAGCCAATTTCATCATAAGATAGTTCTCTTCATTGGTACACTTGGCTGAACTGAGAAGACCTAAAGCAACACTTCCTTTTTTCTCTCGAATATCTTTGAACTTCGATGCTACAAATTTGAGAGCCTTGCCCCAGGAGACTTCCTGGAAATCGTCTAAGGAATCGGTCCTCTTCTTATATCCCGTACCCTTCTTTCTCATTAGAGGGCTTACCAGACGGAGCGGACTCCTAACATACTCGTAACAGTTCCATCCCTTGACACAGAGCCTCCCCTGGCTGACAGGACAATCAGAGGAAGGCAGCGCTCCCACAATTTTACCCTCTCTTTCTCGGAGAAGCAAAGAACATCCGCATCCACACCAGGGGCAAATAGTAAGTGTAGTATTCATTTCCTATTCTTATTTCTTTCTGTAAGCTTGAAGATAGTTATCGCAATATATCTGTTTCCCCATTAACAGTTCAGCAGTAATCATACTGTTCATCAAATCTTTATCCAAGGGATCGACAATTGCTGCATCCAGACCACTGGCAACGGCCATTGCCAGGTAGGTTCTATTAACCAGAGAACGATCGAGCGTCTTTTGAGAAACATTACTCAGTCCCAAAATAGTCCTGGGAGGAGGATCGCAGAGCAACTTACACTGTCTTATTGTCTCCAAAACTTCCCGCGAATGGTCCTGTGCTACATTGACCGGAAGGATTACTGCGTCAATATAAAGATCGCTCATGGCTAACCCTTGTTCCTGAGCAGAGGTTACAATCTGAGCAGCAATTTCTGCTCTACTCTGTGCATCTTGAGGGATCCCGCTCTTATTCATGGTCAGGCCAATTATAGAAGCATTGTATTTCCTGGCTAAAGGAAGAAGCCTGTCCAGTTTTTCTTTATCTCCCGAGGTAGAATTTATTATCCCTTTACTTTTACATAATTTGAGTCCGCTTTCCATAATCTCGAATTTCGTAGTATCAATGGCTAGAGGAGCATCGGTAACTTCGCCAATAGTCGTAACCAGCCACTCCATAGCTCGCAGGGGCTCCTCGGGAGCAGGACCAACGTTGACGTCCAGCGCGTCTGCTCCTGCCTCCATCTGTTGGCGAGCCAAATCCTGTATAATAGCCTTATCGCCTTCTTTGATTGCCTTGGCTACATCTTTAAACATACCATTGATTCTTTCCCCGATAATGAACATATTCTTTCCCTCCAGAATGTATCCCTGCATCCCGATTTTCAATCGGGAAAATTGTGCCTAGAGATTTCTTATTCTTTTTTCATTAAATCTACGATAGTCTTCCTGACGCTTTCCACTGCTTTGGGATGGCACATTACCAAGATATCTGCTCCCGCCTGAAGATAACTCACACTAGTAGTAACTTCCCACAGGGGCCCTCTGGAAGCTATCGGTCCCCACTCGGGAACCTCTTGTTCAGAGGTTTTAGCTTCTTTGACTCTCCACACCTCCTGTCCAACGAAGTTCACCATGGGCATGGACATCATCTTATCTCCTTGCAGAGCTGCCAGGCGACTACGCTCCATTATGGAATAAGTATATTCCAGACCATAGCCCAGAGCTCCTGTGGCGGGGTGCATAATTATTTTCTCCGGAGAAAAACCCATATCTGATATCAGAATATTCAATTGCTTGGCCAAATTGATATCGATGGGAGATTCGGCAATTATCGAGTGTCCATCACTCTGACAGGCTGCAGTTATTGTCTTGTAGTTTGCCTCCACTGCTATGCCCACCAGGCAGTTCTCTCCGCGGGCAGCTTCACTGACTGCAGGAATAATTTCAGTATCTTTCTCTGCCTGATTACATCCTATAATGATTAAAGGCACGGAGACCGCTTCCAGAACTTTCTTGACCGTGGCTGCAGCGTCTTGTGCAGAGTTGTTCTTGATGTCCGGGTGCGTAGAAGCTAAGCGCAGGCATAGCAAATCGGCTCCATACTCGTCTACGCATTTCTTAGCCCACTCTACCGGGTCACCAAGTGTGTCTCTAAATGGCTCCTTTAACACAGCCGGCCAATCATCAGGCTCAATATCCCATACTTCCATAGCAATTGCAGGGGGATTGGGAATAACTCCTTCAAAGTGGAGGAACGGCAGAGTAGTAGCTCCGCCAATTTTAATAAGAGAACTCCTCGTTCCACCCTCTTTCTGCGTCGCTCCAATAACTACCTCGTTAACTTTACTCGCCCACTTTTCCGTAGCTTTTTCCAATTTCATGCTCCTATAGCTTACTTGATATGCCTCCCATTCTTTGTTGGAGAGATGGGTAGCACTACTACAACTTCAGTCTTCTCATTAATCTACCAACTGCTTGAAAAGAAGGAGATTCCTCAGGCAGAGAGAGAAGGTCCTTCTCTTTTTCAGAAGCCTCAAGGACTAAAGGGTCCTCGGGTATATTTTCCAACAGCGATAACCTGTCGAGAATGCTCCCTGAAATAAGAGAAGAGATGTCTTTCGATTCCGATATTCTATTTATGACTAAATGTATCTCCTTTATCCGTAATTTTATTTGCAGAGCGATTTCCTGAATTCTCGCCGCAGACCTGATACTTACCAGAGTGGGGTCGCTGGTAATAAGCAGCACATCCACACCATCGGTGGTTCTCCTGCTCAAATGTTCCATTCCCGCCTCATTATCCATAACTACATATTTGTACTGCTTAGAAATTCTGGAGAGATATTGCCGGAGAAGATTATTCACTGCACAGTAACATCCAGGACCTTCCGGCCGACCCATGACCAAAAGGTCAACTTTATCACCCTCGACCAGACATTGGTGTAACCGATAATCGAAAAAATCGGTTTTGGACATTCCTGAAGGAATTTCCTTAGTCAGAACCTCTTCTCGTAGGTCAGCTATAGTCTGTTCAAATTCCATACCTAGACCTACGTTGAGATTAGAATTGGGGTCAGCATCGACTGCCAGAACAGGTCCCTTATTCTGTCTTATGAGATGGAGAATAGTCAGAGTGGCTAAGGTCGTCTTACCACTCCCTCCCTTGCCTGCCACTGCAATTGTAAAAGCCATAACTAGCCACCTGAATCAACTTACAAACTTCTTTACGCTGGGAAAGAGATTCATATCTGTATGGGGCAAGAACAGAGAAGCAGTATAGTTATTCATAAATTCCGGTTCCCTGCTCAAATCTATGTAGGTCAACTTCCCGGCAATCTTTTCTGCCTTTCTCATCGCCTCCTGAGAGAGGAGACACATCTTTGTTCCAGCTATGGCGCTATTGCCAATAAAAATAAATTTTTCTGGAGGGAGGTCGGGCAGAAGTCCAATCATAATTGCTTTCTCCACATCCAATGCTGTTCCCAGTCCACCGGCGATGAACACCTGTTCTAAATCCTGAAAACTCAATCCTACCCGTTTCAGTAGAACTTCGGTTCCCGAATAGATTGCTCCTTTTGAATGTATCAAGTTCTTTATATCAGTTTCAGTTATAACGATGTCCTGTCCTACAAGAGACTCTTTCGCTTCTGCCAGAACGAACTCCAGGCCCTCTTCTCCTTCCCTTATTCGCTTCGACGATTCAGGAATCAGCTTCCCTGCTTTGTTGAGCCAGCCACTTTTCAGAAGCTCGGCCACACAGTCGACTAGTCCAGCACCACAGATACCCTTGGGTTTCTCTTTTCCGATAGTATAGAGCTTGACCTTGTCCCGGGAAGGATTTATTTCCACTCTCTGGATAGCGCCTTTCATCGCACGAATTCCCCATTTTATCCCCCCACCTTCAAAACAGGGACCAGCAGAAGTGGAACAGCAGACTAACCAGTCCTTATTTCCTAAGACCACCTCACCATTTGTCCCCAAATCTACAAAAAGTCCCAGCGTTTGCAGATCATCCAATCCCGAAGCCAAAACGCCGGCTGTTATATCCCCGCCAACATAGCTACTCACTCCAGGGATGCAACAGAGTAACCCCCGAGGATTAATCTTAATTCCTGCCTCGGCAGCTCTTATGACAGGAATGAAACTGGCAGTGGGGACATACGGTTCCTTCCGTAAATACTCAGGAGGAACTCGCAACAAAAGGTGAATCATGGTTGTGTTACCGGCACAGGTAACACCATTAATATCGTTAAGGGTCAAATTGTGTTCCAGAGCCATTCCCAAAATGAGATTGTTGATTGCATCTATTACCACATGATGCAACTTTTCTAACCTGTCCTCTTCCTGAGCAAAAATTATTCGGGAGATAACGTCCTCACCAAAATCGACTTGCGGATTATAGCAAGCTTTTGCACTTAAGACCTGACGCTCTGCCAAGTCGACCAGATAAGCCACTATTGTAGTTGTCCCGATATCTACTGCCACGCCATAGTTCTTGTTAGTTGTATCTCCTGGTTCAATTAGAACCACTTCCGTGGTCTCATTTCGGTTGCCAAGGGTGGCAGTCACTTTCCAGCCACTGTCCCTTAGAAGTTTGCTCAATTTTTTAATATTGGCTAAACCCATTTGCATAATAGGAACTTCTCGCCCCTTCCTGATTTCCCG
>JABAOF010010053.1_pt1 | contig 23666 bp, 37 predicted proteins | sample 7062171 | NCBI WGS metagenome assembly JABAOF01 (sample SAMN14538628, study PRJNA623070) | marine sediment metagenome | biome: marine biome [ENVO:00000428]; feature: marine pelagic biome [ENVO:01000023]; material: deep marine sediment [ENVO:00002113] | place: India: Gulf of Khambhat ...
TTCAAACCGTTCTTCACTGCGCCAGGATTCGGAAATACAAAGGGAAACAAAAGCATCCTCAAGTTTAACGATTTTACTTTCAATATCCGGTGATCCCAGCAAGTCAATATGACCTAATTCCTCTTTTAAAGCGGCGCGGTATTTCTTTTCATTTACCCTGATTTTCTTTTTCCTCCCTCGCAGCGGTTTAAAAAATTTGTAAATCGCGAAAATGAAACCTGCCGCTAAAATGACCACCCCTATAATCGCAACTGTCCCTTTAGAATTTAACTGCTGCTGTGCATGTGCTAAGGTTGGGACAATAATAAATCCTGCCAAACAAAGCACCTTCAACCATTTTTTCATCTTCACAGCCCTATGCCTCCCATTTCTTTGTTTTCCATATTCATATTATATAGGAAAGTAAATTTTATTTCAACATCAACTCCTCCGGGCCATCATGGAGGGTCATTTCTATGAATTTTTCGTTATGATGTTTCATCTACAAAGCACATCCACCGTTCCTGGCCTTCTTCGATATCAAATCCAAGCTGTAATAGAGAATTACTATCTCGTGCTTTCATATTTTTGTATGCATTGCCAGAAATCTGGCTCACAAAAATCTTATTATCCTTCATTTCGATAACAGCTTCAGGTTCGTATTTTCTGATAATTTTAGCGGCTCTAAGGAAGTCAGATAACTTCATAGCAATAACTCACTTCTTGTCTCTAAGCATCTTTGCACACTTCCCGCAAACCCTCACGATCTTACCGTACGTTTTGAACAGCAATATTTTGCCACTTTTTGGGAAGGTCTTACCACATTCACAGGTTTTTTGAAGTACTGCCCGGCCAATATCCGTCTCGACATAAAAATGATAATAACCTTGCTTATAATAGTAAGTTATAAAGCCATTTTTCTTTAAGTTTTCGAACGTCCGGCCGTGGACATGTATTGATTCAGATGTTTCTTCGTTAAGCGTCTTAATTAAACCTTTTCTTTTCATTGCCACTGGCGCCCCATAGTCCAAAATTGCAATTTCTCCGCCGGCGGCCATGAACTCCAGAACTTTGAATTGTGTAGTGGTTAGGTTCATGGTTATTCTCCAGTGGTAATTGTAATTGCCCCGATTTCCACCCCCCTGGCTAAATGGGCCAGCAATAACTCTACATTGTCAATCAAAAACCCCCTGATGCCCTTTGCGTAAAATTCTCCGATTATAAACTCATCAAAAGTTAAAGGGTGTGGAATATCAAGTCCCATAGACTGAGCTTTTATGAATATTCTTGATGCTTCATCCCTTGAATGGCAAATGATGTAATAAAAGAGTTCGTGACTCATTCTTATCAAATCGGTGGTTTTTCCTTCGCCTTTGCCTTTGATAATGATCTTCATCTGTCACCATCTCCTGACTCAATGAAAGTACCATGTGATATCTCACTGCATTCCCGGCAATACGGGTGTAATGCATAAATTATCGAGGAGTACACACCGCATCTCTTGCAAATTTCAACCGGTTCGCTGCAGTCTATTTCTCCAACAGGACAGGGCCGTCCACCGTCAAATTTGAAATCGTGCCCATGCACCAGGCAAATCGATGCTGCGATTATGGCGGCATGCTTTTGCTTATTAACTATCGATGATGTTATTTTAAGATTTATCGGTTTCATTTTACAATCCATTAAGGAACCTCTTGACTGAATACAAAAGATTTTCCGGACACTTTCGGATGCCTGTATTTACCAGTGCATTCCTAAACTCATAAGTGGTCCAGTCGTTCACACAGACGAAAGTTACATCGGGATTCTTTTGAATTCTCAACAGTATTTCATTGATTTTAGGGGGAATATGTGGGCCAGCGGAGAGTTTTTCTAAAAATATCAGCCGTAATCCTTCTGACCTATGGCTATTTTCAGATGAGAGAATCTCAACGCTCTCGAATTTGTACCCACGCGTGACGACGATTACATCAAGCCCCGTTTCAAATTGTGTCTTCAAGACGTTATGTTCCGCATTTTCCGCACCTATGGGTAGGTAACCGCTTACTCCCGGGATAACTTTAAAAGGTTCCCGCTCCTCCAAGACGTCAAATTCAAGTTCCAGAGCTTCAATTACTTTATCCAGGATTTTTTTACGTGACGTCGAATTAACAGCATTTAAATCAACATAATCGTGGACGGTGAAATCCGGCAGTTGAATAGCCTTTTCCTCACCGTATTTTGTTTTGATCTTTAGTTTATACATATTCGCCTCTTATATCACCTCATTGTGCTCCATTGCTTGTATTGTGTTTAGCAATCCCATTATTTCATTTCTTATTTCTTGCGGGGGATTCCCGGCTAATCCCACATTACACATCTCTTTAGCTTCATAGTCCATATTGGCGTTAAAAGCCATATTTGCAGCACTCCTGTAGAGAATAGAACGTGAAGGTTCGTTTTCTGCAGCGATAGGAACCATTTCTGCTGCCTGCCTTTCAAGTTCAAAGGCTTCGGCATATAATTTCTTTACCTTCTCCGGATCGCCACCTTTTGTATGCTTCTCTATAATGGCAATCTCTACTTTATACATCGCTTTATTGTGCAGCTCATGGGCTTTTTTTATTTCATCGGGTGACATGGTGCTTAATTTCTCCTTCAAAACGGATCGCCTTCATTTTTCAATGCTTTTCGACAATTCAATTACGCGCCGGGCAAGGGCAATAATTCTCCCGTCCAAATTCCACAATGATTCTCTTCCGTACCAGCCTATTATCTGGAGAAGCATCCAGCATAATCTATTATTCTCGAGATCCATTTCACGGTCTCCCTTTTCAAACGATTCTAAATCGACCTCATCAGGCAACACGGACACATTCATGACTTCACCGCAAAATCGGCAAATTTGAAAGCCATCGTACTCCGCCCCAGGGTCTTCTTCAGCACTTCGAAGATTTTGAAACGCGGCATATTGATCTTCTTTCTCTGCTTCATCTATGCAATTTTCACAATACTGATCATCAGTGTTTATTTCCCCTTCCTCATCGTCAACTGAGTAATACATCGCTGGCGGATTGAAATTCTGCGCAGTGGGTTCCAGAATTTTTTTTGCTTTTTCGATAATTTTTCCAGCCTCCTCAATAACCCTCTTAGCAATAGCTTCGAGACGGGGGTCAAGTATCTCTTCCTGACCGTGACACCCGAAGACCTCAGCCAACTCATATGCCTCTTGCGCAGAGAGCTTATCTAAATCCTCATGTTTTTCCCAATGCCATACCTCATCTTCCAGGAGAATTAATGAAGCAAAAATAATTTCTCCACACATTGAACATATACAGAAATGCTCCTTTTCAGGAGATGTTTCGACTTGGTAAGTTATTTCTGTTCCCCTTGGAACATCCAGATGTCCGGAATTAGACTTTTTTTGCCATTCCTCAACGGCTTTATCTATACATAATTCGCAATAGTCACAATCGTCTGCATCTTCTAACGTATGGGTATACTCCATGTCATCAATGTAAGAAATCCAACAAATTGAAGATCGAGGTTTGTATTTCTCTGCCAGAGGTTCCAATAGTTTTATTGCTTNNCCGTACCCTATCAGGCTTAATTATTCCTTTTTCAACCATGCTTTGCTTTAGCATTGCAGCCATATTGCCCATCAAGTGCAAATAATCCTCACCCCTGTCCTTTTCATAAACCACCGGAGTAAGATTGTTCCCCCCATGCCGAATTAGAATGTCATACCAGAAATCATAGTCATCCATTATTTCTTCCTTAATCTTTTCGAGCCGCTTCTGAGTAAACCCGCGAGGCCAGTATTTCCTTTCATTGAGAAAATGGTTCCACCATGCAATTTTCATATCATCTTTAAACATTCCAGTCTTTCTCCTTATGCACATTTCTCTGCGCTCTTCAAAAGTTCTTTCCTCATAAAGTCCAGACACCGCTTTTCTATATCAGAGAAACTGTGGCGCGGAATCCTTTTCTTATAAGGTTCCAGGTCAAATCTGTAAATCTCCCCAAGAGCGTTAATAAATACATCCGCTTGGCACTCCGTGGGGATGTCAAGCATTAAGCAGAGATCAAACCGCCGCCCCGCTGCTCTATCCAGCAATTCCTGGTGATTCGTGGCACAAATAGCAATCGTAGTAGATGGCAGTGCATCGATGTATAGTAGCAGTGAGGCAACGACCCGCTTGATTTCCCCGGTTTCGTGTCCGTCCCCGCGTTCTTTCCCAATTGTGTCGAATTCATCGAAAAATAAAACGCAGGGTTCCCGGCTGGCAAATTCAAAGACCTTTTTCAACCGTGCGGTTGTTTCACCCAGGAGACTTCCTATTACCTGGGCATAATCAATAACGTATAGAGGTAATCCCAACTCCGAAGCAATCGCTTCCGCCAGGGACGTTTTCCCGTTCCCCGGTGGACCGATCAATAGAATTTTATGCCGGGGTTCCAGGCCGCGGGAGAGGAGAAGAGCAGCCCGTTGGTGCTCTTCCACAAGGTGGTGGATTTCTGTTAGATTTTCCGCGGTTAAAATCAGGTCAATAAGTCTTTTTTTCGGTTTCCTTTCGACTAAACCGTCCATTACTTTCAGGGGAGCTATCCTATTGCTTTCGTTCAATAGCCTTTCCAGCCGGGTTGCGTTTGCTTTTCTATTTATTTTCCTTTCGTGAGCTACTATCTGTCTGATTGCATTTGCAATTCTTTCACTGCTACTGTGCAAAGACGCATGCGCGAGAGAATAAATCAGGTCAAAAGTTGGCATTTAATTCTCCTTCTTTATAAGCTTTCCTAAATCGGCTTTCAACCTATCTAAGGTTATAAGCCTTATTGAATATTGCCTGTTATTGGTCTTTTTGAAGTCTTTTTTACACTGTTCCATTCCCGGGCCGCAGGCGTAGGCCAGAGCCTCAACCTCTTCGTCTGAGAGTGCCAGCATGTGAAGTCCGTTAAGTATATGCATTTGTTACTTCCAATCATAATAAAGCCAGGCAGGAAGCGTAAACCGCCCTATCCCGGTACCGCTTCCTCCGTGCTGATGAGATAGGGTAATCAATCACCAGCCGCAGTCATTTCTGATATCGGATGCTGGAAAGTTTGTACAAACCCTCCGTGTAGCGCCCCATCAGCTTTGCGTAGGGCTATTACGCATGCCTGGCTGTTTACTTCAAGTCAAAGAACACCACCCGCGCACGGCGGGTTAATATCATTATACTTATTTTTGTGTGGATGTCAAGTATTTTTATAGATAAAAATATATTATTATTAATTTTTATTAATTAAACTTGACAATCTGGCTTACTTGTGTATAATATATTCTTGAGGAAAAAATGGAAGAAGACAAGAAGGAAAAAGAGGAGCGTAAAAAGTCTTTTTATTTTAGTGCAGAAGGATTTGAAATTGTGAAAACCGCCATAAAAAAACGTTATGGTGTGAATTACAGTAATGATTTGGCTATGGCGCTTCTCCTTGAGAAATGCAAAGAAATTGTGAATGGGGATGGAGGGGAAGGTAAAAAATGACCAACCCCCACCTGGGTAGGATATTGATCTTCCCCAGGACAGGGAAGTGTTATCAATCCTAATGCACTGCTCTTAATTGATTTCTGTCAGTTCAGAGATTGGCGTGTTTTCATCAACGATTATCTCCTCGACCCATGAGCCATCATATTTACGTGACAACGCTTTTGAAATCACTGATGCTATTTCACTGTCAACAGATATTGCTGCAAAACCGCCCTCTATTAAGATTTTGTACAATTTTTTTTGACCTTTTCTTATTTTTTCCATCCAGATTTTTGCAGCCCGGATGATTACATCGGTTTTGTTCATTCCGGTTCGCTTACAAAATTTTTTCAATGAAAATTCAAGAACCTCCGGCAAGGTGAAATCAATCGCTATTCTATCTCCTAACTCTATTGATATTGGCACGGGATTATCAAAATACCACCTTAGGGCATCCTGCAGGAAGGATGATCGTTTATAGTTTTTTACGATCTCACCGTTAAGATCGGTAGGAAATTGAATTTGCATTTTCTTCGATGCCATATTACCTCCCCGGTTGCAATTCTTCGGGCAACACACCTTGAGAAGGAATGCCTTTCTCAATCGATCTCCAAAAGACCCACCGAGCGGGTAGTTGAATCGTTTCTGGAAAATTCTTTAGTAACGTCTCCTTCAGGTTTTCAAAAGTAAGGTGAAACTTATTATATTCACACTCATATGAAAGGCTTTTCATTCTTTCTCTGACCATCATATAAGGAATATTTGTCGGCTTCGATGTTTTGTCATGCATGTGAGGTTCCTCCGTATAAAGCCGAGACAAATCAAAAAAAACTCGCCCTCTTTCATTAGAATACAACATCCAATAGATTAAATCGGCCATGGTCACTGTACTCATGCCTTTAATCTCTTTGTCAAACTCACTCTTCGTTTTCATTTTTACCTCCAGTTTGTTAGTGTTTTTACAGTATTATTATAGTATAATTACCGTATATTTTCAACTATTTCTTTATTTTTTTTGAAAATATCTGAGTCTAATACTGTCAAATTTGCTCCTTGACTGGAATAGAAAGGTCTGGTACTATTTTCTCATGGGATACAAATATACGGATGAACGACTACTCGATATATTAAGGCGATTTTACAAAAAAAAAGGTCGCCCACCTAAATTCAAGGAGATAAAACAGGGGGCAACTATCCAGGTGAGGTTTGGTTCGCTAAATGCTGCATTAAAATTAGCCGGGATAAATCCTGCGAGGGAGGCCCTTTCAGATAAAGAGCTTATTACTAGAATTCAGAATTTAGCAAAAAAACTGGACCGAACCCCAAAAAGGCGTGAATTCCCTCATCAGCAAGTAGCAGCATCCAGGTGGGGAAGTTGGAACAACGCCCTAAAGGCTGCTGGCCTGACTCCTTTAAAGGAATTCGGGCAAACTGTGGGTGATTACAGGAACATAATCCTCGAATGGGTGAAAAAGAACGGTAGAACACCACGTGAAGAAGATTTCAACAACGACCCATATCTCCCGGACGTTCGGACCATGGAGCGGAAATGGGGGAAACCCTGGCTGGAGATTATGCGGGAACTGGGCTTGAAACCAAACTTGCGGCTTTCAAATCCGGACCAGTATACTGATGCAGAACTCCTTGAAATGCTAAAAAAAGAATATATCCGCAGCCGTCCTTCCGGCTTGCGTGAGTTCAATAAAAAAAGAGGTGAGGGGGTCCCCTCTTCAAGTTACTTCGCGGACCGATTCCATAAGACGTTTACCGAAGTACTGAAAAAAGCCGGGGTTCCAAAAGAGCTTATCAACGAATGGAAGGAATTCACAAAGGATGATTTAATAAGCATATTGAGAAAAATATACAAAAAGAGAAAGAAGCCAGTGTCTGCAACGGATCCGCTGCTAAAGGAGCACGACATTACTGAAAGTACCTTTAAAAAGCATTTTGGCTCCTGGAATGCGGCTTGCATTGCTGCCGGTATTCCTATCAACAAAACACCGGATAACGTAAAAGAGACCGATGCAGAATTATTGAAAATGTATATAGATTTTTCGATAGAGATAGGAAAACCGCACAAAGGGGCCAGTTCAAAAGAACTGGATGAAAGTGATCTAATTTATAATGCCGATGTCTTTGTTGTAAGATTCGGCGGTATGGCAGCATTGAAAGAAGCTGCCGGGTTCCCGCCTATTCGATTCCCACGGAAATATACAGTTACTCAATTGAAAGAAATGCTATTGAGGGAATATCGGCGATTAGGTCGCAGGCCCACTAATCGGGAAATAAACGAGAATCCAAATTTACCGTGGTTATCAACTTTCTTCCGTTATTTCAAATGCACAGGCATGACCCAGATTTGGAAAATTGTTCTCGAATGAAAATCCCTTCCCACCTCTCCCCGTGGTAACATGGCATTATTTCGCAAAACGTCCTGCAATAAAACCCACCCCGGCAATCACCGCCCCCGTCATCAACCCACTGCTCCCCTTGAACAGGAAGAAAATCACAAGGGCGGCCAGGATGGAAATTACCCAGGCGTGGAATGGCCGGTACCGGAATTCACTCTTTATGAAATCAATTAGTTTTTCGAGGTTTTTGAGTAGGTGCATTGTGGAACTCATTTGAAAATCTTTATTGCCGTATCGGCAACCACTTTAGCCGCCGGAATCCCCAACAAAATCAGAAGAATTTTTAGAAGACGAATCATACCTTCCAGGCGGTTGATTATCTTCTCGTGATTCTTCACCATTTTTTCAAGTCCATTTCCGCTATTACCAAAAAGCGTCTTTTCTACCTTCGCCATTCTCTCGCATTCACATGTCATACTGCCCTCCTATATTATTTCACTTTTCCAATTCCCGGGTATCCTCAGCATTTTCGTCTATTTCTTCCCCTTCTGGTTCAATGGATTTCAGCGATGCCATAATTCCTTTCTGAACAAAAAATGACGTAGCTGGTTTGCAGTTTTCTGCAATTAATTGCATTAACAATTGTGCTTCCGCTTGGTCAATAATAAACTTTTGAGGTTTAACATTCTTTTTTTGATTATCATTCTGTTCCATCGCTCAATTTCTCCAAACTAAATTTTACCGGAATTCTCTCGATACGAATATCGTAGATGATATTATCAGGGTCATTTCTCTTGGTTACATAGGTATTGTACAGTTTGTGTATCCCAACGCCGAATAATTTCCTATCACCTAGAAGAAAATCACAGTAGAAATAATCTTCACCTAACCAGAATTTTAGAATGATGCTCCTTTTATGCACATAACACCAATACAGTCCACACTTTCGCTTTATTCCTTCCTCATCAAAATGAAATATGTCTCCTTTTTCGAAAATCAGCTTTTCCGCCTTGAGCTTTGAATAGAAATACCAGGTTCCTTCTAAATCTTCATCACACGCATTAACAAATGACGCAATCACAAATATAGAAATTAGAAAAAGGATTTTTTTTATAATCATAATCTTCCTCCGTCAAGCTGGTATCCACAATGGGTAATCAGTAACAAATGCCAAAAGACCACCCACATATGTCATATCAATGTAAGAATATTCTATCGTTCCCGCATTATTCCTAACACCATCTATCAATCTAAATGTATCACTTTTTCCATCATAATAAACACCGCCAGATTTTGCCCAAAAACGCGAAGCTCTAACATCTCCTGCAACATCTAATGCCGGGTAACCTGTTGAATTGACAATTACCTTTTGCTGAAAAGTCACATCTCCGTTTGTTGCGATCTTTATACCTTTTCCATCTTCACCCGTGTTGTTGAGGTTATTATCTCCAATTCCAATGTTTTGATAAAAGATTGTAGTACCGTTTGTATTGATTTTTATACCTTTACCGTCAACTCCAGAGTAATTTAAAAAACCATGCACGCCCAAGTTTAAATTTACAATGAGGTCCTGAAGACATGTAACATCGCCATTCACAGCCACAGAAATCCCTTTTGAACTACTCCCATCATAATTAATTTTTGCTCCTTTGATTGCTATTGCGAGATTGTTCGGGTCAAAGGTCATCATATCCTGAGTGATATTACTGCTGTCATCAAGTTGAATTTTCAGTTTTGTCCCATTTGAAGCATTACGGATAATACTATCGGTTCCATTATGCAAAATTTTAAGGTCCCCGGAGTTGCCAAATTTTGCAGCATAACCATCCTGGAATTCAATGTTTGCATATATGTTCCTGTCCTCATCCGTCATTAAAAAGTTTTGCTTTAGGGTTCCGTATGTTAATTCTTGAACCTCATTGTTTGCTGAAATGTTAACGATAGTCAGATGATCGTTATCAGCGGGTTTTGTTGTCATCTGATTTTCTAACATATGTATTTGAATACCTCCTGGATATTCTTCACTCATTTTCGTCTCCTATGTTAATAATGCTTTTCCGTCTTCATTTAGCAACACTCTGCCATAATGGTCTAACAGGCATAATCCATGAATCTGTGTTAGATCACGCCGTGCAATTATTGTAACAACACCCGCCGCAATTGACTTGTTAACATGCATTACTACGAACGGTTCGTCTGAAAAAACCTTCACTATGTTACCGTTGGCCTTGATAATATCGTACGAAAAAGAAATTTTTTGCAAAGGGTGTATAGAAAAGCCATCAGAGTTTGTCTGGAATGTAATGAAAAGAGGTCTCTTTTTCTCAAAATTTAAAATTATCTTAGCAAGATCAGTTACATCTCCATGATCAGTAAGTATTGATCGAAAATTTTTCGTTTTAGAGATTTTAAATTTATGTTGAACAGAGATATCCTTCTCAGACAGATATCTATATTCCGAAAGCTTGTCACCGGCATCAGTTTCTGTTCTATTATTATCAGGAATCCTGTCGAATCTGAGTAATACGGCAGATAATATTTCCTTTGAATTTCTTTCGAGTTGAAATTCCCTAATATTTATATTGCTAAAGCCAATTTCCGGCTTTTCTGTACGACTGTAAGGCAATACAGAAATCTTTCCGTCTGCGGTTATATTAAGATGAAAAACGCCGGTTATTTGGAGAACAGGAAGGTATTCCGTTAGGAAATCAGTTTCTTTACATAACCAATCCCCACAACTCCAAACGTGCAAATCTTTTAATTTAGAGAAAGATAATAGGTCAAATTTTTCCTCTTCTATTTCAACCAGCTTATTCATAATAAAAAAGGAAATATCGGCAATATTAGTGGAATAAGTTCCTGTATAGTATCCTGTTGAAAAATCAACATCTATCTTTAGTCCTTTAGCATCGCAACTTACGATGCTTTCTCCAGGGCTACTTACAAGAGTGAAGGTGCCATCGCTTAAATTTACCGTATATTCAGTTACCGATAATTTTGAATTCCCTACATAAACAGCATCTATTGACTCTATATAGAAAAGCTCCCCACTAAATTCTGTTTGAGAAATAAGGTACGTATATTTTTTTATATCCACGCACGGCGGCCTAATGCCTTTTTTCTCACCAAACAGAACGGGTTTGGGCTGATAATGTGCATCAGCATCGATATCGGGGAATTCTCCCTTTAACATCTTCTCTGTTGGAATAGTTTTAAAATCCCTCGCTCGCATGTCTTTGACCCCAAAAATTAAGCCTTTTTCATCCAGAATTACCTTTTCTATGTATCCTACAAAAATATCAATAAAATCAGGGTATGGGGCACCTTCAATGCCGGATTTAATGTAAATTGTTGCATTTTCCCAAATGTAATCAGAGATATTATTAAAGCCCCATTCCGGGTCATTTATTTTTATTTGACCAAATTGAGTGGCGATAATGGATGAAAATAGTTCTGAAATCGATTGATTCAATGGGGGGATTGATTGATTATCAAGCGCTGGGCGATATGGTATATCATATAATCCTTGAATTTTATAGGATGCCGAACTTCCTGAATTGCAAAACCCTAACCAGGTGTATAACATATATGTCGATTGACCGGAATCGGGATTATAGCCATTTGTCGTGGCGACATATAACAAATTATTCTCATAATCATAGTAATATTGCCCTGGAACGATTCCAGATAGCGTTTGCGATGGTTGCATATTTTTCCCGTTTTCAACCACAGAAGCAATATAAGGTCCTGTATATGTTGCGACATATACACCATTTCCGCATTCAGTCCACATCTCTACACCTATACCATCTAGTTTTTTCTCCCTACAGCAACCCAGTCAATCTTATTCGTCATTGTGGGGTGCCTTGTAACCTTGAAATACGTTGCAGTTACTTCGGCAAGGCATACTGTATATCCAGATTCCCATTGAGAAAAAAAAACGCGAGGGATCGCAGTGTACTGGATATCAAATGTAATAGTTAGAGTTGCCGATGAAGCTGGTAGGTCTTTTTGCCCGGTTTGGATATAAGGGTTTTGGGTTTCGTCTGAAATACTATCGCGCCATAAAGCCCCCAATCTTTGGCGGGCCACTGTGCCAGCGTTTAAATTAGAAGCATTTCTAAAAAAGCTGGGTGTATTACCTCCTAGATTGTTTGAATCGGTTGCCAAATCCGCCTGATCTGCATTTTCAACTTTTCCGTCGTTATCAGTATCATATACAGACTTCATCATGTCACCGCCCCCTTGTGCAAGAGCTGTTATTGCCTGCTTTACCCTAAGCGGTGTCCATCTTTTGACTGTTGTGGATGTACCTGCCTCTGCTTCTGCCTGGGTGACGATTGGGACTCTGTTATTATAACCAATTTCAATTTCGGCATCAGTTTGATCTGCCGTAGCCCCTGTTTCTATGCCATCAAGCTTTGTTTTGTCACCTGATGACATTAAACCGGAAGTGCTTTGAGTAGCTTCTTCTCCTGTTATTTTAAAATAATTTGTACCATTATTAGTATATTTCCACTGATTTGTTCCAGAATCATATTTAATTATTCTTTGAGGAGTTGCTTGAAATATCAATCCACCAGTAGTTATTACCCCTAACCACTGTTCATTGGTCCCAGTTCCACCGAGGTATCCAACTTTGTCGGGTTTAGGAAGCACATTTCGTTCGTTTCCAGACACTTTTTCCTCCTATTTTAGACGTAAATTGCCATTTCCATCATGCTCCCAGAAAGGTGATTTTGCATTTATATCATCACCAATTCTGATATTACCGTTGCCGTCAGGTTCCCAAAGCCGACTGATGTCGGTTCCATCATATCCTGTTAATTTCACATTCCCATTCAGGTCCGCAAGCCAAAATTCTTTTAGCTGACTCAGAAAATGACTTGTAATCGGGTCAATACCAGGCATAACTTCTACAAGAATGATGTCCTTCCTTTCTGTCACCTTTCTTCCTCCAATTCGAGGTTAATTTTGAAAGCACCTCCACCTAAATGATCGCTCTTATGTTTAATGAGACTAACATATGCAGCGTTTTTGCCGGATTCGGGATAATCATTCCCAATGTATCCTCGCTGTTTCAAAAGTATGACAAATGGCTTTGTTTTACCTACCCAGTTATCAAATTGTTGGTATTCACTTATTTCTGAAGGCGAAATATAATCAAACGGCAATTTCAAGGTTCTGTATTTTTTTTTAATTAATACAGATTTCTGACCACCATCGGATAAAAATTGCATTGAAGGGTCTTGAATTTCATCTTCTCCTTTCGGAGAAAATCCAACCTGCGGTTCAAAACATTCTCCCAGCCATATCCGCCCCATTGATATAAAACCATAAGGGTTAAATTCGTTTTCAATCCATATTCTCCAGGAGTGATATGTCAATTTCTCCTGCGGTAAATAAGTTAGTATTTTGTTTCCATGAATATCTTCTCCCTTCGTCATTACATCTTCAAAATCAATATTATAAAAATCTGTATTGCTACCTTGAATCTTGACAATACCAGTTGCTGAAATATTGTGATTGAAAATAAAAACCCCCTGGCAGGGAATCTGAAGTCCATAAATTCTAATCCAGACTGATATACCCACTTCTACTTGCCAAGGATGTGTTCGCCATCTCTGCTGTGTGTTTGTAGCTGGGTAATTCGCCTTTTCGCAGGAGGCCAATATAGTATTTAAATCCCATTGATTCTTCCAGAAAATCTGAATATTGCTCATGACATTGACCTCCGGGGAATTGTAATAATGCCATTCTCCAGTAACTCCTGGATACGTGGGATAAAATATGTGTCACAGAGCTGGTAGAAATGTGCTTCGTTCCAAACCAAAACTTCCCCATCGAAATGAATATGAATGTGTTGTTCACCGCCGTTTTGAGTAGCAATATTTCTACTTGAAGCGGGGATGATGTCCATCCCGCTAATAGGAGTAATTCGCATTTGTCCTTTTTCATATTCAAGTATTTCCGGTTCGCCGCCTTCCCCTACTATTGACAGCCTGGGGGGAGATATCCACCCGGGAGTACCAGTTGCAAATGTTGGAATATTTACTTTACCTCCCTGTCCACCACCAGTTCCACCACTCCCATGTTTAAGAGAAGGTTCCATTAAAACNNTCCCCCACCACTTCCTGTGCCACCGCCTGTACCAGTACCCGTTCCAGTGCCGGTGCCAGTACCACTCCCCCCGGTTCCTCCTGCTCCTCCGGCATAATCTTGGGCACTTCCCCCCGTCCATGCACCTCCGATTGCTTTAATTTGCACATACCCCGTGGCAAGCGCAAATGCTATCGCCGGAAGGTTGAACGGCCAGGGAGCGCTTGTCATTGCCTTTGTTACCGCAACCGCTGTATTTGCGATAGCAGCGGCAATATCAAGAGTTTTCTTCCGTTTAGCCGCTGCTTTTTCAATTTCCGCTTTTTTTACATCGTATTTTGCATCAAGGGCTTCTAGTTGATGTTCCCTATCTTCTTCATCAGTAACATTATCAACAATTCTCTTCTTTTCATTTTGGTACCATTCTTCCAGGTTATTAAGCTTTTTATCCTTTAGAGCATCAAATAACCCACCAACAAGGCCAATATAATAATTGGACTTATCTGCCCAGGTTTGCAGGGTGCTTGCCGCTTTTTGAAACCATTCGTCTAATTTGCTGACCCTGTGATCTTTGAAAGCAGTTATGGCGTTCTTCCGCTTTTCGAGATACTCTTCTTCCAAAACCTTTACAGCCTCTTCGTATTGTTCTTTGGAAATAAGCTGGTCATTTAACCTTTCTATTAGATCAGCCAATTGATCCTGGCGCCAATATTTTATTTTTTGTAATTCTGCGCTTCTGAAATTCCCCCTATCTTGCATTGCGTTTATTAACCGTTGTCTCTGTTCCTGTTCTATGGATTTGAGGAAAGCATCATGTGTCTTTTCTTGCTGCTTTAGCTTCTCACGTATCTGTTTTTCTTGTTCAAGAATCCACTTCCATATTTTTTCTCTCTCATTCTTTTCCTTTTTTTCCTTTTCTTTCTTCTCCTTTTCCGCCTTTTTGGCCGCCTCATCTCGAATCTTTTTGAGTTGTAAATTATAGCTCTGTTCGACTTTCAGCATTTCTTGCTTACTTGCCTGATTTTCCCGAAGTACTTCTAATTGTTTTTCCCTTTCCCGATTCAGCTGGAATATCTTGAAATCTGTTTCACTGAGTGTAACCTCCATCCTTTTTAACATTGACTGCTCAAGAATGGAATTTATTGCGTTGTTCTGTTCCTGGGTTCTTTCCCTAATAATGCCCTGCGAATCTGTGACTTCTTTAATTGCCTCTCTGTATTTTGAAAGCGCCTGGCGTACAAATGATGGTAATTGTTTGAATACCTCCTCATTTGCAAGAAGCGCCTTAGCGTGATCTTTTACATTTTTAGAAGTTACCCCTATGTTTTCCCCGAATTTTACGATTGCTGCATCGGTGGGTGTTAACGTGGATGGAATTCTTGCGAAATTGTCCACAATGCGCTTAAGAGGTAGAGCTAAACTATTGTATGCTTTCTCGTTATTTTTGATAGCTATCGCATGATCCGCAATCCTGCCGCTTGTGACACCAAGGGAGCCTCCCAATTCTCTTATTTCGGCAATCCATTTTTTTGTCTTTGTTGCTTTAGCAGTAATCCCCATCGCTTTTTCCCGCTCTTTTGTGAAGCGGTCTAGCTCACGACGGGCTATTACCAATTCGTCTACAACTCGACGCACCTCTGGTGGTAATTTTGCATATTCCTCTTTGCTTCTTTTTATCGCTAAAGCGTGATCTGTAATGTATTGCGATGTTACTCCTAATTGACTTCCAACCTTCCTAATTGATTCTTCCACCTTCGGGGCTACCTTTGGTAATTGCTGCATTGATACATTCAGGCCCAGAAAATCTCTAATCGCTTCTCCAATCTTCCAACCAATATAAAAAGCCGCCCCGATAGCCGCAACGGTTCCTAATATTCTGGCTGTTGCAGCAAGTGTCGGATTCAAGACTTTTCCTGCGGCCGTAGTGGTGAGCATCATTGCCTTTAATCTCATGAAACCGGAAATCATTGCTGGCAATGCAATTAAGATCGGTCCTACAACAACCATGAGGCCACCCAGAACGGCAGTAGTCCCTAAAATAGCAGTCGATAAGTGAGGGTGCTCTTTGATAAAAGCAGATACATGCTCCACGATGCCAGCAAATACATCAACAACTTTTGATACAATGGGAATTACGGCCTCACCAATACGCTGCATTGCTACCTGGAATTTTATTTTTGCCTGCTCCATGCTGAATCCAGCCGAATTCACTCCGTTAGCAACCTCATTGAATGCATCATTCATGGCGTTTGTAGGATTCTTCATGGCTTCAAATTTCTGCCTGAATGTATCAGCCTGTGCCCCGGTTAATGCCATAACTGCTGTAAGACCCTCTTTTCGTCTTATTAGTTTACCCATAGAAAGCGTACTGCCATCAGTGGTTTTAATAACTTCACTTATTGTTTTTATAAGACCTAATTGCGATACAATTGTTTCGGCGCTTGCAGTTTTTACACCAAAATATTTCTCTGAGACCTTTTTCAATGCCTCAATCATTCCTCCAGTTGGCTTTATGAGCGCACCGAGAACTCCTGCCAGTTGAGTTGATACTTCAGCTGTGCTTCCGGTTACACCAGTCAATGTTGCCATAATGCCGAACAGCTCTTCCTGCTCTCCACCTAATGCTTTCATCATAGGCACCACTTTTCCAACACTTGCAGCCAATTCAGGAAAAGTTGTTTGTCCCAATTTTACAGTTAAAAAGGAGAGATCGGCAGCTTTAAGGTAAGCATAATCAGAAGTGTCTCCGAACCCTTTTGTAACAGCAGAGAGAAGGTTTAATGAGTCTGTGGTGGTACTCATACCTGCAGCCGCTGCCTTAACCGTAATCTCTAATTTTTTGGATTCAGCAGCAGCTTCACCAAAAGCAGATACCACCTGGTAAGCACCCCCGGCAACGTCGTTCGTATCTTTTGCGGCATAAACAGCGAGATCGCGAATGGATTCTTTCATCGCGATTATTCTATTTGTCGCCCCTGGCATCAGTGTGGCGATATTTGACATCGATTTATTGAATTCATTCGCAGCCCCTACCGCCTTTGTCATTCCGGCAACAATCATGCCGCCTGCTACGGTCATGGCGATTCCCAGCTGGCGCACCTGCTGAGCATTGCGCATCACAAGCCCTTTAAAGCTTGATACATCGTCTTTGACTCGCTGGAGGTCTTGCTCAAATCGTCGCTTTTTCAACTCCATCCAGACGATAACTGCGCCAGCATCATAGGACATGATCTTTTACCTCATTACAAACGGATTTACCGAGTTATAGCCAGGGTATTTTTCGGGGTTCTGGATAGCATCAAAATGAATCTCGATGCTTTTTAATTCCCTCTGAAACATTTCCTCATTATCTCTCATAAACATCTCTTTCAGCCTACTGTGCCTTTCTTGAAGGCTTTGCAACGCGGCCTCTCGAAACAGCCAACTGAGAAATTCTTCGTTAACCTGGAGTAATTCTACTACTGAATAACCTCGGAGGATTCTACAGATGAAGTGGATGCGTCGGAGTCTTCTTTTTTTTTTTCGATACCCATGTACCAGCTCTTGATTTGCTCCAATAGTTTCGAAGCAACTCGCTGGTCCATGGTTTTTACTTCTTTTTCTGGTATTCCGGTTACCATGGTCAATTGCTTTCGCGTTAATACGTTTATTTTTTCATAATCCGGTTCACCCTCTTTTGACTTTAGTGCTTCAATTGTCTCCTGACATACTGCATCGAATTTCTCCATGAATTCCATAGTAGGTATCTGGACCGTGTAATCTTTTTTATTCCAGGTTACCACAAAAGGCTCAAAATCTTGTGTCGCAATGTTGATATCAAACTTTGGCATAGCTCCTCCTTTGCTTTATACAGCGGGTGTATTCCCAATTTTGTAGAAGGCCATTTTTCCACTTAAATCTACCGGAAAGCACTGAATGGTAACTGCAAATACCTTCTGGTTTCCAACTGAGAAGTCCAGGTCCAGTTTGGAATACATTGCCGCCTTTAACAGGATGATATGTTTCGTGACATCTGTTATTACTTCTCCATTAACAACTGGCCTTAATTCAATCTCCTGGGCATCATCTGCGATGTTTCTTCCGACCTGAGAATAAACCACCAAATTTCCTTGAGCGTCCTGTGTTGCCCCCATAATTATGGTTTCAAGTTCAGTGACAGAAGCATTTGTGAAATTAGCTTCTAAAAAAACTTTTTGTCCTGTCACAACCATACCTATTGGGGTGTCCCCAGTGATATCTTCTTTTATTTCCGCCATGTTGGGTTCATCTTTAAATTTAACACCTCCAACACATCTAGCAACACTACTCCCGCCTATCCATACTTCTGCGGGTCCCATGGGTGGTAAAAGCTCATTACCTGCCATTCTTAACCTCCTATTGTCATAATCGTTATTCTATATGTTGTCCGGTATAGCCACCGGCCTTTTTCGTCTTTTTTCCATATCTGCGGTGTATTGTTGGCCTCACAGTTAACAATCACAAATTCCGGGACACCATCTACTGGGAGAGTGACCTGGTTATGATTACTGTCATGTAAGAACTCATACAAAGCGTTTGAATCTGTTTGGGCATCTTCATACTTTTTTGCCCTCGTATATACTGAGATGTGATAATCAAAGCGGGGCCTGAATTCAGTTGAAGGTTTCCCGCCAATTTCATTTGTAACCAATGCGCATCTGTCCGGTGCTTTAGAACTGAAGTGGTGGGTTTGCAAGGTGAACCCAAGAGAAAACGCCGTGCTTTGTGCTATCCATTTAGAAATATCCTCGAGTTCAATCATTATCCAATTTCCTTTTTTAACTCTTCAGCCATTATTTCTGCATACTTTTCACCGTTTGCAGCCATTTTTGATTCAGCATATTCCGGTCCGACACCTTCCTCGCTCCATGTAATTTTAGCTCCTGTAATAGGGTCAATATTGCCCTTTGCTTTCTCCCATCGCTCAGCATAAGGCTCTTTAAATTTCAATCTTCCAGACTCATCGTTTACCACTTTTATTTCAACATTTGACCGCAAATTTCCTTCAAGATGCGGAGTTTGAGGTTCCTTTTCGTTTGCGTCTGTTTTAAGCTGGCTTAATCCTGCAAATATTGCTTTCTTTCTTGCGTTTACAGAGGTTGTATTTTTAAATTTATCAATAAGTCCATAAAATTGAGAAGTATCAATCCCCATAATCATTTGATGTAAACCTCCGTCTTTGAGTCAGAGAAAGCAGAAGGGTGATGAATTTGAGCAATTTCATAATTTACACCCCCAATCTCAAAGTAATCATCATAGCCTATGTCTGGACGATGCGACATTGTAATTTTCCCGGTTGCCACTTCTTCATCTCCTGTTTTTGATCGGATGAGCTTTGATTTCCATTCGACATGGACCTCGATTTCTTCTGTTGTACCGTCAAGTTCGTGATTGAACTCATCCACTCCTCCGGATTTGTGCAGAATTACCGTTGCATTATTGTAGACCTTCATTGTCATGCCGCCCACCTCATATCTATTGCAATAGCAGTATCGCTTGTCGGTTCGATATGGTGTTCACAGTTATTGTGAAGCGGAGCCTCTTCATCCAATGGTGGATAGACAGGGTGCTTACCGGAAAGACTGTATATTTCACCTTCACGGTCTGCGCATATATCGCATGGATTTGCATGCTTTGAAAACCTTACCAGGTCATTATCGTATTCGTAACATGTATCTTTTACTGCCCCCGTCTGCACTTCACGCATTTTCGTTCTTGCCATCATTTTGAAGAAATATGACGGCCTGTAATGACGCAGTTTCCCATCCTTACAAAGGATTTGGATAAGCTGCATATTTCCAAATTTTGCATGAAAAAGACTGGTTATTTGTTTCTGTACCTCCCACCTGGATAACGCCGCGGTATATTTGCCTCCTTTTGGGAAGTCAGGATGAATAAGACTTCCCCTCTTAATAACACGTTCGCGTGTTATATTGGCCTCTTCTATAATTTCATCTATTTCCTCTTCCAGTATCGTATCCATCCCCCAGTTGAAAAATTGCAGTTTTGCAACCTCACCCTTCGCGTACTTTAACGCCTTGAAATATTCAGCGCATCTTCTCTCTATGATCTTATGTCCATTCTGAAAAACCATAAGCATTTCTGTCTGTTTACTTATGAGCGTTTGATCGCCGTTGAATTCATTTACCGGAATTTTTCCTAATTGTATAAGATCATTCCTCGATTCCCTTACCGCCTCCCAATATGCTAATTCAATGTATCGGGGGACATATGCCTTGACTTCTTTAAATTCCTCAGAGAGGACCCGTCTAACAACCTTTTTACCTTCTTTCTCTGCCTTTTCCGTGTATTCTCTTACAGATAATAAGATATCCCGGATTTCGCCTTCTACATCGGAGTATCTGGCAGCAATAGGATTTGCAAATCGTTTCAACGGCTTAAGCTTCACTGCTAATCCTCCCTGTAAATGCCTGTAGTAAAAAAAGGCATTACTTCCGGTTCGAGTTCCGGTTCGTCCTGCTTCTCAAACTCATAAAGAATATCCAAAACATGAGGAGGAATTGGCCCGGATGCAACTCCTCCTTTCACGTACTTTTCTTCAACCATACTTGATTCAACTACTCCCTGGGCCTCCAGTCCCACTCGTTTTGACTCATCCTCACCATGTTCATAGAAATACCATGCCATTTCAGCCTGTGCTTCCCGGAGGGCTTCGAGTTGGCCCCCTGTAGGGGTGGAAGGTATGGACAGCAGCCGGGAACGTTTGAGTCTCCTATATGCTGTTTTCAGCAGGCGCGTTTTATAGGTTACATCTATGGCGTTCCATTTATCCGCGTGAATGCTGTCGGTGAAATACTCATCCGCACCGGCTACTGTCTCATACCATCCGATTGCCATTTGTCAGTTCCTCTTATCAGTTTCTCAACGTATCAGCTGGAGTGGCACCGCCTGAACTGGGCCTGGTCTGCAATCCACAGGCAGAATGAAAACCAACCATCAACCTGGAAGCTGAAAGTCTGGGAGTCGAATTTTTCCCACATGCTGAAGTCCATAAGCTGAGCACCGCCAGTGGAATTCCGAGGGATACAGGTATAGAAATCTTCACGGTTATTGAATTTTGTAGTTGATACAATCTCACAGTTGAATGGACAAATCTTTTTATCGGAATTGGGAAACCTCATTGCAAGCGCAGCACTCAAATCTGATGCCAGTTCAAGTGGAGTTACAATCACAAAAACAGAATCCCATTCCAGGTCCTCTTCATCCGCATAATATGCCAGTTCAACGCATGATTTGTTAATGGTGGCAGCAAGCTGCAATATTCTCCGGTTTTCACTGGTGGTCGGAATTCCTGCGGGGGTTTGCAGCGGGATGTCATAGGTACTGGAGATTGCTTCAATCATCCCGAAAGCTACCTTCGGGATGTATTTAGCCTGTTTTGCACGGTATCGGCGCAGCAACTTCTGGATATTGAAGAAATCGTTTGTTTTAATCAACTGGCCGGGTATCTGGACGCCGCCGCCGAAGAAATCAAAGGTAACAAAGGTGCTGTCCCCTGCGATAGGCGCGTAATTGATCTTATCTCCTTCTTTCATCTTTTTGAAGGTTATCCCGTCTTTGACATCCATCAGGTTTACGCCTTTCTCGCTGGAACCGGACATGTCTTCAAACTCGAAAATCCTCAGCCAGCTGGTATCCATGGGAGGCTGTATTCGCTTTATTTTATCCTTCCATGGACCCTCCTTCCCGGGTAACTCAGAAGAGACTGTAAATTGCATCTGTGAGTCCTGCAGGAATTGCATCTTTGCCTTTTTTTCATCATCATCATCCCAGGGGTTTCCAAACAGGTTAATCCCACCCATGAACTTCATTACGCAGCCCACAAACTTTAGCTGGTCTTCTTTTCTTTTTATACTAAAGTTTTTCGGGCTAAGATTAGCAAATACTCTATTGTTCATAGTGTAATCCTCCTCTTACAAAGCTAGATTGGAATTGAAATCACAAAGCACCCAGGTGTCACTCTCTCCAACAGCTTCATTTGTGGTTCCAATAAGAGGATTCGCGCCAGCCGCTGGGTCTGGGGTAACGGCCTTTGCTGTTGTGTCAAGGTGTACTTTCTTCTGCTTAGTGAACGACATTCCCGTTCCGGCTTTCTTCTTAAGATACATTCTGGGGCACCGTTTGTATGCAGTGACATTATCACCGCTGTTTGCAGCATCGTATGCCACAACCCAACGGTCACCGTCCTGTACGAAGGTCCCTTTCGTAACATCTTCCGACACCGTTATCTCGATAGGATCATAATCGCTACCGGTGATATGCAGTGTTCCCATAACTTCTGTAGCCATCGTTTCACCTCCTTAGTTTATGATGGAATCATATCGTTGAACTTAGGGTCAGTGTAACTATGTTCCCCACCCTCACCCTCTTTTGGGTTTGGTCCAACTCCTTTACCTTCTTCTTTTTTAGGGCCGCCTTCCTCTTCTTTCTCTGGCTGATAACGATTGAAGCGCTCAATCATTGAGTTCATCCAGGAACCAAGTTGACTCTCCAGAGATTTCCCATTTTGTTCAAGCTTGAACTGAGATATGTTATCCTTGATGAAAAGCCGCATTTTCTCATTTTCAATCTTTCGGTCCGTTACCATTTTTTCTGCGGTCTCCTTGATATTGACAGATTCCAATTTTTCTCTCAGTTCATCCCGTTCGGAGATTAGGTCACGTTTTTCCTTTTCAGCCTTTTCTTTTGGAACAAAATCAGCCTCGATTTTACGCATAATCTGTGGGGCCTTTAATATCTCCTCAACGCTGAAAAGATTAGTAGGGTACACCTGGTTATCCGCAATAAACTTCAGGACATCCTTAAGTGTTATCGTTTTATCTTCATCAGGCATCTTTTTCACCTCCTTCTTTTTTTCCTGATTTTTATTTTTCCCAGAATCACCTTCTTTTTTCTTTTCAATATCATCATCCTCATTTTCAGCCTTCAAGAATTGAAGCGCAGTTTGCAGGGTTGCACCGGGAAATGCTGGCGATGCCGACTTTGAATTTGCAAGGGCTACTGCCGTAATCTCTCCTACATCGGGGTAATCAACTTTCATTTCACTAACTGACTGCGGTACATTCAAATTCGTCTCTATACTGCAAATATCATAATCATTATCTCTGTGTTCAGGGTTTACGTAGATGATTCCCATTGTGTGAAGAACATTGTCAATGGCCTTTTTGAATTTCCCTACAACTTCCCCTATCTGCGTACGCCCTTCATGACTGTTATCCTCGTTATGCCAGGCAAAGACTTTTGTCCCCAGATTCAACTTGTCGTAAATTGCCTCAACCCCTTTACAAAGCCAGTTTAGCACTACGGTGCCCAGTTTTTTCAATTTCCCGGCAAAATGGGGATAAGATATCCCCTCGTGTCCCAGGGAAAAAACTTTGAAAAGCGGGTGTTCATCTTTCTCCTTGATTTTCTTTACAACTTCTGGAGAGAGGTTCTCCAACACCTCGCTGTCAGCCATGAATTGCAATTTTGCTTCAATTCTTGTGACTTTCATTTTGTTAATTTGTTAGCTGGAAATGATATCTTCTTTTCCAGGTTGTTTGCCGGAATCGTATGTTATTACCTTCCGTTTTTTCTTCGCAGGTCCGGTAGTAGTCACAACATCCAGCTTTGTTCCTTCTTTTTTCCCTGGTTTTTGTGCCACTTTTCCCTCTTTTTGATCGGTTTGCGGCACTTCCACGACATTTTCATCCTGCTTACTGGTGGGCAT
>JABAOF010007334.1_pt4 | contig 23653 bp, 18 predicted proteins | sample 7062171 | NCBI WGS metagenome assembly JABAOF01 (sample SAMN14538628, study PRJNA623070) | marine sediment metagenome | biome: marine biome [ENVO:00000428]; feature: marine pelagic biome [ENVO:01000023]; material: deep marine sediment [ENVO:00002113] | place: India: Gulf of Khambhat ...
GACCGGCGCGCTGCGGAGAACTTCGCCCGTGCGGCCAAGGCAGCCGGGGTGAAACGGATTATCTACCTGGGCGGACTGGGTCGTGAGCCCGGTCTGTCGCAACACCTGCGAAGCCGGCAAGAAGTCGGTCGAATCCTTCGTGAGTCGGGGGTGCTCACTCTGGAGTTTCGCGCTTCGATCATCATCGGCTCGGGAAGCTTGTCTTTCGAGATGATCCGTTCGCTGGTTGAGAAGCTGCCGGTGATGGTTACACCCCACTGGGTCAGGGTACCAGCGCAGCCGCTCGCCGTGGAAGACCTGATCGATTACCTGGTCGAGGCGCTCGATGTCGCGGCCGGGGGTAGCGCGGTGTTCGAGATCGGTGGCGCGGATCAGGTCTCCTACATGGATATCATGAAGGAGTACGCTCACCAGCGTGGGTTGCGACGGCTGATGATCCCCGTGCCCGTGCTCACGCCTCGACTCTCGAGCCTCTGGCTGGGGCTCGTCACCCCCGTCTACGCTCGGGTGGGCAAGGATCTCATCGACAGCGTTCGCAATCCGACGGTGGTGGAGGACGACGCGGCTTTGCGGACCTTCCAGATACGCCCCCGCGGTATCCGCGAGGCCATTCAGCGCGCGCTGGTCAATGAAGATCAGGAATTCGCGGAGACCCGCTGGTCCGATGCCCTCTCTTCCGGCGACCAGCAACGTTGGGGAGGCGAGAAATTCGGTTCCCGCATCGTCGATTCCCGGTCCGTATGGGTTCCTTACGAGCCCCGGCAGGCGTTCCGGCCAATTCGGAGGCTAGGTGGAGAAGTTGGTTGGTACTTCGCCGATTGGTTGTGGCGCCTCCGGGGCTTTATCGACCTCTGGTTCGGCGGTGTGGGTTCGCGGCGCGGCCGCCGTGACGCCGAACACCTCGCCCCCGGCGCGACGGTGGATTTCTGGCGCGTCGAGCGTTTCAGTCCGGACGAGCTACTTCGCCTTTCGGCGGAGATGAAGCTGCCGGGGCGCGCCTGGCTGCAGTTCGAGGTCTACGGAGGAGGGCGACGGGAGCACGGTGCGGCAAACTGCGATCTTCGACCCTGTCGGACTCTTGGGCCACCTGTACTGGTACGGTCTCTACCCCCTGCACCAGCTCGTCTTTGCCGGGATGCTGCGCGGGATCGTCAAGGCGATGGAGGCGGAGAGCGATGAAAACTCGATCGGCGCCGCCAAGGTGCGGACGGCAGTTTAGCTGGGACCGCTGACACATATATCTTATTAAGAGCCGATTAAGAGCCGACAAGAATAAGCCTCTCATAGCGGTATCCGGTCGAAGATGAGAGCGGGCCGCCCCTACAAGACGCCTCGGTTACCCTGACAGCGACTGCAGAAATAAGTGGTTCTTCGTAGCTCGCCCGGAGGCAGGATCTCGATCATGCAGTTGCAGCGAAAGCAGGGACGACCAGTCCTGCGGTAGGCCCAGTAGCGCTCACCGCCGCGCCGGAGGCTGCGGTGCAAGGTGACCACTGGTCCGGAGCGGCGCGAGTTCTCGAGCATCACGGGGATCAAGCGGTCCCATAACTGCTCGACCTGACTTTGGCTTGTGAGCTTCACGGGCACCCGTGGATCGAGGCCAGCCAGGAACAGACCCTCGGATTTGAAGATGTTGCCGATCCCGGCCACGATCCGCTGATCGAGCAACGCATCGCCGATCGGGCGCTCCTTTGCACGACGTAATCGCTCCCAAGCCTCCGCACGCTCGAAGTCGGGGTGAAGGATGTCCGGGCCGAGGGCGGAGAGTCGCTTGTGCGCCTGCAGCTCTTCTGCGCTCAGCAGCTCAACGACGGGGCCGTTGAAGAACACCGCCTCGTGACGTGCGGTACGAAGCCGCAGCCGCACGTTCTTCTCCGGCTTGCGCAGTTTCATCGCCGGCGTCCCGAACTGCCATGATCCGTACATCATGGCGTGACAATGAAGCGACAACCCTTCCGACAGGTGTAGAAGCAGGTGCTTACCGTGGGTCTGGATCTCGCGAAGATGTTGGCCTGGCAAGCCGGCCGCCCGGTCGGCCCAACGTTTGGGAAGGTCCACCTGGACCAGCGGCTGCCCGACGAGGGGCCGCAGCGCTCGCGCCCAGCGGAGGATGCTATGCCCCTCCGCCATCGCCTTCGTCCTGAGTATAAAGGCCCAGCTCGTGTCGCAGCGCGCTCTCGAGCGTCGGGTAGAGGTAGCGAAATTCCGGGTGCCCCTGGAGGCGGCGTGGCTCGACCCGAGCCCCGTCGAGGAACAGTGCCTGACCCATCTCTCCGAACAGCGTCCTGAGGACGAATGCTGGAATGGGAAGAACGGTCGGACGGCGGAGAACCGCCCCGAGGGTGCGTGTGAACCCCCGGTTGGTGAGCGGCTGGGGCGACACGGCATTGACGGGACCGTCGAGTTCGTCCGCATACAGCAAATGCAGAACGGCGCCGAGCAGGTCGTCGAGGGCGATCCAACTCATGTACTGTCGCCCGCTGCCCAGCACGCCGCCGAGCCCCAGGCCGAAGGGAAGCAGCAAGCGCGGCAGAACGCCGCCGGCCGCGGTGATGACCAGGCCGACCCGCAGATTGACGACGCGAATGCCGGCCGCCCGAGCCGGTTCTGTTGCGGCCTCCCACTCTCGGCAGAGCTCCGCGAGGAAGCCGGCGCCGGGCGAACTGTCTTCGTCGACCGCCTCTTCGCCTCGGTCCCCGTAACAGCCGACCGCCGAGGCGGTGATCAGGGCGCGGGGCGGTCGATCGAGTCGAGCGAGCGATTCGGCGAGAAACCGAGTGGTCTTTACGCGGCTGTCCCAGATCTCGCGTTTCACCGATTCCGTCCAGCGCCAGGCGGAGACGCTTCGCCCGGACAGGTGGATCACAGCGTCCGTGCCTTCGAGAGCGACAGTGTCGATCAATCCGGCGTAAGGGTCCCAACCCGCTTCCCGACGGCCGTGTCGCGGGGAACGACGCACCAGCGTCGTCACCGTGTGGCCCCCCGTAGTGAGAAACGCGGCAAGGTTCCGCCCGATGAGACCGGAAGCGCCGCTGATCGCCACGTGAAGACGAGGCCTGTGCGCCTGCGCGAGGTGCCGGCTCAGATCGTCGGTGGTGCGTCGGTGGCGAAAGCGGAAGGTGCGGTGGAGATCACTCTGCACTTTGGGACCCGCGAGCCATTGACCGAGCTTGCCGCCGGGAAGACGGTAAGTGATCTGGTCTTCGAGGTACGCCTGGTCGTGACCCTCAGGGGTGACCCGATGCGCGTGTTGCCAGGTGGCGAAGGGTCCACTGACTTGCTCATCCACGAATTGGCGGCCGGGCACGAAGTCTCTGTGGACAGCCACCCAGCGAAGCTTGAACGGGCCCTTTCTCATCTGGATGACCGTACGTGCGCCGTCCTCGATGCCGCCCGTCCGCCTTAGCACGCGGATGTCTTCCCAGGGGGGTATGAGACGCTCGAGCGCGCCGGGTCGCGCATGCCAATCGAATACGTGCGTCGCGGGCGCGGCGACGAGAACACGTCGCGTGAACACTGGCATCGCGTCAATCGTCTTCGTTGGGGGCGTCCACGGGGTGTAAGATTCCACCCGCGCTCAGCGTGTCGCGAACCCAGCGGAAAACGCTGGCGTCGTGGTTTTGACGCTTCTTGCCACGACGGCGCAGATTGGCGAGCGGCAGGCGGAGGCGCGGGTTGTCGTTTAGCTGCTTCTCATGGCGTGAGAGAAAGGCCCAGTAAAGGCTCGTGATGGGGCAATCGCTCTTGGGATCAAACTCACATTCCGCACAGTAGTCGCTCATCCGATTGATGTATGCCGCGCCCGACACGTAGGGCTTCGTCGTCATCAGCTCGCCGACCGCGAAGCTGCCCATACCCAGAACGTTCGGCTCGACCACCCAGTCGTAGGCATCGGCGTACGCCACCCAGAACCAGTCCGTCAGCTCCCGCGGCGACGTGTCGATCAGGGTCGCGATGTTGGACAGCACCATGAGGCGTGTGATGTGGTGCCCATAAGCGCTCGCCCAGACGTCGGCCACGACATGATCGAGGCAGCGCAGGCCGGAGGTCTCGCCCCAGTAAGCCGGCGGCAGCGGGTCGGAACTCGTCAGCTCGGAGGGTGCGGCCCCTCCGTCGAGACAGTCCAGCTTCGCGCTTCCTGACCAGCGCTCACCCGACCAGCGCTCATACCCACCATCGCCGGGTGCCTCCGCCACCGTGACCTCGCGGCCTGGCAGCTCTCGAAAGCCGTCGGTCGCGCGGTGGACATGGCGGACGAACTCGCGCCAGCCCAGAATCTGGCGGACAAATCCCTCCTTGCTGGCGAGGGGAATGTCCAACTCGAGCGCCTCAGCGACGACCTGGGCTGGGAGCAGCCGGTGTAGGTTGAGCAGAGCCGACATCCGTGTATGAAAGAGGCTTCTCGATCGCGTCGACATCGCGTCCTCGAACGGACCGAAGTTGGCCATGCAATCCTTCTTTGCCCAATCCCACAGCTTCCGCGCATCCTTTGCCGTGGCCGGTAGCGAGGGGAGGTCGAGTTCACCCGGATGATGATCGAAGCGGTCGCGGATGAGGTCGGCGACCTCCTCTTTCACTTCGTCTACCGGGAACGTTGGTGCGGCGGGTGCTGCCGGCTCACCGTCCCAGCGCTCACGATTCTCGGCGTCGAAGCTGTACTTTCCTCCCACCGGCTTACCGTCTCGAATCAAGATGCCGGTCTCCCTGCGGACGTGACGGTAGAAGGCATCCATCCGCCAAGGGGGTCCGCGCTTCTGGCTGACTTCGAACTGCTCGGTGGTGGTGAGCCAACCCTCATGGTCGAGCAGTCTGAGAACCCCGTCGTCGACGAGCGGCTGGAGATCGAGACGCAACTCGCGCTCCGCCGGCTCCATCGCCTGCAGCGGGCCCAGCTCCGCGATGACCCGTGCCAGCGCTTCGCTATACGGCTGATCGGTCGTCTCGTATCGAACGGCCACACCCCGCTTCGCCTGCTCCAGGGCGAAGTGCCGCTGGTTGGCAAGGATCAAGGCCAGTTTCTGTTTGTGGTACGGTCGCCACTCGCCTTTCCAACTGCTCTCGATCATGACGATGCCGACATCGCCCGGCTCTGCCTCGGCCAACGGACCGATGCGGTCCGAGAGCTGGTCGTAGGGCACATAGATCCAGCGCCGGCCATCGGCTTCCGAACCGTGCTCTGCGAGGCGCGAGACAAAGCCGCTCATCNNCTGCTCATCAGCCGTACTTCTCGATGAAGTTCTTGACGCGGAGCTTCCGGGCGGTGTTTTCCGAGCTCATGTAGCGGACTTTCCCGAAGATCGGCCGCTCCGGTCCCCAGGGCCGATCGTAGCGGCCCAGGCACCAGAAGATCCCGCTGTACGAATTCGGATCTCGACCGTCGAGCGCGTACTTGTTGTTGAGCTCGATCATCGTTTCAAGAGCATCCGTGGGCGTGGTGCTCCACTCGAGAATCTTCTTACCCCAGAGCATCCGCAGATAATTGTGCATTCGTCCCTCTCGCAAGAGCTGATTCTGCGCCGCGTTCCACAGTCGATCATGGGTTTGCGCCTCCTCGAACTCGCTCGACGCGTACACGTGGGGCCGCGGGTCTGAAGCGTGCGCGGCCAGCGTGTCGCGCGCCCAGTCGGGCAGCGAGTCAAACGTGTCGTAATCGGAACGTTCGACGCACATGTTAAAGCCGAGCTCGCGCCAAGTTACCAGTTGATCCAGGATCGCCTCGGCGTTCTCGCTGGCGCCCCACCAGCCGCGACGCTGACCCGTGGCCTGCGATCCAAGTCTGTCCACATCCCAGTTCTCTCGATCCATCAGCTCGGCGAAGATCTGATGACTGGAAAGATGGCCGAAATGTAGGTAGGGCGAGAGACCGCTTGTGGCCTCGATTTCCGGCTGATTCCGATTGGCCGCGTAGCGAGGCAACCGCTGAGACACGAAGCGCCCGAGCGCTTCGACTCCGGCGGTGGTGCCTCCTCGGATGCCCGCGGCGCCTACGGAGTGATCGATTGGCAGCTCGTCCAGTCGAAGGCCCGATCCGTCCCGCAGACGCCGGGTGAAATCCGGCCACCGTTCCGTGATCTCAGCCGGCAGCTCTTCAAGGCGAGTTAGGCGCGCGGCGGCCAACGGTTCGGGGTATGGGAGCATGGACAGGTGAGTGCGAATGTTCTTCTGGAGGTAGCGCCGGAATGCGTAAGCGGTTCCGAACAGCCGCTTCGACGAGCGAATGGGGTACAGCCCGTTGGAATCGACTATCTCGAAGCGAATTGGGGAGCGTTGCGCCGCGGCGTGCAGCAGGCTCGGGTAGAAAAACGCCGGATAGTCATCGGTCACGACCGCGCACGCGCGCTCGGCGAGGGCGGCCAGAAGACCGTGGCCGTCGCCGGCCTTCGCTTCGACATAGCTGTAGTAATGCGCCGGGGTCCGCTCGAGTCGAGCGGCGTTGTCCGCCATGCCGTCCAGGATGAACTGGTGCAGGCGGTCGCTGGCCCAGCGATAACCGCAACGTAGCGGCTCCAAGACCACGAGCGGCTTGTTCAGCTGTGTGGCCCACTCGATGGCGCGTTGCAAGCTGAAGTTCCACGCCACCCGCCGGTTGGCGATCATCCAGTAGAGGACAAACTCGGCACGCTGGGAGACGGCCGCGTCATTCCCAATAAGGATTCGTTCCCGGGGCACGCCCGGGTTCGCTACGTGCCCGAGGTCGCGCGAGTCAGCCACGGCCGACCTCGCGCGGTTCGATGCTGCCGATCCGCTCTAGCGCGGATCTCAGGGCTGACCAGAGGGCGTGGCCACGACCATGACGGGCCCCGCATCGCTCTGGACAGTAGCCCGGATGTCGTCGAGGGTGCGACGCACCACAGTGGTGGCCAGACGCTCGTGCCCCGGCGTTAGCTGATTGCGCCACCACAGGTCGCCGATCCGGGTCATCAGCGGTGCGACGACGCGTTCGATCAGCTCGCCGGGCGCCGCCACCATCCAGTTCTGCCTCCGCTCGCCGATCCTCGCCCACGAGCCGCTCGAGCTCCTCGGTCGTCAAGTCAGCGACCTGGCCGATTCGGCGGCCCGCGTCGAGGGCCTGGCAGATCAAATGGAGCCGCTCGATGTCCGCGTCCGAGTAAAACCTCTGCCCACCCGGGCTCCGCTCAGGGTGCATCGCTCCGTACCGGTGTTGCCAGGCCCGCAAGACGTCGCGAGAGAGGCGGGTCCGCCGGGAAACGGCTCGAATCGGGTATTGTTTCTTACAATTTATCTGGCTCATCGTGGTATATGAGGAGGTTTATCCCAGGGCTCCCTGGGTCATTGCACATGTTGTTCACTATGTGTCGATGAATATAATATATAAAACCTTGACAGGATAGAAGTGTCCATGTAGATTGCTGGACGTTAAGCAAACAACGGAACGCCAAGGCGCCTTGGGCGCTGGGCTAACCAGGAAGCAGCGAGGAGTGGGGACCATGAAAACTCTGGACGTCATCGCCGCCGTGCTGCTGGTGATCGGCGGTGCCAATTGGGGGCTGATCGGGATGTTCGGCTTCGACCTGGTGGGCACGCTGTTCGGCGACATGAGCCTCTTTAGCCGTCTGGTTTACGGCCTCGTCGGGCTCGGCGCGTTGTATCAGGCCGTGACCTGGAAGGCGATTCAGCGGCGGTGGGCCCTCGCCCGGACTCGTGCCTAATCGATGACTACCCGTTGGATGTTTTTGTTTCACTCAACACTCAGGAGGAATTCCATGTTCAAGCGCACTTCTCTCGTCGCCGTAGCCGCTATTCTGACATTCGCCGGTACCGCTATGGCACAGCACAAGTATGAGTCAAAGAAGGGTCAGAACGACATCGTTGACATCGCCGCGTCGGCTGGTTCCTTCGAGACGTTGGTCGCGGCCGTGAAGGCGGCGGGTCTCGTCGAGACGCTGAAGGGCGAGGGGCCGTTCACAGTTTTCGCGCCGACCGATGAGGCGTTTGCCAAGCTGCCCGCGGGCACGGTGGAAGAACTGTTGAAGCCGGAGAATCGCTCCAAGCTGCAGGCCATGCTGACGTATCACGTCGTTCCGGGCAAAGTTTTGGCAGAAGATGTGCTCAAGCTCGAGTCGGCGAAGACGGCCCAGGGTCAGTCGGTCAAGATTTCGCTGAAAGACGGGCAGCCCATGGTTGACAATGCTCGCATTATAAAGACGGACATCATGGCGAGCAACGGTGTGATTCACGTGATCGACACTGTGATCTTGCCGAGCAAGTAAGTTGTGATCGTTCACAGGTGGCGGACTTCGGTCCGCCACTACAGTAGACGTCGACACGGGGAGAAGGGATTGCACCTTCTCCCCGTTCGTACGCCACGAGATGAGCGCGCCGGTCTCGGCGCTAGGTGGAGGATAGATCGATGAACGAGATTGAACCGCTCGAGCCTGCTCCCGGAGCCGTGTATGTGGTGATCGGCGCCACCGGTGGCATCGGCACGGCGCTGGCCCGCAGGCTCGCCGCAGGCGGGGCCCGATTGCTGGTGGCGGCCCGCAACCCGGAGAGGCTGGAGGAACTGGCCCACTCGATCGACGTGATGCCTCATGTCCTCGACGCAACCCGGTTCGAAGAAGTGGAGCGCGGCGTGCAACTGGCTGTGGAGCGGTACGGTCGCGTCGATGGGGTGGCAAACTGCGTCGGCTCAGTCCTGCTGAAGCCGGCTCACCTGACGAGCGAGGACGAGTGGCAGGCGACGCTTGACTTGAATCTCGGTTCTGCTTTTGCCACGGTTCGCGCAGGGGCGCGGGCGATGATGAAGTCGGGCGGATCCATCGTCTTGGTCTCCTCGGCCGCCGCCCGTGTCGGTTTGGTCAACCATGAGGCGATAGCTGCCGCGAAGGCGGGCATCGAGGGACTCGTTCGCGCTGCCGCCGCCTCTTACGCGCGCTACGGGGTGCGGGTGAACGGCGTCGCACCGGGCCTGGTTCGCACGCCACTGACGGAGATGATTACTTCAAACGCAACGGCCGAGCGGGCATCGATCGCCATGCACGCGATCGGCCGGTTGGGTCTGCCGCGAGACATCGCTTCGGTCATGGCCTGGCTCCTAAACCCGCGGAATGATTGGGTCACGGGACAGACCTTAGGCATCGACGGCGGTCTGTCGACCGTGCGGACACGAGTGAGCGCCTAGTCGGGGCTCGACAAACCGGAGGTCGTCGCTGTGGGGTACGATGTGATCGTCGTGGGAGCCGGGCTCGCGGGCCTGGCCTGCGCGACGCGCTTAGAAGAGGGGGGAGCCCGGGTGGCGGTCCTCGAGGCATCCGACGGCGTGGGAGGTCGGGCTCGCACGGACTCGGTGGACGGGTTCCTTCTGGACCGTGGCTTCCAGGTCTTGCTGACGGCTTATTCACAGGCGCGCCGTGTCTTGGACTTCGAGGCGCTCGACCTGCGGACGTTCCTGCCCGGTGCGCTGGTGCGGACCCAGGGGGGCTTTCACCGCATCGCCGATCCCCGGCGGCGGCCCAGCGAACTCCCGGCGACGTTGAAAGCGCCGGTGGGTTCGCTGGCGGACAAGCTTCGCATCGCGCGCCTGCGCGCCTCAGTCGAGAAGGGAGATATCGAGGGGTTGTTCCAGCGGCCCGAGCGCTCGACCTTGGCAGCGCTTCAGGCGTGGGGATTCTCGGAGGCGATGATCGAACGGTTCCTACGCCCGTTTCTGAGCGGGATCTTCCTCGAGAGCGATCTCGAAACCTCCAGCCGCTTCTTCGAGTTCGTGTTCCGGATGTTCGCCCGGGGTGACGCGGCCCTGCCAGCCGCAGGCATGGGAGCGCTGGCCCAACAGTTGGCGGGCCGGCTCAGCGACGGCGCGCTCCGGCTGGGAACACGGGTGCGGGCGATCGAGTTGGGAGCGGTGATATCGGTGGAGGGTGCTCGGGTGGAAGGGCGTGCTGTCGTCATGGCCACGGATGGGGTCACGGCGGCGCGCCTGATCCCCGAACTGAGGAAGCCCGCTTTCAACTCCACCGTCTGTCTGTATTTCGCGGCGGATGAGCCGCCGGTCGACCAGCCGGTACTCGTGCTCAACGGGGAGGGGAAGGGTTGGGTCAACAACCTCTGCGTGCCGAGTCAGGTCGCGCCCTCGTACGCCCCGCCCGGAGCGGCACTGATCTCGGCGTCGATCGTCGGAAACCCGAGAGTCGATGATGCGGCGCTGGAGCAGCAAGTGCGTGCCCAGCTCCAGGAATGGTTCGGCGCCCGCGTCGGTGGCTGGCGCCATCTGCGAACTTACCGTATCGCGGCGGCGTTGCCTGCTCAGCGCCCCCCCGCTTTCGAAGCGGAACGACGAACCGTTCGAATCAAGCCCGGGCTGTACGTCTGCGGCGACCATCGAGACAGTGCATCGATCGAGGGCAGCTTGGCCTCTGGCCTCCGTGCCGCGGAGGCTGTACTCGAGGAGCTGCGCGTCTAGCCCTAAGGACGCTCGAGCGGATGGCGCGACCTGCTCGTACGGTATGCGAGGCCACCGGGTCGGCGCGGGCGCCGGTGAGCTAGGTGGATCGCCGGCTCGATGTCGGGACAGCGGCTCGACAGTTCTTCAATGGGGTGTCGTATTGCGTTTGACCGAGAGCGCCGTCTTTCTAAACTTGTGTTTGCTGGCTGGCCCCGCTGAGCCCCGCGGCGGGGCAGGCGCTGATGGCCCGGGAGAGGAGGCCGCCCGGCGCTCGAGGGGGAGGAGCGGCGCGAGGCGACCCTGGGGTCGGCTCGGCGGCGCCGTCCGAGGAGAGGCAGCCCCATGAGCCTGATTCTCGTCCTATCCATTTTGATTCGTCTCGTCACGCTCGGCTGGGCCATCGCCCTGGCGCGCCTGCTGCGGGATTGGCGCATGGCTCTGCTCTGCGTGATGGTGGGGCTGATGGCGTTGCGCCAGATCTTGACGCTGCTGGCGGCGGATCCCACCTGGTCGATCTCGCTCATGGGCAACCCCGAGGAGCTGCCTGGGCTGCTCGTGAGCATTTTCGCTCTGCTCGCCGTGTTCGTCCTCGAGCGCATCATCTCGGAACAGCGGGAGGCTACGAGCCGCATCCGCCGGTCTGAGCGGATCATGAAGCTGGTGATGGACACGATCCCGCAACGGCTCTTCTGGAAGGACAGGTCTTACCATTACATCGGCTGCAACAAAGTATTTGCGCAGGACGCGGGTCTGCAGTCACCGGAGCAAATCATCGCTAAGCACGACTTCGAGCTGAGCTGGAAGGCGTCGGCGCACCTGTACCGCGAGGACGATATCGCGGTGGTCGAACGGGGCGTGTCGAAGATCAACTACGAGGAACCTCAGGTCAGGGCCGATGGTACCCGGCTCTGGCTACGAACGACCAAGCTGCCGCTGCGCGATGAGAGCGGTGAGGTGATCGGCGTCTTCGGCTCCTACGAAGACATCACCGAGCGCAAGGCGACAGAAGAGAAGGTGCGCGAGAGCGAGGCGCGCTACCGAACACTCGTCGAGCAGGCGTCGGACGGTATCTTCGTCACCGACGCCAAAGGTGATTACCTCGATGTCAACACGGCCGGCTGCGAACTGCTCGGGTACACCCACGAAGAGATGCTGAGCATGAACGTTCGCGATCTGATCCCGGACGAGGAACGGGCTGACGATCCGCCGCAACTCGATCAGCTGCGAACCGGTAAGACGATCATCCGCGAGCGCCTTGTGAAACGGAAGGATGGGACGCTGCTTCCCGTGGAGGTCAGCGCCAAACTGCTCCCCGACGGCCGGCTTCAGGGCATCGTGCGGGACATATCGAAACGCAAGCAAGAGGAGGAAGAGCGCCAACAGCTGACCGAGCAGCTTCGTCAATCGCAAAAGATGGAGGTCGTTGGGCAGCTAGCGGGCGGTGTGGCCCACGATTTCAACAACCTGCTCACGTCGATTCTGGGACATGGTGAGATCGTCTTGCGAGATGCGGGGCTTGCCGAATCAATGCGGCGCGACATCGAGGAGATCCAGGCGGCGGCAGAGCGCGGGGCCGCGCTCACCCGACAGCTCCTAGCCTTCAGCCGCCGTCAGGTGTTGGTGCCACGGACTTTGAATCTGAATGACGCAGTGGCAGGTCTCGAGGGCATGCTGCGTCGACTGATCGGCGAGCACATCGAACTCTCGATCCTGCCGGCCAGCGATCTGGGACTCGTCCGCGGCGACCCGGTGCAGTTGGAGCAGGTGATCCTAAATCTCTCGATCAACGCCAGAGACGCCATGCCAATCGGCGGCGAGCTGGTGATCAAGACCGAGAACGTCGAACTGGATGAAGCTTTCGCCCGCACGCACTTGGGCATCGTCCCGGGCGCCTACGTACTCTTGTCGGTTCAGGACAGCGGCTGCGGCATGGACGGTGAAACCCGCCGGCACGCTTTCGAGCCGTTTTTCACGACGAAAGAAGCGGGACGAGGCACGGGTCTCGGTCTGTCTATGGTCTACGGGATCGTCCAGCAGAGCGGTGGCCAGGTTTGGCTGGATAGCGAGGTAGGCCAGGGCACGGTCTGCAGCGTCTATTTGCCCCGCGTCGAGGCACGGGCTGAGCGCGTGAGGCGGAAGCTGCCTCAGAGCCAATCACGGCGCGGATCGGAGACCGTGTTGCTTGTGGAAGACGAGAAGATGGTCAGAGCACTCGCGAGCCAAATCCTCCAGGATCACGGCTACACAGTGCTGTCAGCGCATGATCCCAGCGAGGCTTTGAAGCTGCTGGAAAGACATGGCGATTCGATCTCACTGTTGCTGACGGACGTGGTTCTGCCGCAGATGAGCGGTCGCGACCTGGCCCAACGCGTGCGGGAGACACGGCCGGGTGTTCGAGTGTTATATATGTCGGGCTACATGCACGATACTATGTATGAACAGGGTATGCTCGAGAGCGAAGTGGCGTTCTTGCAGAAGCCGTTTGGAGTCGAGTCGTTGCTCCGAATCGTGCGCGAGGTTTTGGATGAGCCGTCCGATGAACGGCTTGAGCTAGATCAATTCGAACGGACAGAGATCAAGGAAAGGCGAAATGGCTAAAGCGACGTGGAACGGTGTCGTGGTTGCGGAAAGCGACACGTACGAGGTCGTCGAGAACAACGTTTACTTCCCGCCAGAGTCGGTCAACCGTGACCTGTTGCGTGAGAGTAACCACCAGACGGTGTGCCCGTGGAAGGGAACCGCGAGCTACTACGACATCGTGGTGGAGGGCCAGACGAATCGCAACGCCGCCTGGTATTACCCCGAGCCTTCGGAGGCGGCCAAGAACATCAAGGACCACGTGGCGTTCTGGAAGGGCGTCAAGGTCGAGTCCTGATCCGATCGGCGTCACCGCGCGCTATCTGCCTCGCTGGGTCCTCGCACTGCTGTGAAGCGGGCCGTATATTCGCGGGCGAGGATCAGCTCGCAACAATCGAATACATCGCACTATGACCCGTTGGGCTTCCAGGCTCATCTACGCCAACGCGGCTGTCTTCCTGCTCACGCAACTGCAGCCGGGCCTCATGCCTGCTTTGTGGCTGGTGCCGCTGCTGATTCCAGTGCGGCCGTGGACGCCGGTCACCTACATGTTTCTTCACGGCGGGCTCTGGCACCTGGCGTTCAACATGATCGCGCTCTTCTTCTTCGGTCCGCGACTGGAAGCTCGACTCGGTAGCCGGCACTTCCTGGGCCTCTACTTCGCCAGCGGAGTCGGCGGAGCCTTGCTCTCGCTGTTCACGCCGACCGTGGCCATCGTCGGGGCGTCGGGGGCCGTGTTCGGAGTGCTGCTCGGCTTCGCTCGCATCTGGCCTCGCGATCAGATCTATATCTGGGGGGTCATCCCGATCGAGGCACGCTGGTTGGTGGCGATCATGACGGCGCTGTCGCTGTACGGGGGCTTCATCGGCCGTTCCGGTGGCGTCGCCCATTTCGCGCATCTCGGCGGCTTCGTCGGCGGTTTCCTCTACCTGAAGTGGATGGAATCACGCTCGCCCGCACGGCGGTTCAAAGAGAAGGTCAGTGCGCCCGGCCGCCGCAGCGCCGGTGGTGACGGCGCCGATCTCAAGCGCTGGCAGAAGATTCGGCGCGAGGACCTCCACCCGGTCAACCGCGACGAGCTTGACCGGGTTCTCGCCAAGATCAAGGCGAATGGAGTCGCGAGCCTGACCGCCGACGAACGGGCGTTCCTCGATCGCTTCACTCCAGACTAGCCGGACCGGCCAGCCCGGGTCCCCGCTTCGAGTTCTCGCCGCGCGTTCGAGCCGTGGGGCTCGCGAGCTTCAAGCCCTGTGCGGCTTGGCGGAGAGGAAGTGCCGGGTTGGTTCGTGGGGTCTTGGCGCGAGGCTCCGCCGACCGTATGCTATGCTACGTTGTAGTCGCGAGCCGACATCCACGAAGTCGGGAGGTTGGGAGCTTCAAGCTGATGAGCAAGACCTCGGTAAACCGGGACGATTTCGACGCGGTGATCTTCGACCTGGACGGAGTAGTGACGCGGACGGCCAGCGTCCATGCCAGCGCCTGGAAGCAGGTATTCGATGAGTTTCTGCGCCGGCGGGCTGAGCGGTCCGGCGAGCGGTTCGAGCCCTTTGAGATCGAGACCGACTATCCACAGCACGTGGACGGCAAGCCGAGATACGATGGGGTACGCGACTTTCTGGCGAGCCGCGGGATCACGCTACCCGAAGGTAAGCCGGAAGATGCGCCGGACCGGGCGACGGTGTGTGGACTGGGCAATCGCAAGAACGAACTGTACAACGATCTGCTCGAGTCCGGCGGTGTGGAGGTCTTCGAGGACACCGTCGAGCGGATTCGACATTGGCGCGAGCTTGGCTTTAAGACGGCCATCGTCTCCTCGAGCAAGAACTGCGCGGCGGTGCTCGAGGCGGCAGGGCTCACCGACCTGTTCGATGTTCGGGTGGACGGATCGGTCGCGGCGCGGCTCGGGCTGGAGGGGAAACCGGCTCCGGACATCTTCGTCAAGGCGGCGGAGCTTCTCGGCGTCGAGCCCGCGCGGACCGTCGTCTTCGAGGACGCGGTGTCGGGCGTCGAAGCGGGAAGAGCAGGCGGCTTCGGCTGGGTGGTCGGGGTCGACCGGGTGGGGGCGAAAGAGGTTTTGCTGCGGAGCGGCGCCGACACGGTGGTGAGCGACCTGCGTGAGCTGCCGACGGAAGGGTTGAGATCATGATCGAAGGGCATCGCGAGGGCACGCGACGAGCCGACGAGCTTCCCTCGGCGCTGGAGTCGGGCGACGCGATCGTCGCGGAGCTCAAGGGGCGCTGGCCGGCCTTGTTTCTGGATTACGATGGCACGTTGACGCCGATCGTGTCGCAGCCGGAGGATGCGTTGCTGTCGGAAGACATGCGGCGGGTGCTGCGCGAGCTGGCCGGTCTCTGCACAGTTGCCATCGTCAGCGGTCGCGATCGGGCGGATGTGGAACCGTTGGTGGCGCTTGACGGGTTGGTCTACGCCGGGAGCCATGGCTTCGACATCCGCGGGCCCGACGGACTGCGGATGGAACATGAGGGTGGCCGCGCCTGTCTGCCCGAACTCGAGGAGGCCGAGGCCGGACTGCGGTCGGCGCTCGGGGCGATTGGCGGGGCCCGCGTAGAGCGTAAACGATTCGCGATCGCCAACCACTATCGCAACGTCGCCGAGTCGGATGCCCCCAGGGTCGAGAAGGTGGTGCGTGAGGTGGCAGCCCAACATCCGAGTTTGAGGATATCGCACGGAAAGAAGGTGTTCGAGCTGAGGCCGGACATCGACTGGGACAAGGGCCGTGCCGTGATCTGGCTGCTCGAAGCTCTCGAACTCGACGATTCGAGATTCGTGCCGTTCTACGTCGGCGATGATGTGACCGATGAAGATGCGTTTCTGACGCTGGCGGACTGCGGGGTTGGAGTTCTCGTGGGCAGCCCCTCGTACCTGACGCACGCCACCTACGGCTTGCGAGACACGGGCGAGGTGCGGCAGTTTTTGCAGCAAATGGTCACACTGCTGAAGGACGGGCGATGATGGATGGGTGGAGGCTGATCTACGAAGGGTGGAATCCAAAGGAAGAGCCTCTGCGCGAAGCGTTGTGTACGCTCGGCAACGGCTATTTCGCCACCCGCGGTGCCATGAGCATGGTGATGGCTGGGGGGTCTCATTACCCGGGAACCTATCTCGCCGGTGGCTACAACCGCCTCAAGACCGAGATCGCCGGCCGGATCGTAGAAAACGAAGACCTGGTCAACTGGCCCAACTGGACCTTCCTCACGTTTCGGCTGGAGGGCGGCGATTGGTTCGCGTTGGAATCGGTCGATGTTCTGGACTACCGGCAGGAGCTTGATATCAGGAACGGCATCCTCGAATGGGCCATCCGCTTTCGAGACCGTGAGGGGCGAAGGACCTCGCTGCGCAGTCGCCGCCTGGTGCACATGGCGGACATGCACATGGCGGCGACGGAATGGATCCTTACTCCCGAGGACTGGTCCGGGCCGGTGCAGGTGCGCTCGGCGCTGGACGGCAGAGTCGAGAACCGTGGCGTGGCGCGTTATCGCGACTTCGACGGCCGCCATCTCGAGCACTTGTCGACGGAGCCGGTGGGCGAGGATGGTATCGGCCTGCTGGTACAGACCAGCCAGTCGCGGATCGAGATGGCTCAGGCGGCGCGTACCCGGGTTTACCGAGGCGCCGAGCCACTGGAGGTCGAGCGGGCGACGAAGCAGGAGTCGGGCTACATCGAGCAGCTGCTCAGCTTCCAGTGTCGTGAGGGCGAGCCCTTCAAGATCGAGAAGGTAGCGGCGATCTACACGTCTCGGGACTGGGCGATCAGCTCTCCAGCTGATGAGGCGGGGCGCGCGAGTCAGCGGTCGGGAAAGTTCGACGAGTTGTTGCGAACCCACATCCTCGCCTGGCACCGACTCTGGCACCGCTGTGATATCGAGCTGGAAGGCGTGCCGGAAGCGCAGCTGGCGCTGAGGGTTCACATCTTCCACCTGCTGCAGACCGTTTCGCCCAACACGGTCGAGCTCGATGTCGGTGTTCCGGCCCGCGGCCTGCACGGAGAGGCGTACCGCGGCCACATCTTCTGGGATGAGCTCTACATCTTCCCGTTCCTCGAGCTGCGCGTCCCGGAGATCGCCCGCGCTCTGTTGATGTATCGATTCCGCCGGTTGCCCGAGGCGCGCCGCCTGGCGCGTGAGGCCGGCTTTCGCGGGGCACTTTACCCCTGGCAGAGTGGCAGCGACGGTAGGGAAGAGAGCCAGGTGGTTCATCTCAATCCCAAGTCGGGCCGCTGGATACCCGACGACACTCATCTACAGCGGCACGTGAACTCTGCCATCGCCTACAACGTCTGGCGCCACTACCAGAGTACCGGGCGCCGCGAGTTCATCTGCACCTACGGTTCGCGGATCATCTTAGAGATCGCCCGCTTCTGGGCCAGCATCGCTACCTACAACCCCGACCGCGACCGCTACGAGATCCGCGGCGTTGTAGGTCCCGACGAGTACCACACGGCGTTACCTGATGCCAAGCAGCCGGGGCTCGACAACAACGCCTATACCAACGTGATGGCCGCGTGGGTGCTGGAGTGTGCCGGTCACGTGGCAGAGCTGCTCGACGGCGACTGTCGGGAAGAGATCTTCGAGGATCTGCAGCTTACAGATGAAGAGATCGCCGAGTGGGATCGAATCGGCCGGCGTTTGTTCGTGCCATTCCACGATGAGTGCATAATCAGCCAGTTCGAGGGTTACGAAGATCTGGAGGAATTCGACTGGGAAGGCTACAGGGCGAAGTATGGGGATATCCACCGGCTCGATCGCATCCTGGAAGCCGAGGGCGACTCGGCCAACCGGTACAAGGTCAGCAAACAGGCGGACGTGCTCATGCTTTTGTACCTGTTTTCGGCTGAGCGACTCGCCCAGCTCTTCGAGCGGCTCGACTACGAGTTCAAGCCGGAATGGATTCCCAAGAACATCGAATNNAAGAATATTGAATATTACCTTCGACGCACATCCCACGGTTCCACCCTGAGCGCGCTGATCAACTCTTGGGTGCAGGCGCGGTCGGACCGTGCGCGCAGCTGGCGTTGGTTCGAGGCCGCTCTGATGAGCGATCTCAAGGACGTGCAGGGCGGCACCACGCCGGAGGGAATACACCTCGGTGCTATGGCCGGCACCGTGGACATCATCCAGCGCTGTTACAGCGGAATCGCGTTGCGGGAGGGGGTGCTGTGGCTGCACCCTGCGCTTCCCAAGGAGCTGAAGAGCGTAAGCTCGCGCATCCAATACCGCGGCCACTGGTTCACGCTTCACATGAACCACGAGAAGCTGACCGTGTCGTTCGAAGGAGCTTGGTCGCCCTATGCACGGATCGGCGTGGACGGCCGCATTTACACCTTCAAGCGCGGCGAGACAAAGAGTTTCGATCTGGTCAGGAGGGAGAAGAGCCCGGCGGAGTCGAAGATCGATTCCGGCGAAGCCACGAAGCCGCAGCGAGGCTCCAGCCGCGGCCGGTAGCTCTCCCACCGGCCGCGACGCGCCCCCCGCGTCGCCGCGGCCCGGAACCTGAGATCGCCGGGCTCGCGTCGGCGGCGGCGTCTGCCCTTACAGCGCGGGAGCCCAGCTCTCGGATTCGAAGCTGCCCGGCACCGCGTAAGCGTTCCGCAGATACTGCGACACCACCCGCTGCGTGTTGAAGAAAGAGGCGTTCAGGGCGATCGCCGAGCGCATGACCTCGGCGTAGGCGGCGGGCCGGTCGTAGAAGAGAGGCGCTATCACCGTCTCCAGCTTCTCGTAGAGCCCGGCGATCTCAACCGACTCATCATGGGCGGCACCGTCCCTGGGCAGGACCGACCAGCCGGTCACGCCCTCGATGTGTCCCTCGATCCACCAGCCGTCCAGCACGCTCAGGCTCGGCACGCCGTTGCAGGCGGCCTTCATCCCGCTGGTCCCGGACGCCTCTTGAGGACGGCGCGGCGTGTTGAGCCAAAGGTCGACCCCGGAGCACAGATCCTTCGCCAGCCCCATGTCGTAGTTCTCGATAAAGACCACGCGCACATCCTCCGCCAGCTCTTTCGCCCTGGCGACGATTCGTCGGATCAAGTCTTTGCCCGGCTCGTCGCGAGGGTGGGCCTTGCCGGCGTAGATGATCTGCAGGCCCCCGACGCGCCGGGCCAGCTCTCTCAGCCGCTCGGGATCCCGTAACAGCAGATCGGCTCGTTTGTACGGGGTCGCTCGCCGAGCGAAGCCAATGGTCATGACCTCCTCGGACAAGCGCACGCCGCTCACACGCTCAACTGTGCGGAGCAGATCCTGCTTGGCCCGAAGGTGGCTCTGCTGGATCTCTTCGACCGGGATCTGTATCGCGTAACGCAGATAGCGGTTGTCGTGCCGCCAGCCGGGCGTGTGTCGGTCGAAGAGCTCGCAGAAGGGCTGGGCGGTCCAGGTAGAGGCGTGTACGCCGTTGGTGATCGCGTGAATGGGATAGCCCGGAAACATGTCGAGCGACACCTCGCCGTGCCGCATCGAGACGCCATTGACGTATCGGGACAACCGAAGTCCCAGGTAGGTCATGTTCAGCGTGCCGTTGAGGAGACACTGGCCGTCTCTCAGCGCCTGGGTCCGAGCCTCGCCGAGCACCCCGGTGACGAGATCGAGCGGAAACTGATCGTGCCCCGCGGGCACGGGGGTGTGAGTCGTGAAGATGCAGCGACGGCGAACAGACTCGATGGTCTCAGCGTCGATCTGCGATCGCTGCGCACCCAGTCGCTCTTCCAAAAGCGCCAGCGTGAGTAGTGCCGAGTGCCCTTCGTTCATGTGATAGACGAGATGTTTCTCGTAGCCGAGCGCCCTCAGCACGGCCACTCCGCCGATCCCCAGCAGCGTCTCCTGGCAGAGTCGGTAGCGCTCATCGCCGCCGTAAAGCTGATCGGTGAGGGTCTGGTCCCACTTGCTGTTCTCGGACAGCTGGGTGTCGAGCAGCAGAACCGGAAGCGCGTGACCGTCGATGCCACGCACGTAGAACCGCCACGGCCGCAGACTGACCTTCCTGCCCTCGACGTTCACACGGACGATGGTGTGCAGCGGTTCGAGCAGCTCTTCAGGTGACCAGAACGAGGGGCGCTCGGACTGGTTGCCCGCTGAGTCGATCCGCTGAGCGAAATAGCCTTTGCGGTGGAGCAGAGTCACGCCGACCATCGGCAGCCCCAGGTCAGCTGCGGCTCGCAGGATGTCGCCGGCCAGGACCCCCAGCCCCCCCGAGTAGGTCGGGATCGCGGGATCGAGGGCGATCTCCATCGAGAAGTAAGCGATCGCGGGCCGATCGCGATGTACTGTAAGCGCCATAACCCTTTCGCCCCGGGCTCCGGGCCATCAACAGCGGCCGGGCCACACCCCCCGCCGAACACGATCCGCATAGACTCTCCGGCGGGCCGGTTTTGTCAAGAGCGGGCTGCCCGAACGGAACCCTACACACGTCGTGCCAGCCGCGTGACGGCGCGCTGGCAGTCCCGATCTTGCCTGAGCCGAGCGGTCAGGTCGAAACCAGCAGCGCCACAGGGAAAGACCGAAGAGCTTCCCCGACGAGGAGGCTTGGGTCGCTGGCAACCGCTGGCTGCGACTCGTAGGTCAACTGAGATTGCCAAGCGCCTCGTGAAAGCCCCTCCGGTAGCGAGAGGCGCGTCTCGCGCCAGACCTCAGGCCCGATGGGCGGAAGTCCTGACGCTCCGGTCAGCCGCGTGACGCGCAAGGGGGCGACGGTGATCGCTGCCCGGTCTCCCAGGCGGCGCGCAAAGGCGAAGACATGGGCGGCGTGCGGGCCCGAGACTGGGAGGGCGATGTAGTCGCCCTGCGAGAAGAGCTCGGGAAGGTCCCGGCGCGATCGAAGCGCCCGGTGAATGACGTGAAGCTTGACGCGCCCGTCCTCGGGTGAGGCGAGCATCTCTTCAATGAAGGCTCGGCGATCGGTCGCCGACTCGTGCCTGTTGACGACCATCGCCAGCAGGGCACGCCGCTGGTCGAAGTCCACGGGTCGCCGATTATCCGGATCGACGAGGTTCGCGTTCCGGAGTTCGTCGCCTTGATAGATGTCGGGTAACCCCGGCGATGTCAGGTGGATGAGCGCTCTGGCCAGGCCGGCCCAGATTGCCGAGCGGCCGACCACCCCGGCGAAGCTTGCCAGGTCGGCGAGAAAGCGCCGCGACGCCGGCGGCGAGAGCACGGCATCCACGAAACTCGATAACGCGGCCTCGAACCGGGCGTTGGGCTCGACCCAGCTCGTTTGCAGCTTCGCCTCGCGGGCCGCCTTCAACATGTACGCCTCAATCCGCTGCTTGAACGTCGCCGGGACGTGCTGCTCAGCGAGCGCCGTTTGGTCGAGGGGCCAGACGCCGACGAGGGTCTGGTACAGCAGATACTCGGTGTTGCGATCCGGCGCGTAGCTCCCTCGCACGCGCCCGCGGTGGTGGCGATTCCAGCGGTGCCAGCGCCGCAGGTGTCTGTCCCAAGCTTCGGGGATCTCGGACAGAACGGAGAGGCGCGCCCGCACATCGGCGCTTCGTTTGGTGTCATGGGTGCTGGTACAGAGCATAGCGTTCGGCCAGCGGTTGGCACGGCGCCGGTTCGCAGCGTGGAGCGTGGCCGCGCCGTCGGCCAGCGGAGCGTCGGGATCGTTGCCCACCTCGTTGCGAGAGGCCAGTGGCACGAAGATGTAGAAGGCTGTGTCCTCGATGCTCTTGGCCGCGACAGACACACTGGTTTGCTGGAACCTCCGAACGAACTGCGTGGCGTGATCGGTCGCCAGCGCCGGGAGCGCGTCGCGTCCTGAAAGCAACAAGGCGCCGGACAGAAGCTCGAGGGCGTCGCCATCGGCGCGCCCCGCACGACGGGCCTCGGCGAGCGCCTGCATCAGGATCGCCCGGTCTTCTTTGCGATAAACCAGCCGCTCGGAATCGAGATAGGTGCGATAGACCGGCAAAGCGACCAGCGCCTCCATGATCGCTTGTGTGAGCGCGTCGGCATCCAGTGGTGTCTGGGTCGAGCAACGGGCGAATCGCTCTAACAGCCTTGAGAGGCGTCGGACCTCGGCGGCCAGAGGCCCGGCCAGCATTTTTCGCTTGGCCGAACGCGCGACCTGGGCGTAGACGATGTCGCGCCGCGTGAAACGCCGATACGTCTGAACGACGGCCCGGAAACCGTCCGCGTCCAGAAAGGCATCCTCCAGCTCCGCCAGAAAGTCGTAGCCGGTGGTCCCGGCCACGGGCCAATGCTCCGGCAGGCGTTCCTCGCGCCCAAGGATCTTCTCCACGTACAGAGGGAAAGGCGTCGGGGACCGGTCTGCCGCGGCTGAGGCGATGGTGTCTCGAAGGCGCCTGAGGTAGCCGCCCGGGTCGAGCAGCCCGTCGATGTGATCGATCCTGAGTCCGTCTACTTTTCCCTCGCGAATCCAACGCAGTATGTGCTCGTGGGTGGCGCCGAAGACCGGCGCGTCCTCCATACGCAACGCGACCAGATGGCTGATCGTGAAGAAACGGCGGTAGTTGATTTCCCGCGCCGCCCTTCGCCAGTAGGCGAGCCGATAGGCCTGTGCCGCCACCAACCGGCGCAGGCGTCGCCGCCCTTCACGCTCCGACGCGAAGGCGGCGACGGCTGAGGTGAGGTGATCGCGCACCTGCGGAGCGGACTCGAAGAGTCTCCATAGCTGTGCGAGGGCTGCCTGCGCCTCGGGGCCGCGCTCCGCTCTCGCACTCGGATCGCGGGGCGGCAGCGACCGCAATCGCCCGAGCACGGCCTCAAGCTCGCGCAGCTTTTGATCTTCACGGGCCGCCCTCGCCATGTCGGTGGCGCCTGCTTCGGCGATCAACGGGATCGTGGCGGGGTCGAGGGGGAAGCTCTGGTCAAAGTACTCGATGCGGAACTGCCGGTCGCGCACTACGACCTTCAGGTCGCCGCCGGCGATCACCCGGCCAAGCCTCTCCCCGAGCACCGGCTGCAGGATGCGTCGGGGTCGCCGAGCTTCGGGCGGACCCCAGTCGATGTCGAACCAGGGGCTGAAAGCCGAGGCCGGCCCGTGCATCAGGACATCCTCCCAGAACCGGTTTTCGCTGCCGGTGGCCATGTGGTTGGGGACGATGTCGAGGATCAGCCCCATGTCGCGGCGTCGCAGTGTTTCCACCAGCGCTTCGAGGTCGGCCTCCGAGCCCAGCGCCGGGTTGAGCATCGTCGGATCGACGACGTCGTAGCCATGGTCGCTGCCGGAGCGAGCGCGCAGCAGGGGAGAGAGATAAACGTGGCTCACGCCGAGCCCAGCCAGGTAGGGAACGAGCGCGCGGACGGCCTTCAGGTCGAAATCCGGGCGCACTTGGATGCGATAGGTGGAAAGAACCGCTGTCATCTGCGGGGCGGCCACCTGAGCGGTGAGCGCGTGGTCACTCTAGCGCGACGGCACCAGGATCAGCGCGCCGAGCGGTGGAATCCTGAGTTGCAGCGACTGGGGATATCCGTGAAAGGCAACGGAATCTGTTTCGACGGCCCGCTGGGTCTCGAATTGGCTGCCCCCGAACTCCGAGTTGTCACTGGAGAGGACGATATCGTAGCGGCCGGCGCTGGGCGTGCCGATGCGGTACCCGTCGCGAGGTGCCGAGGTGAAGTTGAGGACCACGACTGCCAGCTCCTCGCCACTACGCCGTAGATAAGAGACGACCGTGTTGTCGCGGTCGTTGCAGTCGATCCA
>JABAOF010022522.1_pt1 | contig 23631 bp, 21 predicted proteins | sample 7062171 | NCBI WGS metagenome assembly JABAOF01 (sample SAMN14538628, study PRJNA623070) | marine sediment metagenome | biome: marine biome [ENVO:00000428]; feature: marine pelagic biome [ENVO:01000023]; material: deep marine sediment [ENVO:00002113] | place: India: Gulf of Khambhat ...
GGCCCTTTTATGGCCCTCCACGGTTTACTGCGGTCTACCCATCGGTTAGCTTTAACATAATAGATGCAATTGCCCTAGTGAGAGATTAATGTACATTTGACAAATCTGCAGTTTTTATTAGTATAAACAGTAGTCGCATTTTAATAGATAACGCCTCACCTCGTGGGTTTGCGGAACGTCTCTTGAATCCAGGCACGCCCTGGAAATCACTTAATTACTGACAGGAGAGATTTGACATCTCCCGGTGAAAGCCGGGTGTTAGACGACAGACATAATTCAAATTTAATTCATATTTATCTGTTGTCAATGTAGCTTGGTAGAAAATCTGCTCAGAAAGAGCAGATCCAAGACAAGCTCGGTTCCTGGTTCCGCAGTCTAAAAGACACTGGGATGGATCGAGCTTTTTGTTTGAGATCTCTCGGTTGAACTTGGCTACCGACATGGCAGCCTGGACCGACGTGAATTGAGACTGCCCGGTTTTGCTCCCTGCGGGGTAGGGAAGCCGGGCATTCGTTTTTGAAAGGAAGGTGGGAAAGGAAAATGTCAGTTAAGGACGTAGTGGAAAGATGGTTGACCAAGGAGCACGATTACGAACGGCCACGCCGGGGACAGATCCGCCAGGGCAAGATCCTCAAGATTGACGAATATGGGATCACAGTAGATCTGGACCTCAAGCGTGATGGCTTTGTGCCACGTACAGACCTTGATCGCCTGGGCGAGGAAGCGACATCCTCCCTGGAACTTGGTCAAGAGGTTACGGCCCGCATATTGCGGCTGGAAGATCAGGACGGCAACTTGGTTCTATCTCTGTACCAGGCACGATTTGAAAAGGATTGGACCAGAGCTCAAGAACTGCTGGAGAGCGGTGATGTCCGGCAAGGAGAAGTCGTCGAATACAACCGAGGTGGCCTGGTTGTGGAGTTTGGTCCTCTGCGTGGCTTTGTCCCTGCTTCTCATCTTGTAGCGATGAAAAGAGGGCGCCTGTCCCCTGATCAGCGCGAAGAGAAGCTGAAGGCCTACGTCGGGCAGGAATTGCCGCTGAGGGTCATCGAGGTGAACCGAAACCGGCGTCGCCTGATCCTCTCGGAGCGCCTTGCAAGAGAGCAAATACGCGAGCAGAGCATGGAACGTCTATTGAATGAACTGGTGGAAGGCCAGGTGGTCCGGGGGACAGTGCGCCGACTGCGACCGTTCGGCGCGTTTGTTGACCTGGGAGGTGCTGACGGGCTGATTCACATCTCGGAACTGGCGTGGCGGCAAGTTCGGCATCCGCGGGAAGTGTTGCAGGTAGGCGATGAGATTGATGTGTATGTGCTGCGTCTGGATCACGAGCGCAAGCGGATAGGCCTTAGCCTGAAGCGGCTGCAGCCCAACCCCTGGACCTTGGTAGACGAGACCTACACGGTCGACCAACTGGTTTGCGGCACCGCGACCAACGTGGTTGACTTCGGCGCCTTCGTCATCCTGGACCTTGGGGTGGAGGGTCTGGTTCACATCAGCGAATTGGCCGATCCCTCGCCATCGGATCCACGAGAGCTGGTGAAGCGTGGTGATGAACTGGTGCTGCGTATTGTGCGCATTGACTCATTCCGCCAACGTATAGGGTTGAGCCTCAAGGCGGTATCTGCGCAAGAACGTGACGAGTGGCTGGCCCAGCGGGCAGACGGTCAATCTGCAGAGACAGACGAGTCTGGAGACTCTCTATCAGAGGGTGAGCAGACGCCACCACCGCTCCGCAACGAGGTAGAGAAAACCAAACAAGGTGGGTCTGAGCAGGTTGTGGGGGAAAAAACTGGCGAGGTATCGCCGCCCGCTTCGGTCAGACAACCAGAGGATGAGGGGCTATGGGGCAGTCTGTTGCGGGATGTGGAAACAGAAGAAGCATAACGCATCAGATCAGCCGGCCGGGGCTCAGACGAAGTGGAAGGCACCGGTAGGGATTCACCGAAGCACCCTACCCTGTGTGTGACTTCAGAGAAAGGACGAAAACGAGGTAAGACGAGAGATGACTTCAGAGAGAGAACGCTTAGAAGCCGATTTGCAGGAAGCAGAAAGGGAACTACAAGAGTTGGAGGAGCAATTGTATGACAGACCAGAATTCGGCTTGGGTGAAGGCGGCGCCGATGCCCATTCATGGGAGATGGCACTCGCTCGCAAAGAAAGGGTGATTGCCCATGTTGATGCTTTGCGAGAGGCACTGACCAAAGCCCGTGAAGGTACCTATGGACGCTGCGAACGTTGCGGTGCCCAAATTGACCCTGAGCGCTTGGAGATCCTGCCTGCCACAGCGTTGTGCGTGGACTGCGCACGAGCAGTGGACACATCCGTAACTCCACCTCTGGGGAGCCGCGCTTAGACTGCCACCAAGCCTTGAGAAGGGGGTAAAACTGGCATGCCGAAAATGAAGACACACAAGGCAACCGCAAAACGTTTCAAGATCACGGGCAAGGGGAAGTTACGTCGGCTGAAGCAACGGCGCAGCCACTTGCGCCGCAGGAAATCAAAGCGAGTCCGCCGCTCTTTTGATAAAGATCTCCCGGTAGATAAGGTAGATGACAAGCGAATACGACGCCTGCTGGGATTGCGGAGGCGGAAATGAAGCCAATCACCTCTCCCTATCTCAATTTGCTTCGAAACCACATTGATATTACCCACGTGCCCTTCAGCGACCGGGGGTCACGTTTACTGGTCTTCCAAGAGCCCGACCAAGGCTGGTTGCTGGTCAAATTGGCCGAGCGGCTGACTACCCTGCAGCCCGACATCGAAGCTTATCTGAGGCGACCTCCCTTTATTCGTAATTTGTGCTTGGTAGATGGGGAAGGGGAAGCGCTTGATTTTGAGGTTGAGACTTCCCCCCAGATCCTATACTTTCGCACCCGGCTGGGCGACTTCGGGTTGACTTTTCAAGACAACCAAACAATGGCTTTCGGTCTGCCGCCCCAGGTGGCTGCCGGCCTGCGCTTTCACGTATCGCCCCAGTTTTGGGAAAAAACTGAACAGGGAGGGATGTTCAAAGCGGTGCGCAATCTGACTTACGACAGCAACGGGGAGACCGTCCATAACCAGATCACGCCTGAAGCGGGTGGCTACAGCGTCGAGTTCATCGTGCAGGCGGGAGATGACTGTGCCATCACGCTCACCGTTGGGGACAGCTCAAGCTTACACCCCGAAGTACTGCCCTTTTCCACCTCGTGCGCAGCGGCCGAGGCGCGCTGGGGTGAATGGTTTAGCCGTGTACCACCGGTCGCTGAGCCTTACCGTCGCACCTATGCCTATGCCTGGTGGATCATGGCCAACAACCTTATCAGCGCGTATGGGAAGGTGGCCTACGAAGCCATGACGCCTTCCAAGACCAATTACGTGGGACTGTGGCTCTGGGACACCGCCATACACGCCCTGGCCTACCGTCACGTCGACCCCGAACTGGCGCGCAACCAGATCCGGGCTATGCTGGCTTGCCAGCTTGACGACGGCATGTTGCCCGATGCTGTCTACGATGAGGGCGTCATCGCCGAGATCGGACATCCTTTCCGGGCCGAGGTCACCAAGCCGCCCATCCTGGCCTGGGCGGCATTGAAACTGCACGAGACTGATCCCGACCTGGACTTCCTGCAAGAGATCTACGTGCCCTTAGTACGTTGGAATGCATGGTGGTTCAGCATGAATGATGATGATGTGGACGGTCTGGCGCAGTACAACCATCCCTACTCTTCAGGCCTGGACGACAGCCCGTTGTGGGACTACGGGATGCCGGTCGAGTCGCCGGATCTGAATACCTATTTGTGTGTGCAAATGGGCTCACTGGCATTGATGGCCGAGGCTTTGGGGATGATTGACGAAGGGGCGATGTGGCGCCGGCGTGCAGCAGCCATCGTGCGCCGCATGGTCAAAGACCTCTGGGACGAGGAAGCAGGCTTGTTCTGGGCATTGCACGAGGAACAGCCCATCCCTGTGATCACGCCCTTTAACCTGCATCCCCTGTGGACCGGCCAGTTGCCGGATCATATCTGCAGCCGGCTCATCGCTCATCTCACCAATCCGGAGGAATTCTGGGGAGAATACGTAATCCCCACCGTATCCCGCAGCGATCCTCATTATGATCCGGCAACTATGTGGCGGGGTCCGGTGTGGACTAACATCAATTACTTCTTTGTCGAGGCGCTCGAACAGGTGGGCGAGCACGAGCTGGCCCGCACACTGCGAGAGAAGACACTGGATCTGGTGATGAGCCATTCCAGCATCTACGAATACTACAACTCAGATAATGGTGACCCCCCCGGCACGGCCGCCGAGATCTTCGGCTGGACCGCCGCCGTCTTCATCGACCTGGCCATTCAATTCAGTCAAGAGGAAGAACTGGAGACAGGGGAAACGGCACATGACAGACTGGGAGTCGAACGAGAAAAGACGGCAACGCTGCGAGACATTTCCTCAGAGTAGCTTAGGGTACCATATGACTGACGTTGGATAACCTCAAGCCAGGCTGGGAGCGTCTAATTGCGGGTCGCCAGAGTTTCTTCTCGCTGTGGGTCCTCTGCAACGCAGTCTTGATGGCTTCTGCCGCACTTCGGTGCCCATGCCCAGCATCGGCGGTCAAAATGAGAATGCGCTTTTTGTCGGTCAACTCCTTAGCTTCCTCTAGTCACTCACATCAAAGTCCAAAGACTCAGATGTGGTATCCTTGAACGCGGAACTTAGGTCCAGTCCTTACGCGCTCACTAACCTGCTGTACATCACTCAGATAGAGAGTGTTCCAGGTTTCACGGTTCTTGCCATCTAGCGGAACCAGTTCACGACTGAAAGGACAATACGAAAAGGGCCGGAACCCAAAATCAAGCACAGATTGATGCAACGCTGACTCATCATAACCATAACGTTCTTGGCTACCATTCAATTCCACGATAACAGCCAGGAGAGATGATTTCGATAGAACACCGTGTGCCCCTTCTAGAATAGCCATCTCAAAACCTTCAACATCAATCTTTATGCACAGTGGTTCACTGTCTCCGACGATGTCATCCAGCGATCTGACAGGAACTTCAACCGTGTCGACGTCGCTGTCACTGTTTGTCGCCACATGATTTTCGGTGTCCAACCGCGTTGTAAAGCTCAATACTCCATTTTTCTGGCCGGCTCCAATGTTGAAAGCCCGTACATTTTCACCAATCTCGTTCAGGTTGATGTTGTCCATAAGATAAGAAAACGTGTCAGGTACTGGTTCAACAGATAGGCACTTCGCGCCAACTACGCCTGCAGCAAGGACGGTGTATGACCCGATATTTGCCCCCACGTCGACGAAGACATCATTCTTCCTGAGGACGTGTAAAACAAATGACATATCTTCAAATTCGTGTAACCCTGCACAGATATTGCCATTACCCTCAACCATTCCCGGGCCTACAATCAATCGGGTGTCATTAACAAAATTCATCACGACTGCCATAGGGCAGGGCAGCAGCCGGCTGCTCACTTTCCAGAGCACGAAACGACGCAACGTCTCCAATTTATGGTTGACGATTAGCGGATGATTTCTTAAAAAACGAAAGGTACTTAGCGAGGTCATTCATTCCACCTTGTGTAGAACCTATTGAACCCAAGGAGCTGGAGTAAACAATTCGCTCACCGGCCGGTTGTAATGGATGCGATTGATCACCCGAGTTAGCGTGTACGACAAACATCTAACCGAGACAAATGGCAGAGATTGAAACGCACCGGTCTGCGGAACACTATTGGTGACGATGACCTCTTGTAGGTGATAGTCACGATGCAAATCAACCAGCCTCTCCCGAGCAGGCGCCATGCACAGATTGTGCGAAGCGCCCAGATACACCTCTTCGATGATTCGTCTCGTTATCGTGGTCCTTCTCTCGCCAATAAGCCACCCATTATTCGGCTGTCCCCTTGATCCCGACTCCAGCCACCCACATTCCGCAGTCGGGGCAGTTCCCCTCCGGCCCGACGTGGTTCTCAAGGATCCCAAAATGAGCGGAGCGACGAATCAGCAAGCGACCACAGGCGTGGCAGGAGGTATTAGCCTCACCCGGAACATTGCCAATGTAAACATAGCGCAGGCCCGCCTCCAGGCCGATCCCCCGTGCCCGTTCGAGCGTAGAAACGTGCGTGGGCGGCACGTCGTTCATCTTGTGGGCTGGAACAAAGCCGCTGATGTGCCAGGGAGTCTCCACTCCCAGCTCCTCCGTTATGAAACTAGCCACGTTCTGCAATTCCGCCTGGTCATCGTTAACGCCGGGAATGACCAGGGTGGTTACTTCCAACCAGATGCCCAGTTGCTTCATCGTCTTCAGGCTGTCCAACACCGGTTGCAAACGTGCGCCAACATACTTTCGGTACGTTTCATCGCGGAATGCTTTCAGATCGACGTTGGCTGCATCCAGGTAAGGATGGAAAGACTCGAGCATCTCCTCTGTCATATAGCCGTTAGTGACGTAGATGTTGACCAGGCCTTTCGTCTTGGCCCGGCGGGCTGTGTCGTAGCTGTATTCAAAAAAGATGGTGGGATCGGTGTAGGTGTAGGCGATGCTCCGGCTGCCGCTCCGCTGTGCATCAGCAACGATTTGCATGGGGCTGGCTTTCTCTCCCAGGACAAGAACCTGCTCTCGGGACATCTGGGAGATATCGGCGTTCTGGCACCAGCGACAGCGGAAGTTGCAGCCCGGAGTAGCGATAGAGTAGGCTGTGGAGCCTGGGTAGAAGTGAAAGAGAGGCTTTTTCTCTATAGGATCCACTTGCCGGGCGATGACCTGCCCGTAGACTTGCGTATAGAGCGTCCCACCCTGATTCTCGCGCACCTGACAGACTCCAACCTTGCCGTCGGGGATCACACACCGATGGGCACACAAGTTACATTCCACCCGTTTATCTGTTAATTTTTCGTATAGCAGCGCTTCCTTCATCCTCTCCTCAGCCTCTCTCATCCAGCATCTTGCGCTCGAATAGGCAGTAGAGGTCGGTCTACGCGTTGCAGCACACCAGCCGCCACGCTCCCGTAAAACACATGGGCCAGGCCAATCCGTCCGTGGCTGGCTATCGCGATGAGATCTGCGCCTTCGCGTCCAGCAGCAGTAATGATTGCTCCTACTGAGCCGAAACTAACTTTCTAAACATTTTAGGCTACCTCATGGGAGAGCAAATTTGTTTAGTTTCAATGTTCGGCTCAGTAATTGATGGTCAGGTCGGCGTGTTTGATAGTCGATCCTCCCCAAAAGTGCTGTAGACGAAGTGCTTAAATGATCTCGATCAGTTGTACATCAAGAATTAGCTCTTTCCCGGCCAATGGGTGGTTGACATCTAACGTCACTCTCGTTTCCGAGACATCGACCACCGTGACCACCGCTCGTAGGCCATCTGAGCGAGTGATCTCCAACGTCTGACCCACTTCTGGTTCCAGGCTCTCTGGAAATTGGCCTTGATCCACCGTCATCACCATGCCCTCACGGTGCGGGCCATATGCCTTGTCTGTTGGAACTTGAACGGTTTTTGATTGGCCCGGGCGCATCCCAACCACAGCTTGTTCAAAACCCGGGATTACCTGGCCCTCGCCTATGGTAAATTGCAGAGGATGGCGGTTAATGGATGTATCGAATACCGTGCCGTTCTCCAATTTGCCTGTGTAATGAACTTTGACGGTATCCCCATGTTTTGCTTCAGACATCTTTCCCCCTTTCGAGAGTTCATACTCGCCTTGGATAGATATGTTCTACCTGGTAGCCTATTCTTATACTGCCGTCGTATAAATAAGCGTATATAGTATACAATCCCTCCACCTCGGGCGTTATCTCAGCAGCGTGACTGACTTCCTCCCCAGCAGATAGCTCTTGGGTCTCTATTTCGGCCAAATCTCTAAACTCTCCGCCAGGAGTCACTGCCCAAAACTCGAGGGTTAGCCTTTTACTCCTGACCAGGCCTCGAAGAGTTGCTTCACATTGCATCTTGTGCCCCAAGCGTGGATGAGGTTCGGCCATCACGCACAGGCCTGCGAGCTCCGCCACCGCTTCGCTCACTGTCACCAATATCCCTGGGGATTCCCAATGGAAACGTTGTCCATTTCTCCAACCATTCAACGAAACATTTAGGCTCCCGGTTGAGTTGGCCGACACCTTCAAAGAAAGCATTTGCTCCTCGTTGGGTTCGAGGGTGGAGATATAGTCTCCCGCCCCATAGACGCTAATACTATAGGCATCCAGAGAGTTTAGCCTTGCATCCAGTCGTATCAGCTCTTCAGTACCAATGTTCCTCAAGCTTAGCGTCAGCCACTTGGTACCCACAGCTATATTCTTGGGATTCAAATCGTATTGAATCGGCTGTCTGATTGGCACGTGCTACACCTCATATGCAATCTCCTAATCTATCCCTTGACCGACCCGGCCAGGATACCCCGGACGAAATAGCGTTGCAGAGTGAAGAACACCAGCAGTGGCAGCGCCATCGAGATGAATGCGGCCGCCGTAAGGACCTGCCAGTTGCCGCCCAGCGAGTTGACCAGGTTACTGATGGTCACTGTCATGGGCGCAACTGATGGCGTACCGCCTAGATAGATCAATGCCACCAGCAGGTCGTTCCATACCCACAAGAACTGGAAAATGACCAGCGAAGCGATGGATGGGACTGTGAGCGGCATGACAATGCGGAAGAAGATGTCGAAGTTTGAAGCCCCATCCAGAAACGCAGACTCAAAGAGATCCCTGGGCAGCGAACCGATGAAGTTCCTCAACAGGTAGATGGCAAAGGGCAGGCCATAAGCGGCGTGCGCCAACCACAGGGCGGGAAAAGTGCCGGTTAGGCCTACCCTATTGTACACGCGCAGAATAGGGATAAACGTCATCTGTAAGGGCACGACCAACAGGCCCACGATTAGGACGAACAACACTCGTCGTCCGGGAAATTCCATCCATGCAAACGCATAGGCGGCGAAGGCCGCCACCATAATTGGGATGACAGTAGCCGGAATCGAAATGAACAGGCTGTTCATAAAACTCTGGGCCATACCGGTGCGGGTTAAGGCCTCCTGGTATAGCTCGGTTGTCAACTCCGTGGGCGGTTTAAACACCGCCCACCAACCTGTGGAGGCGATATCCTGCGCTGGCCGAAAGGAACTCACCAGCAGCCCGATAGAGGGAACAGACCATACCAGGACAATCAAGACAATAATTACGTGTAGCGGTGTCCGTCTAAGCCATTTCATCGATGTAATCATCGTTGGGCCTCCTGTTCGCTGAAGCGTCTAATGTTAAATAGCATCACCGGAACCACGGCTATCAGCAGGATGACGGCAATGCCACTGGCCCGTCCAAAGTGGCGGAAGTTGAACATTTCCTTGTACATACGATTGGCGATGACTTCAGTGTCAAACTGCCCATTGGTCATCAGGTACACAATGTCAAATATCTTGAGCACGTTGATAATCATAGTGGTCGCCACCACAGCAATTGTGGTGCGTAGCATAGGCAGGGTGACGTGCCGGAGGGTCTGCCACTCCGTGGCACCATCCACCCGGGCCGCCTCGATGATGTCATCCGGGATGCCCTTGAGCCCAGCGGAGAGAACCACCATGGCAAAACCAGTCCACATCCAAATCCCGATGAGGATCAGGGCCGGGTTGTTGGTAGTTCGGTTGACCAACCAGGCCTGGGGCTCAAAACCTGGGATGAGCGCTGTGAGAACAGCGTTGACGGTGCCGGTCTGGGCTTCACCGGCTGGCTGGAACTGATACATAAGTTTCCAAATAATGCCGGCTGCCACGTAGGAGATAGCCATAGGCAGAAAGATAAGCCCCTTTACCACCGATTCATAGCCCACCCGGTCGCTAAGGATGGCGATGATCAGCCCAAAGCCCACCGTACATGCCGTGAACAAGACCAGCCACATAACGTTGTTCCTGAAGACCAGGAGCATATCGGGGTTGGTAAAGGTAAAGATATAGTTTTTCAACCCGACGAAATCCTCCGATTTGGCATCGAGCAGGCTGAGGTGCATGGTATTGACAGTGGGATAGACCAAATAGAACAGCAGGAGTAACACAGCCGGTCCAATCCAGAACCAGGGGCGCAGGGCCGTCGCTCGTTTGGACGGGAGGCGTCCCAAAAACCACTCCATTACAGCCACGTAAAGGACTGTCGCCGCTGGAACCCCTACGACAACGACAATTCCCAGAATCAAACGATTCATTAGCGTACTCTCCCACGTCGGATTAAGAGCGAGCCGGGCTGCGCAGCCCGGCTCGCTCTTCAAGGAAAATGACGCCTATTGCCCATATGCATCTTGCGCGGTGGTCTCAATCGACTCAAGAACAGCGTCGACATCTTTGGCCTGGCTGACATAGTCCAGGATGCCTGTCCAGAAGGCGTTGTTGACCGCCTCTGGCATCAGGTCGGAGGCGTCGAAGCGCACCGCGCTGGCCTCGGTCAACATCTCGCCGATTTGCTGGGTGAGTTGATCAGGATAGACTGACGGGTCTACCGTCTTGTTCGCCGACAGGAAGCCTCCGCGCTCGGCCCAGATGGACTGCGCCTCGGCCGTCACCAGGTAATTCATCAATGCCCGGGCCTGGGGCGTGTCGTTGAACATGCCAAACAGGTCACCGGCCACCAGCAAAGGCTTGCCTTGCTCCGGGTCGATGGGTGGGAATTCAAAGAAATTGAAGTCCTCACTGGGCTGCAAGTCAGGATACTGGCCCTGGATGAAACTGGTGATGAAACTGGCCTGCCGGTGCATATAGCATTTAGGTTCTTCTTCGAACATAGGATAGGGCGCTTCACCAAAGTTGGTCGACAGTACCCACGGCTGTCCGCCGTAGACCATGTCAGAGTCGTTGACCACCGTCCCCCAGGTCTCCCAGGCGTTCTTAACCGCCGGATCGGTCCAGGGGATCTGGTGCTGCCACCATTGGTCGTACGTTTCAGGGCCAGCGGTGCGCAGCATGATGTCCTCGATCCAGTCGGTGCCAGGCCAGCCGGAAGCCGCGCCCGACTCAAGACCTATGCACCAAGGCGTCTTGCCATCGGCCATCATCTGCTCCTCGAGAGTATTCAGTTCCTCCCAGGTGGTGGGCACTGTATAACCAGCCGCCTCGAAGGCCTTGGGGTTGTACCAGACCAGGCTCTTCACGGCTGATTTGATGAAGATGCCGTAAAGCTTGCCGTCCACGGTGGCCAGCTTCAGGAACCCTTCATCGTATTGCTCCCGCATGGCGTCCATATCCAGTACGTCGTCGAGGGCGACCAGGTGACCCGCCTCAGCGAATTCTCGAAGCTGACCTGGTCCGGGCAGACCGGCCATATCCGGTGGGTTGCCACCCTCGATGCGAGTGGTGAGGACCGCGTTCAGGTCGCGCGTCCCTTCATACTCAACGGTGATGCCCGTCTCCTCTTCGAAGGGGGCGATCATGGCCCTGAAGTTGTCCAACTCGTCGCCACCCCACACGGCCAGCACGCTGACTGTGCCGCCGATTTGCTCCTCCATCTTGGCAGCTTCTTCTGTAGGAGCTTCTTCCTCAGCAGGGGCCGGGGTGATCGCCAGCTCGCACTGGGCGGCCAGCAGAGTGATTGCTACTAGGACAATCATCAGCATTCCGAGGTTGCGCTTAAACATTGATCTCCTCCTCTGCATTAGTTACTTGAAATCTTTAGCGACTCATTCTTGGGTTGACACATTCTGGTCGGAACTGGCATCACCTCCTCCTCAGCTCATTCAATGGTCTCAACCGTGCTCTTGAGACGCCCCCTTCCCTCCTCGATCCTTTCCCGGCCCTGACGTGCGAGATCTTCGGCCCGGGCGCGGGTCTCGTCGGCGGTAGCCACGGCTTTGTCCTTCAACTCGATACCTTTGTCTCGCACCTCTATGCCCTTGTCACGGATCATCGTGCGAGTTTGCTCCCCAGATTGCGGGGCCACCAGTATGGCAGTAGCCGCCCCCATCAGGCCTCCAATTAAGAAACCCGACAGAAAGGACCCCATATTCCGGCCGTTGCGTGTCATTTCTTTGTTTGTCATTTTTCCTCCTTGCTTAGGGTAAAAACCAGCCATCTCAGCGGTGATGATCTCAATCGGCTGCCCCTCCTTAGAGGACAACGCTTCTGAGATCATCACCAATGGGCGTGCTCGAAAGCACTTCTCCGATACTAACATTTTTAGTATAACTAATAATCAGGCCAATATCCATATATCTGGATATAGAAAGAAGATATAAACCGGGTTACATTTTGGGGTGGGAATGCAAAATCCGCCCGAAGGCGGATGTGGGGGATGCTGTGGGGGCTATATATCATAAATGAAGGGACAGGCTATTGAACTTCAACTATCCTGAATGGCATGCCAATGGTCGGCCGCATCATCCCGGTCGCTCACATCCAGCTTCTGCAAGATGCTGTGCACGTGGTTTTTGACCGTGCCCACCTCGATGACCAGGCGGTCGGCGATCTCCTGGTTGCTCAGGCCCTCGCCGATTAGCTGCAGCACTTCCTGCTCACGTGGGGTTAAGTCAGCCACCTGATCCAGCCGGTACCTGTACTCCGGGATGGGACGCACCTCCATCAATTCGGTGATGCGAAACATGAGGGCACCCGCGATCTGCGGAGAAACCAGCGCCTCCTCTCGGTGCGCCGCACGGATGTTCTTCACCAGGTCAGTCACCGACTCCTCTGACAGCACATAGCCAGCCGCACCGGCTTCAATGAAGCGCAGAATGACTTCCTCTTGCTCGGCCACGCCTATGACCAAGACTTTGACTGCCGAGTCGTCGTCCTTCAAGGCTTGAGTCAGCTCAAGCGCGCCCTCGTTGGGCAGATTATTACGTACCAGAACGACGTCACAATTCTCGGAACGTATCAGTTTGAGGGCCTCTTCGACGCTGGTGGCTGATCCGACAACCTGGATGTCAGGCTCACCCTCCAGCGCGGTGGCCATAACACTGCATATCAGTTTGGACCTGTTGACGAGGAATACACCGATCATTTATCACTCTCTCCTTAACAACGCTCTGTAATCTTGCGTCGCCCAGGAGACTGGTCTGTAACTGAAGGCTGCACAGGCTGTAGCCCACCAACGCGGCCTTTACGCCCTCTCTCGGGAGGAATGTATCCCAATTTATATCCTTCCTTTGTATCGGGATATATGGTCAAAGTGACTATGAGCGTGATATGATGAATGTGAACCAGCGGTAAGACGCCGCCAGCGTCAGTTTGCTTAGCGTTTATATAGTACTACAGTGTCGAAAGGAAGGCAATAATATTGCGAAGGGAATGTGTGCCTCCGCCGCCTCGATCCTCTTTCTTGGCTGCCGCGTTGGGGATTTACGTGGCTTTGTCCCAGTTGGCGCTAGCAGTCGGCGTGACGGTCCTGGCTTTGATCACGCTGCGTGGCGTAAACGCCCTTGAGCATTGCCTGGCCCGCCCTTACTGTACCGCGAACTGGCCCTACCAACTAAATTTATAATACTAGGAGAAAAAGTAACGAGTATTTAGATGAAAGGGGGTATCAAGCTATGCCTAAGATGAAAACACATAAGGCGACAGCAAAGCGTTTCAAGATCACCGGCAAGGGGAAGCTACGTCGATTGAAGCAACGACGCAGCCACCTGCGCCGCAGGAAATCCAAGCGGGTTCGTCGTTCCTTTGATAAGGATATGCCATTAGCCCAGGTAGATGACAAACGTATCCGACGCTTGCTGGGATTGCGCAAAGCAAAGTAAATACTCATACTACAACTCCGAAACCGGCCAGCCGCCAGCTACGGCCGCTGACACCTTTGGCTGGACCGCTGCGGTTTTCATCGACTTGGCCATTCAGGCCAGCGGTGAGGAGGACAACGAAACATGGGAGGGGGACTGATGGCAGACTGGCATACAAACCATACACGAGAGGGCTGTGAGGCACTGCAGACCGATTTTCTCTCCCATCGAGGGCTCATTATCGCTGCCAACCGTGGCCCGCTTGTCTTCGAAAGGGAGGAAGACGGGAGTCTGAATTTCCAACGCGTGGGAGGGGGACTGGTGACGGCGCTCACTGGCCTGTGCCAACACACCGACGCCACCTGGATCGCCTGCGCGCAGACGGACGCCGATGCCGCCTGGCGTGAGGGACAGGCGCCCCTTGCAGACAATAGCCACACCATACGGGTGCAGTTTCTCTCCCCCGAAGCCTCAGCTTATGAAGGCTACTACAACGTCATCGCCAACCCATTGTTGTGGTTCCTGCAGCACTCAATGTGGGACGTGCCACGTGCACCGGTGATCGACCGTGCTACGTGGCGTGCCTGGGAGGAGGGCTACGTGGTCGTCAATCGCCTGTTTGCGGAAGCCATCGCCCAGCGGGTGCGTGCCATGGCCGGACCTACGCTGGTCATGTTGCAGGACTATCATCTGTATTTGACACCTCGCTTCCTGCGTGAGAGACTGCGCCGCCGTGAACGACCGACTGTGTTGCATTTCGTTCATATTCCTTGGCCCGGTCCGGAGTATTGGCGTATTCTGCCGCCCACCATGCGGCAGGCTATCCTGGAGGGATTGTGTGCGGTGGATCTCCTGGGCTTTCAGACGCGGGACGATGCACTGAACTTCATCCGCACTTGCGAGTCGCATCTGCCTCGCGCCTCTGTGAACTTCAAGCATAGCCGGGTGTGGTATCGAAATCACGCCACGCACGTGCGCGATTTTCCGATTTCCATTGACGTCGAGGCGCTGAGGCAACTGGCAGCCTCGCCACAAGTGGCTGAGCATCGGTCCGAAATCGAGGCCATCATAGGCGACCGGCAATTGATTGTACGCGTGGATCGTAGCGAACCCAGTAAGAACATCATCCGTGGCTTCCAGGCTTTTGAGGAGATGTTGGAGCTACATCCCGAGCACCGAGGGCAGGTGAAGTTCCTGGCGATTCTGGTGCCGTCCCGACTGGGGGTGGGTGAGTATCAGGATTACCTGGACGAACTGATGGCCTCAGCGGGAAGTATCAACGCCACCTATGGCGATAGCGAGTGGGAACCGGTGCGGTTGCTGGTGGGCGAAGATTATCCGCGGGCAGTGGCTGCCTTGCAGGTGTATGAAGTCTTGTTGGTCAACGCCATCGCCGATGGTATGAACCTGGTGGCCAAGGAAGGGCCGATTGTCAACCTACGCGACGGGGTACTCATTCTCTCCGAACTAGCTGGGGCCCGCCAGCAGCTGGAGTCCGGGGCAATCGTCATCTCGCCCTGCGACGTGTATGCCACGGCCGAGGCGCTGCATCAGGCGCTCACCATGTCAACTGAAGAGCGTCAGGAGCGCGCCATCCGACTGCAGTGGCTGATTGAGCGCGAGGACATCACCGATTGGTTATGCCGCCAATTGGAGACTGTGACCGAACTGAATCTATGATGAGGGCAGAAAGCCATATGCAAAATCCAGAGTTTATTATAGGAGAACGACCTGAGACAGCTATCTTGCACTACACGGCGCCGCCCGTTGTCGGTGGCGTGGAGGCGGTGATCCAGGCCCACGCAGGGGCCTTTATCCAGGCTGGATATCCGGTCACGGTCATTGCCGGTTGGGGAGAGGAGGAAGCTCTAGCGTCAGGCGTCAGCTTGATTCGGATTCCAGAGATGGATAGCAAATACTCGCAGGTGGCCCAGATGAGCTCACGCCTAGAACAAGGGGAGGTGCCCTCTGATTTTGATGATATGGTTAATATACTGATCGGAGTGTTGACGCCGACCTTGAGCTCATTTGACATTGTGATCATTCACAATATCATTACCAAGCATTTTAACTTGCCACTGACGGCGGCCCTCCACATCTTGTTAGACGCAGGTAAGTTGGGGCGCTGCATCGCCTGGTGCCACGACTTCACCTGGACCAGCCCCAGCTCTCGTTCCAAGATGCATCCTGGCTATCCCTGGGATCTACTGCGCACTTATCGAGAGGACGTGACCTACGTGGTGGTGTCGCAACGTCGGCAGCAGGCATTAGCGGCGCTTTTCGGCTGTCCGCTGGAGCAGATTCACGTGGTCTACAACGGCGTGAGCCCTGAAAGATTGCTTGGACTGTCTCCCGAGGGATATGCTCTGACTACTCGCTTGGGTCTGCTGGAAAGTGACCTGGTCTTGCTGATGCCGGTGCGCGTGACCCAGGCTAAAAATGTCGAGTATGCCTTGCACGTGGTGGCAGCCTTAAAGGCGCGCGGCTGCCGTGTGAAGCTGATCCTGACCGGTCCGCCCGACCCCCACAACGCCGACAGCATGGCCTACTTCGAGGGGTTGCAGGCGATGCGGGGGCGATTGGGCGTCGAAGAGGAGATGCGCTTTGTGTTTGAGTCGGGCCCAGATCCGGACGAACCTTACATCCTCGACGAGCACATGGTGGGCGATCTGTTCCGGGTGAGTGACGTCATGTTCATGCCCAGCCATCGGGAGGGCTTTGGCATGCCAGTCCTGGAAGCGGGCTTGGTCGGTTTGCCGGTGGTGTGCACCAACGTACCAGCCGCGGAGGAAATCGACAGGGAAGACGTGACCATATTTGACGCCGCTCAAGAGCCAGCTCAATTAGCCGAACAACTCCTGATCTGGGTGGAGGGGAATCCGGTCCATCGCCTGCGCCGCCGGATTCGGCAATCCTACACCTGGAACGCCATCTTCCAACGCGATATAAGGCCCCTGCTTGACGGGGATGGAGGGGATAGATAAATGAGGGTATCGCTATTCTAGTAGCCAGGGAACCACGGGACACGCAGGCCGATTGTCGCCTGGAGTCACCCCAAGCCGTGCGCCACTGGCTGGAAACGCTGCTAGTACATTACGGCGTAAATAGATCTCTAGCTTTCCGAAGTGAGACTAGCTACAGGGTTATCTACGCCGAAGTATACTAGAGATTGGGGGTGCTGATTTGCCGTCAACCGAGTTTCGCCTGGGCGTTGACGTCGGCGGGACTTTCATCGACCTGGTTCTGATGGACGACGCCGGCAACGTGACCGTCGCCAAGACACCTTCCACACCACGCAACCTGGCACAGGCGGTGGAGCCAGGGCTGTCGCTGCTGACTGAGCGGTTGGGTGTGTCGGTCGCTGAGTTGATGAGCACCTGTGCATCAGTGGCCCACGGCACGACTGTCGCCACCAACGCGCTCCTGGAACGGCGCGGCGCACGGATGGCCCTGTTAACCACGGCGGGTTTTCGTGATTTGCTGGAGATGCGCGAGGGGAGTAAGACGACGGGCCGATACGACTTGTTGTCGCCGCCGCCGGTCCCACTGGTGCCACGTTACCTGCGACTGCCAGTTCAAGAGCGTGTCCGTTACACCGGCGACATCGAAACCCCCCTGGACCCAGCCAGCCTGACGCGATGCCTGGAGCAGCTTGATAGGGAGGACATCGAGGCCTTGGCCGTTTGTTTTCTACACAGCACGGTCAATCCCCGTCACGAGCAACTGGCCGGTCAGACACTGACTGAACGCTTCCCAGGGCTATACGTCTGCCTGTCCCACCAGGTCTTGCCGCAGGTGGGCGAATATGATCGTCTGAGCACAACGGTCGTGAACGCTTACGTGGGGCCTATCCTAAGCAACTATCTCCACAGGCTGGGACAAAGCCTGCATCGCCTGGGGTATCGGCGTGAGGTGTTGGCCATGCAATCCCACGGCGGGGTGTTGCCTGCCCCAGCGGCCGCCAATCTGGCTGCCGGAGCGGTCCTGTCGGGGCCAGCCGCTGGCGTTTACGGCGCTGCCTTTTACGGCGAACTGCTGGGCCTGGAAGACCTGATCAGCCTGGACATGGGGGGGACCAGCACGGACATCACGCTCGTTGAGGGCGGCAGGCCGGCCGTGGTATCCCGGCGCGAGGTGGGCGGGACGCGCATTGCCCTGCCCAGCCTGGCCGTGCACACCTTGGGGGCCGGCGGGGGCAGCATCGCGACCGTCGGGCCGGATGGCTTGCTCGGGGTCGGGCCAGAGAGCGCCGGCGCCGAGCCAGGGCCAGCCTGCTATGGTCAGGGCGGGGCATCGCCCACTGTGACCGACGCCAACCTGCTCCTGGGTTATCTGAACCCAGGCAGATTTCTCGGCGGTAGCATTGCGCTGTACCGCGACCCAGCCGAGGCCGCTCTGAATCAGCACGTGGCTCGACCGATGCGTGAGGATGCGGTGAGGGCTGCCTTCGGCGTGCATCGTCTTGTCAACGTGCAGATGGCCGAAGGGATTCGAATCGTCACCGTTCGCGAGGGGCACGACCCACGCCGTTTCACACTGCTAGCCGGTGGCGGCGCAGCCGGGATGCACGCTGTCGCCCTGGCCCGCGAGTTAGGCATTCCCCGCGTGGTCGTCCCTCGGCTGGCGCCATTCATCTCGGCGCTGGGTCTACTGGCCACCGACGTGCGCCACGAGCTGGTAGGGGCTTGCGTCGGCGAGTTGGGGGCAATGTCAGTTGCTGACCCCCAACGCGTCGTGGAGGGCCTGGCGGAAGAGGGGCAACGTCGTCTGGCTGCAGGTGGCACACCGGAGCGGGATAGGGTTCTGGACTTCGGTGTGGACCTGCTCTACGCTAATCAGGTGCACGCGCTGACAGTGCCATTGGAGGACGCAGACTTGCTGCCTGACAACTGGCCTAGCCGCTTGCGTAGCCGTTTTGAAGCGATCTACTGCGCCCGCTACGGCTATCATCAACCCGACCAGCCGGTGCAGGCGCGCGCCATACGCCTGACCGCCATCGGGCGGCTGCACCGGCCGCAACTGGCGACGTCCATGCCCGGATCAGCCCGGTCGACCGAGCCAATCGGCGAGCGTCCGGTGTACCTGGATGAGTGGGTGCCGGCCTCGGTTTACCTGTTTGAAGAACTTGTGCCTGGCGAGAGACTTTCCGGCCCGGCAGTCGTGGACGGCGATTACACCACCGTTCTGCTGCCGCCAGCATGCTATGCCGAAGTAGACCCCTGGGGAGGTCTGATCATCCATGTATCTTGAAGACCCGTCTCTACCTGATCCAGCAACCGTATCAGTAATCCGCTACCGTCTGGAAGCGGTGGCCCGGCAGGTGGGCGTTGCCATGCAGCAAAGCGCCATCTCCCAATTGCTCAACCAGGCCTACGACTTTTCCACGGCCATCTTCGACGCCCAGGGGCGTATGGTGGCCCAGGCAGAGCATATCCCTATCCACATCGGCGCTATGCCCCTGGGGGTGCGCGCCCTGTTGTCTCGCTTCGAAGGGGCTATCCACGACGGCGATGTCCTGGTGAGCAACGACCCCTACCACGGCGGCAGCCATCTGGCGGACGTGACGGTGGTGCGCCCTCTGTTCTATCAGAACTCTCTCGCCTTCCACGTGGCCGTCCGCGCCCACCACAACGACATCGGCGGCGCGGCCCACGGCGGCTACAACGCTGCCGCGCGTGAGATCTACCAGGAGGGCCTGCGCATCCCGCCCCTGAAACTGGTGGAGAAAGGGCGGCCCCGCGAAGACGTGCTGGATCTACTGGCGCTCAACGTCCGCCACGCTGGCGACTTCCGGGGCGATCTACTGGCCCAGATGGGGGCCACGGTGCTGGGCTGTCGGAGGTTGGAGGATATGCTGGCACGCTACGGCTCGGCTACGGTCTTTAGCGCATTGGACATCCTCCTGGATGGTACTGAGCGGGCGATGAAGGCCGAGATAGCCTCATGGCCTGAGGGTATCTATGAGGGTGAAAGCCTGCTGGACGACGATGGGCGTGGGAGGCGACGCATCCCCATCCGCGCCCGGGTGAGCCTGGCGAATGGGGAGGCCAAGGTAGATTTGAGCGGTTCGGCTGAGCAATTGGACAGTTTTCTCAACAGTTCCTGGGCCAACACCTGCTCTGCGGTCTACGTGGCCTTCATGTACCTGACGGCCGGTCGGGTGGCGGTGAACGACGGCTGCTTTCGTCCCATCCGGGTGATCGCACCGGAGGGTTCCATCGTCAACCCTCGACCACCGGCGCCGGTCGGGGCCTGCACCACCCACATCGGATCGGAAATCGTGGAGGCAGTCTTACTGGCGCTGGCACCAGCTGCTCCAAGCCAGTCTGTGGCTGGCTTCGCCAGGCGCTTCCGCTACAGCATCAGCGGCATCGATGGACGCACGGGACGGCGCTACGTCTGGCATCTTTTTTACGGGCGTGGCGGGGCCGGCGCATCGACCCACGCCGATGGTTGGTCCAACCTGGGCGTGATCATCAACCCCGGTGGCGTGCGCAGCCCAAGCATCGAGTTGACCGAACGCCAGTTTCCCTTCTTCATCAGGCGTTACGAGTTTCGCCCGGACTCCGGGGGCCCTGGCAAGCATCGCGGCGGGCTAGGCTCTGTCTTTGAAATGCGCTTGGAAGGTGACCAACCAGCGACGGTCAATACCTCTGGCGATGGGGTAGAGGTTCCACCGCCGGGGCTCTTCGGGGGGCAGCCGGGTCAACCTCATGATTTTCGGCTCATCTCCGGCGATGAAGAGCGCCCTTTGCCCAGCAAGCGCCCCTTGCCCAGCAAGCGCCCCTTGCCCAGCAAGGGGGCCGAGATTCCCCTGGAACCGGGCGACGTCCTGCGCAATGCCTCAGCCGGTGGCGGAGGCTATGGGGACCCGCGCCAGCGTGACCCAGCGCTGGTTGCCCGAGATTTGCACAACGGCCTCATCACGCCCGTCGCGGCGCGGGAGTGGAGGTGATTCGAAGGAGATAACACGGGGCACTATGAACGGATGTGAAAATCTTGATTCAACGAAAGGAGACAGAATCATGGCAGGAATTGTAGGTATTGGTGACGATGGCAAACAAGAGCAAGTTGCGCGAATGCTTGAGAGGATCGCGCATCGGGGGGACGCTGGCTCCAAGGTTATCGATAGCCAGGGTGTGACGCTTGGCGCTGTCTGGTCTGAAGCCCAGGCCGTGCCGACATCACCGACGCTGCGAAAGCAGGCTGCCTGGGATGGAAACCGTCCCCCACTGCCCGAGCCATCGGCTCTGGCGCAGAAGCGGGGGCCTTTTGCGCTGGCGGCAGCGACGCCGGTCGGTGTGTTCCTGGCGCGCGATTCGCTGGGCGTCTCTCCGCTCTACTACGGCCGAACCGACGACGGTGCGCTGTGCTTTGCTTCGGAAGTCAAGGCGCTCCTGGAGGTGACGCAGGACGTGCGCGAGTTTCCGCCCGGTGTCTGTTACGATGACCAAGATGGCTTCAAGACCTTCTCCGAGGTAGATCTGCGACCTACCCTGAAGCAGGATGCCAGTCAAATCGCATCCGGCCTGCGTGTGCGGCTGGAGCAGGCCGTGTGCCGACGGATTGACGCCGACGTGATGGGATGCTGGCTTTCCGGTGGCCTGGACTCGAGTACGATGGCTGTATTAGCGCGACCGCACCTGGACAGGCTTCATACTTTTGCAACCGGCCTGCCCGGCGCGCCGGACCTAAGGTTTGCCCGGCAGGTGGCGGAATTCCTGGGCACTATGCATCACGAGGTCATCGTCAATCTGGATGACCTGCTGGCTGTGTTGCCAGAGGTGATCTATCATCTGGAATCCTTCGATGCGCTCCTGGTGCGTTCGACCCTCACCAATTACCTGGTGACCAAATATGCCGCTGACTATGTGGGGTCAGTATTCTCCGGCGAGGGCGCGGACGAGCTGTTCGGCGGCTATGCGTATTTGAAGGAGTTGGAACCCGATCAACTTCCGGATGAGTTATTAGACCTCATCCGGAGGTTACACAGCTTGGCACTCCAGCGCGTTGACCGCAGTGCCAGCGCTCACGGCCTGGCCGTCTATATCCCGTTCCTCGATCTCGACGTTGCTGATTATGCGATGCGCATCCCCCCACAATTTAAGGTACGGCGCAAAGACGAGGTGATTGAGAAGTGGATTCTACGTCAGGCGCTGGCTGACGCGCTCCCTGACGAGGTGCTGTGGCGGCCCAAAGCCAAGTTCTGGCAAGGCGCTGGCGTGGGCGAAGTGCTGGCTCAATATGCCGAGGCACGGATATCGGATGAAGAATTCAAGTGCGAGCGCACTTTGCCCAACGGATGGACGCTCATCTCCAAAGAGGAGCTGATGTACTATCGGATCTTCAGAGAACACTTTGGAGAGTTGAGTGATCTAACTTGGATGGGGCGATGCACGAGCAATCTGTTGGCGAGTTAGGCGTTGGCTGAAGCAGTTGGCTTTGGGGTAGTCGATCCAAAAGGAGTTAGACCATGACAGGTTTTGATCGAACAGGTCTCAAAGGTGCCTATCTGTGTGTCCTGGCCGAGCACGAAGTCGAACGCATCCACAACGGCGCCCTCCAAGTTCTGGCTCAGACAGGCATTGTCATCCACGACGAAAACGTATTAAGCTTGTTAGACAAGGCCGGATGCTGGGTCAACCGTGAGGATCGTCGTGTCCGAATCCCTAGCCGATTGATAGAAGATGCTCTGGCCAGGGCTCCATCGGTAGCCACCCTTTACAATCGCCAAGGGGAGCAGGCCATGGCCTTGGGCGCAGGACCGCTTCACGCGCGTACCTCCAGCGGGGCAACCGGCATCTTCGACCTGGAGAGCGGTCAGCGACGTGAGCCTACCTGTCAGGATGCAGCTAACGCAGTACGGGTGGCTGACGCGCTTCGTCACGTCCATGGTGTCAGCACCATGGCGGTACAGCCGGCTGATGTGCCTGCCACCATTGTCGACGTACACACGGTGAGGATTGCTTTGGCTAACACCGTCAAACCGCTGGGTTACGTGTGTCTCAACGAAGGCCTCATTGAATCCGTTTTGGCCATGGTGGCTGTGGTGGCCGGGGGAGAGGAAGCTTTACGACAGCGCCCCATCATCACTGCCTTGGCCGAATCCACGTCGCCCCTCCAGTTGGTGTCAAACCAGTTGGCCGTGCTGCGAGCCTTCGCCTTACGAGGGCTGCCACTTACGCTCCATGCTCATCCTATGGCTGGTTTCACCGCACCGGTGACTCTGGCCGGTGAGTTGGTGATTACCCACGCCGAGATCCTGGCCCTGGTAACCATCGCCCAGCTGATCCGGCCTGGGGCACCGGTGGCTTACGGCATGTCGTCTTCGGTTCCGGACATGCGGCGTGGGGTCAATCTAGCCGGCGCAGTGGAGATCGGGCTGCTGGGTTCAGCGGTGGCCCAGTTGGCCAGGCGCTGTGGGCTGCCTTGCCTGATGAGCAGCGGCAGCGATGCCCACGGCCCGGGCGCTCAGGCCACGATGGAGCGTTTGATGACCTTTCTGCTCCCTGGGCTGGCTGGCATAGACCTGATCAATCTGGCTACCCTGGAAACTAAGATGACCTTCAGCCTGGAGCAATTGGTTATCGACGACGAGATGTTGAGCGCGGTCGAACGCTACCTGCGGGGGATCACGGTAGATGACGAGACGTTGGCCCTCGAGCTGATTCAGGAAATCGGACCCGGAGGTGCCTTCGTGACCGCGGACCATACCCTTCGCCACTTCCGGGACGAGTTGCTGACCCCGAGCCTGATCCGCCATCAGCCCCGGGATGCCTGGGAGGCGGCCGGTGCACCGGATATGCAAACACGAGCTCGAGAAGAAGCTCGCCGTATCCTGGCGGAGCATCACCCTCCACCGCTGCCAGATGGCGTCGCCGCCCAACTCGATGCAATCCTGGAAGAGGCTGAGGCTCAACTCGCGTAGGGTGCAAATACTTCATCCGT